>OHKL01000541.1_pt1 | contig 22554 bp, 17 predicted proteins | sample 1568721 | NCBI WGS metagenome assembly OHKL01 (sample SAMEA3879543, study PRJEB24766) | human gut metagenome | biome: human-associated habitat; feature: feces | place: USA | collected 1985/1987 | reverse complement strand
TATCCAAAAGTTTTCCATCAAAGTAAATCTTTCCTGCAGTTGGTTTCATCATACCAGTCAACATTTTCAATGTGGTAGATTTTCCCGCACCATTCGGTCCAAGCAGTCCATAAATCTGTTCCTTTTCGATATTAAGTGAAACATTATTTACCGCTTTCTGCTTTCTAAAATATTTACACAAATTTTGTGTCTGCAACATCATTTCCATCTTTACTATCCTTCCTTCCATATTTCATTTCTTACTGAAATATAATCTATCAGGGAAAAATAAAGATTTGATGAAGATTTATTCCCGTATGGAATAAACCATCAATTGAATATCATTATCAGAACTCGGCTTTCCACCATTTTTTAATGCTTTCGCAATGACAGAAAAAATCTTATGATTTTCCCCATCGTCTTCAAGATATCCTATTGCTCCATCCGCCATATTCAACACAACATCAAATTCCTTATCAAATGTGATCGTGCGAATGTCCTGACAAATGAACTTTGCATTCAAATTTTCTTTTTTTGCCTGCTCGTTTGCATAATCTATGTACGCCGGTGTAATATCAATACCGGTAACATCATACCCACGTCTGGCAAACTCCAGTGAGTGCCGACCAAATCCACATGCAAGATCAAGTATTTTTTCCGTTCCTTTTAAATGTAACTGCTTGATTAGAAAATCTACTTGTCTGTTGGTGTCTTCTACCCATGACATATTCTGAATATCCAGCGTCCAACTTTTCTGATACCAGTCTTTTTCCATTGCTTTCATCTAAATTTACCTCCTGCTTTTCATCATTCAAAAATCTGTCCCAGAAGTTTTTTCTTCTCCATATACGGGAACTCTCTATCAAATGCCTCTGCTTCCTTTTCATTTACCAGATACCCTGCCGGAGGTGCATACTCTCCTGTAATTCCATTAAGATATCCCGGTATCAGTTCTTTGCACAGAAAGTGACTGTGTAAGAAGTGTACGCATTGTCTCCACCTGCCTTACACCAATCGGAAGTGCTGTGCTGAGAGCTTCCCTCTGCTTTAAGTAGTGTGTATCAATCGTGCAGCTATTACGCTTCCCGATAGTTTCCACTGTCTCGCATACACTCTCAAGCTCTTTCTTGCTCTCTGCCATAAGGATAATCGTTGATTTAATAGATAATCCTCCGGACGAAAATACTCCTTACATAAGTAATAAAGAATTTCAAAACTATAAAAATTCAATGATGCTAAACGCATTATTTGAAAAATTTTTTACACCCATTGATGATGCTCTACTTCGCAATGATATGACACAAGTATTTATTACTCGTGATGAAGCCAGTCTCGAAATATCTGATATTGAAGCCGAACAACGTCTTTCACATCCACAAGGAATTTACTATAAACCATTAGACCAATAAAAAATGAGCGAAGAACATTTCTAATATTCTTCGCTCATTTTGCTATATATCTTTTTCCATAATACTCTTTGCTATAATATTATTTTATGCATTACTTTTTCTTCTATTGCAATCAGCACATAACATTTGACAATTTTCTGAAATCGTCTTTCCACCTTTAGACCAAGGAGTAATATGATCACCTTGCATTTCATCAAACTCAAAATGTTCTCCACATTTTGGACATATTCCATTCTGTCTTACATAAGCTTCCATTTTTTGATCGTCGTCAAAAGCTCGTATTTGAAGAAACTTTTCATCACCACTTAACAGATATTCATAAATGCCAGAGTTCTTTGTTACATCTTTATCTGCAATCAGCCTTTTTACTTCAGATGCAAACTTTACAGGGTCGTAAGTATTATTGTGATATTTATTGTACAGTATTCCCCAATCAAGACCTTTCATAAACTTGGTATAATCAGTAAATATAGCCTTTGTCCAAGCAACTACTGTCTGAAAATATAACCAAATATCATTGCAGTTATTATCATGCTGGTGTCTGCCCATATAATCTTCAATTGTACAATTATCTCTATCTGCAATCCACTCAAGGACTGTTTCAAATACTTGTTGCCTAATTGGTGAACCTGTCAAGTAATCATCAAATAATTGCATTGCTGGACAACCTGTTTTAGAAAATCTTCGCTTTGATTCTGTTAGCCACAAACCAGTATATGTTGCATTTCTTAATTCTTGAGATGTCAATTCTTCACCAGAAATGTTAATTATCTTAAACCACTCAAGTTTCTCGGATTCTGCACCATCACAAATATATACTGTAATTTCATAGTTCTCAATGCCTTTTCTGATATCCTCTGGTAAATTATCGAAATACTTTCCATCTACAGAAAAGTTTCCATCCATATACTCACAGACTGATATAGTTCTTTGCTGTCCATCCAAAATCTCGTATGTGTTATCTCCATTTTTTGACCAATAGAATATACTTAATGGAAAGCCTTTCTTGACTGTTCTAATGACTTCATCCCTTTTCTTGTCTGAATATACAAATTCTCTCTGGTATGCTGGTCTAATGTTCAACTGTTCTCCATAACCAACCACACCATCTTCGTCATCATTAAAGTAGTCCTCATATAAGTCCTTTAATGTAACCTTGCGTTCTTCAATGTTCATTAGATATTTACCTCCAATGGTTTCTCTGGTCTTTTATTTCGGATAAAAAGTCTATCATATACAGTAATTGCTATACCATTCTTCACATAGTATCCATTTTGAACTCGCCATGTTTTATTTTGTTTCTTGTATATGTTCTGTTGTTCAATAGATGGCGGTGTAAAGAAATTGCATGCGTCACTTTCTGCCCACTCTATGTTTCCAGTTCTTCCATACAATTCAAACTGCTCTGGATTAAACTTGTCCATAAATGTTATAGGTACTCCCATGATACCCTCATAATCACATGGTATCTCAATTACTTTATCAATGTTAATTGCATTATAATTATCAAATTTAATGTACTTATCTTCGTTGTAAGTTGCAGTCAATATCAGTTCTTCGTGTCGTTTCTTAATATCCATGTTAGTAAACCACATAACACCAGATACTCTTATAAGTCCCTCTTTATGCTGTGAAGATACAGCTGTATCTTCATAAGGACTTTCAAAGAACCCAACGTTCCCCTGAAAACCATACCCAAGCCATATCTTATTTTCCATGAATAATGGAAATAAGTCACTGTATTTGATTGCATTCTGGTGTCCGATAACCAAAAATTTCTTCTCATACTTTACAATAGTATTGATATATTCTCTAAACAGAGAAAAAGGCGGATTGGTTACAACGATATCAGCCTCTTTTAATATATTAATACATTCATCTGACCTAAAATCCCCATCACCCTCCAGTTCTTCTAACTGATTTTCTCCAGATTCAAACAATTTTGCTATGTCAAGCATGTCAAGACCACCATCACCAGTTTTATCATATACCGTGGTTACAACTGCCTTATATGGCTTTTTGTTTGTGTCAAATACTTTATCTATTACTAAAGAGCTTGACTGCATATTTTCAATAAAGAATGACATTTGACCATCTACATCAACTGTATAATCAAATTGCTTTCCACGAATAGGAGATGTAGAATAACAAGTCGCTATCAGCTTCTTTAATCCCAGCTTATTGAAGTTCAACACAAAATATTTAAAGAAATTGCTTTCAAATGGGTCATCACAATTACATAAGACTACCTTGTCTTTGAAATGTTTCTTATAATGTCTTATTTCTTTTTCTATATCTGTCAATTGGGTGTAAAATTCATCTTTCTTAGCTGTCTTTGCAGCACCCAATACCGTGTTATTGTTTGCCATTTATCGCACCGCCCTTATACATGCTTATACATAAATATCGTAACATATAAATAATAAAAATACCATAATCAAATAATTTACAGTAAAAAAGCAGTTAAACTTTTACGTAAGTTTAACCGCTTTTTTATTACATTTTTACGAACGTGCTCTCTTTATATATTTGGGTCATAAATTCTGACCCTAATTCTTTTGTACTCCTTAGTACAGCTTTGCACCTGCAGGAATATGGTTATCAACCATAAGAAGATGAAGTTCTTCATCCTCTGAATCCTTAAGATTGTTAACTGCTGAAAGAAGCATACCGCATGACTCAATTCCCATCATCTTACGTGGTGGAAGATTGGTGATAGCGATAAGTGTCTTGCCTACAAGCTCTTCCGGCTCATAGAATGCATGAATTCCGCTTAAGATCGTGCGGTCTGTGCCTGTTCCGTCATCAAGCGTGAACTGTAACAGCTTCTTTGACTTAGGTACGGCTACACACTCCTTAACCTTAACAGCTCTGAAATCTGACTTGCTGAATGTATCAAAGTCTACCTGCTCCTCAAACAGCGGCTCAACCTTAACCTTAGAAAAATCAATCTTATCATTAGGTGTGAAGAATCCGTTGTTGTCACCTGATGCAGCGCCTTCTGCTTCTGATGCTGCCTTTGCTCCACCGATGCTCTTCATTGTCGGGAATAAAATTTTGCTCTCTCCATCCCGCCCCATGCCGCTCCGTAGTGCGCAAAATCCGCATAATTGCTGGGTTTTTGAAACTATTTATCATTCGTCCTGTGTCCTATTTGACCGTCCGCTTCACTCGAAAAGTTGTATAAAAATTGTAGTTGTTTGTAGGCATATTTTTTTGTGAAAAAGTGTGTCAGCTCCAAAATGTCAAAAATTGGATAAATTTTCCGTGAAAAGGACTGGCACATTGTAGAGTCATGAAGAACATCCCTGATACTGTTTCTTTATCGCTTTTAGCCTATATTATAAGGTATCAATGCTAAAACTGCGGAAACCAGCAATGCACAAACTGCTTATTTGCAGCTCATACAAATATGAGTATACCCCCATCAGTTATTCAAGTCAACATTTTTCAGCGAACTACTTGTCTGCATAAAAAACTAGGAGGTTCACTATGCCAGAATACCAACTTCAAATCAAACAAGTGGTAGATTACCCACGATGCCGGATTTATCGTGAGTTCATCCACAAACTGATCAACGACCGGAGCATCCGCATAAACGGAGGCTCCGGCCTTTTTCATTTTACTGTACTTTGCAGCTATGCAAACTTCCGCACCTCATACCGCCGTATTGACGGGATCAGTTATACAGTCTCCCCCGGCGAATGGGTCTGCACCGTCAAGGAGCTGTCTTGCTGGTTCCGCACCCGCTTTCATCGGCAGGCACTGTCCATGCTGGATACCCTTCAGAAGCAGCACTTGATTTCCTATACACTGCTGGGCCGTGGCAATGTAGTCAAATATAAAATCCTCCACTGGGCCCGCCACAATTCCGCACTGGAGTACAATGCCCCCTGCCAAAAGGATACCGGTTTTTTCTTCCTGCCAGTCTCTGTTGCCCTGGAACTGGTCAGCTCTGCCCGCTGCTCTGAAATGGACATCGTTCTGGATCTGTGGGTATCCGCTGTCTACAACGATACGCAGGTGCAGGGGTCAGAGGTCGGTCCGGTAGCCTACTTTCGCAATGGTACAGGAAACCCGTTGGTCAGTTATACCGAACTCTCCTGCCGCTGGGGGCTGTCACGCGCTACCGTATGCCGGATACTGAAAAAGCTGGACGGTCTTGGGTATATCTCTATCATGTCGTTTCCCGGCCGGCATGGAAGCGTGATCTACCTGCAGAACTACCTGTCCACCATGTTTGAGATTTCCGATGTTTTAATCGACAAGGAGGAAGTTGCCATGACCTTAAACATTCATCTGGAGCTTCCGGAAACTGCTGAAACCGAAGAGAGCCATTCTATCTCTGAGCATGAGATCATTGTTTCGGATGCACTTTCCAGCGTTTCAAAATCGCACATTGAAACGATACTCCGCAAGATGGCTGACATCCTATCTACGCAAGGGATTTCCTGCTTTTCTTGCCCACTCTCCCGCTATAAGTTATATCCCTTATCGGACGACTGCTGGGAAGAGTTGATTCCGCGTGCGCGAGGGAAATCTACAGTCCACTTTGGTCTGACCATCCTCTGCGGCACAAATACTTCAATCGCCACTTTTGAACTTACACTCACTCCCTCTGAGGAGCACGAAAATAGGAGGAACCTGAAATGAGAAAATTTGTTGAACCTGATGTTGCTGATAATCCCCTGTACCATGATACCTGGAAACTGCTGAAAAAATACCGGGATGTTGTGTGGAGCCTGGAGCTTTCTGTCCAGCATGTCCGCACCAAGTTTGAGATTGAGTATGGTACCTCCATTGAGGATTTTCTGGATTCAGTCTATCTGGCTGGCGCTGATTTGGCCGGAAGCGACATCGAGCATCATGCCAAATGCATTGAACGCAGCCACAAAATGCTCAAGCTGCTGGATTCCGCAATCGAATTGCTGCGTACCAAGCACAAAAACGGTGAGGCATATTACTGGTTGCTGTACTACTCCTTCCTCTCGCCGCAGCAGCTCAAAAATGTTGAGGAAATTATCGAGACCCTGCGACCGCATATCCGCGACATCAGTTTCAGAACTTACTACCGCAAACGCCGGGAAGCCATTGAAGCTCTCAGTTCCGTTCTTTGGGGCTATACCTCCAAGGACAGTTTAGACATGCTGGAGCAGTTCTTCCCAGAGCCAAAATCATCTTCCGGACAATCGGGCAAATAATTGGCACAATTCGGGAACAAAATTGGCATGGTTCTGCTCTTTCAGTGTAAATACCGATGTGTTAAACTGAATATGCTCAAACTTGCACCCAAAACCGAACAGGACAGTAACGGCACCTTTCATCAGGGTGCTTTTTTGCTGCCCAGATGGCCGCCCGGCCATTTGAAAGCCCACATTTGTTTTGACAGGTGTGGGTTTTTCTGTTCCCTATTGAGCATCAAAAAATCATTCAGAATTGGAGGATCGCAAATTGAAGAAAACGAAAACCCCTCAAACTCCGCAGCTTCAGGAGCCGGATACCCAGTCCAAGCGCAGGCTTTCGCTGCCCAAAGTGGCTTACAGCGCCTTCCTGTGTGTGATGATGTCCATGATATTCTGCCAGCCGGCTTATGCGGCAACAGATGTATGGACCAAGGCCAAAGAGATCATGCAGGATGTATACACCCAAATCCTTGCCATCTCCACTATCGCCGCCATCGTCACTGCTTCGGTAGCCTTGCTGCTCATGAACTTCTCCCGTTCCGGACGGACAGTGGATGAAAGCCGCGCCTGGCTCAAACGAATCTGTATCACCTGGGCTATCCTCAATGGCTTGGGCTTTATCATGGCGTATGTGACGCCGCTCTTTAGTGGCGGACAATGGACAGGCTGATTGACCGTCTGACTGCTCGCTGGAAAGGAGGCTTGCATTTATGGGCATTTTAGACGGCATAGTGGAATGGATCGCAGAACAGGTAATGGCCGGTCTTGATCTGGTGACCACATCGGTTTTGGGTGCGCTGGGCTGTGATATGGCTGTATTTCTGCGTTATTTTCCCGCAGCAGAGACTATGTACTCTGTTTTCGTGGCTCTGGCAATCGGGATCATCCTGCTCAACTGGGTCTGGCAGTTATTCAAAAACTTCGGTCTTGGCGCAGGTGTGGAAGCAGAAGACCCGGTAAAGCTGAGTATCCGTTCCGTTATTTTTATCCTGCTGACGCTCTTTTCAGATGAAATCGTCAATATTGTTCTTACCATCGGCGGCACCCCCTACCACTGGATCATGGAGTCCGACCTTCCTGCATTAAGCTTTGCAGACTTCAATTCCGTGATGCTGGTCATCATCGGTGTGTGTGCCAATGGGGCTGTGGCACTGATTACCTTGATTTTGGTTCTCATCCTGGCCTGGAACTACCTAAAACTTCTGTTCGAGGCAGCCGAACGGTATGTGCTGCTCGGTGTACTGGTCTACACGGCTCCTGTGGCTTTTTCTATGGGCGCCAGCCAGACCACAGCAAACATCTGGAAATCCTGGTGCCGGATGCTTGGCGGTCAAATTTTCCTATTGGTCATGAACGCCTGGTGCCTGCGCCTGTTCACAAGCATGGTGGGGTCCTTCCTTGCGAACCCGCTTTCGTTATAAGGAGGTCTTATCCTTGAAGAAACTCAAAAAATTTTTATTTGCGGCCTTTACAGTCGCAATTCTCTCCTGCCTGCTCTGCCAGCCGGCTTTTGCCGCTATCTCCGAAAGCGATGTGCAGGCTCAGGTAGACGCTGTGGGAAAAGAAGCCGTTTCCGGCAATGTGTTTATCTGGTTTCTCTGTGCTATCGGCTTTCTCAAAGTCGGTCAGAAAATCGATTCTTTCCTCTCCAGCCTGGGTGTCAATGTAGGACATACCGGCGGCAGCATGTTGGCTGAGGCTATGATTGCTGCCAGAGGCATCGGCGGCATCAAGAACTTTTCCAGTCACCACTTTGGCGGCGGGAGGAACAGCAGTTCCACCAATGTCAACGCAAACGGTGGTAAAGGCAGCGGCGGCTTTGGAGCAGGGTTTGCCAGCGGCGGTCTTGCTGGAGTGGTGAGCCGAAAAGTCACAAACAGCGCCATCAAAACAGCCACCACAACTCCCGGCTCCAAGCCCTCCGGTCTTGGCAGTCTTTTAGGCGATGCTGCAGCCGGAGGGATCGGCGGCCATATGTACGCTTCTTCCGTCAGTAAGGGCGGCAATTTTGCCAACAATGTAATCGGCAGCGTAGCCACTGGCAGTATCAGCCAAATGGGTTCCATTTCCGGTGAAAAAGCCGCCGAAGCCCTGCACTCTTACATGGGATACGCGGCACTGGAATCCGGAGCTGAAAATGTTCCGACCTTCCAGAATGTCGAAATCGGCGGTGGCCGCATCACCGGTACAGAAGTAACTGCAGAACATCCCGAAGGCATCTCCTTTGGTATGTACCACGCAGACCAATATGTTGCCCCGGAAGGCCAGTACACCACCGTTCATGCCGTGGATGGTACAGCATGGTATAAGCAGTACGCTGTGGATGCTGTTGACAAATCGCCCTATATGGCCCCTGACGGTTCTATCGCCTTCAACGAGTCCATTGTCAAAAAGCTGCCTCCAGCCCCGAGGAGAAAGGACAAGATATAAATGCCAGAAGATCAGAAAAGCGGTTTTTCCGAAGCTGTGGAGACCGGCGCCTCCGCAGCGCATACCATCCGCGGTGCAATCAAAACCGGAAAAGCTATTTCCTCCGCTGCCAAAGGCGCTGCCGCAGGCGGTCCTTACGGTGCAGTTGCAGGCGCAGTGTGGGCAGGTCGGAAGCATATCGGAAAAATCATTGTGGCAGTCATTGCCCTGCTTATGCTGCCGGTATTATTTGTTCTCATGCTCCCCGGTCTTATTTTCGGCGGACTGACCAATGCCTTTTCGCCATCTGACCCCGAAATTCCGATTTTGAATAGCGAAACAGCGATTATTGAGAACGCCAACGAGATCACCTTTACCCTCAACGGCATCTTGGGCGAGGCACTGGATGATGTACTTGCCCGGATCGAAGCTGACTTTGCGGCATCGGAAGCCGACCATATGGAGGTCAAAAATGCTTATTCCGGCGGGCCTATTTATAACGCCAACCTGTTTATTTCTCAGTATTGTGCAGCCAAAGACAAGGATTTTGAAAGCATTTCTCTAAATGACCTTGCCGCCACCCTGCGGGAAAACAAGCAGCATCTATATTCCTACACCAGCAAGCAAGAGATTCGTGAGAGCACCGTGACCGATCCGGAGACTGGGGAAGAAACAACAGAGCCAGAAACATGGATGGTCTATACTGTCCGTTACAACGGTGAGTCCTATTTTTCTGATGTTGTATTCCAGCTTACCGATGACCAAAAGGAGCTTGCAGCCGATTATGCCTCCAACCTAAGCCTGTTCTTGGGCGATGGTCTACTGCAGAATCTGGAAGCGTGGACCGGAAACAGCATCACCTCTCTGGGCGATGTTACTTTCACCGATGGGATCACACCTGTTGTTTACTACAATCAGCTGGATGAACGCTATGCCGGTAAAGCCTATGGCACGGACAATATTGGCGGTTATGGCTGCGGCCCTACCGCTATGGCAATCGTGGTGTCCTCTCTGACAGACGATATGGTTGACCCTGTGGAGATGGCCGAGTGGTCTTACAACAACGGCTACTGGTGTAAAAGCAGTGGTTCTTACCATGCACTGATACCTGCCGCCGCTGGGGAATGGGGGCTTCCGGTTTCCGGCTGTACCACTGCGGAACCACAGCGCATCACAGACGCACTGGCTAATGGTAAACTGGTAGTAGCAATCATGTCTGAAGGCCACTTTACCTCATCCGGTCACTTCATTGTCCTGCGTGGCGTAAAAGACGGCAAGATCATGGTGGCTGACCCTGCCAGTTACACACGGAGCGAACAGCTCTGGGATCTGTCCATTATCTTAAATGAGGCCAGCCGGCGCGCTGGAGCTGGCGGTCCGTTCTGGATTATCGGCTGATGTGCCCGCCCGGCTTCGGAAACGAGGTTAATCATGAATCATAAAATCGACCGAGATACCTACATAATACCACCGAATTTCATCGAGTCAGGCACCTTCTTCGGTGGTATGTTCAAAGCCCGAAATGTGATTGAAGCCGGCATCCTGGCATTTGCCATTGGTGTGCCGGTTTTTTCATTGCTCCCTCTTAGCCTGACTGCCCGTATCATCGCTTTGTGCCTGACCGCACTGCCAGCAGCATTGGTGGCGCTTATCGGAATTTCCGGTGAGAGCCTTTCCTCTTTTCTGCTGATTTTCATAAAGTACCTGCGAAACCGCCGCATTATAGGCGGTAACAGCGCAGAAGATGCGGTTCCGGCGGCAGAGCATGGCGGCAAGCATATTAAAAAGAAGGTACACAAGCCCGACAAGGCTCCCAGACGGTCACGGCGCTCCGGCAGAGAGGATTTCCCAGCGGAGTTTGATGAAGTTCGTAGCTACGAAATCCGCCAAAAACTCCGTCCTGTGAAAAAGCAGAAGCCTGCCAAGGAGAAGAAAGCCGCCAAGCAAAAAAAGAAGGTCTCCAAGGAGCGCAAAGTAAAACGCCCTATCCGCACTCAGGAGCCGAAGCCCGCCTGCCTTAACCCGGTAGCAGATTATCTGCCGATTTCCAAAATTGAAAACGGCATCATCTACACGAAGGACCACCGCTATGTCAAGGTCGTCGAGGTAGTACCCATCAATTTTATGCTGCGCAGCGCCCAGGAACAGCGGAACATCATCTATTCCTTTGTATCCTACTTGAAAATCAGCCCCATCAAGCTGCAAATCAAGGTACTGACACGTCGGGCAGAGATCAACCGCCATCTGGATACCGTTCGGAAGGAGATGGAACAGGAGACCAATGAACAGTGTCTGCTCATGCAGGAAGACTACCTCCAGTTCGTTCAGCAGATCGGTTCCCGTGAGGCAATTACCCGACGTTTCTTCCTGATTTTTGAATATGAGCCGTGGAGCAACACCAAGCGCTCTGATGAAGAAGGCGAGGCAATCAATGCCCTGCAAAGTGCAGTCCATACTGCTACCAACTACCTCCATCAGTGCGGTAACGAGGTCATCGTTCCGGAAAACTGGGATGAGTTTACCGTAGATGTCCTCTATAACCTGCTCTGCAGAAATGAAAGTGCTGTAAAGCCGCTCTCCGTCCGGGCACAGGAGGTTGTGGCTGAGTACCTTGCCAAAGGGCGCGACAGTGAGATCGACCATATTCCTGCCACCGAATTCTGTGCGCCAAAAAGCATTGACTTCACGCATGGTCACCATATCTGCATTGACAGTCTGTATTATGCTTATTTGCTGGTGCCCTCTGATGGCTACAAAACGCAGGTTCCAGCCGGCTGGCTCAGTCTTATCGTCAATGCCGGTGACGGGATCGATATGGATATGTTCCTCTCCCGTCAGCCCAAAGAAACCATCATCCAGAAAGTCGGACAGCAGCTGCGTATCAACCGTTCCAAAATCAAGGACGCCAGCGACACCAACACCGACTTTGATGACATTGATGGCGCTATCCGAAGCGGGTACTTTCTCAAAGAGGGCCTTGCCAACAACGAGGACTTCTACTACTTGAATCTGCTGATTACCATTACTGCCTCCAACGAGGAAGACTTGGAATGGAAGGTCAGCGAAATGAAAAAGCTCCTGCTCTCACAGGACATGAACGCCTGCACCTGCCATTTTCGGGAGGAACAGGCGTTTTTATCTGCCCTGCCATTGGTGGCAATGGAAAAGAAACTGTATGAGCGGGGTAAGCGCAACCTGCTGACAGGCGGTGCGGCAAGCTGTTATCCCTTTACATCCTATGAGATGTGTGATGATAACGGTATCCTGCTGGGCGTCAACAAGTACAACAGTTCCCTTATTATCGTGGACATCTTCAATTCTGCGGTCTATAAGAACGCCAATATGTCGATCCTTGGCACGAGCGGAGCCGGCAAAACCTTTACCATGCAGTTGATGGCGCTGCGAATGAGGCGGAAAAATATCCCCATTTTCATTGTTGCGCCCCTAAAAGGCCATGAATTCCATCGCGCCTGCTCCAATGTGGGCGGCTCCTTTATCCAGATTTCACCGGCCAGTCCCCACTGCATCAATGTTATGGAGATTCGGCGGGTAGACCGCTCGGTGAATGAAATTCTGGACGGTCCAGGCATCCAGTTATCTGAACTTGCCGCAAAGATCCAGCAGCTCCACATATTTTTCAGTCTGCTGATCCCCGATATGTCTCACGAAGAACGACAGCTTTTGGACGAAGCCCTTGTTCGTACCTATAACACAAAAGGCATCACTCATGATAACGCCTCTTTGGAAGACCCTGCACAGCCCGGCCAGTACCGTGAAATGCCGGTGCTTGGTGACCTGTACGAAATTTTGAAAACCTCCAAGGAAACGATGCGTATGGCCCACATCCTAAACCGTCTGGTAAACGGCAGCGCCAGCACCTTCAATAAGCAGACCAATGTTCGGCTCGACAACAAGTACACTGTTTTGGATATTTCCTCCCTCACGGGAGATCTGCTCACCGTAGGTATGTTTGTGGCGCTGGACTTTGTTTGGGACAGAGCCAAAGCCGACCGTACAGAAGAAAAAGCCATCTTCATCGATGAGTGCTGGCAGCTTCTATCCGGCGCCGGTGCTGCTGGTGTAAGATTGGCTGGCGATTTCCTTTTGGAAATTGCCAAAACCATACGCGGTTACGGCGGCGCCTCGATTTTTGCAAGCCAGGATCTTGCCGATTTCTTTGACCTTGACGGCGGCAGATTTGGTAAGGGCATCATCAACAACTCCAAGACCAAGATCATTCTGAATCTGGAGGACGACGAAGCCCAGCGGGTACAGGAAGCCCTGCACCTGTCCGATGCTGAAACAATGGAGATCACTCATTTTGAAAGAGGTCACGGTCTGATTTCTACCAATAACAACAATATTATGGTGGAATTCAAAGCCAGCCCTCTGGAAAAGGATCTGATTACTACCGACCGCCGCGAGCTGCGTGAAATCGTAGAGCGAAAACGCCGTGAACAATCCACATCTGCCGAACAGCAGATATAACAATTTGAAAAGCGAGGTGATTCCCATGTGCAACTTTCCTGCCAGACGCCGCTATGCGTCTGCTTTGCGTCTGTATTACGCCTAAAAGCCAGTTTTGCCAGCCAGATCATCTTTTGGCTTACACTGACTGGCTTTCCTTCCTATTTTAATGCGTCTTGAATACGCCTATGTTACGCCATTGGAGGTGATACCCATGAAGACCAGGGCTGAAATCTATGGAAATGAAGCTGCGGCTCTGCTGCGGATCGTCACGATGTATCCCGGTCTCAATATGCAGCAGCTTCTTTGCTTTCACCCTGGCAAAGAAGAAATCATCAAGACCCTGCTCTCCCATCTGCAAAAGCAGGGCCGTATTTTTCAAACTGATACAGGCGGTTACTTTCCGTCTGGTTGGGCAGCAAAATCGGACAGCTCTTTGATACGGGCTGCCTGGGTACTCTTGGATTTTATCGGGCAGGTGGAATACCATGCTCCCGGTGATTTTCCGGTCAAGCTTATCTTCTTTGCAAACGGTGAACTATACGAAATCGTCTACGCAGCTTCCGGCCAGGAGGCCCTAATCAACCATGCGCTTCGGGATGACCGCAGCGGTGGACGCCGCATCATTTTGGTCGATAATCCGGAAGACATTCGCCGCATTGACTGCCCTGGCATTTCCGGTTTCTGCACCGTGGATGCAGCGGGCCAGGTGCATTACTTTAAGAAAACAGGAGGAACTTGATTGGAACGAAAAATCATCTCACACCGAATCGGAAGCATTCTTGATGATATATCCCGTTTGAGCAATGCTCTTTACGCGATGGATACCACGGATATTCAGCGCTATCCGGACAACTATGAAGTCTTATCCACTGATGCCGCCCTGCGGGCAGAGAAAATTGCCTGCAGGCTGCGGCATTTGATATATTCCAGCACCACCATCCACAAAGGCGATTATCTGACATCCGCCGGTATTGTACACGGAATTGAGGTTGTCTATGAGGACGGTGTACTGGAGGTCACCCTGCCTGGTCTGCTCCCAAAACGCAAGCAGAGGCAAAACACTGAGTTTCTGCTCGACCCGTTCTACTTCTCATTGGAGCAATACGCCAAAGAGCATCCCATGCCTCGCTTCAGCGATTGTGTGGTGTGCTTTACGCAGGTTTATGACCAGTGCCTTCCCACCCGGCGTATCCGTGACTACGACAATCTGGAAGAAAAGCAGCTTCTGGATGTCCTCTCCACCTTCGTCATGGCTGACGATACCGGCCTGCTCTGCGATGCCTACAACACCGCTGCGCTGGGCGAAAAGGACTGTACCAGAATCAGTGTCATGGAAAAAAAGCGGTTTCCCACCTGGCTTGCTGAGCATGAAAACACCCTAAAATCCATCTCGGATTTTTGAGCATTTTCAGCCATTGCTTGTCCGACCTGCCGCAACATCGTATTTCGCCCCGGATTTCGGGGCTTTTTTCTGTCGTTACACCACGGATTTTTACCGAAGTTCCTTGCAGTCTCGGTAAAAGCCACACACCACAAGGAGGTGATCACTTGGGAAATTCCCACAGCCAGACACGATGCCGTACAAGCTTCTCTCTCTGACTGCCATCTCCGGCGAGTTCCCCACAGACCAGCTTAACAGACTTCCCGGCAGTCCATATTATCTGGAGTCTGTTGTCACTGCACTGAAAAAAGACGGGCTGCTGCGTACCTATTACCGGGATAAACTGCGCGGCTACCGTCTGGGGCCGCGAGCCAAAGCCACTCTGCTGGAAAGCCGGCCGGACAGGTTTGCCAGCTACCTGACAGGAGATACCGACACCAACCGTTTGAAATGCGAAATTGACCGAAGACTCCGGCTACACCGCCTGGCAGAAACCTATGTGACCATGGATAATGCGGGTGTATGTGTGTATCGGGATGAAAAACCGGCAATTTTTGCGCCGGATGGTTACGCTGGCGGCAGGATTGTCTATCCTGCTTTTTTCAGTTCCAGAGAAGTGAAAGAAATGGGGATCGACACCACGAAGATCCGCAGTTCCCGCTCCACTGGAATACTCCTTGCGCCCTCCGGCATCTTCGTGACCTACAACAGCAGCAGCGCCCTGATGAAGTGGCGCTACAAATCGGAAATGCGGGTCAAGGCATTGATTTGGAGCGTAATCTGCCAACAGCGCCTGGCCCCACAGTTTCGCCATGAGGATGTTCATGGACTGATTCTGGGCAACAGCATGGATCTGGCTTACCAGATTTTGACCAGCACCGGAGGACGCAAACATGATTTCTTCATGCTGGATGGCAGCTATGAGCATTTTCTTTATCTTACCAACAACCATCAGGGGGAGGTGATACTTGCACTGCTGTGCGACCCTGTGAAAACTGCGGAGCTGGACCGCATTCTGCTCCAAGGTCTTACTGCGAGGCAGCCCGGACTGGCTATTGAGCATGACGGCGTTTCACCGGATGGCTCACCAGTCCTGTTTGGCTATTTCTGCGATCTGCCCCGTATCGCACGCTTCAACACCTCCCTCGAACTATCCGAGCGCCCAGGCACACTGATCTGTTTTGACTTCCAGGCAGAGGTACTTCGCAGCTACTGTGGTTCCCGGGTGCGCTTCCAGACCATTGATTTCACAAAATTCGAGGGGAGGTTGTTCCCATAAACAAGAAAAAACTGATCGTAAGCCTGATTGCAGCGCCCTTTGCCATTCTTGCGATTCTATACGCAGGCGGCTTTCTGGCACAGCTTTTGGGTAACTATGCAACCTGGAAACAGGGCGGCGGTATTCCCGGCGACGGTACTTCACCGCTGGCCGCTTCGCCCGACTTCCTTCTCTGCCTTTCCTCTGTGCTCAGACCGCCTTATGGCGTGTATGGCATTTTGATCTGCATTGGCTTGTTAGCAGTGCTGCTCATCATGGTCATGCGCATGGGATATGGTGATGCCGGTGAGTATGATGAAGACCGCAATTTCTCCTACTCCGCCAAAGGCACTTATGGCACCTCCGGCTGGATGTCCCGCAAAGAAATGTCCGGCGTACTGGATCTGGTGCCCGATCTGCACAAACACAAGGGTGTTGTACTGGGTATGCTGGATGGCAAAGCAGTCTGCATACCGGAAGATACCAGAATCAACAGTAATCTGGCAGTCTACGGCGCCAGTGGTTCCATGAAAACCCGTTCGTTTTGTATGAACCGTATCCTTCAGGCCACTGTCCGAGGTGAAAATGGCGCCGGAGAATCGTTGATCATCTGCGATCCCAAATCGGAATTGTACGAGAAGTCAAGCGAATTTCTCCGCAGCCGGGGCTATTGTGTCAAGGTATTCAACCTCGTTTCGCCTGAAAACTCAGATTCCTGGTGTTGCCTTGCCGAAGTTGAGGGACAGGAACTAATGGCCCAGCTTTTTGTAGATGTCATCATCAAGAACACCACGAACAACGGCAAGAGCGACCATTTCTGGGATGCCTGTGAGATGAATCTGCTCAAGGCCTTGGTACTGTATGTGGATCAAGGCTATGCGGAAGAAAACCGCAACATTGGCGAAGTCTACCGGCTGCTGACTCTCAATGGGGAATCCCAACTTGACACATTGTTCGAGGCACTTCCTTCCACGCACCCTGCCAAAGCACCCTACAGCCTGTTCAAGCAGGCCAGCGACACAGTGCGAAGCGGCGTGATTATCGGTCTGGGCAGCCGCCTGCAGGTATTCCAGTCTGAGCTGATCAAAAAAATTACCGCTAAGAATGAGATTGATCTGGAGCTTCCAGGTCAGCAGCCCTGTGCCTACTTCCTCGTTACCAGCGACCAGGACAGCACCTTTGATTTTCTGGCCTCGCTGTTTCTATCTTTCTGCTTCATCAAACTGGTGCGATATGCAGACCACAACTGCGAGGGCGGCAAACTGCCTGTGCCTGTCCATATCCTTGGGGAAGAACTGACAGCGTGCGGCACAATCCCCGACCTCTCCCGCCGGCTCAGCGTAATACGCTCCCGGAATATCTCCATGTCCTGTGTGTTCCAAAATCTCGCAGGATTGCAGAACAGATACCCGCAGAATTTGTGGCAGGAGATTATTGGAAACTGTGACGCGCAGTTGTTTTTAGGCTGTACAGACCAGCTTACTGCCGAATTTATTTCTGCCAGGACAGGGCTTGCCTCCGTAGCAGTATCCAGTAAGTCCAAACAGCTGGGCACCTGGCGTATCTCCAACTATACACCGGAGTTTCGTGAGACCTCCGGTGTTGGAAAACGCCCTGTACTTACTCCTGATGAAGTCCTGCGGCTCCCGCTGGATCAGGCGCTCATCATCATCCGTGGCAAGAAGGTTCTGCAGGTAGACAAAATGGATTACTCCAAACACCCGGAAGCCAAGTACCTGCGTTCCTGCAAAGCATCTGCCCATGTACCGGAATGGCGCCGCTTGGAAGAAGAAGCCGCCAAAATACCGCAGCCCGCGCCGAAACCGGCTCCTGCAGCAAAGAAACCGGCAAAGCGCAAAGCCACCAAACCGGCATCTCCCACGGATAAATCACCCAAAGAGGCTCCGGCCCCCAAATCTGCCGGTACACCGGAAGGCATTATCACCACAGACAAGGATTCCATCCTGTCTTAAACAAAACTATCAAATTCATAGGAGGTTTTAATCTATGGCAACCAAGAAAAAAGAACTTCTGGAACAGGAGGCTCCTGTTACCGAAACCGTTATGTCGGAAGGCGAAACTCTGCCGGCCGATACTGCTCAACCTGAATCCCTTCCTGCTGACGCTGGCGATGGTCTGGATTTGAACGAACTGCTGGGGCAGATGGATCAACCTCTGGAGGACACCTCTGCCAAAGATATGGCTGAAGATCCCCTTCCTGAACTCACCGAGGAGGAAATGTTCGGGGATACGCCTGCTGAAACAGACGATCAAAGCGCTGCTCCCACTGATATGCCGGAAAACTCTGATGTGCAGCCGCCTGATGTTTACGAAGATAACGCCGACGCTGTGCAGGAACCCCCTGCATCTCCCAAGCCCAAGCGTACCAGCCGAAAGAAGAAAGAAGCTGCTGCTCCTGAAGAAACTGTCACAGAGGAAGTCCCTGCCGAAACAACAGAGTCGGCGGATACAGCCGACTCTATTCTTGATACGGAGGAACCTGCTGTGGAGCCTGATGTTCCTGTCGTGGAAGAAGCTGCCGCTCCTGCCCCCACTCCTTCTCCTCCCCGGCGTCAGCCCCGCCCCCAGCGCAGCGAGGCCCCCGTCCTTACCATCCGCAGCCGGGATGATGTCGAGACTGCCGAAGACCGTGATAATGTAATCTGGCATGAGATCCATAATGCCTACCGCACCCGCAAGATCATCACCGGCAAGCTGGGCGGCATTGAACAGCTGGACAACCGCAAGACGGTGGCAGTTGTGGATTACAAGGGGTTCCGTGTCATTATCCCTATCAAGGAAATGATGATCAATCTGGGCCGCAGCCCTTCCGGTCAGGAATACGCCGACCTTATGCTGCGCCAAAATAAGATCCTTGGCAACATGCTCGGTGCTGACATTGACTTCATCGTGCGTGGTATCGACTCCAAGACCCGCAGCGTAGTTGCCAGCCGCAAGGAGGCCATGCTGCGCAAACGCCAGATTTTTTATCTGGATACGGATGCTGCCGGTATGTACCGTGTCTATGAGGGCCGCATCGTCCAGGCGCGTGTGATTGCAGTGGCCGAAAAGGTTGTGCGCGTGGAAGTTTTCGGCGTTGAAACCTCCATTCTTGCCCGTGACCTTGCCTGGGACTGGATTGGTGACGCCCATGAGCGTTTTTCCGTAGGCGACGAGGTGCTGGTCCGTATTCTCAGCGTGCGGCGCAACAGTCTGGAGGACTTGGGCATCAAGGCTGACATCAAGAGTATTTCCGAGAACACCGACAGGGACAACCTGCAGAAGTGCCGTATCCAGGGCAAGTATGCCGGCCGTGTCACAGATGTCCACAAGGGCGTTGTCTATGTGCGTCTCTCCAATGGTGTCAATGCGGTAGCCCATTCCTGCTATGACTACCGGATGCCCGGCAAAAAGGACGATGTATCTTTTGCCGTCACCCGTCTGGATATGGAGCGGGGTGTGGCCGTAGGTATTATCACTCGGATCATCCGTCAGAACCTGTAAGCAAAACAATGCCAGGGGAGCAGATAAACCACTGCTCCCCTGGCTAATTTTTGTCCACAGTTTTGTTTCATATTGCACTTACTCAAGCGCAAGCAATACCTCTCCGAGTTTCTTCCACTGCTCTACCACAAAATCAAAAGACAGTGTATCTTCTTCCGCAAAAACATAGTTACGTTGCATATTCTGATAGTCCTTACGAAGTGCTTCATTATCAGAAAACCCTCTGAGCAACTGAAAATCAGAAAACTTCTTTTCCGCCAGATCACTGCCTGTTCTTCGGGTCTCTTCCAGTCTTTTATATCCCAGCATCTCAAGGAATATCTGCTGATTTTGAATCATTTCCTGAATCTGCTTTAAGTCGAACATGACACTGACATCGTAAAGATGTTTTGCCACATCAAAATACATCTTACGCTCATAATAGAATTCAGCAGCAAAAATCTTGTCGGCAAAAATCCTCTCTAACCGAATCGTGTTAATCATAAAAGGGACAACATCATATTGTGACCGAAGAATATTTCGCTGTTCTTCGGTGGCATAGGTGTAAAGTATCGGTTCAATTTCAAGTGGTGTAAAAGGCTCGCTGACAGTAAAAGATGTACCTTCTACTTTGACATATCCAAACCGTTGGAGCGGATCATCCGTGTCAATGCCTACAAGTGGAGTGTAATCATAGACAGTTGTGATACTACCTTTCCGATCATCTTCGAGATCCTTTCTGGATGTGCGTGGCAAGGCCTGATATTTCTTTGTTGCCATCTCCAGCCGTTTCTTAGCCTGGCTGTTACTGCAATTATCGATGCACACCGTCAAGTCAATATCCTCTGAAAACCGGCGGATACTTTTCTGTGCTTTATACAGGGCTGTTCCACCTTTAAAATAGGCTGGTAATGTTACCTGTTTCCCTGCCAACTCCCTCAACAGTAGCGTAACATAATAGTCCTTCTCCAAAATATCAGCCCGAATGCTACTATCCTCATGGATTAAATTGATAATATTCAAAAAAGCAAATTTATCCTCGTGCAGTTTCATAACTACCCTCCAACAAAATGTCTATGGTCCGAAGCAAAGTTTTTTGCCCATAATATTTTCTGGCCATCAGAATCAACATCTCAGTTTTCAATGTAAATTCCTCAACAGTAGCTCTTACCACATCAATCGGCTTTGCAGTATCTACTGGCGCCATATCCAGTTCTCTGATTGCATCCAAAATTTGCAGATATCGAAAATTTCCAGAATTAACTACAATAGGCGGTTTCCGAATCTCAATCTGCATTCCTTCGGGAATTCGTTTTGTATGCAGGTTGGTTGCAATGCATCTCCTTTTTGGCATTTGAGAAACAAGACCAATACGATTTAATGCAGACAACCCTGTTTCATATCCAATTATCTCGTTTTCTTTCCGAAGTAACTGCTTACAAAAAAGTGTTTCTTTATCTGGAGTATAATATCCAAATGCTGTTTTTACTCTCCTGCAGTAAATTCCTTTGGTTAGGCGCATAATCTGCCCCTCTTTTTCAAGCCGAGCCATATTTACATTGACTGTCTTTTTTACCATCGCTGTATCAAGTAAAAGCCGTTCCGCCACATACTCTGCGACTTGTTCGGTTGTAATTGTTTGATCTGGCTCCAGAGCAGTCAGATACTGCATGATCAAATCCCGGTACTTTATCTTTTCCATACAGATCTCCTTTCTGTTGCGCTTGTTATTATAATACTCATTTTTCCTTCGTTTTATGTATTCATAATAACACTTTTTCTTGTTGCAGTCAATGGGAGGAAGAAAAACAGATATACTCCAAGACCAGCTTCTCATTTTCAGTTAGTTTTGTCGCTGTTGCCCCCTTTAGCACATACTATCAGTATATGCGTCTCTTTCTAAACTTCCCAATACATAATTTTATCTTCTATATGCGTTTATTTTTCACGAAAATACAGTTATAATATATATAATCGAGGATTTAGGAGGCAATTTTATGCTGATTCAGTTTCGTGCAGAGAACTTTCTCTCTATCAAAGGCAGTGTCGTATTATCCCTGCTTGCCAGTAAGGATAAAGAGCATCCGAAGCATCTGATTGTGAATGGAAGCAAACGGTATTTGAAGTCTGCCGGAATTTACGGAGCCAACGCTTCCGGGAAGTCCAATGTCCTTCATGCATTCTGGTTCATGGTAAATTATGTGCTGACTTCGCATAACCAGCAGCTCCACAAAGCCATCGAACGTTCGCCTTTCAAGTTTGACCGTGAAACACCCGTCCGCCCCAGCAGCTTTGAGGTCATCTTCACCGCAAATGGCATCCGATACGCGTATGGCTTTTCGGTAACAGACAAAGTTGTTATTGAAGAATACCTATATTACTATCCCAATGGCAGGCAGGCGATCATTTTTGAGCGGCAAAACACAAACGATTTTCGTTTTACTGTTGATGTCGATGAACAAAGCATGCTCAAAAATCGTACTTCACCTAACAAGCTCTATCTGTCTGTTGCATCAAACTGGAGCTATTCCAAGGTAATTCCTGTTCTGGAGTGGTTTGCTTCCTGCCGGATCATCACGAAACATTCTGCTGCAGATGCTTATGAACTTGAAGCAGAACAGCTCAAAGACGATGGCTACCGGCATATGATCGCCTCTATGTTGCGTAGCGCAGATTTTGGTATACAGTCCCTTCAAATGCGTGATTTAGAACCCGCCACTTCTCAGCAGGGCGATATTTTCACCAATATTGAGGCCATTCACACGGTACAAGACACAGAGGGAAATACTTCTTCCTACACACTGAATATGGCAGAGGAATCCGATGGCACCAACAGTTATTTCAAACTGATTGGTGTGGTAAAAAAGGTGCTGGATGAAGGAACACTCCTTATAGTAGACGAACTGGACGCTCATCTGCATCCCCTCCTGACAAAGCATCTGGTCTCGCTTTTTAACAGCGTGGAGTTCAATCCAAATGGAG
>OHKL01000512.1_pt1 | contig 23921 bp, 19 predicted proteins | sample 1568721 | NCBI WGS metagenome assembly OHKL01 (sample SAMEA3879543, study PRJEB24766) | human gut metagenome | biome: human-associated habitat; feature: feces | place: USA | collected 1985/1987 | reverse complement strand
TACTGCCCTGTATGCGTATCTGATCGCAAAACACGATGACGGAACCTTTATGCTCCGTATCGAGGATACCGACCAGGAGCGCTATGTGGAAGGCGCTACCGAGATCATCTACCGTACCCTGGAGAAGACCGGACTGGTACATGATGAGGGACCCGATAAGGACGGCGGCTACGGTCCTTACGTACAGAGTGAGCGTATGAAGACCGGTATCTATATGAAGTATGCCAAGGAGCTGATCGATAAGGGCGAGGCATATTATTGCTTCTGCGATAAGGAGAGACTGGCATCCTTGAAGACCGAGGTGGTGGACGGCAAGGAGATCACCGTATACGACAAGCACTGCCTGTCCCTGTCCAAGGAAGAGATTGAGGCAAATCTCGCCGCAGGCAAGCCTTTTGTCATCCGTCAGAACAACCCTAAGGAAGGAACTACAACATTCCATGATGAGTTATACGGAGACATTACCGTAGATAATTCCCAGCTGGATGATATGATCCTGATCAAATCCGACGGCTATCCTACTTACAATTTTGCCAACGTGGTAGATGACCATACCATGAATATCACGCATGTGGTACGAGGCAACGAATATCTGTCCTCCTCCCCGAAGTATGTGCGTCTGTATGATGCTTTCGGCTGGCAGGTGCCGGTATATATCCATCTGCCCCTGATCACCGATGAGAACCACAAGAAGCTGTCCAAGAGAAGTGGACATGCTTCCTTCGAGGATCTGATCGACCAGGGATTTATTACCGAGGCAATTGTCAACTATGTGGCACTGCTGGGATGGAGCCCGGAGGATAATCGCGAGATCTTTTCTCTGGATGAACTGATCAAGGAGTTTGACTATCATCGTATCAGCAAGTCTCCCGCAGTCTTCGATATTGTAAAGCTGCGCTGGATGAACGGCGAGTACCTGAAGGCTATGGACTTCGATAAATTCTACGAGATGGCAGAACCTTATCTGAAGAATGCGATCAGTAAACCCTTAGATCTTAAGAAGATCGCAGCCATGGTAAAGACCCGGATCGAAGTATTCCCGGATATCGCCGGACTGGTAGATTTCTTCGAAGAACTTCCGGAGTACGATGTGGCAATGTACACACATAAGAAGATGAAGACTACCGCAGAGAGTTCTCTGGAGGTATTAAAAGACCTGCTTCCGATCCTGGAGGCACAGGAGGATTACAGCAATGACGGGCTGTATCAGGCTCTTGTAAAATATGTGGAGGAAAAGGGCTGCAAGAACGGTTATGTGATGTGGCCGATTCGTACCGCTGTATCCGGCAAGCAGATGACACCTGCCGGTGCTACGGAGATCATGGAAGTCCTGGGCAAGGAGGAATCTCTTGCAAGAATTCGCAAAGGAATCGAATTATTACAGGCAAATGTCTGATCTTACAAATTATAATCCCTCCCAGCGGGAGGCTGTGACGTTCGGAGAGGGTCCGCTTTTGGTACTGGCGGGCCCGGGCTCCGGCAAGACATTTACCATTACACAGAGAATCCTCTATCTGATCCATGAGAAACAGATCCCGCCACAGAAGCTTTTGGTGATCACTTTTACCAGAGAAGCGGCGGTCTCCATGAGACAGCGTTTTTTACAGATTTCTCCACAACATACCACCGTCAACTTTGGAACATTTCATTCTTGTTTTTATCAGATACTGCTCAGATCGGGCAGAGTTTCACCAGGTAATATTTTAAATGAAAAACAGAAAAAGGAACTGATTTATCCGGTTCTGAAAAAAATAAAAGCACACAACGCATTGTCCGCCACAGACTTGCCGGAGCTGGCGAAAAACCTTCTCACAGCAATCGGTTATTATAAAAATACCGGCGATCTGCAAAGCAGTATGGACAGACTTCCGGAAGAATGGAAGAATGACTTTGCACAGGTTTATTCCGGGTATGAGGAAGCGAGAAAAAGAATCCGGGGACTGGATTTTGATGACATGCTGAAGGAATGCGAGGAACTTCTGCAAAAAGATGACGCATTGCGGATATACTGGCAGAATCTTTTTTCTTATATTTTAATTGATGAATTTCAGGATATTAATTACAGACAGTATTGCATTGTGAGGCTACTGGCCCAGAAGCATAAAAATGTATTCGCAGTGGGAGATGATGATCAGGCGATTTACGGGTTCCGTGGAGCGAAACCTGCCTGCATGAAGCAGTTTGTACAGGAATTCGGGGCAAAACAGATCATACTTTCGACGAATTACCGCAGCCATCAGGATATTGTGGAAGCATCCCTGGCGGTGATAGCGGAGAACAGTGATCGATTCCCAAAGAATTTGGAACCTTGTGAAGCCAACAGGCGGCACTTGGGCAAGATGGATAAAAAGAATTATCATGTTAGAATTCGGGAGTTTAGTGGTGCTAAGGAACAACTGCAGTTTCTGATGCGACAATTAAAGGATCGGACAGAGGGAGAGACTTATGGGATCTTGTTTCGTACCAACCTGGCAATGCAGAGCGTGGCAGCCGGTCTGACCAGGGAAGGAATTCCGTTTTCCATAAAAGAACATGGGAAAAATATTTATGACCATTTTATTGTACAGGATATTCTTGCATATCTTCGGATAGCGCAGGGGACGGCGGCGAGAGCGGATTATCTGCGAGTGGTCAATAAGCCGTTTCGGAATATTTCGCGAGAGGCATTTGGAGGTGAGGTATCCCTGCAGGCACTGGAACACTACTATGCGGATCTGATGAGACAAACAGAGGCTGGCTATCTGCGAAGTGCTTACGATGCCGTACGACTATTAAGGCGACAGATGGAATTCGTGAAAAATACAGATCTGAAGCTGGCAGTATGGTTCCTGCGAAAAGCCTGTGGATACGAGAATTATCTGCAACAGAGACAGAGGATGGAACAGACGGAAGAATGGATGGAGATTTTAGAATTTATCACGGAGGAAGCAGGGCAGTATAAAACGTTGCGGGAATGGCAGGAAGCACAGGAAGTTTACAGAGAACAGCTGCAAAAGGAAAATGAGCATCATCCTAAGAAGGGCAGGGAAGAAAGCGCAGATTGCCAGATCCGCTTACTTACCGTGCATGCATCCAAGGGACTGGAATTCGATCATGTGTGGATCCCGGACTGTAATGAGAAGACATTTCCTCATGGCAATGTACAGGATACGGAACACCTTGAAGAAGAGCGACGGATCTTCTATGTGGCAATGACCAGAGCAAAAAAAAACCTGGAACTCCTCTGCCTTACAGGTACAGCAGAGCGTCCCAGGTTCCCATCCAGATTCCTTATTCCTCTGAATCGTTATCGTCGATGATCTCATCGAATTCACAACTGTCCAGATACTCATCAAAAGCATCGGCAACTCTTTCGTAGACATCATCATCTTCAATGTATTCGAGAACAGGCTCTTCATTCGGGTCATCCGGATTCTCGGCATATCCGTAGAACCATACTTCTCCGTCTTCGTTTTCGCCGTCTTCATCCAGAGGCAGAAGCACGATATAATCCTTAGCCTCCACGGTGAGAATGGTGATGATCGCACAGTTTACGACAGTGCCATCTTCCAGTTCCAGCTCAACGGTCATCTCTTCATCTTCATAACTTTCTTTTTTACCCATGGGAATCCTCCTGTGATGTTTTTTGGGTGTAACAGTATTTTGTTCCCTTATTATAACCGTTTACGGATATTCTTGCAATGCTTGTTTTTCTTAAGCTTACCGACTATAATAAAATAGTGAGAAAAGACAAATCAACCAGAAGATGGAGCGTAGCAATGACAGAAAAAAAGCATGCAATAAAGCCGTATCCGCTGGGAGCACATCCGGAGGACGGAGCGATACGTTTCGCTTACGCGTCCGGGAAAAAGGATTGCGGCATTATCCTATATGACAGAGAGAGCGGTAAAAAATTACACAAAATCCCATTCTGCCGAGAAGAGCGGATGGGAAATGTCTACTGCAAATACCTGGAACTGGATCCTAAACAGATCGGATATCAGTTCTATGAAGAGGAACGGATCGTGCCGGATCTGCATGCACGGGGCTTCTTAAGTAAGCCTGCTTACGGAAAAATACGAAAAAATGGCAATCGCATTGCGGTATTTCCCGGAGAGGATTTCGACTGGGAGCAGGATGAACACCCGATGCTTTCCTATTGTGAGAGCGTATGTTATTGCATGCATGTCCGTGGATTTACCATGCATGCTTCCTCCAAGGTGGCACACAGAGGCACCTTTGCAGGAATTGCGGAGAAACTGGATTATCTGCAGGAAATCGGCATTACGACGGTGGAAATGCAGCCTGTTTATGAATTTGATGAGACTCCGGAAGAGGTGATTCCGAAGACATCCGCAGATATGGCAGCCACAGCAGGAGAAAATGGTGGAGAATTCCCCGGTTACCTTGTACTGAACTACTGGGGTTACCGGGAAGGCTTTTATTATGCACCGAAAGCCTCCTATGCGGCAGGAGAAGATGCGGCGACGGAATTCAGACAACTGGTGAAGGAATTTCATAAGCGCAGGATGGAAGTGATCTTACAGTTTTATTTCCCTAAAGGGATGGATGTGACAGAGATCGGGAATATTTTACGGTTCTGGGTATTAACTTATCATGTGGATGGGTTCCATCTGATGGGAGAGGTACCGGCACAGGCATTGGCAGGAGACCCTGCACTGCGAGATACCAAACTGTGGTATTACGATTTTGATGCATCGAAGCTCTACGATCCGGCACAGAAGCCGGAGTATCGGAATCTTGCGGAATACCGGGACGATTATCTGTACACCATGCGCAGATTTTTAAAAGGCGATGATAACATGCTTTCGGGCGTTTTGTATGAGATGCGCCATATTCCTGCCAATATGGGACGGATCCATTATCTGTCCAATTATTACGGATTTACCCTGATGGATATGGTGTCTTATGACCATAAGCATAACGAAGCCAACGGCGAGGGCAATCGGGATGGTAACGATTATAATTGCAGCTGGAACTGTGGTGAGGAAGGTATCTCCCGACGCAAAAAAGTGCTGGCTCTCCGGCAAAAACAGTTACAGAATGCATTTTGTATGCTGTTATTGACCCAGTCCACGCCGCTGATCTTCATGGGAGACGAATTCGGTAATTCCCAACAGGGAAATAACAATCCCTACTGTCAGGATAATAAAATTACCTGGCTGAACTGGCAGGATAAGGAGAAAAATGCCGGACTGCTGGCTTTCTGGAAACAGATGATCGCTTTCCGTAAGGCACATCCGATCCTGCATCCGGAGGAAGAGCTTCGGATCCTGGATACGTTATCCTGTGGTTATCCGGATCTGTCCTACCACGGACAAAATGCATGGAGACCTCAGACAGAGAGTTATAACAGGCACGTGGGCATGATGTATTGCGGAAAATATGCAAAGACCAAGGCAGGTGCAGATGATTCTTTTCTCTATGTTGCCATGAATATGCATTGGGAACCTCAGAAGCTGGCATTTCCCAAGCTTCCGAAGGGTATGGAATGGAAATTGGTTTTAGCGACGGAAGAAGCAGGGAATATCCTGACAGTGCAGGAGAGAGAAGAACAGATGGCTGATCAGACGAGGACCGTAGCGCCCAGGAGCATTGCCGTCTACGAAGGCGTGATGGGAATATCACAGGACAAGGGAAAAAGTACCGGTAAGAGCCGGAAAAAGAAATCGGAAGCTTCTGAAGAAAGATGATAGAACGAAATGAATATCTGGAAACATTTTAAAACGATCACACACCATAAGGTCCTGGTGGCAAAGGGCTGCTTTAAGGTAGGTCTGTATAAACAGGGACTGTTACACGATATGTCGAAATACAGCCCCACAGAGTTCTGGGTAGGAGCAAAGTATTACCAGGGTGACCGCAGCCCCAACAACGCGGAGAGAGAGGATATCGGTTATTCCAGTGCCTGGCTGCACCACAAGGGCAGGAACAAACATCATTACGAATACTGGATCGATTACAGTATGCAGGCATTGCCGGGCGGAATGGCACCGGTACCCATGCCGGATCGTTATATTGCGGAGATGATCATGGACCGGATCGCCGCCAGTAAGGTTTACATGGGAGACAAATATACGGACAGATCACCGTTAGATTACTATTATCGGGGCACAGATAAGGCACCTATCCATCCTAAGACAAAGGCAAAGCTTCTGTATGTGCTGGAAATGCTGGCAGAACAGGGCGAAGAGAAAACCTTTCAATTTATCAAAGAGGAACTGGTACAGCATAAACGGTGTATGGACTGGCACCAGCTGGAAAAAGCGGAATAGAATAGTAAATAAACAGTAGTAAGTAGAGGATCCTATGAACTGTATCATTCTGTTATTATTACTATTTTGTGGTGGAAATTCCTGTAACAACAACAATTGCTGTGGAAGCTCGAATGCCTGCGGTGCCCGCCGTCTGGAAGATGCGGGGTGCTGTGGAGACAGAGACCGCAGACCTCTAAGACCGGATTTTCCGAATTTTACACCGGTGGATGATCCGGCATTTTCCAGAAGAAATGATGGGAAATGTGAGACCTGCGGATGTGAACAGAATTCCTGAAATATGGGAAGCTCAAAAGCCCTCAGGCTGTTCCTTCAGCTTGAGGGCTTTTGCTTTGCTTTATATAGAATTAATTGGACATAACTTCTTTCCAGTATTTGTTGAAAAGCTCTTCGCCATCCTCACCGAGGTACAGGAAGGTCTCCAGATTGTTATACTGTGTCAGATCCGGGAAAGCGATGGGAGAGTTCTTCAGGTCCTCATCCTCGATCAGCTCTCTTGCAGCGGTATTGGGGGTACCGTAGGTAATGTACTCGAAATTCTTCAGAGCTACATCCGGACGGCACATGAAATCAATGAATTTCTCTGCATTTTCCTTGTTAGGAGCATTCTTGGGAATAACCCAGCCGTCAATCCATACATTTGTACCTTCCTCAGGAATGACATAATCGAGATCCGGATTTTCCCCGATCACATAAATGGCATCACCGGAGAACATTACACCGATCGCAGCCTCGCCGCCGATCATTTTGTCACGTACCTGATCTACAACATATGCCTGTACCAGAGGCTTCTGGGCGATGAGATCATTGGTAGCTATCTGGAGCTCGGATTCGTCCAGACTGTTAGAAGAGAAGCCGTTTTTCTTCAGAGCAACCATAAAGCTGTCTTTAATAGAATCCATCATCAGAATATTATCAGCATATTTTTCATCCCACAGATCAGCCCATTTGGTGGGAGGAGTATCTACCATGGTTTTATTGTAGATGATTCCTACGGTTCCCCAGCAATAAGGAACACAATATTTGTTACCGGGATCGTAAGCAGCCGCCTGCTCGTAGTACTGGGCACCGATGTTTTCTTTGGCATTGGGAATCTTATCGTAATCCAGTTCCTGGATCAGATCATTCTCGATCATTTTCTGTACCATGTAATCGGAAGGACATACCACATCATAAGCGGATGAACCGGCTTCCACCTTTGGATACATGATCTCATTGGTCTCAAATTCGTCATAGACCACTTTAATACCGGTCTCTTCCTCAAACATAGTGAGAGTCTCCGGATCGATATATTCTCCCCAGTTGTAGACGATGACTTCACCGTTTTCACCGGCAGAGGAAGCAGATCCGCAGCCGGTCAGAGCAGTTGCGGTAAGGATGCCGCACAGAAGCAGTGCAATAAATTTTTTCATTCATTTTCCTCCTAAAATATATAGAAAAAGTTATTTCTTTTTCTTTCCTTTGGGTGTGTAGTTTACTAACAAAAGTAAAATCAATACAGTTACGAATATAATGGTGGACAGTGCATACATTTCCGGTTTAATCCCCTTTTTCACTTCCGTATAAATCTTAGTGGAAAGGGTGTCAACACCGGGTCCCTTGGTAAAGTGGGTAATGATAAAGTCATCCAGTGACATGGTAAATGCCATCAGAAAACCGGATAAAATACCCGGCAGGATATCCGGAAATACTACTTTGAAAAAGGCATACGTATGAGAAGCGCCCAGGTCGAGGGCCGCCTCGTAGGTGCTGGGGTTCAGCTGCTTCATACGTGGCATTACACTTAATATCACATAAGGAATATTAAAGGTAATGTGTGCAAGCAGAATAGTTCCGAAGCCAAACTTTATACCAAAGCTGAGGAACAGAAGCATCAGGGAGATACCGGTAACGATTTCCGCATTCAGCATGGGGATATTCGTGATTCCCATGAGGACAGCACGGCTGGTACGCTTCATGGATTGCATGGCGATGCAGGCGATCGTACCTATGAGGGTGGCGATCAGCGCAGATAATATTGCCAGCGCCAGTGTATTCCACAAAGCTTGCATGATCTGCTCGTTCCGGAACAAAGCCGCATACCACTTGGTCGTAAACCCACCCCATTTTGCACGTGTCTTACTGGCATTGAAGGAGAGCACGATCAAAGTAATAATGGGGGCGTATAAAAAGATAAAAATCAGTCCCAGATATATTTTTTGTGCAGTTGTTTTGATCATAATGTGTTCGCCTCCCCTTCTTTATCCGTGATCACAGAGATCACCATATTGAAGATGATGAACAGCATCAATACGATGGAGAGACCGCTTCCCAGATTCCAGTTACCGGTCTGGGTAAATTCCTGCTCGATGACATTACCGATGAGCAGGATCTTGCTGCCACCCAGGATCTTGCTGATGACGAAAGTAGTCAGGGCAGGGACAAACACCATGGTGATACCGCTGAACATGCCGGGCAGACTTAAGGGGAAAATGATACGAAAGAAAGTCTGTGCACCGTTGGCACCCAGGTCATAGGCGGCGTTGATCACATTCTTGTCGATTTTGACCAGCACGTTATACAGAGGCAGTACCATAAAAGGCAAAAAGTTATATACCATACCCAGTACAATGGCGTAGGGGGTATTGATAATATTTAACGACGGCAGATGCAGGACGGAGAGGATACTGTTGATGACGCCGGTCTTCTCAAGCAGAGTCTGCCATGCAAGGGTACGAAGCAGAAAGTTCATCCACATGGGTAAAATAAAAATCAGTACCAGGAATGAATTCTGATTCACATTCATGTTACACAGGATCATGGCAAGAGGATATGCTAGAAGCAGGCAGATCACAGTACTGATCACAGATAACTTCAATGCCTCCCACAGAGCCTTGGAATGCTCGGCAGTAGCGATCGCCAGAATATTATCCAATGTAAATGCGCCGCTCTTATCGGTCAGACCATAGTAGAAGACCATGCACAGAGGCACGATGACAAACATGGCTGACCAGAAGATAAAAGGGAGCGATAACAATTTTCTATTCATTGACTCCAATGGCCTCCTCGTCCTCAGATTCCGGCTTCTTCATGATCTGGATGTTAAAAGGATCAACCTTAATGCCGACTTTGGTTCCAACGGGAACCATTTTTGTGGACTGAACCAGCCATTCAAAGCCATTAGCCATAACTTCCATCTCATAATGAACACCCTTGAAGATAGAGTGGATCAGGGTACCCTGGAGGATGCCTTCCTCCGGCGCTACCAGCTCCACATCCTCGGGACGGATGACTACATCTACGGGCTTATTCTCACCGAAACCGGTATCTACACAGTCAAAACGGGCACCCAGGATTTCTACCAGACGATCTCTGATCATGGTGGCACCGATGATATTACTGTCACCGATAAAATCGGCAACGAAAGCATTTTCCGGTTCATTATAGATGCTCTCGGGAGTACCGATCTGCTGGATATAACCCTGGTTCATGACTACGATGGTATCGGACATGGTCAGAGCCTCTTCCTGGTCATGGGTGACATAGATGAAAGTAATGCCAAGTTCGTTCTTCAGGCGGATCAGCTCATACTGCATGTCCTGGCGAAGCTTCAGATCCAGGGCGCCCAAAGGCTCGTCTAAGAGCAGGAGCTTGGGTTCGTTCACGATCGCACGGGCGATGGCGATACGCTGTTGTTGGCCGCCACTTAAGGAATCCGGCATACGGTTCTCAAAACCATCCAGATTGACTAACTTCAGAGCGTATTTAATTTTATCGTTAATATAAGATTTACTTTTACCACTGATCTTTAATCCGAAAGCGATGTTTTCCGCAATGGTCATGTGAGGGAACAGGGCATACTTTTGGAATACGGTATTCAAATTGCGCTTATTGGGTGGAAGGTTAGTGATATCCCGGCCTTCGAAAATAACCTGACCTTTGTCGGGTGTTTCGAAACCGCCCAGAATACGGAGGGTTGTAGTCTTTCCGCAGCCACTGGGTCCCAACAGTGTCAGGAACTCATTCTCGCGGATGTACAGATTGAGATCATCCAGAACCATCTGATTGTCAAATGATTTTGAAATGTTCACTAAATTGACTAAAGCATTTTTCATCAATTTTTTCCTTCCTGATGTAAAAAATCCTGCAAAAATCATCGAAAAACCTAAACGAAAATTTTTTGCAAGTCGAATTAATATTATACGTAAATACATGGAAAGTCAATGTGAAGTTTTGCATTTTCCGGGCTAATTTACATAAACTTTACCAGTGGGAAAAAACGGGAGTATTTTTCGGGAATTTTACAGAAAAAATGTTTCACAATTTTCAGAATTGTGCTATATTTATAAACATAAAAAGACATAGAATGCTAAGGAGGATCCGGTCATGAGCAAGGGAAAATATGTTGCCTATGTTTCCAGTTATACACAGGGGGACAGTCACGGTATCAGAATATATGATGTGGATATGAAAAACGGTCGTTTTAAGGAAAAAGATAAAGTAGAGATCACCAACTCTTCTTACCTGACCATTTCCCATAACGGAAAGTTTCTTTATTCTATAACGGATTTTGGTGTAGAGGCTTATACGATCATGCCGGACGGCGATCTGGAATTGATCAATTTCGCACCGATCAACGGTATGAGAGGATGTTATGTATCTACGGATTACACCGATCAGTATCTGTTTGTGGCAGGTTATCATGACGGTAAGCTGACTGTACTCCGATTGAAGGAGGATGGTTCCATCGGAGAGATCACCGACGAGATCTATCATAAAGGACTGGGCAGTATGGCAGAGCGCAACTTCCGCCCTCACATCAACTGTGCCCGTATGACGCATGACAACAAATATCTGTTGGTAGCGGATCAGGGAATGGATCATGTCAATGTGTATCGTTTTGATATGGAGAAGGGTAAGGTGAAGCTGGAGGATATCATCCGCAGTGAGATGGAATCCGCACCCCGTCATATCAAGATCTCAGAGGATGGCAGATATATTTATATCCTGCATGAACTGAAGTGTTACATTGATGTCTATGAGTATGCGGACCATGATAATGATCCTACTTTCGAGAAGATTCAGACGGTAGAGCTGATCAAGCTGACCAGAGGCAATACGGACAGTGCCAGCGCATTCAGTTTTTCCCTGGATTATAATTATCTGCTCAGCTCCATCGCAGGAGATAATTCGGTCATTGTATTTAATGTGGATAAGAAGACGGGATTACTTAAGAAGAATTTCCTGCTGCCGGTCAGCGGTGAGTACCCGAAGGATGCGGAGTTCTTCCCGGATAATAAGTTTCTGGTGTCTTTGAATCATGAAAGTAATACGATGACTTTCTTCCATATTGATCTGGAACATGGAACGATGATCATGAATGGACCGGCGATGAAGGTCAATATGCCCAACTGTATTGTGTTCCATAAGTTGGGGTAGGTATTATTTTAGAAATACCCCCCCCACAGCCCCGGATGGGGTAAGAATAATCCCCGTAGCCCGCATTGGGGCTAAGAATATTTCCCGCAGCCTCGGCTGGGGTAAGAAACGCGGCACGCTTTCGCTCTGTCGCAGAGCGTAACGGCACATAAGCGGTCAGAATACGCCCGCTAAGTGCCGACGTCTGCTTACGGCCTGCTTATTCTTACACCCATCCGAGGCTGCTTGCATATTTAAATACCCTTGTGATATGAGATGGGATTTGGTAAAATAAGATTATATAGAATTGGGAGGTAGGAGTATGGCACAGATCAGACCATTTAAGGCATATCGGCCCTGCAAGGGGATGGAGGAGAGGATTGCGGCGCTTCCTTATGATGTATATAACAGGGCGGAAGCGCATGAAGTGGTGAAGAAGAATCCGGAATCTTTTCTGGCGGTTGACCGGGCGGAGACGCAGTTTGGCGAGGAAGTAGACACATATGCGGACTGTGTATATGAGAAAGCGGATCAGATGCTTCGGGAGAAAATTCAGGAAGGAAAATTCGTACAGGATCCGACACCATGTTTCTATCTGTATGAGCTGACGATGGATGGACACAGTCAGACCGGGGTGGTAGGCTGTGCATCGATTGATGATTATCGGAACAATGTGATCAAAAAGCATGAGAATACCAGGGCGGACAAGGAGGAAGACCGTATTCGTCATGTGGATACGTGCAGTATGCAGACGGGACCGATTTTCCTGGCGTATCGGGCGAAGGAGGATCTGAAGGAGAAAATCGGAGAGCTGAAAAAGCAGGCGCCGGTCTATGATTTTGTCAGTGAGGATGGAATCGGGCATCGTGTGTGGGTGATCGATAACAATTCGGATGTGTCGATGATCGAGGAGGCTTTTGGGAAGATCCCGGCAATCTATATTGCGGATGGACATCATCGATGTGCTTCTGCAGTGAAGGTGGGGCTGAAGAGGAGAGAGCAGTATCCGGATTATACAGGAGAAGAGGAATTTAATTATTTTCTTTCCGTGATTTTCCCGGATGAAGAGTTACGGATCCTGGATTACAATCGTGTAGTGAAGGATCTGAACGGACTGGATGTAGCCGCTTTCCTTACACGTATTGGAGAATATTTCACAGTGGAGAAAAAGGGACAGGCGCCTTACAGACCCACAAAGAAGGGCATGTTTGGCATGTATCTGGAGGATGAATGGTACAGTCTTGTCGCAAAAGAGAAAATAAAAAGTGAGGATGCCGTAGAGGGACTGGATGTATCGCTTTTGCAGAATTATCTGTTAGATCCCATTTTGGGGATTAAGGATCCGAAGACAGATAAGAGAATTGATTTCGTCGGAGGTATCCGGGGACTGGGAGAACTGGAACGGAGAGTACATACGGACATGAAGGTGGCGTTTGCGATGTATCCCACATCTATTGCAGAGCTTTTTGCGGTGGCGGACGCAGGACGGTTGATGCCTCCAAAGTCCACATGGTTCGAGCCGAAGCTTCGAAGCGGGCTGTTCCTGCATGAGATTGAGCGGTGATCCACAGGATTTCTAAAGGCAAAAATGACAGAATAGAATGTAGCAATCGTGCCGCAGAAAAGAGGGAATATGACAAATAAACTTTATAAATTGATGAACTGGCCCAAAATAGAAGAGATCACGTATTCCGAATGCGATAATCCCCATGAGCTGTTGGGACCCCATAAGCAGGGAAGCAAAATGCTGGTACAGGCATACTTCCCGGGAGCAGAGAAAGTAACGATCCACTGGAAGAAGACCGGACAGGTGGGAGAAGCATTTCTTATGGATGTTCCCATGGAACTGGCAGATGAAGAGGGATATTTTGCCGCACTGGTAAATGCAGGGAAAATGGCACCTTATGAATATGTAGTGGAATATGGTAAGACCGAAAACCGTGAGGCACACAGAATGATCTGTGGGGATGCGTACCGGCATGTTCCGCAGATCACGAAGGAAGACATGGATCGTTTTGCCGCCGGCATTCATTATACAATCTATGAAAAGCTGGGAGCACATCCCATGGAACTGGATGGGGACAAGGGAACCTATTTTGCCGTCTGGGCGCCGAATGCCATGCGTGTCAGCGTAGTCGGTGATTTTAATGAATGGGACGGGCGGATCCATCAGATGAGACGGTTAGGGGATTCCGGTATCTTTGAACTGTTTATTCCCGGAGCGGAAGCCGGAGACTGTTACAAATACGAGTTGAAGATCAAGGGAGGACTTACTTATCTGAAGGCGGATCCCTACGGCAATGCAGCACAGAAGAGACCGGAGACGGCTTCTGTAATTGCGGATATCCGTAATTATCAATGGGAGGACGACGAATTCCTGAAAAGCCGCAAAAAATATCAGTGTGGTAATGCTCCGGTGAGCGTCTATGAAATGTATCTGGGAAGCTTTGTGACCCCGGGGGAAGGACAGGATTATGTCAATTACCGGGAAATTGCTCCGAAGGTTATAGAATATGTAAAGAAAATGGGATACACCCATGTGGAACTGCTGCCGGTGATGGAACATCCCTTAGACGCTTCCTGGGGATATCAGGTCATAGGTTATTATGCACCGACTGCCAGATACGGTACACCAGAGGACTTTATGTTCTTCGTGAATGAACTGCATAAGGCGGGAATCGGTGTGATCCTTGACTGGGTGCCTGCACATTTCCCGAGAGATTCTTATGGATTAGCTGCATTTGACGGCACCTGTCTTTATGAGCATCAGGATCCCAGACAGGGCAGTCATCCTCACTGGGGAACCCTGATCTACAATTACGGTCGTCCACAGGTATCGAATTATCTGATCGCTAATGCACTGTTCTGGGTGGAGAAATATCATGCGGACGGTATCCGTATGGATGCGGTAGCCAGCATGCTTTATCTGGACTACGGCAGACAGGACGGGGAATGGATTCCCAATATGTACGGTGGTAACGAGAATCTGGAAGCCATTGAAATGATCAAACACTTAAATTCCATCCTGAAAAAGAGAGATCCCGGAGTATTATCCATCGCAGAGGAGAGTACGGCATTCCCCATGATCACCGGTTCCCTGGAAGAAGGGGGACTTGGCTTTGATCTGAAGTGGAATATGGGCTTTATGAACGATTATCTGGATTATATCAAATACGATCCGTATTTCAGAAGTCACCATCACGGAGAGCTTACCTTCAGCATGATCTATGCTTACAGTGAGAAATTCATGCTGGTATTTTCCCATGATGAAGTGGTACACGGCAAAGGAACCTTACTTGGCAAGATGCCCGGAGACAGAGCACAGAAGCTTGCCAACTTACGTCTGACCTACGGCTATATGATGACTCACCCCGGGAAAAAGCTCCTTTTCATGGGACAAGATCTGGCGGAAGAAAAAGAATGGAACGAAATGCGTCAGGTGGAATGGGCACTGGAAGAGCAGAGGGAAAATGCCGGAGTCCAGAGGCTGGTGAAGGATCTGAATGCATTATACAGGGAGAATAAGGCACTGTATGAATGTGACGATCAGGCGAAGGGATTCCAGTGGATGAACGAGATCTCTGCCAATGAATGTTATGTAAGCTTTGTGCGTAAAGGCGAAGAAGCAGAGGAGATGCTTTTGGTCGTAGCAAACTTCTCCGGTGTGCCCAGAGAGATCACTACAGGAGTTCCTTACGAGGGAAAATATAAGGAGATCCTGAATACGGATGCTGTCTGCTACGGTGGTACCGGTGTGGTCAATGACCGCATGAAACGGGCAGAGGACGTGGAATGGGATGATAAAAGTACGTCCGTCACTGTGAAACTGGCACCGCTATCCTTGAGCATTCTGCAATTTATCCCTTACACAGAGGCAGAGCTGGAAAAAGTGATCGAGAAGCGGATCCGTAAAAATACGCCCATTCGTAAGACGACGAACAAGACCGCAAAAAAGAAACAGGAGAAATAAGATAACATGGATCTGACAGATAACGTAATCGAAGAGGTACAGCAAAAGGAAGGACTGATAGCGTCTTTTCTGGATACCCTTCCGGAGAAAGCATTGAACTTAGGCATCCGTATCGGACTGGCACTGATATTTTTCTTCATCGGTGTACAACTGATCAAGCTGATCCGCAAGATCATCCGCAAGTCCATGAACCGCGCGGGAGCGGAAACGGGAGTGATCCAGTTTGTGGATTCGTTCGTGAAAGCTTCTTTATATATTATACTGATACTGACCCTGGCATCCTCCTTTGGCGTTGATGCTGCCAGTATCGTGGCACTGCTTGGCTCGGCCGGAGTGGCAGTGGGGCTGGCGGTACAGGGAAGTCTGTCTAACCTGGCGGGCGGTGTGCTGATTTTATTATTGAAGCCGTTTAAGGTGGGAGATTACATTGTGGAAGGCTCCTCCGGTAAGGAAGGTACCGTAAAAGAGATCCATATCTTCTATACAAAGCTGTTAACCTATGATAATCAGACGATTATTCTTCCCAACGGCAATCTGGCGAATAATACCATTGTGAATGTCACTGCTGCCGAATCCAGACGATGTGATGTGAAGGTGTCTGTTGCTTACAGCGCAGATATTAGGAAGGCAAAGGAAGTCCTGACAAAGGTTCTCTCTGAAGATCCTGATACTATAAAGGAAAGAGAGCATTTTGTATTTGTAGATGAACTGGCAGACTCCGGAATCAACCTATGTGTACGCTGCTGGTTCAAAAATGAGGATTTCTGGCAGGGAAAATGGCGTATTACCGAACAGTGTAAGTATGCACTTGATAAGGCAGAAATTGAAATTCCGTTCCCACAAATGGATGTGCATATGCGTTAATTAAAAATAGATATTGAATTTTACAGACTATGATGATAATATTACCGTTGTGATTCAATGTTTTAATATTTACATTTTAGGAGGAAAAAATTATGAAAAAGTTTCTGGCACTTGCACTTGCATCTGTCATGGCTGTTTCTCTGGTAGCATGCGGCAGCACCAATGCTGACACAAATGCAGAATCCAGCGTGACAGCTACCACCACTGCAGCAGCAACAGAGAGCGGCAGTGAAGAGCCCGGTCTGAAGATCGCTATCGTATCCAGCCCCTCCGGCGTGGATGACGGTTCCTTCAACCAGGACAACTACAACGGTGTTCTGAAGTTCATCGAGGAGAATCCGAATGCAACCGTAACCCCCATCCGTGAGGAGACCGGTGACAGCGCAGCAGCTGTTCAGGCAGTAGCTGATGTTGTAGCGGATTATGATGTTATTGTATGCTGTGGTTTCCAGTTCGCCGGCATCGGCAATCTGGCACAGGAGAATCCGGATACCAAGTTCATCCTGATCGATTCCTGGCCTACCATTGACGGTACCGAAGTAACTGCTGATCAGGTGATCGACAATGTATACGCTGCTTACTATGCTGAGCAGGAGAGCGGTTTCTATGCAGGTATGGCTGCAGCTCTGTCTACCACCACAGGTAAGGTAGCAGTAGTAAACGGTATCGCATATCCTTCCAACGTTAACTATCAGTATGGTTTCGAGTGCGGTGTTAAGTATGTGAACGGTACTGAAGGCATGAACGTAGAAGTAGTAGAGCTTCCTTCTTACGCAGGTACCGATGTTACCGGCGCTAATGTAGGCGGTAACTATGTTGGTAACTTCTCTGATGAAGCTACCGGTAAGGTACTGGGCAATGCTCTGATCGCTGAAGGCGTAGATATCCTGTTCGTAGCAGCAGGCGGTTCCGGTAACGGCGTATTCACCGCTGCTAAGGAAGCTGACGGCGTTAAGGTTATCGGCTGTGACGTTGACCAGTATGATGACGGTGCAAACGGTGACAGCAATATCGTTCTGACCAGTGGTCTGAAGGTAATGCATGATACTGTTTACAACGTACTGAACGAAGTAAAAGATGGTTCCTTCAAGGGTGCTAATGTAACTCTGACCGCAGCAGATGATGCTACCGGTTTTGTAAGTGAGGAAGGCAGATGCCAGCTCACTGCAGAGGCTATTGAGAAGATCAATGCAGCACAGGCTCTGTTAAAGGAAGGCAAGATCGTTCCTGCGGCAAACTTTAACGGTGTAACTCCGGAGACCTTTACCTGGTAGGAAGAATGAATTCACAAGAAGGTGATGGTGAGGAACTGTCACCTTCTTATTTATTTACATGAGTAGAAATGAGGATGAACATGTCGGAATATATTGTTGAGATGAAACACATCACCAAACGCTTTCCCGGGATCGTAGCCAACGACGATGTGACGATCCAAATCAAAAAGGGTGAGATCTTTGCCCTGTTGGGAGAGAATGGTGCCGGAAAATCCACCTTGATGAGTATGCTGTTCGGAATGTACGAGCCGGATGAAGGAGAGATCTATATCCGGGGAGAAAAGGTGAAACTGGAATCCCCCAACCATGCCACCAAATTAAACATCGGTATGGTACACCAGCATTTTAAACTGGTATCCAACTATACCATTGCGGAGAATATTGTGATGGGCATGGAACCGGTGAAGAAGGTATTGGGATGTATTCCGGTAGTGGATATGAAGAAAGCTAATCAGGATATCCGCGAACTTTCGGAGAAATACGGACTGGCAGTGAATCCTACCGACGTGATCAGTGATATTAATGTCTCTACGCAGCAGAGAGTAGAGATCTTAAAAATGCTATACAGAGAAGCGGAGATTCTCATTTTTGATGAACCCACAGCGGTTCTGACTCCTCAGGAGATCGACTTTTTATTAGACATTATCAAATCTCTGCGGGATGACGGCAAGACCATCATCTTAATCACGCATAAACTGGAAGAGATCAAACGTATTGCAGACAGATGCGCAATCCTGAACCGCGGACGTCTGATGGATGTTATGGATGTGGCAACCACATCCACCAAAGTCATGGCAAACAAAATGGTAGGCCGTGAAGTGAATTTCGAGACAGAAAAAGAACCCGCGAAACCGGGTAAAACTATCCTCGACATACAGCATCTGAACGTCTATAACAAGCAGGATTTTCAGGTGGTAAAGGATGTATCTCTTGAGGTGCATTCCGGTGAGATCGTAGCCATTGCAGGCGTAGCCGGCAACGGTCAGGTAGAGATTGCCGATGCCATTGCGGGATTGATCCCGGCACGCTCCGGTAAGATTCTGTTAAACGGCAGAGATATTACGAATCTGTCCATCAGGGAACGTACCACAGAAGGAATTTCCTATATTCCCGAGGACAGACAGAATTATGGACTGGTCATGGATTTCACGCTTTCGGAGAATCTGGCACTGCGTAACTACTACAAAGAGCCTTTCTGCCATAAGGGAGTGCTGGACCAGAAGATTTTTGAAGACAACAGTGAAAAACTGATAGAAAAATATGATATCCGAAGCGGACAGGGCAGCAAGACGGTGGTACGCTCCATGAGCGGTGGTAATCAGCAGAAAGCCATCATCGCCAGAGAAGTGGAGCAGGATTCCTCTCTGATGATCTTCGTACAGCCCACCCGTGGACTGGATATCGGTGCCATAGAGAATATTCACAAACAGATCATTGCGGAGAGAGACAAGGGCAAGGCAATCCTTTTAATCTCTCTGGAACTGGATGAGATCATGAACTGTGCGGATACCATCGCCGTTATTTATAATGGAAGCATACAGAAGATCGCCAAAGCCAGTGAACTGACCACCAATGAAGTGGGTGAGTTCATGATGGGCGTTAAGAACAAGGAGAAGGAGGCATAAGACCATGAAAAAGATGACAAAATTCTGGAATGCAGTAAAGATCCCTCTTCTTGCAATCCTTTGCAGCCTGGTGGTGGGCGGTGTGATCATCGCCGTGACCGGTTCGAATCCTTTCAAGGCTTACTACGCATTGCTGCAGGGCAGCGGACTGGCACCCAAGTCTTCTTATGCAAGCTATAAGAGCATGCTGACAGACTTTATGAGTTATGTGAACTATTTTACCCCTATGATCTTTGCAGCATTGGCGGTAGCAGTAGCCCTGCGTGCGGGACTGTTCAATATCGGTGTCTCCGGACAGATGCTGGCAGCGGGGTTCACCGCAAGTATCATTGTGGGCTACAGCAGTTTAAATGCTGTACTGGCAAAGCCGCTGGTAGTGATCATCGGTCTGATCGTTGGCGGACTGGTGGGCGCATTGATCGGCTTTTTGAAGTATCGTTTCAATATTAATGAAGTTGTTTCATCCATTATGTTAAACTACACGTTCCAATATGTGATCAGCTTCTTTATCAATACTTTTTTCGTGGATCCGGTCTCCAGACAGTCAAAGGAGATCTCCAAAGCTTCCAGACTGACACTGATGGATACCGTGGTGGGCAATCTGAAAATGGATATTCCGCTGGGAATTATTCTGGCTCTGCTTACGGTGGTGGCTGTATGGTTCCTGTTAGAGAAGACAAAGCTTGGTTATGAACTGAAGGCTGTGGGCTATTCCCGCAGTGCCGCAAAATATGCGGGTATTAAAGTCGGCAGAAGCATGGTGCTGTCCATGACGATCTCCGGTGCCCTGGCAGGACTTGCCGGTGTGACTTATTATCTGGGCTATGTGGGTTCCATTCAGCCCAAGGTACTGATCAGTACGGGATTTGATGCTATCGCAGTGTCATTGCTTGGTAACAACAATCCTTTCGGAATCGTATTTTCCACCATGCTGATCACTCTGATCAGTAAGGGCAGTACTTATATGAAATCCGCTGCCGGTGTGGATGCGGAGATCGCATCGGTTATTACCGGAATTATCTTACTGTTCAGTGCATGTAATGCTTACATCAAATGGAAGATGGAACGAGGCAGAAGAGAGAAAACGAACAAGACAAAGGAGGACAAATAAATGGATATTGTGATCATTGACGGGTTATCCTTTGCATTACCTTTATTTATTATGGCAATCGGCGGTATCTACTGCGAGAAGTCCGGTGTGACTATGTTAGCTGTGGAAGGACTGCAGGGTTTCGGTGCCTTTATAGGAGCGTTTGTGGCAGTTGCAGTTGCAGGGAATTTCTCCGGAGATTCTCCGGTACCGTTCTACATTGCCATGATCATGGCGGCAGTAGGAGGAAGTATCTTTGCACTGATCCATGCGTTGTTGTGCCTGAAGTTTAAAGCCAATCAGGTGATCAGTGGTGTGGTAGTCAATATTCTGGCTATGGCACTGACAGCATATTTGACCAAACTACTCAACAGAGTGGTATTCGGTGCCACCTCCGACAAGTTTGTACTGACCGTATCTTCCAGAATTACTATCCCGGGAATTTCTAAGATTCCGGTGCTGGGAGCTATATTTACCAATCTGTATCCTTTTGAACTGGTGATCGTGGCCGTGGCGTTTATTGCATGGTTTGTAATGTACAAGACACGCTTCGGTATGCATCTGCGTGCCTGTGGTGACAATCCTCATGCGGTGGATGCAGCCGGAAGACAGGTGGGACAGATCCGCCTGGCAGCTATCATGATCTGCGGAGCACTGTCGGGACTTGGCGGTATCTGCTTTGCATATTCTATTTCTGCGAACTTTTCTTCCAGTATCTATGTAGGTTACGGATATCTGGCAATCGCAGCATTGATCTTCGGTAACTGGCGTATCCTTCCGACTCTGGGAGCATGTCTGCTATTCGGATTTGCCAGATCCGGCGGCTACCGACTGGTACAGGTATTACAGATGCCCAGTAGTTATCAGGATCTGGTGATGATCCTGCCTTACGTACTGACCCTGCTGTTACTGGTATTCTTCTCCAAACAGAATGGTGCACCGAGAGCTTTGGGCGTGATCTATGACAAGGGCGCAAGATAAATCTGCCGGAATGCAGATATTTGCAGAACGCGGTTTTACGTAACTTTGAATAATTACTACAAAAAAAGAGAAAGCGGTAGGCTTTCTCTTTTTTAGGTAAAATATATAAGCTGAAAATGGGACTCGAACCCACGACCCCTTCATTACGAGTGAAGTGCTCTACCAACTGAGCTATTTCAGCGGACTAGGTTATTATATATGTTCTTGGGAATTTTTGCAACTGTAAAATTTATTATTTTAAAAGTTCGTTTCGCAGGACCGTAGATTATGTAGGAGACTGTAAGATGAAGATACTATCCTGCAGATCTCCGAAGAAAACATTATAATCAGTTGCGATGCTTTTTGCTGTAATGTTCCAGAGACTGGGTCAACAGATAGAGCAGCATGGCAATGACACATAACAGTAAGATAGAACTGATCACCATATCCAGCTGGAACACCTGGGAACCGTAGATGATCAGATAGCCCAGGCCCCGTTTCGCTGCCAGGAATTCTCCGATGATGACACCGACTAAAGATAGACCGATATTGACCTTTGTGGTGCAAAGCAGGGTGGGAACAGATCCCGGAAGGACGACTTTGAAAAAGATATCTCTGCGGTCTCCGCCCAGAGTGCGGATCAGAATCTCCTTTTCCGGATCCACCTGATGAAAGGCAGTGTAAAAACTGATAATGGAGCCGAAGACTGCCACAGAGATCCCGGCGATGATAATGGTATTGATGCCGGTGCCCAGCCAGACGATGAACAGGGGAGCCAGGGCTGATTTCGGAAGACTGTTGAGTAGTACCAGGTAGGGCTCTAAAATCTCCGACAGCTTGTCAGAGAACCACAACAAGGTGGCAAACAGAAGACTGATCATGAATACTAACAGGAAACTTAAAATGGTTTCTAATAAAGTAATGCCAATATGCATCGGAAGAGAGCGCTCTGTCCACAGCTGTATCAGACACAGGACGACTCTGTGTGGGCTGGAGAAAAAGAAACTGTCGATCCATAGATAGTCTGCGCTGACTTCCCAGAGAAGCAGAAACACTCCCAGAAGAAAGATACGCAGAAAAGCAACCTGTCGATGGTGATTTTTGTGCTTGCGAAGATATTGTTCCTGGACCGTCAACAGTTGGTTATTTTGCACATTTTTAGGTTTCATCGGTTAATTCCTCCCAAAGTTGTTTGAAATAATATGGAAATTCCGGGGCGTTTCTGGCGGCGAGGGGAGAACTGTCCTGCAGGGTGAGCTGAATGGGAAGTGCCGCTTTGATCGTTGCAGGACGTGCGGACAGCACGTAAACCTTATCCGCCAGGCTGATGGCCTCCGACAGATCGTGAGTGACGATGATCATGGTTTTGCCCGCCTTACGGATCAGCTGACAGATATCCGAAGATACCATGAGGCGTGTCTGGTAGTCCAGGGCACTGAAGGGTTCATCCAATAAAAGCAGTTGGGGATCCAGGGCAAGGGTACGGATCAGGGCAGCGCGCTGCTTCATGCCACCGGATAATTCGCTGGGCCGCTTGTTCTTAAATTTTTCCAGCCCGTAATCGGACAAAAGTTGTTCCACATGGGCGATGCGCTCCGGAGTGAGGGCGTGGTGGATCTCCAAACCCAACGTAACATTCTGATAGATGGTGCGCCATTCGAAGAGATGGTCATGCTGCAGCATATAGCCGATACGGGGATAGTGAAGGGAACCGTCGGGGTTATTCACGACGATGGTTCCGGCCTCGGGGGCGAGAAGCCCGGCGATAATGGACAGTAGAGTGGATTTACCACAGCCGCTGGGACCAACGAGTGCCACGAATTCCCCTTCCTCCACGGAGAAGGAGATATCTTTTATGGCACCGGTCTCCCCGGACAGCGTGTGATAGGAGTAACCTATATTTTTAAGTTCGATAAGAGCTCCCATAAAAAGGCATACTTCCTTAACATGAATATTTATAGTTATTGTATGAATTCCGATGGAAAAAGTGTTTTCTGTACCGGAAAGTGATGAAATTCACTGTATTGCATTAAAGTGTCGTTTGTGATATGATTAATTGCAATCAATGTCTGTGAGAAAAATTATCTGATAGACTACCAACGTAAAAAGATGGGAGAATGACCATGGCACAGTTATGGGGAGGACGTTTTACGAAACAGACCGATCAACTGGTATTTGATTTCAACGCGTCCATAACATTTGATAAAAGACTGTTTTACGAAGATGTCACCGGCAGTATCGTACATGCCACCATGCTGGCAAAGCAGGGGATCCTTACAGAAGAGGAGAGAAAGAGTATTGTCGAAGGACTGACCGGAATTTTAGAGGATGTGGATGACGGAACCCTGGCAATCGATGAATCTCAGGAGGATATCCACAGCTTCGTGGAGGCTACCCTGATCGACCGAATTGGAGATGCGGGGAAAAAGCTTCACACGGGAAGGAGCCGTAACGACCAGGTAGCAC
>OHKL01000492.1_pt1 | contig 24858 bp, 18 predicted proteins | sample 1568721 | NCBI WGS metagenome assembly OHKL01 (sample SAMEA3879543, study PRJEB24766) | human gut metagenome | biome: human-associated habitat; feature: feces | place: USA | collected 1985/1987 | reverse complement strand
GGTGCAAAGTGCAATTGCAACGCTTGTCGCTTTTAGCATTCCGTGCTTGTTCATTAGTTTGATTACTCCTTTCAAAATTAATTTAAAGGGCAATCTGCCCTATTTTTGAATTTCTGTCATAAATAATATTATCACATAATTATCAAAATTACCATAATTTTACTAATTAAAAAATAAATACGGCAATATTTACAAATAGTTTGAGCTACTTATGTGTATTATGCCTTATGCTTTGTAAAATTTAAAGGAGTCGACTATGCTTATACGATGCTTTATGTAAGGTCAAAAAAAGCAAAGGAACCCGACATAACAATCGGATTCCCTTTTGAAAAAATATATTATTTGTCGCCAGACTTAGTGATTAAACCTGCAATCAAACCAAAGAATATTGCCGCAGAAATACCTGCCGCCGCACTTTTAAGTCCGCCCGTGAGAATACCGAGAGCGCCGTCCGCAGCAAGTCCGTCTTTTACGCCCTGACTCATCAAAAAACCGAAACCGCTGATAGGAACTGCCGCTCCTGCGCCCGCAAACTCGGCGAAGGGTTCGTAAAGTCCGACTGCACCCAAAATCACACCTGCCACTACAAAGCCTGTAAGTATTCGGGCGGGAGTAAGTTTTGTTTTGTCAATTAAAATCTGACCGATTACGCAAATAAGTCCACCTGTCCAAAATGCATTTATATAATCCATAACAATTCCTCTTTACAAGATTTTATTACCTTTAGTTATTTGCAAATGTGCGATTTTTATTCCGAAATGTGACAGAAAAATGAAAATTTGTGTAGCCGCTATGATTTTTCATAAAAAATATACACAAAACTGTTTTTATATAGTATAATATATGCTGTTGCGATATGACTTTGCGGAGTACACAAAGTTTTTATATGCTTACTATTATTAAGGAGTGAACAAGTCACATGGTTGAGGTTAAAAAACTCACAAAAAATTACGGCAACATCAAAGCTGTTGATAATATCAGCTTTACTGTCGGCGAGGGCGAAATCCTCGGATTTCTTGGCCCGAACGGTGCCGGAAAATCTACCACTATGAATATAATCACAGGGTATATTTCTTCCACATCGGGCACAGTAACTATTGACGGAAAGGAAATACTTGAAAATCCGAAAGAGGCAAAGGCAAAAATCGGTTACCTCCCCGAAATTCCACCGCTTTACACTGATATGACGGTGAAAAAGTATCTTGAATTTATGTTTGACCTCAAAAAGGTTAAACTTCCTAAAAAAGAACACATTGAAGAGGTTATGCGACTTGTTCGTATTACCGAACAGGCAGACAGAATTATTAAAAACCTCTCAAAAGGTTATCGTCAGCGTGTCGGTTTTGCCCAGGCTTTGCTCGGCAATCCGCCCGTGCTTATTCTGGACGAGCCGACTGTCGGACTTGACCCTATGCAGATTATCGAAATCAGAAAACTTATTAAAAGTCTTGGCAAAAAGCATACCATTATATTATCTTCTCATGTGCTGTCTGAAATTTCAGCAACCTGCGACAGAATTCTTGTTATTTCAAACGGTAAAATAGTTGCCGATGCAAAGACAGACGAGCTTTCGTCTTCTACCGCAGGCGAAGAAAAACTTGCGCTTGTGGTCGAGGGTGCCGCTTCGGATATTATCTCTGCAATCAAAAACATTCCTGCGGTTATTCGTGTAAATAAAATCTCCGAAAAGAACGGCAACTCGGCAAAATATATGGTTGAGTACGAAAAAGATCACGACATATGCCGTGATGTATTTAACGCAATGGCAAGAATCGGCTGTCCGATTCTTGATATGCAGTCGGGCAACGAAACACTTGAGGAAATGTTCCTTAAGCTTACTGCTAACGGCAATTATGACACAGTCGGAGGTAAAAAATAATGGTGGCAATTTTAAAGCGAGAGCTTTCTTCTTATTTTAATTCAGCCGTTGCCTATGTTGTAATGGCGGTATATTTCCTGTTTTCGGGCTTGTTTTTCAGTATGATTTGTATTGAAAACGATACTTCAAGCCTTTCCTATGTTTTCGGAAATATGTTTATTATTATTCTTTTTATAATTCCTATTATCACAATGAAGAGCTTTTCAGAGGAAAAGCGTCAGCGTACAGACCAGGCGCTCCTTACATCGCCTACAAGCCTTTTTGAAATTGTAATGGGCAAGTTCCTCGGAGCACTTATTCTCTTTGCAATATGCTCGCTTATCTTTGTTGTATATGCACTTGTAATTTCATTCTTCACTTCTCCCGACTGGGCGGTTGTGCTTTGTACCGTACTCGGACTTTTGCTTTTAGGCTCTGCTCTTATTGCAATTGACATTTTCATCTCTGTACTTACAGAAAGTATGATTATTTCCGCAGTTGCAGGTATGGGCGTAGGTCTTCTTATTTATATGCTAAGCAACCTTTCAAGCAACATCACCGTTGACTGGATCGCAACTATTGTTAAAAAAATTGATTTTCTTACATACTACACAAACTTTACATACGGTATGCTTAATCTTACAGACATTATATTCTTTTTAAGTGTTACGGGATTGTTCTTGTTCTTTACCGCCCGTGTACTTGAAAAAAGACGCTGGAGCTAAGGAGGTAAAGAGCAATGAGCGAATTGAAAAAAGACACCGTGGCAGAAAACACTGCCGAAGTTAAAACAAAAATAGACGACGATAAAGCGGCTAAAACCGAAAAAACCGAAAAGCCTAAGAAAGACAAGAAAAACGGCGGATTTAAGAATTTCTTAAAATCAAGAAAAGCCCGCCACGGCTCAATTGCGGCGGCAATTGTTGCAATTGTAATCGCACTTGTTATCGTTCTCAACATAGTGGTTTCGCTTCTCGTTGGAAGATTCCCGAATATGGTTCTTGACTTTACCAAAGAATCTTCATTTGCACTTGAAAACGACACTATAGACTATGTTTCTCACATTGACAAAGACATTAAAATCACTGTTCTTACAACAGAAGAAAAGTTTGAGGGTTCGGGTGCGTATTACATTCAGGCAAACAAACTCCTTGAAAAAATGGAGAGCGCATCAAACGGCAAAATCAAACTTAATTACATTGACCTTTCAAGCAATCCGTCTATTTCACAGAAATATGCAGACGCAGATTGGAGCAAAAACTCAAATATGATGATCGTCGAGTGCGGCGACCAGTACAGAGTGCTTACAATTGACGACTGCTTTGAATACGACAAGGATTACTATTCACAGTACGGCACTTACTATGTAACATCTTCACTTGTTGAGCAGGCCGTTGTTACAGCTATTCTCAATGTTACTACAGAAGACAAAGTTGTAGTTGATATGATTACAGGTAACCAGGAGCAGGATTCGACGGCAATCAAAACTCTTTTACAGAACAACGCTTATCAGGTAAATGATGTTTCTCTCGCTACAGGCGACCTTGATGAGGACGCTAAGTTTGCAATCCTTTATGCACCGTCTGTTGACCTTGACGAAAGCACAGTCGAAAAGATTTCAAAGTGGCTTGACAATGACGGCAAATACGGCAGAAACCTTATCTTTATCCCTACAGAAAACAATGTAGACACTCCAAACATTGACAGTCTTTTAAACGAGTGGGGTATGCAGGTAAATCCGGGCTATGTTTATGAAACAAGCACAGACCGCCTTGTAAGCAACAGCTCACCGTACATCTTCACAGTTGACTACACAGACTACTACACAACAGGACTTAAAAATCCTAATATCCCTGTTGTAACACTCTTTGCAAGAAGCGTTACACTTTCGGATTCAAGCATTTCACATGCACTTCTTACAACATCTACATCAGCAGGTATTTACCCGACAGACGCAGATGACACTTGGAATTACAAAAACGGCGTTACAGGCGAAAATATTAATGTTGCCGCCGAGGGCGTTAAGTCAAATACAGACAATGCATCTTCAAAGGTAGTTGTTTTCGGTTCATATTCAATGTTTACTTCTGACATTATGTCATACAACAGCTTTAACAATTCAGGCTACTTTATGAATATGATTAACACACTTGCAGATAAGGACGATGCGGGTATTACCATTGAGGGTAAATCAATGCAGAATGCCGAGCTCGGAATTACCGATGCAACAACAAAGAACACTCTCTTCGTTATATTTGTAATCGTAGTTCCTGTTGCAGTTCTCGTAACAGGCATTGTAATGTGGTTACGCAGGAGGAACAAATAATGAAAAAGAATGTTAAACTTCTTATTATAATCGCAGCCGCAGCAGTTGTGCTCGTAGGCGTAATGCTGTTGCTGATATTCCTGCCGAAATCAGGCGATAACGCAGACCCGATGGACAGCATTGACCCGGGTATCGATATGTCAACATCTGTTGATGGAAACGGTATGCACCAGGCAACCATCAAAACAAACGATAAGGGCGAAATTGAAAATAACAGCTATGGTACTTTGATTGATTATGTGCCTGCAAAGATTTCAACAATCAATGTTGAAAACACATCGGGTACACTCGACATAAAGTCCGAAACTCCCGTTGATGATAACGGCAAGACAGAAAAAACCATTTATACTCTTGTAGGCTTTGAAGATTTTGATTTGCAGACAGGCTACGCCGATGCAATCGCAAACGATGCTGCGGCACTTGATTTCAGCAAAGTAATCAGCCTTGACGGTGCAAAATCTTCGGAGTGCGGTTTTGACAATCCGAAAGCAACAGTCCTTGTTACATATACAGACAATACAAAGGCTAAATTCATTGTAGGCGGCAATGCTCCGTCATCGGCAGGAACATATGTAAAGTTCGGTACATCCGACACAATCTACCTCGTAGAAAGTGATGCCGTAGACTCGTTCTCATACAGCCTTACCGATATGTTCTCAAAGGCAATCAATGATGCCGCATCGGATACAGACAATTCACAGTTCAGCAAAATTACACTTTCGGGTAAAAACTTCCCGCAAGCCGTAGTTCTTGAACCGAACAACGACGGAAAGAACTCCGCTGCAACAGTTATCACTTCACCTAATAAGGCTTACGCAAGCGAAGATGCAAGCAGTAAGGTATCGGGTGCAATCAGAGGCTTGTATGCCAAGTCGGTAAAAATGGTAAAACCGTCCGACGCTCAACTCAAAGAACTCGGACTGGCAGATCCGTATGTAACTCTTGAGGCTGTGTATCCGGACACAACAATAAACCTTATTGCATCACAGCCTGACGGCTCGGGCAATGTAAACATTATGGAAAAGGGCGGAAAAGTTGTTTATTCAATGGCATCCGCAAACTTGCCTTGGGTAGATATGAGTTACGAAAAACTTTCGTCAGAGTATGTTCTCCATCCGCTTATGACGGCTGTTTCCACACTTACGGTAAACAACGGTTCCGACACTTATACCTTTGACATAGGCACAAAGGAAACCGCTACAACAAACGAAGACGGCGAGGAATCAACTACAACCACAACATCTGTAATGTACGGTGACAGTGAGATTAACTCATCATACTTCTCAACATTCTTCCAGAACCTTACATTACTTAAGAAAAGCGACACAAGCAGTGACAAGCCAAGCGGAAAGGCGGTATTTACAGCCGAGTACAAATATACAGATGGCAGTACAGATACAGTTAAATTCTATGATGCAGACGGAAACAAATACCTTGCAGAGGTAAACGGCATAAGCGTAGGACACCTTTACAAGACAAATCCAAGTAAACTTATAGAACAGGTTAAAACTGTAGCAAATAATAAAGAGGTTTCAGACTTCGCAATATAATTTGTTATAATTAAACGCTGCACAGCCCGATTCAAGAAACGAATCGGGCTGTGTTTTTGCTCTTTGTAAAAATTATGGTTTAGCAAAGTGCTTTGTCAAGGCAATTATAAAAGTTTGGTCGACCTTTTCAAAGGTCGTGGGTGTGGGAAAAGCCCACAAATACTTTCCGTTTACGCAATTTAACGATAGCCAAACAGGTGAAAGCCTTTGCGAGAGCAACAAAAGAAAATACACTTCATTTTCATAGTCAACGCAATGCGTTGACTATGTTTTTAGCGTTTCTGTTTATAATGGCTGTCGCCTGTTTTAACAAACTAAGTCTTAACACGCAAACAGCGTGGCTGTTTGCGCCTGATAAATTGTTATATCGAAAGATTTTATGGGCGCTGCCCAAACCCGCGATTTTTGAAAAAATTGAGTAAACTTTTTTGCTTTTAGGAGGATAATTTAGCGTTAGCTAAATTTCAATGCCCAACCGACACTCCGCTAAACCACAATTTACCCAACTTTTGATAAAGAACCATTTTTATTAAAGGTTTGGTAAATTACGATTTAACAATTGCTTTGCCAATTAATTATAAAAATTCAGTCAACCTTTTCAACGGTTGAGGTTGTGGGCAAAGCCCACAAATACTTTGCGTTTACACAATCTAATGATAGCCAAACGGCAAGCTGTTTGGTAGCCTAAACACAACGGTGTTACCCTTTAAATGCGACAGCAACAGGAAAAGCCACTCGTTATATAATTAAAAAAATGACCGCTGTCCGATAATGACAGCGGTCGTTATGATTATATAATTTTATTACTTGCTTTCCTGCAAAGTTATGGTAACTTTATCTGTACTGCCGTTTGAGCTGCGGTAATATTCAAGCTCAATTGTATCGCCTGCTTTATGGCTTTCGAGTATATCATAGAACTCGGCAAAGTTGCTTACCTTTTTGCCGTCGGCACCTGTGATAATATCGTTTTCTTTAAGGTCTGTGTTTGCGCAAGGACCGTCCTCGTCAATGCTGTAAATCGCAATGCCCGCAGGCGTGTTTCCACTGCTCTGTACATTTTCACCTGTAACGCCAATTTTTACTCTGCCCTGCACATAGCCGTATTTCATAATGTCATCAATAACATCTTTTACTGTGGCAGAAGGAATTGCAAAGCCCATACCCTCATAATCTGTAGCGGCTATTTTTGCGGATGAAACTCCGATTACCTGACCGTACATATTTACAAGAGCGCCGCCGGAATTGCCGGGGTTAATGGCTGCATCTGTCTGAATGAATTTTACATTTGTCGTAATACTGCTCTGTCTGTCAACTGCAGATACAATACCCTGAGTGATTGAGTTGTTATACTTAACTCCGCCGGGATTACCTATAGCTATTACACTTTCACCAAGTGAAACATCTTTGGAGTTACCGAAGTTTGCGACCTTAAGTCCGCTTGCATCGTCCATTTTCAAAAGAGCAAGGTCTGTGCGTGTATCGTAACCAACAACACCTGCTTTGTACTGCTTGCCGTCGGAAGTAACGACCTGTATAAGGTAGAGAGTTTTGCTGTTGCCAACTACATGAGCATTTGTAATCACATAACCGTCTGATGTAATTATAATTCCGCTGCCCTGCGAAGTGCACTGTGAATCATCTGTGATTTCGTCTGAATAGCAAAGAACGCCGACAATAGAATCTGTTACTTCGTTGCTTGCATATTCGGTGTTGTATTTGGAATCTTTGGCATCGCTCGGTTTAGCTTTTAAGTCAATTCCCTCATAAGAAGAATTTGTCTTGTTGCTGTAATCGGATTCATTATGCTCTTGAGTGCTTGAACTATCATTGTTAAAGTACGGACTGCCACTCGGTAATGTAAATGTATAGCTGTTATTTGTATTATTTTTGTTGCCGTTTGAATTTGACGCAACATAGGCAATCATTCCGCAGATACTGCCTACACAAAGCAATGACAGCACAACTATTATTACAATTATGCCGGGTGTCATCTTTTTGCGTGGCATATTCGGCATTGGCGGTTGTGCGTATGTATTTGAATAATCAACAGGCGGCTTTTGCTGCGGCACATAAGGCTGTCCGTATGGCTGCTGATTAAAGTTTGGCTGTTGATTAAAGTTTGGCTGTTGATAATTCTGCTGTCCGTACTGCGGTTGATATTGTTGATACTGTGGTGCGTACGGTTGAGAATATTGCTGCTGTGGATTAGCGTATTGTCCATGCTGAGGCTGATACACAGGTCTGCCGCCAGCCTGCGGATTGCCGTACGGCTGATATTGAGGTGGTTGCGGATTAAACGGCTGTTGATATTGCGGATTCGGATTATACTGCTGATTAAAGTTTGGGTTGTATTGTCCGTTGCAGCCGTTGTTTTGATAATATCCGTTTTGCTGCGGCTGTTCAAAATTAGGTGTTTGAGGAGCAAAGTCATTTTGCGGTTGCTGAGGTTGAGAAAATCCATTTTCAAACGGTTTTTCAGGCTCAAAATTTCGATACTGCGGTGTTACCGATTGTTCGTTAGTCGTTTCTGCGTTGTTTTCTGTATTTTCGGTTTCAAAAACAGGCGCAGTCTGCGGCTCGGTCGGTTTTTCGGTAAAAGGCTTTTCAGGTTCAAACTGATTATTAGAATTGAAATTATTATCCATAAAAATATCTCCTTATTAGTAATGCATAATTCGTAATTGTATAAAATAATTAAGTCAAACTTATATGTTGCAAACTTTTTAATTATGAATTACTAATTTATAGCTTTCATAAGTATTATATATCTTTATTGTTTTAAAAGCAACAAAATTATATCACGCTTATGTGAGTATATATTGAAAATTAGGTGATTTTACAAGATTTTTCCTGTAATTTCTTCAAAAAACCAAAAAATTTTTGCAAAAGACTTTATATTTGAAATGATTTATTGTATAATAAAAGTAACTCGGAGCGACTATGTTTTTTGTTCCGAAAATTTACTACAAAGGAAGATTAATATGCCATTAGTAAACGCTAAAGAAATGCTTACAAAAGCAAAAGCAGGCCACTATGCAGTTGGTCAGTTCAACATCAATAACCTTGAGTGGACAAAGTCAATTCTTTTAACTGCTCAGGAGCTTAACTCACCTGTAATTCTCGGTGTATCTGAGGGCGCAGGTAAATATATGTGCGGTTACAAGACAGTCGTTGGTATGGTAAACGGTATGCTCGAAGAGCTTAACATTACTGTTCCGGTTGCTCTCCACCTTGATCACGGTTCATACGAAGGCGCTAAGGCTTGCATTAAGGCAGGTTTCAGCTCAATTATGTTTGACGGTTCACACTACCCAATCGAAGAGAATATTGCTAAGACTAAGGAACTCGTAGCTGCTTGTAACATTCTCGGCCTTTCACTTGAGGCTGAAGTTGGTTCAATCGGCGGTGAGGAAGACGGCGTTATCGGTATGGGCGAGTGCGCAGATCCTAAGGAATGTAAAATGGTTGCTGACCTCGGCGTAACAATGCTCGCTGCAGGTATCGGTAACATTCACGGTAAGTATCCTGCAAACTGGAAGGGCCTTAGCTTTGAAACTCTTGATGCGATTCAGCAGCTTACAGGCGATATGCCACTCGTTCTCCACGGCGGTACAGGCATCCCTGCTGATATGATCAAGAAGGCTATTTCACTCGGCGTTTCAAAGATCAATGTAAATACAGAGTGCCAGCTTGCATTTGCCGATGCTACAAGAAAGTATGTTGAGGCAGGTAAGGACTTAGAGGGTAAGGGCTTTGACCCAAGAAAGCTCCTTGCTCCGGGTGCAGAGGCTATCAAGGCTACTGTTAAAGAGAAAATGGAACTCTTCGGTTCAGTCGGTAAGGCTTAATCGTATAGCTTAATATTTTCACAAATTTAAGGCTTCGTCTTTTGACGGAGCCTTTTTTGTGCTGCACACTTTGTTGCTCACATATTTTCAACAAAATAATGCACAAAATTTCGTTGGTGAAATTTTGAATTAATATTGACATATATTATTAACTGTTGTAACATATTAATATAATATTTTGAGAAAATGCGGAATATTAAATCAAAATTACAAAGAGGTTGATAATGTGAAACATAATAAATTATTAAAAGGTATTACTGCTTCCGCACTTGCACTTACAGTGCCTATGTCAATGCTTGCTATGGGCGGATTGGCAGTGTCGGCAGCAAGCACCGATGAAAATGTAGGCGAAGGCACAAAGATCTACTTTGATGTTAACTCAACAGGATGGGAAAACTATACGAGGATTTATTGCCATATCTGGAGAGCTGACGGTACGGGAGAATGGACAACATGGCAGTCAAAAAGTGAAAAATGTGTTAATGAAGGAAACGGTTTGTACTCCTATAATGTTGTAAGAACAGGTAATTCCGACGAAATCGTGCAGTCGGAAAACCACAAATACTATTGCGTAATTTTCAGCGCAGACACAGGTATGCAGACATACCAAACAATTATGAACGGTGATTGCCTTGGCGACACCTGCTATATGACAGGTAATGTATTTGAAAATCCTGTAGACAGTTCTAAAACATGTACGGAGGCGGCATGGAAGAATCATCCCAATTGCGGCCCTGCAAAAGCAATTACTACAACAAGCAGGGTAATAGGTTCTGCTTTACCTGACGGTGTGACCGATGCCGATCTTTTGGCAGATTATTTATTAAATTATGTGAGCTATGACGGAATAGCCGATACCCAAAGAACAGACAAAACAGGCAATCTTGCAAGATTGCTTAATGTTAAGAAAAATGACCTTATCGACAGCGTTAAAGTAAAAATTAATAAACAAAAAGCTGACGATTATCTTAACGATGATGAAGCAGAAAAAAAGCTGAATACTATTCTTGATGTTATTAATACCGCTTACAAAGATATTTTCGATTCGGACGAGTATGATATAAACCTTGACGGTAAGTTTGATGTACAGGATGTTACATATTTGCAGTTAGGCATTTCGGGAAAAGATCAGTTTAACGATACGCAGAAAGAAATTGCCGATTATAACAACGACGGCAAAATTGATGTTCAGGATGTAACGAAAGCGCAGATGCTTATTTCAGAAGTAACTGTACCGGTTAAACCGAATCCCACGCCCAATCCTGATCCCGAACCCGATCCTGAGCCAGAGCCAGAGCCTGAACCTGAGCCTGAACCTACAACAAGCTATAACAGAGAATTTGCTGACAGGGTTATTGAACTTGTAAATATTGAGCGTGCCAAAGAGGGACTGAAACCGCTGAAAAAAGATGATACACTTAACGGTCTTTCTGATATTCGTGCAAAAGAAACAGTTACTTTATTTGATCATAAACGACCTAACGGTACAAAATGGTCAACAATTCTTAAGGAAAACAATGTATTTTACACTAATGCGGCTGAGAATATTGCATCAGGATATTCAACACCGGAGGATGTTGTGAATGCATGGATGAATTCGGAAGGTCACAGAGCAAGTATTATGAGCAAAACTTATGAAAAAATCGGTGTTTCTTGCTATATCGATAATAATTCTGAATATAAATATTATTGGGATCAGTTGTTTATAAAGGACTAAAAAGCAATATGACGAATATAAAAGCAATACTGTATGATATGTACGGTATTGCTTTTTATTTATGCTACACATAACCAATACTTTATCTATTGAAAATTTAACCAAAATGATGTATAATATAATATTAGTACGAAAGAATGTAGTACGCATTATTAATTAAAAAGGAAGTAATTTTATGGCTAAGAAAGAATTTAAATCAGAGTCAAAAAGACTTCTCGACCTGATGATTAATTCAATTTATACTCATAAGGAGATTTTTCTTAGAGAGCTTATTTCAAATGCAAGCGATGCTATTGATAAGCTTTGCTTTATTGCACTTACAGACGATAAGCTTAATATGAGCAGAGATGATTTTAAGATTTTTATAAAGCCCGACAAGGAAAACCGTACACTTACAATTACCGATAACGGTATCGGTATGGATAAAGACGACCTCGAAAACAACCTTGGCACAATCGCATCTTCGGGTTCATACAAGTTTAAGCAGGAAATGAGCGAAAAGCAGGACGATATTGACATTATCGGTCAGTTCGGCGTCGGCTTTTACTCCGCTTTTATGGTAGCAAAGAAAATTACCGTTGTTACTAAGAAATACGGCTGTGACACAGCTTACAAGTGGGAATCTGACGGCGCAGACGGTTACGAAATCACCGAAACAGAGAGGGACGAAATCGGTACAACAATTGTACTTGAAATTAAGGACAATACAGAGGAAGAAAACTATGATGAGTTCCTTGAGCAGTACAGAATCCAGGGACTTATCAAGAAGTATTCCGACTATATCCGCTATCCGATTATGATGGATATGACTCACAGCAGAGTTAAGGAAGAAACCAAGGACAGCGAAAAACCGGAGTATGAGGATTATACAGAAACCGAAACTCTTAACAGTATGCTCCCAATCTGGCAAAGAGCGAAGAAAGATGTTAAGCAGGAAGAGTACGATAATTTTTATCGTGAAAAGTTTATGGCTATGGACAAGCCTTTGCATACAATCGTAACTTCCGTAGAGGGTGTTGTTACATACAAGGCATTGCTTTTCATTCCGTCACAGGCACCTTACGATTACTATACAAAGGAATACAAAAAGGGACTTCAGCTTTATTCAAGCGGTGTTCTTATTATGGAAAACTGCGAGGAGCTTTTACCTGAACATTTCAGATTTGTAAAGGGTATTGTTGACAGTGCAGACCTTTCTCTTAACATTTCAAGAGAGATGCTCCAGCATGACCGTCACCTTATCACTATTGCACAGAACATTGAGAAGAAGATTAAGAACGAGCTTACTTCAATGCTTGCAAATGACAGGGAAAATTATGAAAAGTTCTTTAATGCCTTTGGCAGACAGCTTAAGTACGGAGTATCTGCCGACTACGGTATGCATAAAGAAGAATTACAAGACTTACTTATGTATTACTCTTCTACAGAGAAAAAACTTGTAACTCTTTCGGAATATGTTGACAGAATGAAAGAGGATCAGAAGTTTATTTACTTTGCAGTCGGCGAGAACATTTCTTCAATTGACAATCTCCCGCAGACAGAACTTTTGCGTTCAAAGGGTTACGAAATTCTCTATTGTACAGAAGAAATTGATGAGTTCTCACTCCAGACTCTTATGCAGTACAAGGACAAGCGTTTCTGTTCGGCTACAAACGATGACCTCGGTATTGAGAATGATGAAAACAAAGAGGAAGAAAAGGACAGCAGTGCAATCCTTACTTTTGTAAAAGAAACACTCGGCGACAAGGTAAGCGAAGTTGTTGCGTCTAAAAAGTTGGTTTCTCACCCTGTTTGCCTTACCGCAAAGGGCGGCATTTCATTTGAAATGGAAAAATACTTCAATGCGGTTCAGTCTGACAGCGGTATGAAAGCACAGAGAGTGCTTGAACTTAATATGAATCACTCGGCTGTAAAGGCAATGGAAAGCGCAGTGCAGACAGACATTGAAAAAGCAAAGAAGTACGCAGAGCTTCTCTACGATCAGGCTCTCCTCATTGCAGGACTTCCGATTGAAAATCCTGGCGAATATGCAGATCTTGTTTGCAGTCTTATGGTGTAATTAAATAATTATCTTAAAGCGGTTGCATTAGTTGCATCCGCTTTTTTGTTGCAATTTTTGTGTGTGCGTGTTATTATAAAAACGGGTGATTTAATGAAAAAGTCCGGAGTGTTTACATTCTTTTATAGGCTGTTGCTCACGCTTATGCTTATGGTCGGTATTAACGGCATTTTTCTTGCAGAGATGCTTGACAGGTGGTATTTGCCGCTTATCAGTGTTTTTGCGTTTGTTGCCGCAAATATTTTTCCGTCTGGTGCAAAGGGCGGCTATCCGTCTTTTAAATTCAGAATGATTGCACACGGCAGTGAATTGCTCTTGCAATTTTTAATAACAACTCTGCTTTCAAGTGTGATTTATATTCAGTCGGCTTTTCAAATGTTACCTGACAATTGGGTAAAATGGGCGCTGTGCCTTGGAGGTGCTCTGCTTGCGGAGTTTATTTTGTTTTGGAACGGTATCATTTCCGTTTATTGCACATCGGTTCAACTTGGCATAAAGCATAGGTTTATCGGAATAATTTGCGGTTTTATTCCGATTGTAAATTTATTTTGTCTTGGCGTTATTATAAAAATAACTATGCAAGAGGTTAATTTTGAGATTGATAAAGCCGAACTTAACAGAAAAAGAATTAATGAGAAAATTTGCAAAACAAAATACCCTGTATTGCTTGTGCACGGTGTGTTTTTTCGTGACAGCGCATATTTCAATTATTGGGGCAGAGTGCCGGCAGAGCTTATTGCAAACGGCGCAGAAATTTACTACGGTAATCACGAATCGGCCGCATCTGTAGATGACAGTGCCAAAGAGATTGCCGAGAGAATTAAACAAATCGTTGCGGAAACAGGTTGTGAAAAGCTGAACATTATTGCTCATTCAAAGGGCGGGCTTGATTGCAGAAAGGCGATTGCCTGTTACGGCGTTGAAGATATGACAGCATCGCTCACCACAATAAACACTCCGCATCGTGGTTGCGGTTTTGCCGACTATCTTTTAACAAAAGTTTCGCCTAATGTTAAAAACAAAATTGCTTTTGCATACAATAACGCACTTTTAAAGTTTGGCGACAAAAATCCCGACTTCATCTCTGCCGTAACCGACCTTACGCAGGCAAATTGTACGAAACTTAACGCTGATGTATTTGATTCACCAAAGGTTTATTATCAGAGCTTTGGCTCAAAGCTGAACAGAGCGTCGGGAGGAAAATTTCCGCTTAACTTTTCATACAATCTTGTAAAATATTTTGACGGCGAGAATGACGGCTTGGTTTCAGAAAACTCCTTTGCCTGGGGCGAAAAATATACATACATTACTACAAAAGGTAAAAGAGGTATTTCTCACGGAGATATGATTGACCTTAACCGTGAAAATATTAAGGACTTTGACATAAGAGAATTTTATGTGCAGATACTTGCAGACTTGAAAAAATCAGGTTATTGATAAGGAGGATAAAGATAATATGAAGAGAAAAGACTATATTTCATGGGACGAATACTTTATGGGTGTGGCTATTCTTGCCTCAAAGCGCAGTAAAGACCCGAACACTCAAGTAGGTGCGTGTATTGTAGACAATAACAATATCATTCTTTCAACAGGTTACAACGGCTTTCCTTTCGGCTGTTCCGATGACGATTATCCGTGGTGCAGAGATGGTGAAGACACAAAGTACAGCTATGTGGTACACGCCGAGCTTAATGCTATACTTAATGCAAGAGGCAAAAATCTTAAGGGCGCAAGGCTGTATGTTGACCTTTTTCCTTGCAACGAATGTGCAAAAGCCATTATTCAGTCGGGTATAGCAGAGGTCGTTTATCTTTATGATAAATATGCCGACAGCGCCGCAACTGTTGCGTCTAAAAGAATGTTGCAGTCGGCAGGGGTAGCGTGCCGTAAATTTACTTCCGACAAAAAGAGCCTTTCAATTGATTTTGAAAAGTAATATTAAGAAAAATATATAGCCTTTGACTTGTTTTCGGTCAAAGGCTATAAGATTATTTGAGATAGCATTAATAAATTATGGTTTAGCAAATTGATTTTCCAAGCAATTATAAATGTTTGGTCAACTTTTTCAAAGACTGTGGCTGTGGGCAAAGCCCACAAATACTTTCCGCTTATGCAATGATGTGACCTTTTTGTGTTAAAGTTGACAAATAAAAAAATTTATATTTTTGATGATTGTATATGTAACTGAATTGCACAATTTTGTATTGACAGTAAATTTCATATTTGCTATTATTATATTGAGAAGTATATAAAATATTTTGTCATAATGACAAGGAGAGAAAATAAATGAAAAAATTTTTAGCATCAATTATTGCTGTGGTTTTAGCTGTAAGCGGGTTATCTGTGATTTCAATTACAGCAAATGCGGCAACTATTTTTATAAGCGGCAACTATGAATATACTGTAAATTCAGATGATACCGTAAATATTGCGGGATATAAGGGTATAGCAACCGATATTACAATTCCGTCACAAATTTTAAATAAAAATGTTGTAAAAATTTCTGATAATTCTTTTTACAACAATAGCACATTAACTTCTGTTAAAATACCAAATACAATAAAAGTTGTCGGTTCAATGGCATTTCACAATTGTACAAAACTTTCAAAAGTTACATTACCAAGCAATCTTACGGAAATTGGCTATAATGCATTTGAAGGAACAACAGCACTTACAACAATTACAATTCCAAAAACGGTTACAACAGCCGGTAATAATGTATTTAACGGTTCGGGACTAAAAACAGCCACAATCGAAAACGGCGCAACAGCAGTAGCAGACAATCTTTTCAGTAACGCTAAAAATTTAACTAAAGTAACAATTCCGAATACAGTAAAGAAAGTAGGCTCAATGTCATTCTACGGTTGTAAAAGTCTATCATCGGTAACATTGCCAAATACTCTTACCGAAATCGGCTATAGCGCATTTAACGGAACAACAGCGCTCACAACAATTACAATACCGAAGACTGTAACCAAAGCAGGCATTGATGTGTTTAACGGTTCGGCACTTAAAACAGCCACAATCGAAAACGGCGCAACAGCAGTAGCAGACAATCTTTTCAGTAACGCTAAAAATTTAACTAAAGTAACAATTCCGAATACAGTAAAGAAAGTAGGCTCAATGTCATTCTACGGTTGTAAAAGTCTATCATCGGTAACATTGCCAAATACTCTTACCGAAATCGGCTATAGCGCATTTAACGGAACAACAGCGCTCACAACAATTACAATACCGAAGACTGTAACCAAAGCAGGCAGTGATGTGTTTGAAGATTCGGGACTAAAAACAGCTATAATCGAAAACGGAGCAACATCAGTGCCGAATAATTTGTTTAGTAAAGCAACAAATCTGACACAGATAACCATTCCAAATACAGTTAAAAAAATAGGTTCAATGTCCTTTTATGACTGTACAAAATTATCCTCGGTAACTTTGCCGAATACTCTTACATCAATCGAAACATCTGCATTTGAAAATTGCCAAGCTATGAAATCTATTACTATTCCAAAGAATGTTACATATTTTGGTACAACCGCAGTGGGCTATAGTGATGGCAGAGTTATTGACGGATTTATAATTTACGGCTATAAAAATACAAAGGCACAGACATACGCAACCAAAAATAAAATTACATTCAAGGCATTGCAGGAGGAAACTGTACCTGTAGGTGATATAAATAATGACGGCAAAATAGATGTATCGGATGTTACATACTTACAGATGTATCTTTCGGGCAATTCATCATATGTAATTAAAAATACAAAGGCGGCAGACGCAAACGGCGACGGTAAAATTGATGTTGCCGATGTTACAAAGATTCAGACTATTATTGCTTCGTAATTAAAATTTAATATTAAAAGTACATTAAAGCTGTTCGGGCAAGAGTTACCGAACAGCTTTTTGCTTTTATAAATGATAAAATACGGGAATAAAAAGACAGTAATCGGGATAGAATATTTTTGAATAATCTTGACTGATTTATGGCTGAATTTGAATGACTTAAAAATGCAAAAGCAAAATCACTTGTTAAAACACACAAAATTATATGCGATTTTTGATATAAACTAACTGAATTTCAATTTTAATGAATTTTTTTGAAAGAATTTGCTTGACTTTAACAAAACAGGTGTTATAATGTAGTCAAGAGGTGAGGGAAATGCTTACTCAGGAAAGATACCAAACAATACTTCAAATATTAAGCGAGAAAAACACAGTCACGGTACAGGAGCTTACAAAGCTTTTGAATACATCTGAGTCAACCATAAGGCGTGACCTCACAACACTTGACGAGATGGGCAAGCTTAATAAAGTATTCGGAGGAGCAACCTCAATTCACCAGCTTTCGGGCGTATATGAGGCTGATGTGAAATCAAGAGAAGGTATAATGCTTGACGAAAAGAAAGCAATCGCAATCTATTGTGCAAAACTTATTAACGATACGGATTTTGTATATATAGACGCAGGCACAACCACTGATATTCTCACAGATTACATTACAAACAAAAACGCAACCTATGTTACAAACGGTATTACCCACGCAAAAAATCTTATAAGAAAGGGACTTACAACATACACAATCGGCGGCAGAATCAAACCTGCTACCGAGGCTATTATGGGCGCGGAAGGTTTAAGATCGCTGAAAACCTTTAACTTTACAAAATCCTTTATGGGTACTAACGGAATTGAATTAAATGCAGGCTTTACCACTCCTGATATGGAAGAGGGCTTGATCAAAGAGGAAGTTATAAAAAGAAGTTATATGTCTTTTGTTCTTGCCGACAATACCAAATTCAGAAAGGTATTTCCGATTACCTTTGCAGAGCTTAAAGACTGCTGTATTATAACCGACAAACTCCCGTATAATGAGTTTTCGGAAAAAACAATAATCAAGGAGGTTATGAAGTGATTTACACAGTTACACTAAACCCGTCAATTGATTACATCGTTCGTCTTGATGAGCTTAAGACAGGCATTACAAACAGAACAACAAGCGAGGAATATTACATCGGCGGCAAGGGAATAAATGTTTCGTGCGTACTTGCCGAACTCGGTATCAAGAGCACAGCGCTTGGTTTTGTTGCAGGATTTACCGGAGAGGCTATTGAAAAAGGTCTTAAAAATCCTAAAATCACAGCAGATTTTATCACGCTTAAAAGCGGAATTTCAAGAATAAACATCAAAATCAAGGCAGGCGAAGAAACCGAAATCAACTGTCAAGGACCGCACATAGATGAGGAAGAACTTTTGAATCTGTTTGATAAAATCGACAATATTCAGAGCGGCGATACACTTATCATTGCAGGAAATATTCCAAATACATTGCCTGACGATGTTTATGAAAGAATCATCGAAAGACTTGACGGAAAAGATGTAAGAATTGTAGTTGACGCAACTAAAAAGTTGCTTGTTAATTCACTAAAATACAAACCGTTTTTAATCAAACCGAACCGTCAGGAGCTTTCAGAAATTTTTGACACAACAGTAAAGACAGAAAGCGATGTTGTCAAATATGCGCAGGAATTGCAGAAAATGGGTGCAAAAAATGTTCTCGTTTCTCTGGGCGGCGACGGTGCATTACTTGTTGACGAATTCGGAAAGGTTCATAAAGAGGGCGTTATTAAAGGTCACAAGGTACTGAATACAGTAGGCTCGGGTGACTCGATGGTAGCAGGCTTTGTAGCCGGCTGCATTGACAAAAACGATTACGCCTATGCGTTAAAGCTCGGCAGTGCCTGCGGAAATGCAACAGCATTTTTAAACGGACTTGCCACAAAAGATAAAATTGATGAATTGCTCGCTCAATTCTGAGTGGGTAGAAATAAATAAACTAAAAAGGAGAAAAATTTATGCGTATTACTGATTTATTAAAACAAAGTGCCATAGAGCTTAATGTATCAGTGGCATCAAAACAGGCAGCAATCGACAAGCTCGTTTCATTGCACGAAAAGAGCGGAAACCTTGTAAACGCAGCCGAGTATAAGAAAGGAATCCTCGCAAGAGAGGAAATGGGAACAACAGCAGTCGGTATGGAAGTTGCCATTCCGCACGCAAAGAGCACAGCAGTTAAAGCTCCTGCACTTGCTGCAATTACAGTTCCTAACGGTGTAGATTATGAGGCTCCGGACGGACAGCCTTGCAAACTTATTTTTATGATAGCGGCTACAACAGACGGCGATGTTCACCTTGAGGTTCTCGCAAGACTTATGCAGCTTTTAATGCATGAAGATTTTACAGCGAAACTTAAAGCCGCAAAAACTCCGAAAGAATTTATCTCGATTATTGACGCAAAAGAAACAGAGAAGTTCCCCGATGAACCAAAGGCAGAAGTTCCTGCAAAGAAGGGTTACAGAGTTCTTGCTATCACAGCTTGTCCAACAGGTATTGCTCATACTTATATGGCGGCTGAATCACTCCAGAAAGCCGGCGACAGCCTTAACATTCCGATTAAGGTTGAAACCAACGGCTCGGGCGGTGCAAAGAATGTGCTTACCGAAGAAGAAATTGCAAATTGTGACGGTATCATCATTGCCGCTGACATCACAATAAATCTTGCCCGTTTTGACGGCAAGCCCGTTTTACAGTGTGCCGTTTCAGACGGTATTCATAAGCCGGAAGAGCTTATCAACAAGATTGTAAACAAAGAAGTTCCCGTATATCATCACAAAGGCGGTTCTGCAGATGCTCCAAAGAAGAGAGGCGGCACTTACGGTCACCTTATGAACGGTGTATCACATATGCTCCCGTTCGTTGTAGCAGGCGGTATCTTCATTGCAATTGCATTCCTCATTGATATTGCATGCGGTGTTAACGCACAGGAGGCTGGCAGTACATTCGGTACGGTAACTCCTGCAGCCGCATGGTTTAAGACACTCGGCGGTGTGGCATTTAACCTTATGGTTCCTATTCTTTCCGGCTTTATCGCAATGTCAATTGCAGACCGTCCCGGCCTTCTCGTTGGTCTTGTAGGCGGTTTCCTTGCAACATCAGGCGCAACCTTTGCAGATCCGGGTGCTGTTAACACAGTTCCGTCAGGCTTCCTCGGTGGCTTGCTTGCTGGTTTCGTAGGCGGTTACTTAATGCTTGCTATTGAAAAAATGTGCGATAAGATGCCTAAGGCTCTTGAGGGTATCAAGCCAGTTCTCATCTATCCGCTTCTCGGACTCGGCGGTATTCTCGTTGTAATGTGCGCAGTCAACCCGTTCATGGGTATGATTAACTCAGGTATGTCAGACGGCCTTAACGCTATTGCCTCTAACCCTGCAATGATGGTTCCGCTCTGTGCGCTCCTCGCAGGTATGATGTCTATCGACATGGGTGGTCCTTTCAACAAGGCAGCTTATGCATTCGCAACACTTAACCTTGCAAACGCAGACGATCAGGCATACATCATTATGGCAGCAGTTATGATCGGCGGTATGGTTCCTCCAATCGCAATCGCTCTTTCAAACACATTCTTCAAGAATCGTTGGACAGACGAAGAAAGAAAGAATGCTCCCGTAAACTATGTAATGGGACTTTCATTCATCTCAGAAGGTGCAATTCCTTACGCAGCAGGTCATCCGCTTCAGGTTATCCCTTCATGTATCGTTGGTTCTGCAGTAGCAGGCGCACTTTCAGCTCTCTTTGGCTGTAAGCTTATGGCTCCTCACGGCGGTATCTTCGTATTCGCAACAATGCAGGGTACATGGTATTTCTACCTCCTTGCTCTTGCAATCGGTGCGGTAATCGGTATGTTTATGCTTGCACTTCTTATAAAACCTCTTAACAAAGAGACTAAAAAAGTTAAATAAATTTCACAAAAAATCTTCCATTCTTTCTTAAAATATGATAAAATAAACTTAATTCAGACAGGGAGTAGCCCTCCCTGTCTGACACAAAACTATTATAAAGGGGTTTTCTATTATGGTATCAAAAAAACTTACATTAAATAATGCATCAGGTTTTCATATGCGTCCCGCATCAGTATTTGCAACAGCAATGGCAAAGTTCCAGAGTGATGTTACAATTGATTTCAACTCAAGCAAAATTAATGCAAAAAGTCTTTTAAATATTATTGCAGCTTGTATTAAGTGCGGCAGCGAGTTTGTAGTAGAATGTAACGGTCCTGACGAAGAAGAGGCTCTTGCAAAGGCAGTAGAGCTTATTGAAGGCGGACTTGGTGAATAAAAACGGGAGCGTGTCTTTTGGCACGCTTTCTTTCTAAAATTTGAAAGCAGGTGAGGTTATGTTACACGGAACACCCGCTTCCGAGGGTATCGGACTCGGAAGAGTAATGATTGTAGAAGAAGCAAAACTTGAATATAATAATGTAACTGTTACGGATACCGAGGCTGAGGTTGAGCGTTTCAGAAATGCGGTTAAAATATTTTGCGACAATACTGCGGCACAGGCAGATGCGCTGAAAGCGTCGGCAGGTAAAAAAGAGGCAGAAATTCTTGAGGGTCACATTCAGATGATGAAAGACCCGTATATGTGCGGCGAAATCGAAAAGTTGATTGATAACGGTCAGTGCGCCGAGGCTGCACTTGAGTATATGTGCGATATGTTCATCTCTATGTTTTCTGCCACAGATGACGAACTTACACAGCAGAGAGCGGCAGATGTAAAAGACTTAAAAACAAGTATGCTAAGCATTTTGCTCGGCGTAAAAGAAGTAAAACTTTCGGCAGCGCCAAAGGGCACGGTAGTTGTCGCAAAAGAACTTACTCCGTCCATGACAGCAGGCATCAATAAAGAAAATATTGTCGGAATTATTACCGAAACAGGCGGCAAAACATCTCATTCGGCTATCCTTGCAAGAGCGCTTGAAATTCCGGCTGTACTCAGCGTAAACGGTGCTGTTTCAAAACTTTCGGCCGGTACTTATGTAATCGTTGACGGCAGTGAGGGCGTAGTAATTGATGAGCCGGATGACGCTGTTATTCAGGAGTACAATACAAAGAGAATTAATTTTCTTAAAGAGCGCAAAGAACTTGAAAATTTCAGAGGCAAGGCAACTAAAGCTTTAAGCGGTGAGGAATACGAGCTTTTCTGCAATATCGGCAAGCCGGAGGACGCAATAAAGGCAGTTGATGCAGACGGCGAGGGCGTTGGCTTGTTCAGAACTGAATTTTTATTTATGGACAGAACCGCTTTGCCTACAGAGGACGAGCAGTTTGACGCTTACAAAAAGGCGGCACTTACATTAAAGGGAAAGCCTGTAATTATCAGAACTCTTGACATCGGCGGCGACAAGGAAATTCCTTATCTCGGACTTAAAAAAGAGGAAAATCCTTTCTTGGGCTTCAGAGCAATCAGATATTGCTTAAAGCATAAAGATTTGTTCAAAACACAGCTCCGTGCAATTGTAAGAGCAAGCGCTTTTGGCGATGTAAGAATTATGTTCCCGCTTATTACAGCCGTTGAAGAACTTAGAGAGGGCAAGGCTCTTGTTGAAGAGGTTAAGGCTGAACTTAGGGAACAGGGAGTAGAATTTAACGAAAATATCCCTGTAGGCATTATGACAGAAACCTCGGCGGCAGTTATGATTGCTGATATTCTTGCAAAAGAATCCGACTTTTTCAGCATTGGTACAAATGACCTTACGGGTTATACAATGGCTTGCGACAGAGGAAATGACGATGTTGCATATCTGTATTCTCCGTTACAGCCAAGTGTATTAAGGGGCATTAAGTATATTATTGATTGCGCAAACAAGAATAATATTTCTGTGGGTATGTGCGGCGAGGCAGCGGCTAACCCGATGATGGTGCCGTTACTTATGTCATTCGGACTTACCGAGTTCAGTGTATCCGCACCGTCGGTATTAAAGGTAAGAAAAACAATTTCTGCATGGTCAAAGGCAGAGGCAGACAAGGTTGCCGAAAAGGTACTTGCAATGACTACCGAAAAAGAGATAAGCGACTATCTTAAAACTCTTTTATAATTAATCAGATAACAAGTTTCATAATCAAACTCTAAATAATAGTTTGCGAAGGGCAGTGTTCGTTTGAGCACTGCCCAAAGCCTTTTCTGAGGTTCTTTATCAAAATTGGTTTAATTTATGGCTTAGCGGTGTACATCTGCAAAACCGTGATTAAACAATATTCCTTTTTCCGACAAGATATGTTATAATATCTGCGGATAGGTGATTTATGTGAATAATGATTATTTAGTTAAGAAAAAGCCGATGTATGCGCTTTTTGTGTTTGCTCTGCCTATTATTATAGGTAATATTTTTCAGCAGACATACACTATGGCGGACTCGGCTATTGTAGGCAGATTTGTAAGTGAAAAGGCTTTGGCGGCGGTAGGTGCGTCATATTCGCTTACAAATATTTTTATTTGTGTGGCAATCGGCGGCGGAATAGGTGCGTCGGTAATAGTCAGTAGGTATTTTGGCGCCAAGGAATATAAAAAGACAAAAACGGCAGTGTACACTGCGCTGATTGCTTTTACCGCACTTAGTGTTTTGCTTGGAATTATCGGTCTTGTGTTCAGCCGTCTTATTCTTATTGCGCTCAATACTCCGTCTGATGTACTTGATCTGGCGGTCGATTATCTGAACATTTACTTTGCTGGTTTGCCGTTTTTATTTATGTATAATGTGCTTTCCGCAATGTTCAATGCACTCGGAAAATCTAAAATACCGCTTTATTTTTTGATTTTCTCATCGGTGTTCAATGTTGCGCTCGACCTTTTGCTCGTAAAAATTTTCAGTATGGGTGTAACGGGCGTTGCCTGGGCAACACTTATTGCACAAGGAATTTCGGTTGTATTATCATTCATAGTGCTTGTGTGGGAGTTTAAAAAGCTCAACATAGGTCGTGCAAAATTTTTTGAAAAGAGTGAGCTTTTGCCTATGGCAAAAATTGCTTTTCCGTCAATTATTCAGCAGTCAACGGTATCAATCGGAATGATGCTTGTGCAGTCGGTGGTAAACGGCTTTGGTTCGGAGGCTCTCGCAGGATATTCTGCCGCAATAAGAGTGGAATCGCTTTGCATAGTTCCCTTTAACAGTATAAACAATGCTGTGTCTTCGTACACTGCGCAAAATTTGGGTGCAAAGAATGAAAAGCGTGTTGTAGAGGGTTACCATGCCGCAAACATTCTTGTGGTAGCATTTTCTCTTTTACTTATTCTGCTTATAGAACCTTTTAACAGTTTGATTGTATCAATGTTTCTCGGTGATGACGGCACAATAACCGCAATGAATACGGGCTGCGGATACCTTAGTTTTATGGGGTGGTTTTTCTGTTTTATCGGCTTTAAAATGGCAGTTGACGGACTTTTGCGAGGTGCTGGAGATATGAAAATGTTTACGGTCGCAAACTTTGTAAATCTGTTTATCCGAGTATTTGTTGCAATGGCATTTGCACCGATTTTCGGCTTGCAAATGGTATGGATTGCAGTGCCGATCGGTTGGTTTTCAAATTGGATTATATCGTTTTTGGAGTATCGGACAGGCAAGTGGAAAAGGATATATAAGAGATAACTGTAAACTAAATAAAAATATTAT
>OHKL01000491.1_pt1 | contig 24891 bp, 7 predicted proteins | sample 1568721 | NCBI WGS metagenome assembly OHKL01 (sample SAMEA3879543, study PRJEB24766) | human gut metagenome | biome: human-associated habitat; feature: feces | place: USA | collected 1985/1987 | reverse complement strand
CGGCATCTGCCAAAGTAGTTGGAACCGATGCTTCTTCGGATCTGGCAGTGGTGAAGGTAAATAAAAGTGATCTGAAAGACTCGACATTGTCGACCATCAAAGTAGCAGATATCGGAGACAGCACAAAGATTAAAGTCGGTGAGCAGGCGATTGCCATCGGAAATGCACTCGGCTACGGTACCAGTGTGACGGTCGGTTATGTAAGTGCGAAAGACCGTGAAATTGCCACAGAAAGTGATAATTCAAGCAGCGGGCAGGATCAGCAGCAGGCAGATCCGTTTGGTGGACAGGGTCAGCAGTCTGACAGTCCAAATAAGAAACAAAGTCAGAGTAACAGCAGTGAAAAGACGACAACGATGAAATTGATCCAGACCGATGCCGCCATCAATCCCGGAAACAGCGGCGGGGCATTGGTTGATTCACAGGGACAGGTGATCGGTATCAATTCCTCAAAATTTGCATCCGAGGAAGTGGAAGGAATGGGATTTGCAATTCCAATAGAAGATGCTTTAGTTCCTCCACTTATAGAGTTAGTAGTAAAAGAATTAAGAGGTCCTGAGTATAGTCCTAAGGATGAACAGAATAATGCTCATGATGATTTGGATGATTTGAATAAGAGATAATGGAGACACTGGGAGAATTTAAAAGGAGGATAAAGAAGGTCAACCAACCAAGAGAATATAAAGTGAGAAACTCTCTTGGGGTATATCATGGATATAAGTATTATAGAAAGAATAAGCCTGATAGTAGGGAATATGTTCTTACTGAGTCACAATATTTTTCTATCATAAGAAAGATAAACTTACTTTTGGTTGATGAATTATTAATGGGTAATGATGTCAGACTTCCTAAATCAATGGGTACTATTGAGGTAAGAAAGTATGATAGGAGAGTGAGGTTAGGAATGGATGGAAAGATTCATACTAACCTTCCTATAGACTGGGATAAGACACTTGAACTCTGGTATGAAGATGAAGAGGCTTTCAGGGATAAGACATTAGTTAGAGTAGAGGAGAATGAAATCTTTAAGGTATATTACAATAGAGAGTCAGCTACTTATAACAATAAATCTTACTATGAATTCTTATTCAATAAAGATTTAAAGATAAGACTAAAACAAAATATAAAGAAGGGAGTAATTAAAGATGCTCCATATTTAGAAAGGAAAATAAGAAATGGTTAATAATATATCATATACAAATATTAGAGTAATCTTGGATAGGCTATTAAGACACCCCCTGCTTACTGATTTAAACCTCGAAACAGCTATTCAATATACCTTAGATTTTATTGGTATCATGGGATTACCAAATGTCTATGTTGATAAGATAGAAACAATAGATATTAAGGAGTACAGAGGTGAACTTCCATGTGATTTAATCTCTATTAATCAGGTCAGATTACATAAGAATGGAATGGCACTTAGGGCAATGACTGATAATTTCAATGCCTATCCTACTCATGACCATGAAGAAAGGGATTGGTGGGAGAGAGGGGAGCCTTCTTTCAAGACACAAGGTAGGGTAATATTTACTTCAATAAGACATGAGAAGGTGGATATTAGTTATAAAGCTATTATGTTGGATGATGAAGGTCTTCCTTTAATTCCAGATAACTCTATCTTCCTTAAAGCACTGGAACTATATATCAAGAAGGAGTGGTTCACTATTCTTTTTGATATGGGTAAAATAAGTCCTGTTGTACTAAACAACACTCAACAAGAGTATGCTTTTGCTGCTGGAGCTTGCAATAATACTTTTACTATACCATCTGTATCAGAAATGGAAGCTATCACTAATATGTGGAATCAACTTATTCCAAGAGTAACTGAGTTCAGAAGAGGATTCAAGAACTTAGGAGACAAGGAATATATAAGAGTACATTAATATGGCACTAAAGAAAGAACAACACTTTTTTAAAGGGTTACAAAGAGACTTATCAGTCTCTAAATTCAATCCAGAATATGCCTTTGATGCTCAGAATATCAGAATAACTGCAAGAGATAATAATACTCTTCTTACTGTAACTAATGAGAGAGGTAATAAGGAGATACCATTACAATCTCCTTCTGGAGACCCTGTAGTTATTGATGGGATATTACTTGGACAGAATGTGCTAAATAATTATGTAACCTTATTTACAAAAGGTACAAAAGATAATATCTATAGACTTGAAAATAAAGGTACCTATTTTGAGACTCTACTTCTATTCTCAGGTAATCTTAATTTTAGTACAGACTATCCTATTGAGAATATTGGTGTATATGAAAATGATAATATTCAGAAGATATATTGGGTAGATGGATTAAATCAACCAAGAGTTATTAATATTGTATCTGACTCTACAACAATAGAAGAATGGAATAATAGTTCATTTGATTTTATTCCAGAATTGAAGTTGGATGAAACAATCACTGTTACCTCCAATCTTAAGGTAGCCAGCAAGTTTCCTTCTGGAGTGGTGCAATATGCTTTCACTTACTATAATAGAAATGGCTCTGAAAGTAATATTATATATCAAACACCTATATACTACACTCATGCAAGTAATAGAGGAGGGAGTCCAGAAGAGATAGGTTCCAATAGTTTTGATATAGTTATAAGTAATCCTGATACTAATTTTGATTATATAAGGATATATTCTATATTTAGAACAAGTATAGATTCTACCCCAGTTGTAAGAAGAGTGGCTGATTTGGATGTTATTGGTTCAGTAATCAGATATACAGATAATAATACAACAGGAAGTAGTGTAGATAGTACCTTACTACTTTACATAGGTGGTGAAGAAATAATTCCTCACACCATGACTCAAAAGGACAATACTTTATTTCTTGGAAATATTCACATAAAAACTTTATTGTTCTCAAAGGAAGCAAGAGAGAGTGTGAAGGGTTCTGTCGTATTTGGTAATAAGCTTCTTGATACTGGTGAAAGAACTAATTTAACTTATGATTATAAAACCCAATTAAATAATAATAGTTACCAGATTACATCATTTAAAAGAGGTGAAACTTATAGATTCGGGGTTCAATTCCAAAATAAGAAAGGTAAATGGTCAGAAGTATTATATATAGGAGATAGCAAGGTAGATACTTACCCTAATGTAGATTCTAATAACTTATCTGGTACTGTTAAATTAAGTTTGGTAAAACCTTACTATACTATACCAAAGAGTGTACTTGATGAAGCTAAAGCTCTTGGTTATATAAAGGCAAGAGGAATGATAGTAGTTCCCACAAATAGTGATAGAACTATATTGTGTCAAGGTGTAGTATGTCCTACTCTATGGACAAATTTAGATAGAGAATCTAATAGTCCTTATGCAGTATCATCTTGGTTTTTTAGACCTTTTGTTGATGAGGCTAATAGAGATGATTCTAATGATGTGGAGGCAAATAATGGAACTTATGCTCAATATGTTGATTATGATGGTATCAATCCTGTATATCCTGATAGGACTACTGAGATAGGGGTAGAAACTTTAAAGACATTAGCAGAAGGTAGCACAGAAGTAAATGACTATTTAGTAGATAGTAGTATTCTTACATTTCATTCTCCTGATATAGAATTTGGAGATATAAATACAGCAAATATTAACTTAGGCTGCCAATTTATAGGCTCTATTGCATTACATTCTGGTATATCTTATAGGTCTGTTCTTGCAGAGAGTACAGGAGTTCAACCTACTTTAGATTATGGATTTTATAATAAGTTCCCACAGTATGAAAGACAAACTGTTTTTTCAACAAATAAAGGAGGTAGACTTCTTTCTTCTGGGTATCATTGGATGGGAATCCCCTTATTAACTAATGATACTCAAAAAGTTTACAAGAGTAACTGGGCATGGTTAGTATCACCTTGGCAAAGACAAGGCTCATTAATTAATGATTTTAGATATGAAGGTAATACCTATTCTAATTTGAAATCAAATAAATTGGGTAATTTGAGGACAAGTTATTCTACTTATTTCACTCTGGGATTAACAGAATCTTGGGTTCCCCCTGCTGGTATATCAAATGTAGAGATAGTAGATTCTAACGAAGTTACAGCTACTTCAATAGTTAGGAATGATGAGTCTCTGTTATACTATGGTAATGTTGATAAAGTAATACCTCCTGGTTCTAAAACAGAAGGTGTAGGTTCAGATATTGGTGTTGTTACTAATAGTTATGAAAATATAAAAACTATAAATCAATTATATAATGGTGAGTCTGAAAATACCACTTTTGTTGATAAAATTACTATACCAGTATTAGGAACTGTCAATCTTAAAGATTCTGAAAGATATACCAATAGTCCTGTAAGCATCAAATATAAGTCTGGAAAACATGCTGTATTTGCTTTAAACAAGCAAAATGGTAATAGGGTTATAATCCCTAATAGTAATACAAATCATGACCATACAAAAGATAGCAGTGCTATATTCAGTACCTTTAGTACTGGATATTCAGGGTTATGGCTTGTAGAGTTGACTCAGACTATAGATGAGGATAATAGATTTGGGGGTAAAACAGAAGAAGCTCTGTTAAATAACAGGTGGATAGTATCTGGAGACCCAATTGATATTAATGACAGTGGTAGAATAGAGTTTCTTCAAGGTGATACCTATCTTCAAAGATATGATTGTCTAAAGACATATCCATTCACCTTAGAGGATATGAATACTGTAGTTGAAATGGTATCATTTTATTGTGAAACTCATATCAATATAGATGGTAGGTATGATAGAAATAGAGGAAATGTTACCAACTTAGCTATTACTCCTTCTATATTCAATCTTTATAATCCAATTTATTCCCAGAGTAATAACTATTTTACTTATCAATATTTGAATGAAATAAGTAGTCTTAATGATTTTCCTAATAGTATTACATGGACTGAGGAAAAAATACTTGGTAATGAAGTGGATAATTGGACTAAAATTAATGTTGCAACAACATTAGACCTTGATGGTGATAAAGGGGAAGTAACCTCCTTGAACACTTATAATAATGAGATATTCTGTTTTCAGAGAAGGGGGTTAAGTAATATTTTATTCAACAGTAGAGTTCAGATACCAACCTCTGATGGGTTGCCAATTGAGATTACTAATGGATTGAAGGTAAGTGGTAAAAGATATATAAGTAATACTATAGGCTGCACCAATAAGTGGTCTATTGCAGAATCTCCTTCTGGACTATACTTCATAGATAATGAGACTAATTCATTATATCTATTTAATGGAGAAATAGTCAGTCTATCTGATAAGTTAGGATTTAGACAGTGGATTAGTGCCCATAATGTTCATGTAGACTGGGAACCTGTTGGTTATAACAACTATAGGTCATTCTATGACAAGAATAATAATGATGTATATTTTACTTATAAGGACCACTGTCTATGTTATTCAGAGTTGATTAACCAGTTTACTTCTTTCATGAGTTATGAAAGGGTTCCTGCTATGTTCAATGTAAGTAGTGAGTTCTATGCCTTCAAGAATGGTAAGATGTGGGAACAGTTTGCTGGAGACTATAATATGTTCTTTGGTGAATATAAACCATTCAGTATTACCTTTGTAGCTAATGCTGAGGAACCAAATGATAAGATATTCAATACAGTAGAGTTCAGAGCTGATAGTTGGGATGGTGATAACTTGATAAGTAACAAAACCTTTGATACTCTTGATGTATGGAATGAATACCAGCATGGTACTACCCCTCTTACTAATATACTTGGACATCCCTCCCCATTAAAGAAGAAGTTCAGGGTGTGGAGGGCTAATATACCAAGAGCAATAGTAAATAATAGAGATAGGATAAGAAACACTTGGGCTTATATTAAGTTAGGAATGAATACTCCTAATACATATAGAACAGAGTTTCATGATGCTATTATTCACTATTTTGCATAATTAATAGGAGTCCATAAACATTTTAGTTTGTGGACTCTTTCTTTTTTAATTAAAGGCTTTGTTTATTCAATACCTTTTTATACATTTGCAATAAAATTAGTTATACTATGGCTAAGAAAAAAATTAAAAGAAGAAGCAATATGCCTTCTAATATGTTTGAGAATGGAGGTAAAACATGGGGGCAGCAGTCCTCAGGACAATTCTCAAATGCCTTTAAAAGGGAGAATCTTGGCAGTTCTATAGGAAGTATTGGAGGTGCTATTGGTGGTATGGCACAAACTGGAATATCTAATGCGCAAATAGCAGATACCAGTGGAATTGAATCCCAAATTGAGGCTCAAAAGAATATGACAATAGGAGCTTCATCCAATGAAGATTTGCTAAGTGAATGGGGTTCATGGACTAAAGTTAAAGATGACTATACATGGAAAGATGTTAGAGGAGGAAATACTGGGCAGAGACTGACTGGTACTTTAGGAGCTGCTGGTCAGGGAGCTGCTGCTGGAGCATCTGTAGGAGGTCCTATTGGAGCTACTGTAGGTGGTGTAGTAGGTCTTGGTAGTGCTATTGGAGGATGGCTTGGTGGTAACAGAAAAGCTAAAAGAAAAGCCAGAAGATTGAATAGAGAAGCCAAAGAAGCCAATGAAAGAGCACTTTCTTCTTTTGAAGAAAGAGCTAATACTATAGATGCCCAAAATGACTTTAACATATTGGCAAACTTCTCTGCTTATGGTGGTCCACTTGAATTTAGTAGTGGTGCAATAGGCTATGAGTTTGATAATAGATACTTAAATAATCAAGAGATGAGTGCAATTGCTAAACAAAGATTGACCTCTCTTCCTAACTCATTCCAATCATTACCTGAGATGAATACATATAATGCTTTTGCAGAAGGTGGTGGCTTATCCAGAGAGAAGAACTATGGTTCTAAGAAAAAGCCTTATCTATCTGTTCCTTCTGGAGACTTTGCAGGACCTCACAGAAGTTATCCAATACCAACCAAGGCTGATGCAAGGGATGCACTTAGATTAGCTGGGTTACATGGCAACAAGAGTGTAAGAAGAAAAGTTCTTGCTAAATATCCATCACTAAAGGCTTTTGGAGGAAGCTTATTTGATGATGTAGTAGGTAGTAACTTTAATCAATCCTTTGCACAGGGAATATTTCAGCAAGAACCTGAACAAACTGTCCAAGCAGCTAATATAGCTAAGGATGGAGGTGGTATTCATATAAAAAAGAAAAACAGAGGCAAGTTTACTGAGTATTGTGGGGGTAAAGTAACAGAAGAATGTATTAGGAGAGGAAAGAATAGCTCTAATCCTACTACAAGAAAGAGAGCCACCTTTGCAGCTAATGCCAGACATTGGAATGCTTTTGGAGGATGGTTAAATACACAAGGAGGAGACTTTACTAATGGAGTTACATTTATTGATGAAGGGGGTTCTCATGAAGAAAATCCTTATCAAGGAATACAGATAGGAGTTGACCCAGAAGGTGCCCCTAACTTAGTTGAGCAAGGTGAAGTAGTCTATGATGATTATGTATTCTCTAATAGAATGGAGATACCTGATGATATAAGGAAGGAATACAAGTTAAGAGGTAAAACCTTTGCTAAGGCTGCTAAATCTGCACAAAGAGAAAGTGAAGAAAGACCTAATGACCCTTTAAGTACAAAAGGTTTACAAGCTGCTATGGAAAGAATAGCTGAGGCTCAAGAAGAAGTAAGAAATAGGGAGAGGATAAAAAATATTAAATCCAACAGATTTGATAAAGGAGGTCCTATAAATCCTGCTCCAATATTTACTAATCCTTATTTGGAAAATTCTGAATTGCCTAATGAGATTGGGGGATTTACTGCTTATGGGACAACTTTTGGTAATGCTCCTATGACTAAGGAAGAACTGAATAATTTTGAAAAGAATAGAAGAGACTATATGAAATCTTTAGATAATGAAGAAAGAGGTGGAAAGAGGCAGACATGGACAAGATATGCACCAATTATAGGCTCAGGTTTAGCAAGTCTATCAGATTTATTCAGTAGACCAGACTATGGTAGTGCTGATATGATAGGTGGAGTAGACTTAGGTGCTGAGGCAGTAGGATATGCTCCTATTGGAAACTATCTATCTTACAGACCTTTAGACAGGGACTTCTATATCAACAAGATGAATCAACAGGCTGCTGCTACAAGAAGAGGTTTAATGAATACCTCAGGTGGTAACAGGCTTAATGCTCAGGCTGGAATACTTGCTGCTGATTATAACTATGGTCAAAACATGGGTAATTTAGCAAGACAAGCAGAAGAATATAATCAACAGTTGAGAGAAAGAGTTGAGGCATTCAATAGAGGTACTAATATGTTTAATACTGAGACTGGACTTAAGGCTTCAATGTTTAACGCAGAGTCAAGAAATGCAGCTAAGAGAGCAAGATTAGGGCAGGCTACAACTGCTGCTCAGATGAGACAGGCTATTAAAGACCAAGATGCTGCAAGAAGAAGTGCTAATATAACTAATTTCTTACAAGGATTAGGTGATATGGGATGGGAAAATGAGCAAGCTAATTGGCTTGATACATTAGCTAAATCAGGTGTTCTAAAGATGAATACTAAAGGAGAATACACTGGAGGAACTAAGAAAGCTAAAGGTGGTAAAGTAAGAACTAAAAAGAAGAAAGGATTGACTTATGGCTAATTTTAGTTTTGTAAGTGGTGCTAAGTTCAGACCATTCTCTTATCAGGAAATGCTTCAACCACTTCAAGCATATACTCAAGAATACAATACTATTCAAGAGGGTATGGGTGAATTAGGAACTAAAGCAGATGTCTTTGAGAGAATGGCTAATGAACAGACAGACCCACAGGCTTATGCAATATACAAACAATATTCTAATGACTTGGCTGCACAAGCTGAGTCATTAGCTAAACAAGGTCTTACTCCTGCAAGTAGGCAAGGATTGATTGATATGAAAAGAAGATACTCTTCTGAGATTGTTCCTATAGAACAGGCTTATAAGAGAAGACAGGAGTTGATAGATGAACAAAGGAAATTACAGGCTCAGGATAGTACACTATTATTTGATAGACCTGCTTCTACACTTTCCTTAGATGAACTTATAGCTAATCCAGCCTTATCACCACAATCCTATTCTGGAGCACTATTATCCAAACAGGTAGGTACTGCTGCACAGAATTTAGCTAAAAATGTAAGAGAGGATAAAAGAAAATGGGAAGACATTTTGGGTAAACAATACTATGAGACTATAATGCAAAGAGGATTTAAACCTGATGAAATACTACAAGCAGTTCAAAACAATCCAAAAGCTTCTCCTATACTTCAAGGTATAGTAGAAGATGCAGTAGGAAGTTCTGGTATTAGGAACTGGGGTGATGAGAATATCCTTAATAGAGCTTATGGTTATGCAAGACAAGGTTTGTGGAATGCAGTAGGTGAAACTCAATATCAAACTCTTTCTAATAAGGCTTATGATTATGCAATGCAGGAAAGGTTAGCCCAAGCAAGAAAGAAAGGTACTAATGTGCAAAGTCCTTATTTCAGAAGTTCTGGTGTTACTAAGGTAAAAGATGTAAATGTTGAGAAGAAAAAAGATGATATAGCATTTATACAAGGTGTAAGGAATGGTACTATAAACTTGGATGAAACAGCACAAAGAGTTGTTGGTTCAGACCCTCTTGAGTTATATGGAACAAGGGGGCACCTACAAAGGACACCTGGAAAGGTAGAAACATATAAACCTAATCAAGAAAGAATTTCTAACTTGATGAAAGAGTATGGAATAAGAAACTTGGACCAAATTGAGGCTAAACTGAATAGTGATTTGAATAAATCTGCAATGAGGGAAGTAACCTATATAACCTCTATAACAGACCCAACTCTAATTTCTAAAACTATCAGAGAGAATGCAGCTTCAATATCAAGAAGAACTGATGGAAAATCTGGAATATATGAACTTGATTCTAACAAGAAAGGAGATATGCTCTCCTATAAAGATATAAAGGATTATTTCAATGAAGATTCTCAGATTGAATATGACCCTAATTTAGGAATTGTATTTACAGGTACTAATAGTAAGGGTAATACTAAGAATTTCCTTCTTGACCCAGAAGTTGTAGCTGGAGAAACAAAGGTATATGAAGATAGTATAAGAAGAAATGTCATTCAAAACCAATTGATGTTGATTAATCAAGCTATAGAAAATGAAGATGTTGAGGCTCAGAGACATTATATAACTGAGTTAATGAATGATATTTATAGTAGATTTAATTCCATTGCTAAAAGAGAAAGTAATACAGATTCAAATATTTAATTATGAGTATAGATAGAACAGACCCTACTCAAGCTGGAATCTCTGGCTTGAGAGGGTTAAATACCAATGAAGGAAAAGAAAGACAGTTTCAAGAAACTGGTCTTAGTAGTTCTCCTGCTGAGTTCAAAATTAGGCAGAAACAGAACTTTGAATCCCCATATCAAGAAGTTTACAGAGAGGGAGTAGGGGAGAGTGTGTATGACACTGGTATTACCTCACTAACCCAACTTGATAATTTAGCCAATACAAGAGGTGAATTGCAACCTTGGTATGCTCAAATAGGAGCTGGTTTAGCTAAGGGTGCTGTTCTTGCAGGTACTACATTTGCTGATGGTATTCTTGGTACTATAGTAGGTTTAGGTAATGCAGCAGCTACAGGAACATTCTCAGGCTTTTGGGATAATCCCTTCTCAAATGCAATGCAGCAAGTGAATGAATGGTCAGAATCAGCTCTACCTAATTACTATACTGATGCAGAGCAGAATGACCCTTGGTATGAGAATATATTCTCAGCTAACTTTATTGGGGATAAATTCCTTAAGAATTTAGGTTTTGCTGTTGGTGCTGCTTACTCTGGTAAGATTAGTGCTGGGGCAACCTCAAGATTACTTGGTCTTAATAAAGCAAGACAGGCATTCAAAGGTGCAGTTACAGCCTCAGGTGAGGCTCTTAGCCCTAATGCAGCTTTACAAGCTTATAGGGAAGGAGATTTATTCCTTGATGGTGTAAGGCTTACTGAGGAATTGGCAAGAGATGCTAAGAAACTTAAGATGGCTGAGCCTACTCTTAAACTTACTGGTGCTTTCTCAGGTGCATTAGGTGAAGCAAGGATTGAGGCTATACAGAATAGTAAAGACTGGTTTGAGCTTCATAAGCAACAACTTGATGATGCACAAGCTAAAGTAGCAGCACAGGAACAAGAGTCTATGCTTAGAGAGTTTCCTCAATATAGTAGTATGCAAATTGACCCTGATGGAAATGTAGTAGAAACCCTTACTCCAGAAGGACAAGCTATGTTACAGGCAAGAGTAGATGCTAAGTTTGATTACAAAGGTGGGCTACAGAAACTATCAGAAGATAGAGCTAAGATGGGTAATATAGACTTTGCTCTAAATATTCCATTGCTTACTGTATCAGATGCTTGGCAGTTTGGTAAGTTTTATGCAGGAGGATATAATACAGCTAAGAAAGGTAGTCAGATACTAAGGACAGTTGCAGAGGATGGTACTGTAAGTTATAGTGCAGCTAAACCTTCTGTACTTAGAAATGCTTTGAAGATTGCAGGTAAGGGTGTTGCAGAAGGTCCTTATGAAGAAATGGGACAGGCTGTTGCAGGTAAAGTTGCAGGATATAAATATGCTTCTGAACTTAATGACTTCTATGGAGCCAAGATAGACCCAGATGCAGAAAGTGAAACTATTGACTGGCTACAAGCTACTGCAAAAGCTATTCAACAAACTTATGGCACTGTTGAAGGATGGGAAGAAGGCTTTATTGGTGGTTTAACTGGTTTAGTTGGTATTCCGGGCTTTAGAAGTGCAAAGAATAGTGAAGGTGGTTTCCAATCTCCAGTGTATCTGCAAGGAGGTATTAAGGAAGATATTCAAGAGATAAGAGAAAGAAGTGAGAAAGATGATGCTATTGTAACTCAACTGAATAATAGAGTACAATCACCTGAGTTCCTTAACTACTATCAATCAGCTATCAGGCATAATGCTTACCAAAAACAAATGGATGAAGCTGCTGATAACAATGATAACTTTGAGTTTAAGAATGCTGAACACAACCAGCTTATTAGTGATGTTATCATGTTTGATAAGGCAGGAAGAATCAATGACCTATATGATATAATTGAGGAGGCTGGAAATGTAAGACCTGAGGATGTAGAACAGATTAGACAACTTACTACTAATCAGGAAACTGGTACATCAGTATATGATAATATGACTGATGCAGAAGTAATTGAACAGATTCAAAAGCAAACTCAGGAAACTAAGGAAGCTGTAGATAATTACAGAAAGATTAGTCAGGACTTACAAGTTAAGATTGGTGATTACTTTGATGAAGATGGTCTTGAAGAAATGACTTATTACTTCTCAAACATTGATAACCTTGAAAACAGGTTTAAGTCAGTACATGAAGATATAAAGGACAGACTTCAAGGAGTGCTTGATGCCTCTATGGATAGAGAGTTTATTAGTGACAGTGATGAAAATAAGATTAATAGATTATCAGATTTATTGAACTATTCTCCTGTAAGACTAATTAATGAACTTGCTGATTCAAAGGAAGCTCAATCTTATATCTCTTTATTAGATAAGGCATTACAGGCTGACCCTAATAAACAGGATATAATTGATGAGGTTAATGACCTTCATAAGATAGCTGAAAGAAGACTTGATTTCATTGACAAGTATGATACTTATCTTAGAAATCCTCAAGCTCTACAACAAAAGCAAGAAAGACAAAGAGAGAATATCATAAGGGAAAATGAAAGACAGGAGATAGCCAAGACTAAGGATGCAGCATTAGCTGCTACTAACCTTAATGAGTTTAGAGAAGCATTGAATAATGAGCCTGATTCATCTAAAAGACTTCAAATTCTTGATGAACTTGAGAATGAAGGTAATAAGATGGCTAAGGACTATAAGGAAGTTCAGATGTATAATAGTGAAGTAAGCAGGGCAATAGACAATAATCAATCTATTTCTCCTGAGGCTAAAGCTAATGCACAAGAGCTACTTAGAACTCAACATGAAAATGCTAATAATCTTGAGGAAATGGCTAATCCTAACTCAGTATTCATTAATAATCCAGAAAGTCTGTATGATGAAAATCTGCCAGATGATTTGAATATGATGAATTTTGCTGAGGCTCAGTATGGACTTCTGTCTGCAATGAGTGAGGTTAATAATGACCAGAGATTCAAAGCAAGATTCCCTGTTGAATACCTAAAGCCAGTTGAGAAAACAGATGGTACAAGAGGTACTACATCAAAAGACACAACTGGAGATAGTGGTACTCCTACTGTACCTCCAGTTAATAGTGGACCAGTTAATACTTATGAACCTCCTGTGGGCAACATTACTCCTCAAATGGTAGCTGAGGAAAATAAGAAAGCCAATGAAAATGCTCCTACTCCTCAATCTTTAGATAGTAGTCAGAAAAGTAAAAGACAGTATTACAGACCTACTATACCTGAATTGCATATCAATGCAAGTAAGGATGGAGATTTCAGACCTTTCAATGTAGTAGTTGCAGAGAAAGAGAACTTAAACTTTGATGAACTTTATAACTATCTAAGAGATAATAGAGCTTTCAGTTATGTAAATGAAGGTAATCTAAAGACAGGTGATGAACTTGGCTTCATGATTGACCCTGAATTTAATGACCATACAATCTTTATTGTAGATAAGAGGAATAACCAGATAGTTGGTTCCTTAGATGAAAGTCAGTATGTAGTAGATAGATATGAAGGATTGTCAGGTCTTATTGAAAGAGTGAAAGCTGAATTCAATCAGACTGGAAAGGATAAGAAGTTCATAGCTACTCCTACTACAAGAGTATCTCAGGTGATGATTGGTAGAATACCCTATAGTACAGAAGAAAGAAACATGGGAGATATTCCCAATGTATCTAAGGAATCTATCTTTGGTATTGTAAAGAATGGTATCCTATCTACTAATGGTAGAATCAGTGATGATTTAATCATCAAGCCAATGGATATGAGCCAAAAGGAAGGTAGAATGTACATACTAATTCCTAATGCTGCTGGTAAATATAGTCCTGCTGCTGTAAGAGTTAAGCACTTCAATGAAAGTGAATATAATCCAGAAGATGTTACTATCAACTCTACTCCTTTGTATAAGAATATAAGGAAGTCTATTGATGCTTTAGCTAATGCTTTTACAGAGGAAGATGTTAGTAATGCAGTAAAAGACTTGGCAAGAAGCCTATACATTGGTGATGTTCATATTGACTTTGTTCAAGGTAAGAATGGTAATGGTATCAGGTTTACTAAGGTTCAGAGAGATGCTAATAAGAATGAAATCTATGATGAAGTAGATGGTAAGAGAGTCAGAAGAGAAGATGCAAGAACTGTATTCTTAACTGAAAGATGGGACCCTAATGTTCTCTATGAATTAGGTGGAGAAAGTGTTAAAACTCAACCTGATACAAGAGACTCAGCAGAAGTAGCCAGTGAAATACAAAACATTTTAATGGCATTCAATCTTCCATTACAAGTCAATCTTGGTATGCTTAATAAGGGAGGATACAATAACATGTTACTCTCTTCTGGAGTAATGACATCCAATATAGTAGATGCCAGTGTAAAGAGTAGTTGGTTTACAACTGATTATTTTGATATACAAGGTAATCTCCAACAAGCTCTAAACCCTGCATCAGTTAAGCCTGAGGAAGGTAGAAAAGTACAAACTCCTGTAGGAGGTACAGAGGGAGCTATTGCTGGAACTACAGTTTCATTTGATAATACTACATACCATGTAGATTTGACTTCAAATACTGTAAGAGATAATAATGGCAGAACTCTTAACTCTTTCCCAGAGTCTATCCTTGATATGGCTTATATACAGGAAAACTATGGGGATGCTCAGAATGGCTCCATGATGATGGGGGGTATCACCCTTCTTCCTAATGGTAAGGTTCTGAACAGAAATACAGGTCAGTATGTAACTGGTGCTGCATCAGATAAATTCAAACAGAAATTAGCTGATAGAAAGAGAACTGTAGCTGACTCTAAGAAAGTTATAGACCAGATTGCAGAGAACCAGTCTAAGGTTGATAAGACAAGAACTGATGGAGAATTCTATTATATTCTTGAAGATGATGGTGAGTACCATGAATATAAGAGGGTACATTCAGTATTAGGAAGTAATTGGGTTGAGTCTCCTAAACAGACTAAAGCTCTACAGGATTTAAGAGTTAATCTCTCAAAGAATGCAGATAATATAGCACAATTCAATAACTATCTTAAGAACTTAAGTAACCATTATGGTGTTGACCTTTCAGCATTTGAGGGTAAGATTGATGCAAGAAGTAGAGATACTATTGTGAATATAGTGAGAGATAAGATGTCAGGAACTAATTCACAAAGAGCATTAGAAGCAGGTACTTCTGTAGATAGTGTAATCAGAAACTTCTTCACATCAAATGAAATGCCAGTTAAACCAAGTAATATGTCTGAACAGGCATTCAATGACTTGGTTACTTCTCTTACTGAAATTAAGAGTAATATTGAAGCAAGGGGTGAAACATTCCTTACTAATAATATAGTGCTCTTCAATAAGTTTGAGAATGGAAATAGAATAGCTGGTGAAGTAGATATTCTCTCTGTAGATGCTAATGGAAACTTCAAGATATATGATGTTAAGACAAGTAGATATAGCTTCTATGACTTTATTGATAGGAATGGTAGAAAGGTTAATTATTTCAAGAATAAATCTAATACCCAAACAATGAGTCAGGAGCAATATTATACTAAACAACTGAGTGCTTATAAGAACTTGTTTGAGTCTCAATATCATACTCCTATCACTACTTTAGCTATATTACCCTTTGTACTTGAGTACAACAAGGATAATGTAAGTAGAGTGACTAAGGAGAAAGGTATTCTATTAAACTATGATTCATCTGTAAATGTTCCTTTAGTTGGTGCAGTAGCTACTCCAGAAGTGAATAATACTAATAGCTCTTTACCTATCTTTAATAGTACACTTGAAACACAGAGTCCTATAAATGATGTATTACCTGAATTTACCTTAGCTGATAGTAAGATAGGTTACTTCTTAAGAGATGGTAAGTTGCATACAGGTTATTTAAGTCCTATTGGAAAAGTGAATGGAGTTGAGGTATATATGACCAAGGTTCCTAACATCACTAAAGGCTTTGGAAATCAACCTGCACATGTTGCATCTAATGATTTCTTGGCAGTATTTCCTAATGGGGTTACATTCCCAATGGTGAAAGGAGCTAATACTTCATTTAGTGAGAGTGAGGCTAAAGCCAGCATAAAGAAAGCTCTTGAGGGTAATCCTAAGAGAGTTATAGATATGTCTCAAGAAAAGACTATTATCTATAATCCTTCTACTGAACCAGTTAAGATTGAAAAGCCTATTATTCCTGCTACTATTAACCAAGCCACTACAAGTGGTGCTCAGGCTACAGTAGCTAAAGAACAGGCTATTAATCAGGTTGATGAAGAGTTTGAAGATGTGCTTGAGTTAAGACAAGTTGATGATTTATCAAGACCTATATGGGATAAAGATAAGGAGTTAGCTTGGTTAAACAAGGTTCTACCTCAACTAAGTGAAAGTGAGAGAGTAGTAGTTACTAATGGTCTTATCAGAGTAGCAAAGACTGGTGCATTAGCATGGGGTCAATTTAGTGATGGTATTATTACTTTAAGTGATATAGCTGCCGAAGGGACTACATATCATGAAGCATTTCATGCAGTATTCCATTTACTCACAGAACCTGAACTAAGAGAAGAATTGCTTAAAGAAGCCAAGAGAACTTATGGTGAATTGAGTAACTCAGAACTTGAAGAAAGAATGGCAGAAGGTTTCAGAGAGTATGTAATGACCAAAGATACTCAATCTTTAGGTACTAAGATAATCAATTTCTTCAAGGAATTGTTTGCTAAGGTAACTAATTGGAACCAGTTAAGACCTTCTCTGACTGAATATTACAGGAATATCAATGAGGGTAATTATTCTAATTCTACTTATAAGGTTCCAGCACTCAATAATAGTAGAGCTGAATCTTTAGAGTTTATAGGATTAGAAGCTGAGACAAGAGAAGCACTTGAAAAGAAAGGATGGACAGAAGAAATGTGGAATCAAATTTCCCAAGAGGAAAGAGAGCAAGCTATCAGATGTTCATAACCAAGCATTAGGCTGAAATTTTTTATTAGGGTGTAAATAAAAAGGGGAAGTAGAATTATCTACCTCCCCTTACTTGTTTAATCACTCATCAACTTCTCTCATAATATTATTGTTTAAAAAATGGTATTTGGTCTTCAATATAAACTCCTCTCATAATTGTATTATACATAGGAGCAAGTGGAGACTTAAGTAAACTCTGTTGAGCTTTAGACTTATCTTTATAAGGTCCAGACTTAAGTATTGCATCTTCTCCATTGAATGTTTCATAGTTCATTGGATTCATCAGATTGATTAGATTAAGAGTCTTTTCTACTGTATTTACACCAGCAGCAGGAGACTTTAATATCCTCAATCCTTCACCAACCATTTCTGGAGTAGGAGTAAGAGCACCTAATTCAGTATATAGCCTTCTCAACTGGTACTCTACCATCTTAACTAACCAAGGTCTATCCCTATCATCACTCCACTCTATCAATCCAATAGCTGCTGCTACTGCAAGGAAGTGAGCTACCTCAGTCAATGCTCTTTTGACATTTGCTTGTTCAGTAGGAGTCATTTCATTCCACTTACTTGCAATATCAAATTGAGCTTTTCTCAGGTCTTGGAATAGAGAATTCATGAATCTTCCAGTAGTAAGATAATAACCTTCTGTCCATGCTTCAAGGTCATAGTTATATGTAGCTGATTTGAATCTTCTGTTCAATGATGGTTTAATCCATTTCCTAAACATCATACCCAACCTACCAATAGCTAACCTTTGAAATGCACTTCTATCAGCTTTATTGTAAATACCGTGCATTCTTTGATTAATAGCTGCACTTTTTCTACTGAACTTGATTATATCTTCCTGTGTGAAAGCTGAACCATCAGCCTTAGTATAACCTTGTTTTAGCTGTAATTTAGCACCCAACTTCTTATTACTACTATCTAATGGTACAACCTCAAAAGAATCCCACAGGCTTACTATCTTACCATTAGGAGCTTTCATTTTATAAGCATCAGCAAGTGCTAAGGAAGTTCTATTCTGCATCCAGTGTTCACCAGCATTATTCATAAAGAAGAGTGCTGATGTTCCAAACATTCTACTGAACCAAGTCTTTCTGTCAAAGTTGACTTCTCTTGTATCCTGTTCATATTCCTGCATTACATTGAATAGCTCATCCCATAAAGCTAACTTATTAGTCTTTACTCTATCACCTAACTGAGCTAAGAATGATGGGAGTTCCTTACCATAGTTTCTATCAGCCTTTAGTGTGTTCTTTTCATTGAAGAACTCTCCAGACATAGATTCAATTCTCATCATCACCTTACCAGTAGCCACATTGGAAACACCAGATAACACATTCAAAGCAAGGTTATTCATTGAGGTCATTCTATTAATAAAGTTAGCAACCTTACCCTTATCAATATTAGTCTTACCAAATGTACCTTCATCTGCCATATATCTACCATATACCTGCATTTCAAAGAAGTCATTCAGTCTTTCCATAAACCTTGACTTATCTCCTGTCTTGGTTAATTTACTCTCAACTTTTCTACCTACTGCCTTAAACTTCTCAACCATTGGTTTACCACCAGAAGTTTGAGTAATCTGTCTTTCTCTCAACATATCTCTACCTACCTCAAGAACATCAATGACTTTATTCATTTCATCAAAGTCATTTGCCATAGCTGCATAAGCTGTAAGAGTGCCTACTATATCAGTAGATAAGTCATTAGCACTTTCTCCCTTCTTGAGCTTAGTAAAGTAGATAGGTAACATTTGCACCTCTCTATCTTCAAAGTCTTTTACAGTTGCCTTGTCTCCAAAGTCTGTATCATCAGTTCTTCTAATGAAATTATCCTTGATACTTTCCCAAACCTGTTGAGCACCTGATTTTACACTCTCAGAGCTTTTAACCCTCTCAACCAAGTCTTTTCTAATCTTCACAGCACTATTCAGCTTTGTGTACTTATCAGGAAGCAAGGCATCAAGTTTAGCCTTAATATCCATTACAGTAGTATAATATTCTCTCTGAGCTTTATTAAGCCTTCTGAACTCCATACTTTCATAAATGGATTTCTTAGGTTGTCTGACACCATCTACAGTCTCCATATTGGCATTGAACCAGTTTTGTCTCTCTTCATTGTACTTATCAGCATTTTCTCCCACAGGATTTCTGCCATACTTTTCATTGAGACTTTGAAACATAGTCCTCATTCTTTCCCTGAATAGAGCATGATTAATCTCACTTATGTAGTTACCACTCAAATTACCTTTACTATCTCTCTCAAACATCCACTCAGTATCTTTCACACCAGCCTGTTCAAGTTTAATAGTAGCAGCTTGTAGTTCTTTCTGAATATCAATAGTTTTCAATCTGGCTTGTTCCTTGCTTTTTTTAACAGCTTGGTCCATAATCTTCAACATATAATCAGAAGAATCAGCCATGCTATCCAGCCATCTATCAAAGAATGATATATCTTCATCAGCTACTTTAATCAACTCCTCAGCATTAAGAGTCTTTCCCTTATACTTTCCAAAAGGAACCACAAGGTTATCCCCTACAAAAGGTTTGATAAAATCAACAAACAAAGGCATAGAGATTGTATTATAATCTACTGCAAGGTCATTAAGCATTGTAGTAACATTATCTAATGCTACTCTTACCCTTTGACCATATCTATTGTCTGTGGACTTCTCTTCCTCTCTGAGAGCCTCTCTTACAGAATCAGCTATCCTTTTATAACTGTACATATAGTTTCTGATGTCTCTAAGTACTCCAGCCCTTTCATTAAGATTGGTTGCAGGAGTATTCCTCAATACCTCAAGCCTGTTACTTACTTTCCTTAGTTCTTCAAGTGCATTATCAAGGAACATATAGATACCTTCAATCTCACTATTATCAGCTAATTCAAGCTCTAACCTGTCTATTAGTAACCTTTGATTGGCACTAAATTGACTGTTAGGATTTCTCTTTTCATAAATCTTGAGTCTCTTTAACTCATTGTCTATAATCTTCTGTAACAGAACCTTATCTCTATCCACCCTTTCAGTAGTAGAATAGAAAGCCTCAGAAGTAGCTATATTCTCAACATTGATAGCTTCATCCATCTGTCCAGTGAGAATATCACCAGCCAGCTTACTAAAGCTACTCTCTGCTTCAAGCATTGCTTTTTGGAACTGTGAAGCCCCTAATCCTCTAAAGAAATTTTTTACAGCATTGATAAACCTCTCCAGAAGGGATTTATAAGATGAAGAAGGAACAGGTTCAGACTGTAATAAGTGCTTGGCAAGTAACTTACCAGCAGCTTCTCTGGCTAACTTTGATTCATCACCCTTATATAAGGTATCATAAGTGGCATAATCATCACCTAATATTTCACCTACTAAGCTATTATTAGCCAAATGATTAACCAATCTATTAATAAGAGGGTTATCACCCATTGCCTCAATAGCAAAGTGAGCAAATTCCTCAGGTAATGCCCTTTCACCTTTAATACCCTCAGCAAGTCTAATCAATTCAATTATACCTGTTGCAGCATCTCTGGCTTGACTAAAGTCTGTTACTCCTGCCACTCCTCTTCTCTGTTCCAAGTCTGTAAGAGCACCTATCCCAATGCCATTAGCAGCTAATATCTCTCTCAATCTATTATTAAGAATGTAATTATACTGCATATTGTTAGCTTCAAGACTATTCATCTTGTTTCTTACTCTGACAAAAGGACTGATATAAACCCTATTACTTTCATTGTCCCATACCTTTTCAACAGATGCAACATAGTCCTCTCTAAACTCTGACTGAGTATTGAATTGAATAGCCTTTTGGACTAACATTCTATAGTTTTCATCATTGTTCAGATATAACTTAGTTCTACCTGTCTTATGGTAATGTCCAATCTCTTCATTAAGGTTCTTTAGAATCTTCTGCTCATCAATAATACTTCTTAGATTAGTTTTCTTCAAGAGACTGCTTAGAGTAGGTTCACCATTTTCATCCATCTGTAACCTTGGATTCCAATTAGTAACAAAGTCAATACTCTTTGTAATGAGGTATATTCTTGTTGCCTCCTGTCTATTAGGGGCATAAGCCAGCAGGTCTTTAAATAACCTGCTGCTTACTACCTCATTTTTACTGTTCCTCACTTGAGGAATTATTGCACATTTCTTAGCCATATCTATAATTCATATAATGTATTTGCACCACAGATTTTATCATTGTTTGCATCCTCATACTCAGTATTTGGATTGATAGAATTAATATCATCTGCTTTCCCTTCATTCACTTCAAGTGGAGCACCATACACCTGACTGAAAGCCTCACTTGCAATATCTTGAGTCAGACTTGAGAAATCATAGTTCAGATATTCTGGCATGGAGTCATAATCAATATCAGCTTCCTGATAGGCTGTTATATCCTGATTTACATTAGGAGTATAATCCCTGTCATTCTTATCAATTACTGACTTCATTTCAGTAACATCCTTACCATATTCATACTCAATGAAACTGTTCTTGAATCCAAGTGGGTCTATCCTTTCATACACAGCTACATTAGGCTGTACATTATCAGCTTGTGTAAGCCTGTAATATATTGTACCTCCCTTGTATCTTCTTGCTATGTAATCAAAGAATTCATAGGTTGTTTCCTCTCCTATCCCCTCTCTCTTCCTTATTATCTTCTTATCACTACTGTTAGATTCAGTATCAATGGTTATTTTAACCATATCCAAAGCATCACCTTGTTCATTAGTGAAAGAAGTAGAAGCCTCTGTAGGAACCTCAGGAACCAACTGTCTGTTATCTAAGTGATTGTAGATATACTGGTCAATAAACTGACTGTAATCATCCTCACTTTCCAACAATCCTCTCAGAGTGTCAATATACTCTGGAACAGATTGTCTGATAGCAGTTGGTGCTAAATGAATGAAAGTAGAAGGTCCAAATGCAAACCCATTTCTGTAATAACTGTATCTGAATAGATTAAGAGCTAAAGCCTGAGCTTCTGGTCCCATATATAATAATGATTGCCAGTCTCTCATATATCTTTCTCTCAGAGTAGGACTTAACTGACCAACATTCTTAAATACTACTGTATCTACAGGATTATTTTGGTTAGCCCTTATTACTCTTAATCTCTTAACAAATTCAAGTTCAGCTATTTCAGGATGTTCACTCAATGTTCTGTTGAAATAATCAGGGAAATTATTGATGAAATCCCTTCTCTTATCACTGGATGTTGTAACCTTATCATCTGCTCTGAGGTTAGCTTCTTGCCCAAAGAATGATGTCTTGGACATAATATAAGCTAACAAATCATTGTAGATATTATTGAGTGTCTTTGCATTTAACTTGCCTGTCTTAGTGTACTGTCTTAAGCCTCTCAATCCCTCTTTACCATCAATTACTTCTCTGAATGAAGAAGTGAACTGAGGGAAATATCTACTAAACATTTCTTGTGTCTGGTCAATACCAAGACTAAAGAATGCCTGTAAATAAGGTAATGGGGAGCTTAATAATCTTTCTCTTATCTGGTCAATATCCATACCTTTCATACTGAAAGGCATGATAACATCTGCACCAGTTAAAGGAGAATTTTCATTTAACACTACATTAGTCAGGAAGTCATCAACTTTCTGTATCTTAATCTGTGTATCTGCAATAGTAGGACCTGCTGCACCACCTTGAGTATCTGCTCTTGTAGCTTGAACCAACTGTCCTAAAGCATCTGCTGTATTCATTATTCTCTTAAATAAGAATCCAGCAGCTACTTGCTTCTTATAGAACTCAACCTTTCTGTAGTCAGATGTCTGTGTCCTATCACCTAATTCCTCTACTTCCTTCTGGAGAATGATATTGTCTGCCAATTCATCTGCCATGAACTTGTTAGATTTATAATTGTCATAGGTTACATCTTCCATCATTGCAGCCCTTTTCTTATAGTTCTCAATGACTTCATCAATGATTGTGTCCTTTCCTTTGCCTTCTCTACTCTCTCTAAAATAGGTATTAGTAATATCCATTACAATTGGTTGTGACATAATCAAACCAATCTCAATAGGATTATAACCAAGCCTACTTAAAAGCATTGAGGCATCAGCAGTAAAGGTATTCTGATTCAATGAAGCAAGTACAGGGTCTTTTACATTATCCACAGATGCAGCAAGGAAACCTGCATTATTCCTTGAGATATACTCCTTATTGTCATTCATCAGACCATGAAGAGAAGTAAGCCTCTTACCATTAAGTAAGAAAGAACCATTCTCAGTGTCAAGACCTAATTCAGTATGTTGCATCAAAGCATGGTTTGCATTATGGTTGGCATAAATACCAATCAATGCTGCACCAGTCATATTCTGCTGATGAAGTTGAACTTGAGTTCTTGGGTTAAGAGGGTCAAGTTTCTTCTTGAACTTCTCTGCCAATTTATCAAGTTTCTTTAAATCCATACTCTGTAACTTGGAAAGAGTACTTTGATTCTCAGGAATATTCAGTTCCTTTCTCAGTTCAGATTCTCTACTTGATTGAAGGATATTAATCATTCTTGCAGACTTCTTCTGATAATCAAAACCACCGGGGTTAAGCATCTTTGAAGCAGTGTCAGCATTAGTCAGAACACCCCACATCATATCAATCAATAGATTGTTTCTGGCTTCAAGACTATTCTCTTGTGGAGACTTGCTAAAGTCATATTCAATCTTCTCAATCTTGTCCTCAGAAGATACTCTATACTTCTCTCTATTAGCTTTATATGTCTTCCAGAGATTGTATTCCTGACTATCCTTAGGAGCTTTCCTACCATCATCTATGGCTCTGTTTACACTCTGTCTATACTCCTTCAACATTTCAGGAGATACAGCCTTTCCTTGTGTCAATTGAGCAACCAAATCATCAACAAACTGCCTCCTATTATACTTAGGAGTTATCTTAAACTCAGGTAACATGATATACAATTTATCCACATCAAAGTCAGAACCACTTAAGGTAGTAATCTCTGCTGGGAGCATAATTGCAGAACCATTCTGCTGAGGTAAGAAACCTTTAATATAAAGAGGAGCCATTGAATATTTGTCCTCTGTTGGAACTCTATAACCAATCAACTTTCTCAAGCTGTCTGGTAATTTATTTACATCCAGTTCATGAGTACCTGCCTTCATAAGAGGTTCATAGAACTTCCTACTATATGCTGGCATATAAACTTCGAGATATTTGATTCTCTTGTTCTCTCCTTCACCTTCAAAAACAATCTTTAATTCATCAGTAAGACCATAGTCAGACACCTGAATAAGTGCTCCTCCTCTAATCTTCTGTTTAGTAATTCTACTCTTGATAATACTATTCAGCAATGTTTGTACCCTCTGGGATTGTACAGGGTCAAATAATGGAATATTGAATTGTCCTTTCTCATTAAGAGTACAGGCTCTAATCATATCAATTCCATATCTTTGATTACCTCTCAATTCCTCAAGAAGAATCTTCTCAACCTGTCTGGCATCCTTGAAGATTTCATTTACATCAGCAAAAGCCTGAATGATATTTTCAGTGTTAATAGCATTGTACATATCTAACCATTCCTGTTTAGACATTTCCCTGCCATTCACATTAATCTTAACATCTGGGCTAATATCTGCTGTAATCAGCTTTCTAATCTGAGTACCAACTAACTGAACTGCATCAATAGCATGTTCTGGAGTTGCAGTCTGAATACCATAGTCTTCATAACTTACTTTATGAACCACATTAGGGTTTTCAACACCATTCTGAGTAGTGGCATTCTTAAGAACAGAT
>OHKL01000481.1_pt1 | contig 25145 bp, 18 predicted proteins | sample 1568721 | NCBI WGS metagenome assembly OHKL01 (sample SAMEA3879543, study PRJEB24766) | human gut metagenome | biome: human-associated habitat; feature: feces | place: USA | collected 1985/1987 | reverse complement strand
ATCTTGTGAAATCACAATTTATTCTTGTAGCCTGCCGCTGATACCGTCTGGATTGTGCTTTTCCTTTCGTTTTTTGTTCCAACTAATTAGCCATGAACTGCTTCATGCCCTGGCTTTTCGCGCCCGGATTGTCGTTGCCGTAGCCCTCCATGAGGTTAATCACGCCCCAGATACCAAGCCCGGCTCCAAGTGCTACAACAAGGGTCTGCAAAACGTCTACTGCGCTATTGAAAAATGCCATAAATATATCCTTTCTGCCGCGTCTGCGGCTGTCCGGCAAGCGGACAAAAGGCGGTCAGCATATGCCGCCGCACAAAAAAACCGCCCTCTGGTAAAGGCGGCTGTCCCCGCGCTGCGTAAGTTCTGCGGCGCGGCGGTATTCAGTTGTAAGGGGTGCGGCTCCTGCCGCTGTGTACCGCGCCGGAAAGTGGGGGCGCGTATCATGTAGCCGGTATGGATAGATGTGATTGCTTCAATCGCTCCTTTCTGTGTCCCGCTGTGCTGCCGGACGTTTTTTTCAGACTTGCGGGAAGTGAATAGCTTGCGTAGCAAGGTGTTCGCTTCCCGCAAGTTCACAAAGGGGTAGCTGCCGCAAGGCAGCGTAGGGGAAGTGTAGCTTCCCCTGTCCCCCGGCGGTCTGCCATGCTGTCACTGTTGCGGGATAAGCCCCCGGCGCGTGACATACTCCGTTGCAAAACGGCGGTGTTCCGCTTCCTTTTCCCGCCAATACTCCCATAATGCAGCGTCGGCGGCTTCCGCAACATTCATTAAAAACCGTTCAAGCTGCTTTTGTTTTTCCTCTGCGCTACGTTTCCTCATGGTCTGCGTCCTCCTGTAAGTCTGCCGCGTCAATCTCGTAATAGTCAAAAACCTCGTCGGGCTTGACAATGGCGGGGCGGCGTTTAAGGTGCTTTTCCATGTCAAAGGCGTTCTTCGGGTCTGCGTCGGACAGGTACTTGTATTTCGGGTGCTTCGTTATGTCGAATTTGTCCGAAAAGAACGGGCGCACCCCGCGTAGCTGCAAGATACATTTCCCTCCGTCCATGACTGCGATTTCATCTTCCGTCATAAGCTGCTTTCCCAATTTCTGATAGTTCAGCCCATGCGAAAGCTCCCGCCCCCTTGTTTCGGAAGTGTTGAAGCTGTCTATCGTTTCCTTGCCTAAAATCTCCGATATTTCTTTGAGCGTCGTTTTTTCCTTGCCGCCCAAGAAAAGCGTGGTGTCGCAGTTGCCGACTATGGTATCGGCGTTGTCCTTGTAGATTGCCTTTAGCTGTGACTGGCTCTGCAAGATGATTGACGCGGAGATTTCCCGGCTCCGTATGGTGGCTATGAGCTTTTCAAACTTCGGTATCTGCCCGATATTCGCAAATTCATCAAGTAAGCACCTTACATGGACGGGAAGCCGCCCGCCGTATTCATCATCTGCCTTGTCACAAAGCAAGTTGAATAGCTGTGTGTAAAGGATTGAAACGACAAAGTTAAAAGTGTCGTCGGTGTCGCTGATGATGACGAAAAGGGCGGTCTTTCTGTCGCCTATGGTGTCAAGCTCCATTTCGTCGGTTTCCATAAGCTCCCGCAGCTCCTTAATGTCGAATGGGGCTAACCTCGCGCCGCATGAGATAAGTATGCTTTTTGCGGTCTTGCCCGCCGCAAGTTTGTATTTTTTGTACTGCTTGACTGCAAAATGTTCCGGGTCTTTTTCTTCCAGACGTTCAAACATGAGGTCAACCGGGTTCTGGAAATCCTCGTCGTCCTCGCGGGCTTCCGACGCATTTATCATTTCAAGCAGCGTCGTGAAGTTCTTCTCGTCCTCCGGGGCTTCATACCAGATGTAGCCGATTAGCGCGGTGTAGTAGAGCTTTTCCGCTTTCACCCAGAAATCCTCGCCGGATTTTTCCCCGTCGCCTTTGGTGTTGGCGATAATGGTATTGACTAACTTCAAAATGTCCTTTTCGCTCCGCAGATAGGCAAAGGGATTGTATTTCATGGATTTTTTGAAGTTAATCGTATTTAGCACTTTGATACGGTATTTGTACCGCTGTAACATTTTCCCGGTTTCCAAAATCAGTGTTCCTTTCGGGTCAGTGACGATATACGACGTTGGAAAATCCTTTGACGTACATTGCATGAGCGACGGTTTCACAAAGAACCGGGTCTTGCCGCTGCCGGAACCGCCGATTACAAGGATATTTTTGTTTCTTGCGTATTTCGGCTGCTTCGGGCGGCTGTTCATGGTGAGCCGTTCCGTCTGCGTTAAGGGGATATTGTTCTCAAATACCGGGTCGGTGTACGGCTTTATGTCGTCAGCCCCGCCCCAACGCGCCGAACCGTATTCTGTCCCGCGGCGGTATTTCTTCGCGTTCTTGCCTTTGGTGTAGATAATCAGCCGGACAATGACCGCCCCCGCAATGCCTAAAGCTAAGTCTGCCGGGTGGAAGCTCGGCGCGATACTGGAAAAGGCGGCGGTAAAACCGTCCCCAAGATGTAGCAGCTTTGCGCTTGCGTCCGCGCCGGGGGAGAGCCGGACAGCCGCGCCCACTTTATCAAAGAGCCAGACAAAGAGCAGATACGGGAGATTTAGGATAAGCAGCTTCTTGATTTCCGGCTTCATAGCGATACCTCCCTGTCCTTGTTCTTGACCTTTGCCCGTTCCGCGTTTCTGCCCTGTGCAGCTTCTTTGAGGGTAGAGAGCAGCTTTCGGATTGAGGGCTTTTTCTCCTGTGTCAGCTTTTTTGCGGAAAATTCCTTAAAGGCTGCGGTCAGTACGTCCGCGTCCCGCCCCTTGAAGAAAACCAGATAGCGGGGCGGGCTTTCCGTCGCGTCCTTTTTCAGCGCAAAGTCGATACCGTACTTTTTCGCCGTACTCTCAAAGGCTTTGATATTGCCCTCGGTAATCTCAATGTTGGAAACGCCCGCGTTCTGCTTCATAAGCTGCTTTAAGCTCTGCTTGCCCTGTGGCGGTTTTGCAAGCTGCTTTTTGCCCTTTGACAGTATGGCTTTCATTGCCTTTTGGAGCGTCTGCGCGGTCAGCTTCCCGGTCTTGATGTAAAGGGCTATGGTCTTTTCGTTTACTTCGTCCTGCAATTTCTCGCGTCCTCCTTTCGCGTTTCTTTATGGGGCGGCGGTCAGATACGCACCCGCAGCCCGTTCAAGTCCTCGGCTCTGATACCCACAAGATACCAGTTGTCGCCGTACTCAATCCGGGTCGGCTTCCACTTGCCCCGCACGAATACGTCAAAGCACTCGCCGCAATGCAAGCCCCCGTAGTAGCTGTTTAAGTCAAAGCGGATGTCGTAACGGTCGGTGCGCTCGTCAAATACCAATGCTCCTGTCATTTTCTGTGCCATAATAAAATCCTCCTTTTGTGGTTGTGGGTGGTTACAGGCTTTCGCCCTCATTGCATGAATAATAGTCCGGGTCGCCGTACTGCGGCTTTTTCGGTGACAGTGCGCCGCTTGCCATGTCATGGGCGACAAGGGAAGTGTAATAATTGCCGATAGTGGACGGGGCGTTGAAAAGGGCTGCTTTCAGATATTGCTTGATGTTGCGGATTTTCGTTGTGTTCTCCCGCATACAGTCAAGCACAAAGCGGATATGCTCGCCGTCCAGTTTCATAAACTTAGATTTCACAAGCTCTGCCGGGTAGTCGTCCCCCGCAATCCGTACCCGCTTTCTGGCGGTGCATACGGTTTCAAGCATGAGGTCTACAATCTCGTCCAGCCTGTCACTGTCAAACTTCATGTCCTGTTTGAGAATGTGGTAGTCGATATTGTCCTTGATGATTTCCCGGTATATATCAACTGCGCTCTGTGCTGCCGCTTCCGTTCCTTTCCGTTCCGGCGGCGTAGCCGCTTCTCTGCAAGGAGAGGGGTTAGGGGAAAGGATAGGAATGGAATGGGTACTTGATAAATCTGTATTTGATTTTTCTTTTTTTGGTAAGTCAGTTCTTTGTATATCTTTATTTAATTGCGTTGGATTTTCCAACGTAGGTTTTTCCAATGTTGGTTTTTCCTGCATTGGATTATCCAATGTTGGATTTTCCAATGTAGGTAAATCCGGCGTAGGCGGCTGCGGCTGCTCGAATATCACATAGTCCGCGCCCCGCAAGCGTCCTTTCTCGTCGCGCTCCCTTGAACGGACGATATACCCGGCGCGTTCAAGCTCCTTAATGGCTTCGCGGATAGCGTCTATCTTCTCCCGGTTGATAAGGGATAAGCCTTTCAAGGTGTAGTCCCAATCTTCGGGGAGTGACAGCATTTGCGACAACAGCCCCTTTGCCTTTAGGGAAAGCTCCTTGTTGCGTAGGTGGTGGTTGCTCATTACGGTGTAGCCCTTGTTCCGTTCCACTCTGAAAACTGCCATAGTTCATAGCTCCTTTGCTTTGGATTTGTTACGCAGTAGAAGCGCGGTTTCGGGGGATAAGGTATAAATCCCTTTCCGCGCCAGATACGCGCCCGGAAAACCGCTTGTAGCAAGGCTTTTTCTGCCCCTACTGCGTAACAAAGGGCATGAAAAAAGCGGCGTTCCTGTTCTCCCATGTAGAGAGTAAGAAACGCCGCTTCTGCGTCGTATTCAGTTTTTAGTACAATACCCTGCTTGTCCGTCGCTCGAAAAACCTTGATTTTCCAGTGTTTTCAAAAGTATCGTTATCTAACGTCAGCTTTTGAGCGTCCAGACTGGAAACGGTTGATTTCCGACATTGAAGCCGGTAAGGTGGGCATTGTCCTGGTCAAAGACCTCAGTCGCGTGGGTCGTGACTATCTCCGTGTGGGCTTCTACACGGAGGTCACCTTCCCGCAGAACGGCGTTCGCTTCATTGCCGTCAATAACGGCGTGGACAGCGCCAATCAGTCCGAGAATGATTTCGCGCCGTTTCTCAATATCATGAACGATTTTTACGCTCGTGATACCTCTAAGAAGGTAAGCGCCGTCTATCGGGCAAAGGGAAACAAGGGCGAACACACCGGCAATCATCCCATCTACGGGTATCTGAAAGACCCGGAGAACAAGCAGCGCTGGATCATCGACGAGGAAGCTGCCGCCGTTGTGCGCCGCATCTTCCGTATGGTCATTGACGGCAAGGGTGTGTACCAGATCGCGGATATTCTGTCCGAGGAAAAGGTGCTTTGCCCGTCTGCCTATCTTGCCGCAAAGGGCGTTGGCAACCGCAGGAACAACAAGTTTGAAGATCCCTACCGCTGGTGGGGTACGACGGTGAGCTACATTCTCGCCCGTGTAGAGTACATGGGGCATACCGTCAATTTCAAGACCTTCAAGACTTGCTACCGGGACAAGCACCGCAAGCAGGCTCCCAAAGAGGACTGGAAAATCTTTGAGAACACCCACGAAGCCATCATTGACAAGACCACATGGGAAACCGCGCAGAAGCTCCGCAGGACGATCCGGCGCGGTGACCGCAATAAAGAGCCGAATCCACTGACCGGGCTGCTCTACTGCGGCGAGTGCGGCGCGAAAATGTATAACGAGCGCAGCGATAGGGACGCATACCACAAGGCCCCGAAGGACAACTACGTTTGTGCTTCCTACCGCAAGAAAACGACCTCCTGCACCATTCACTTTATCCGCTCGGAGATCGTCCGTAACCTGATTCTGGACGCGCTGCGGAATGTAGCGACCTACGCCAGAGCCAACAAGGAGGATTTCGAGCAGCTTGTGATGCAAACCACCTCCGACGCGAGAAAGCGCAGTCTGCAAAGCGGCAGGACGGAGCTTGACCGCATCATGCGCCGCACAAACGAGTTGGACACGCTGCTGCAAAAGCTCTATGAGGACTACGCCCTCGGACGCTTGCCGGAGAAGCGGCACGCAAAGCTCTCCGCGCAGTATGAAGCGGAACAGGCACAGCTTGAGCAGCGCAGCGCCGAACTGATGGAGCAGATGAACGCAGAGCAGGAAGAAAGCGTCAATGTTGACCGCTTCATGGAGCTGGTAGACCGCTATACGGACTTCACCGAGCTGACCACGCCCATGCTCAATGAGTTCATCGACAAGGTGATCGTCTATGAGCGCAGGAAGATCAACCGCTATCAGCACGACCAGCAGATCGAGATTTACTTCAATTTCATCGGTAAGGTGACGCTGCCGGAGGAAGAAACGGAAGCCGCGCCGGAAGCCCCGAAAACGCTTCATGTTGCCAGCAATTCCAGCTTTGCGCCCATCGGGGATTATCTCTCCGCGCAGGGCGAAGAAGCGATTGCGCTGCCGTTCTCCAAGGTGGAGGAACTGACCGGCAAGCCGCTTTGCAAGTCGGCGTACAAGTACGCTTCCTATTGGTATCCGGCGCAGGACAGACCGCTTTCCAATACCATCTACAACGCAGGATATGACGTTGACCGCGTGGATTTAGCTGCCGGGATCGTGTATCTGACGAAAGCCGCATAACAGAACGAACACCCCGCACCGTGCGTTTACAGAACGCATGGTGCGGGGTGTTTTTGCGTTTTCAGCGGTTTTAGGCGGGATATTCGATGCCCTGTACACAGGTCACCCCTTTGCGTTTCACGGAATTGGACGATAACCAGCTAAACCGCAAAAGGTCACGCGAAACCACGCACCGGCTGTACTGTGCCGTGAATCGCGGAACGGTGCAATCCATACGCGCAGACGGCAGATACTTCACGAATCCGGCAAACATTGATTTTTGACGCCTGATTTCAAGCCATTTTTGCCCGAAATACTCTGCGAATCTGGTCTGCTCGCAAAGTGTTTACAGTTTCATTTGAAAAACCATCTTGACAATATTCATCGGACGTGGACACATGGATGTTCTTCAAGTGGATATTTAAGACCGCCTGCGCCGTGCTCATCGTCACCAACACATGGAACATCGTCATGGGCGTGTTCGAAGCGGCTCAGAGCGTTGTAAACAGCGCGTCGGGCATCATCATATCGGACACGTCCCTGACGTTCAACGAGCATATCGCGGGATTTGAAGCTGCGCTTGCGGAAATGGAGGTCTGGTCGCTGCTGGGGCTGTGGCTGGAGTCCGTGGTCGTGCATCTTTCCATGTGGGCGCTGACCATCTGCATTTTCATCATCTGCTACGGCAGGATGATCGAGATCTACTGCGTGACCTCCATCGCTCCCATCCCCATGGCGACCATGGCCAACCGGGAATGGGGGCAGATGGGCCAGAATTACCTCAGAAGCCTGCTGGCGCTGGGGTTTCAGGGCTTCCTCATCATCGTCTGCGTGGCGATCTACGCGGTGCTGATCCAGAACATCGTGGTGGAGAGCAGCGTCTCGGCAGCCATATGGACGTGCATGGGGTATACGGTGCTGCTGTGCTTCACGCTGTTTAAGACGAGCTCCCTTGCCAGGAGCCTGTTCCACGCTCACTGACGGAGGTGATGAAATTTGGCATACGTTCCCGTACCCAAGGACTTGAACGCGGTGAAAACCAAGGTCATGTTCAATTTAACAAAACGGCAGATTCTGTGCTTTGGCGGCGGCGCGCTCATCGGCGTACCGCTTTTCTTTCTGCTCAAGGGCCATATCGGCAGCAGCGCGGCGGCCCTTTGCATGATGCTGGTCATGCTGCCCTTCTTCCTGCTGGCCATGTACGAAAAGAACGGTCAGCCGCCGGAGAAGCTCATCCGCAACATCGTGCAGGTGTGCTTCCTGCGCCCCAAACAGCGCCCGTACAGGACGAACAATTTCTACGACCTGCTGAACCGGCAGGATATTTTGGATAAGGAGGTCTACGCGATTGTCCACAAACAAAACCCCCGCAAGAAAGCTCACACGAGCCGAGCGAAAGCAGATCGACGCGGCGATTGCAAGAGCAAAGCGTCAGGATAAGCGAAAGAAGTCCGCCCAGGACAGCATCCCCTTTCAGCGGATGTACCCCGACGGCGTGTGCCGCGTGACGGACAATTACTACACGAAAACCGTGCAGTTTCAGGATATCAACTACCAGCTCAACCAGAACGAGGACAAGACCGCCATTTTCGACGGCTGGTGCGATTTCCTCAACTATTTCGATTCCTCCATCCGCTTCCAGCTCTCCTTCATCAACCTCTCCGCCACGCGGGATACCTACGCCCGGCGCATCGCCATCCCCTTGCAGGGCGACTGCTTCGACAAGCTCCGCACCGAGTACACCGGGATGCTGCAAAGCCAGCTTGCACGGGGCAACAACGGGCTTATTAAGACCAAGTACCTGACCTTTGGCGTGGAGGCGGACAGCCTGAAAGCCGCAAAGCCCCGATTGGAGCGCATCGAGACGGATATCCTCAACAACTTCCGCCGTCTGGGCGTGACGGCAGAAAGTCTGAACGGGATGGAGCGCCTGCGCCTGCTGCACGAGATGCTCCACATGGACGAGCCGCAGCCCTTCCGCTTTTCGTGGGACTGGCTGGCTCCCTCCGGGCTGTCGGTGAAGGACTTCATCGCGCCCAGCGCCTTCGAGTTCAAGACCGGCAGCAGCTTCGGCGTGGGCAGCAAGACCGGCTGCGTATCCTTTTTGCAGATTTTAGCGCCGGAGCTCAACGACCGGATGCTGGCGGACTTTCTGGATATGGAAAGCTCCCTCATTGTCAGTATGCACGTCCAGTCCGTGGATCAGGTGAAAGCAATCAAGACCATCAAGCGCAAGATCACCGATTTGCAGAAGATGACCATTGAGGAGCAGAAAAAAGCGGTGCGTTCCGGCTACGATATGGATATTATCCCCTCCGACCTCGCCACCTACGGCACGGAGGCGAAAAAGCTCTTGCAGGAGCTGCAAAGCCGCAACGAGCGTATGTTCCTTTTGACCTTCCTTGTGGTGAACGTGGCGGACAACAGGCAGCGCCTCGGCAACAACGTCTTTCAGGCGGGCTCCATCGCCCAGAAGTACAACTGCCAGCTCACGCGGCTGGACTTCCAGCAGGAGGAGGGCTTCATGTCCGCGCTGCCGCTGGGGTATAACCAGATCGAGATCCAGCGGGGCTTGACCACCTCCAGCGTGGCGATTTTTGTGCCGTTTACCACCCAGGAGCTGTTTCAGGACGGGAAGGAAGCCCTGTACTGCGGGCTGAACGCCCTTTCCAATAACCTCATCATGGTAGACAGAAAGCTGCTGAAAAACCCCAACGGGCTGATCTTAGGTACGCCCGGCAGCGGCAAGTCCTTCTCCGCCAAGCGTGAGATCGCCAACGTGTTCCTCGTCACAAACGACGATATCATCATCTGCGACCCGGAGGCGGAGTACGGCCCGCTGGTGGAGCACCTGCACGGGCAGGTGGTGAAGATCTCGCCCACCTCCACCGACTACCTGAACCCCATGGATTTGAACCTGAATTACAGCGACGATGAAAACCCGCTGAGCCTGAAATCCGACTTCATCCTGTCCCTGTGCGAGCTGATCGTGGGCGGCAAGGACGGCCTCATGCCGGTGGAAAAAACTATCATCGACCGCTGTGTGCGCTCTGTTTACCGGGAGTATTTGAGCGACCCCCGCCCGGAGAAGATGCCTATTTTGGAGGACTTGTACAACGAGCTTCGCAGGCAGGACGAGAAGGAGGCGCAGTATATCGCCACGGCGCTGGAAATCTACGTCACCGGCTCCCTCAACGTGTTCAACCACCGCAGCAACGTCAATATCCAGAACCGCGTGGTCAGCTTCGATATCAAGGAGCTGGGCAAGCAGCTCAAAAAGATCGGGATGCTGGTGGTGCAGGACGCGGTGTGGAACCGCGTCACAATCAACCGGGAGCAGCGCAAGTCCACCCGCTACTATATCGACGAAATGCACCTTCTTTTGAAGGAGGAGCAGACCGCCGCGTATACGGTGGAGATATGGAAGCGCTTTCGCAAGTGGGGCGGCGTTCCCACGGGCATTACGCAGAACGTCAAAGACCTGCTCTCCAGCCGTGAGGTGGAGAACATCTTTGAAAACTCCGACTATGTGTATATGCTCAACCAGGCTTCCGGCGACCGGCAGATTCTGGCGAAGCAGCTCAACATCTCGCCGCACCAGCTCTCGTATGTGACCCAATCCGCCGAGGGCGAGGGGCTTTTGTTCTACGGCAGCGTGATCCTGCCCTTCGTAGACCGCTTCCCAAAGGATACGGAGCTGTACAAAATCATCACGACCAAGTTATCTGAGCAGGTGCAGTCAGAATAGAGACGAGAAAGGATGTGCGAATATGAATAACAACCTGATGATCTTTGAAAATCCGGAGTTCGGAGCTGTACGCAGCATCCTGATCGACAGCGACCCGTGGTTTGTAGCAGCCGACGTGTGTAAAGCGCTGGAGCTTGAAAAAACAAACCGGGCTTTAAGCAGGCTCGACGACGACGAAAAGGGTGCTCATTCAGTGAGCACCCCCGGCGGCAGGCAGCGAATGTCTATCATCTCTGAATCTGGATTTTACTCGCTTATTCTCGGCTCCCGCAAGCCGGAAGCGAGAGCCTTCAAGCGCTGGATTACCCATGAGGTCATTCCCTCCATCCGCAAGCACGGCGCGTATATGACGGACAGCCTGTTGGATGCGCTGGAGGCGCACCCCGAGGCCGTGCCGGAGTACCTGAACCGCCTGCGCAGCGAAAACGCCCGAAACCGGGAGCTGAACCGCCGTCTCCGGCTTGCCCTCCCCAAAGCGGAGTATTACGACGCCTTTGTTGACCCTGCGGACTGCACCAACATCCGTACCACCGCCAAGGAACTGGGCGTTCCCGAAAAGCAGTTTACCCGGTATCTGGAGGAAAAGAAGTATCTGTTCCGGGACAAGAACCGCAAGCTCTTTCCCCGTGCGGTCAAAAAGAGCGCCGGTCTGTTTCTGGTGAGGGACTTCTACACCGAGCGCGGCAAGCTGGGACACTATACCCTCATCACCCCGGCAGGCAAGCGGCATTTTCTGGAGAGAACGGATGAAATTCTGTTTGAATAACGCTTTTAACTCATCAGCAGTCCCATCAGGAGGTGATGAATATGGCAAAACGCTCGCCAAGGCTGATTTTCACCGGGGAAGAACGCGCACTGCCGGAGCTGGAACGAGCTGTCCGCAAGGCGGACAGGGCGGCGGTTAAGCTGGAAAAGGCCGAAGCGAAAATTCCCAAGAAAACCGTTAAGGTCAAAAAGCGCGTTGTGGACAGTGAGAGCGGCAAGGTCACGACGCGCCTTTTCTTTGAGGAGGCGGACAAAAAGCGTCCGCCCTCCAAGCTGGCGCACGCCGCAAGGAAAGCGCCGCTGGATACCGTCCGCAGCGCAGTCCACCGCAAGCTCCGGGAGGAGGGCGATGACAACCCCGGCACGGAGGCGGCGAACACCCTGACCGAGACGGCGGAGCGCACCTGGCGCATTGCGGAATCGGCGCACCGCTCCCATGCGGAAAAGCCCTACCGCAGGGCGGACAAGGCGGAAGCCGCCGCAGACAAAGCCAATCTCAAGGCGCTGAACAAACAATACGAGCAGGAATACGGCAGGGCTTCCAATCCCTATTCCCGTTGGCAGCAGAAGCAGGCCATTAAAAAGGAATACGCCGCCGCAAAAGCGGGAAACGGCGCGAGGAATACCGTCAAAGCGTCCGAGACCACCGCGAAGGCGGCAAAGCGCGCCGCCGAGGGAAGCAAAAAGGCCGGCAGCTTTTTTGTCCGGCACAAGAAGGGCTTCCTCATCGCGGGCGGCGTCGCCGCCGCGATACTGCTGCTCATGACCTGCATTTCCTCCTGCTCCACGCTGTTTCAGGGCGGGGTGTCCGGCATTGCGGCCTCCACCTATCCGCTGGAGGATGCGGATATGCTGGCGGCGGAAGCCGCCTACTGCGCCATGGAGGACGAGCTGCGGGAATACCTGAACAGCTACGAAAGCACCCACGATTACGACGAGTACCACTTCGACCTGGACGAGATTGAGCACGACCCCTATGTGCTCATTTCCATGATTACCGCCCTCAAGGGCGGAGAATGGACGATTGACGAAATAGGCGGGATTCTGGAGACGCTGTTTGAAAAGCAGTATATCTTAACGGAAACCGTCACCACGGAAACCAGATACCGCACCGAAACGCATATCGGCTACTACACCGACGAAAACGGCAATCTGCAAAGCTACGAGTACGAGGCGGAGGTTCCCTACACTTGGTATATCTGCCATGTGGAGCTGGAAAATTTCAACCTCTCCCATGTGCCGGTGCATATCATGTCCCACGATCAGCTCTCCATGTACGCCGTGTATATGAGCGTGCTGGGCAACCGCCCCGACCTGTTCCCCGGCTCCCCGTATGTGAACCGCTACTACTATACCAAGTATGAGAAGTACGAGATACCCCCGGAAGCGCTGGCGGATGAACAGTTCGCCGCCATCATCAAGGAAGCGGAGAAGTATCTGGGCTACCCCTATATCTGGGGCGGCAGCTCGCCGGACACCTCCTTCGACTGCTCCGGCTTCGTTTCGTATGTCTACAACAACTGCGGCCTGCATTGGAGCTTCGGCAGGCTGGGCGCGGAGGGGCTGCGGGGCATGTGCGCCTATGTCTCCCCGGAAAGCGCCCGTCCCGGCGACCTGATATTCTTTGAAAAGACCTACGACACCGCAGGCGCGTCCCATGTGGGCATCTATGTGGGCAATAACAGGATGCTCCACTGCGGCGACCCCATTCACTACGCTTCCATCGACACGAGCTACTGGCGAAGCCATTTTCTCCAGTTTGGCAGATTACCTTAACAACAACCATATCAACGCAAAAAGGAGGATGTTATGAACCCGCGACTTGAAAAGCTGCGTCAGGAGCGCGAGAAGCTGGCGGAAAAGCTCACATCGCTGACCGCACGGCTCAAAGCCCTAGACGAGCAGATTCTGAAGCTGGAAAACACGGATATTGTGGGCATCGTCCGCGAGAATGGACTGACCATCGAGCAGCTCGCGGCGCTGATGGAGATGCTGGAAAAGCGTCCCACGGCGGCGCTGCCCGACGAATACAGAAAAACGGAGGAATTTATGGATGAAGAATAAATGGAGATTTTTTGCCGTGATAATGGCCGTCGTGCTCTGCATGACGGTCTTTTCCGTTACGGCCTATGCAGGCGGCGGCGATATGGTCGATTCGACAATGGGCGACCCGACCATGGAAACCCCAACTGCAACCACACAGCCGGAGAATACGAATACCGGTGAGCAGACCCCAAACGGACAGACCCTGACCGTGCTTGTGACCGAAAACGCAGACGGAAGCCATACCGTGACCATCGGGGATCGGAGCTGGACGCTTCCCGCCAAACGGGAGCAGGCCGGAAAGGTGGTCAACGTCCGCACCTATTTGAATCTGCGCACCGGCCCCGGCACGGACTACACTGTGATTGGGCATCTGCTCAACGGCGCGGAGGTGAAGGTGCTGGAGGAAAGCAACGGCTGGTACAAGGTGGTCGTGCCGGAGCAGACCGGCTATGTATACGGCAAATACCTTGAGGTTCTCAACACCTCTGCGGGAGGCGGTGAGAACGACACGGATACTGCGGGACTGCTGGAGATACTGCTGCAATATTACGCCGCTGCCGGAGGTTCCGCGCCCTTGACCCCGGACGGCAACCTGACACTCATGGACGATATCGGCTCCGCTTTCGGCGCAGGCAAGCAGTTCATCACCGTGACGACCAAGGGCGGCAACACCTTTTATCTCATCATCGACCGGGACGATAAGGGCAATGAGAACGTCCATTTCCTGAATCTTGTGGACGAGGCCGACCTGCTGGCTCTGACCAAGGACGGCGAGAGCATCGTCCCCGCCTGCGCCTGCACGGACAAATGCGCCGTTGGCAAGATCAACACGGGCTGCAAGGTGTGCAGAACCAATATGAGCGAGTGCGCGGGTAAGGAGCAAGCCGCAGAAATTACGCCTCAGCCCGCCGAGCCTGCGGAGAACGCGCCCGAAAAGAAGTCCGGCGGCACGGGGCTCATAGTGGTCGTCCTCCTGCTCCTGCTGGGCGGAGGCGGTGCGCTGTACTGGTTCAAGCTCCGCAAGCCCAAGGCCGACACTCGTGGGGCGGACGACCTGGACGATTACGACTACGGCGAGGACGAGGAGGATGAGGATTACGAGTTTGAAGCCGAGGACGAGACGGACGCCGGGGAGGATGAAGAAAAGTGACACAGACAGTCAGCACAGAATCGCCCATGGAGCTGTCTCCCCGCGAGCGGCTTATTCGGATCATGAAGCGCGAGCAGGCGCTTTTCATCCGGCAGACGCTCTCCCAAAAGCCCGGATACCGGGGCGGCAAGAAAGCCTTTGAATACTTCATCCGGCAGAAGATCGTAAAAGCCGTGGAGGCGGGCTGCGGGGACGCAGAGGCGCTGCTCCGCACCCCCAAGCCCGTCAAATCCATCTACTACGACTTCAAATACTATTTCGACGAATACAGCTACGCAAACTGCGACCTGTATGTGGAGAAGGCCATCGAGGACTGCGGGAACAACACCCTGCGCAAGGAGTTCCTGCGGGCAAAGGGCTGGGACGCGCCGGATGATTTCGATATCAACGATGAGGAGGAATAAAGGAATATGAACGGATACCGATTGGTTGTGTGTGAAAAGCCCTCCGTGGCAAGGAGCATCGCTTTCGTCCTTGGCGCAGGCAGGCGCGAGGACGGCTTTCTTTCGGGCGGCGGCTACCTCGTCTCCTGGTGCTTCGGACACCTTGCGGAGCTTTCGGATGCGGACGCCTACGATGAAAAGTACGGCAAATGGCGAAGGGAGGACTTGCCCATCCTGCCGGATAGCTGGCAGTACACCGTGGCGCGGGACAAGCAGAAGCAGATGAACACCCTCCGCGCCCTCATGCACCGGGACGATGTGTATGAAGTGGTCAACGCCTGCGACGCCGGGCGCGAGGGCGAGCTGATCTTCCGCACGGCGTATAATCTCAACAACTGCCGCAAGCGCGTAAAGCGGCTCTGGATCTCCTCCATGGAGGATGCGGCTATCCTTGATGGCTTTGACAATCTCCGCGACGGCGCGGAGTACGACAACCTCTACGCCTCCGCCCTCTGCCGCAGCAAGGCGGACTGGCTGGTGGGCATCAACGCCACCCGCCTGTTTTCTGTGATGTATCATCGCACCCTGAACGTGGGGCGCGTGGTATCGCCCACGCTTGCGCTGTTGGTGCAGCGGGAAGCGGAGATCAATGCCTTTCAGCCGGAGAGCTTTTACACCGTCCATCTGGACTTTGACAGCTTCTCCGCCGCAGGCGAACGCATGAAGGAGCAGACAGAGGCGGAGCGGCTTGCCGGGGACTGCAACGGCAAAGCCGCCGCTGTTACCTCCGTCGTGCAGACGGAAAAGACGGAGAAAGCCCCGGCGCTCTACGACCTGACCACGCTCCAGCGGGACGCGAACCGCTTGCTTGGGTACACGGCGCAGCAGACGCTGGATTATCTGCAAAGCCTCTACGAAAAGAAGCTCTGCACCTACCCCCGCACCGACAGCCGCTATCTCACCGACGATATGGAGAGCGGCGTAAACGCGCTGGCGCTGTGCTGCGCGGGCGTCTGCGGCACGGAGCCGCCCGCAGCCGTCTGTTCGGGGCAGGTGTGCAGCAGCAAAAGGGTCAGCGACCACCATGCCGTCGTTCCCACCATGGCGGCGGGTGAAACGGACTTGGATGCTCTGCCTGCCGGAGAGCGTGAGCTGCTGCGCCTTGTTTCCCGTCAGGTGCTTATGGCGGTCAGCGCGCCCTTCGTCTATCTGGAGACCGAGGCAAGGCTGGACTGCTGCGGAAATGCCTTTGCCGCCAAGGGGAAAACAATCCTTCATATGGGTTGGAGGGCATACACGGAAAAGGGCAAACAGGACAGCACCCTTCCGGAGCTTTCCAAGGGACAGTCGCTTTCCGTTTCCTCCTGCGCGGTCAAAGAGGGCAGAACGACCCCGCCAAAGCACTTCACCGAGGATACGCTTTTGTCGGCCATGGAGACGGCGGGCAAGGAGGATATGCCGGAAGCTGCGGAGCGGCGCGGGCTGGGAACCCCCGCAACAAGGGCGGCGGTCATTGAAAAGCTGGTGGCCACGGGCTTTGCGGAGCGCAGAAAGGCAAAGAAGTCCGTCCGTCTCGTTCCCACCGAAGCGGGCGTGTCCCTCATTACCGTGCTGCCCGAACAGCTCCAGTCCCCGCTTTTGACCGCCGAATGGGAGCACCGCCTCAAGGAGATCGAGTGCGGCGAGCTGGGCGCGGACGAGTTCCTCGCCGGCATCTGCGATATGGTCGCAGCGCTGGTTCGGGACGCTGCGCCTGTGGACGGCGCGGAGGTGCTGTTCCCCTCCGGCAGACCCGTTGTGGGCAAATGCCCCCGCTGCGGCGCAGAGGTCACGGAGAGCAAAAACGGTTATTTCTGCGAGAGACGGAGCTGCAAGTTCGGGCTGTGGCGGGACAACCGCTTCCTTGCCGCCAAGAAGATCAGCCTGACAAAGAAGATGGTTTCCTCGCTCCTGACGCAGGGACGCGCCTACGCCAGCGGTATCTACTCCGAGAAAACCGGCAAGACCTACGACGCATTCATCGTGCTGGAGGACGACGGCGCGCGTTCCTCCTATAAGCTGGACTTTACCAAATGACCCTCGCAGGCTCCCGCACGGGCGTTTCATTCCCATGCGGGAGCCGCTGTTTTTACCATGATCCAAAGGAGGTATGCATGAAATGGCTGAAAAACAGACCAACAAGGAACGGCTCAAGGACATCACCGACAGCATCGAGACGGGCATAAAGGAGCTGTTTGAGAGCGACAAATACAGGCAGTACCTTGCCACCATGAGCCGCTTTCACAAGTACAGCGTCAACAACACCATGCTCATCTATATGCAGCGCCCCGACGCCACCCATGTGGCGGGCTTCAACAAATGGCGCGATCAGTTTGGAAGGAGCGTTAAGAAGGGCGAAAAGGGCATTAAGATCATCGCCCCCACGCCCTTCAAGAAGAAAATCGAGCAGCAGAAATTAGACCCTGATACCAAGCTCCCCATGCTGGACGCTGACGGTAAGGCCATCATGGAAGAAAAGGAAATTAAGATTCCGATGTACAAACCGGTCACGGTTTTTGATGTGAGCCAGACCGCAGGCAAGCCCCTGCCGGAGCTGGCGGCGAACCTTACGGGGGATGTGCAGAATTACGAAGTGTTTATGGAAGCTCTGCGCCGCAGCGCACCCGTCCCCATCTTCTTTGAGAAGCTGGCGGAGAATATGGACGGTTACTTCTCCGTGGACAAACAGCGCATTGCTGTCCGCGAAGGCATGAGCGAGGTGCAGACGGTCTGCGCCGCCGTCCATGAGATCGCACACTCCAGGCTCCACAATAAGGACGAAATCGGGGAAAAATATCAGCAGGTCGAGCTGTTCGGCAAGCCTGCGCTGTTTTCAAACGGGCGCATCGACAGAGATAAGCTGCCGGAGGGCTTGTATGCGTATGACCTGCGCGGCTCAGATTACGATCCGGGGCTGCCCGTGACCATTCAGGAGCACGTTGTGGTGAACCATGCGGCGACCGTCATTGCCGCAGCGCCCATTGAACTGCCGGAGCAGGGCTTTCTTTATTTAGGCGAGGACGGGCTGAACTTCACGGGCGGCGAGCAGACCGTGAAGGAGTTTTGGCACGCACAGTACCCGGAAAAGGCAAAGCTCTCCCGCGCCGCCGAGGAGATTCAGGCAGAGAGCATCTCCTTCGCCGTCTGCGCCTATTACGGCATTGAGACAGGCGAAAACAGCTTCGGGTATCTGGCGACTTGGGCAAAGGACAGGGAGCTGACCGAGCTTCGCGCATCGCTGGAGACCATCAACCGAACCTCATCCTCCCTGATTACGGATATCGACCGCCATTACGCAGAAATATGCAAGGAGCGCGGACTGGATAAGGAACCGGAGAGTCTTGCCGCCCAGCCTGTGCAGGATATCGCCGTGCAGGAGCCGGAGCCGGTCACAGCGCCGGACAACGGCTGCGTCCCCGACCCTGCGATTTCTGTTGAGAGCATGAACGCCTACGGCTACACCGATTCCAATATGCTGCCGCTGACAAAGGAGCGCGCGCTGGAGCTCATGGAACGGGACGTGAGCGTGTATATGCTTCACACGGACAACACCGAGGCCATGGCCTTCAATGCGGAGGATATCCGCAGCTTTGACGGCATCTTCGGCGTGGAAGCCTCCGAATGGGAGACGGTCAAAGACCGCTTCGCACCGCCGGACTATGAAAAGGCGTTTCTTGACAACCCCGCCGACAGCTTTATAATCTACCAGCTCAGGGGCAGCGACGACACGGCGCAGCTTCGCTTTATGAACGCCGAGTATCTGGAGAAGACGGGGCTTTCCATTGAAAAGGGAAATTACGCCGCCGTCTACGCTGGCAGCCTCGACCGCAGGGGCGATACGCAGGACAGGTTGGACGAGCTGTATGAGACCTTCAACATCCGCCGTCCGGAGGATTTTCGCGGCCACAGCCTGTCCGTCAGCGACATCGTGGCGCTGAAGCAGAACGGCGTGGTATCCTGTCATTACGTGGATTCCTGGGGCTTCAAGGCGCTGCCCGACTTCCTAAAGCCGGAAAACTATCTCAAAAACGCGGAGATGGCCATGGAGGACGACTACGGCATGATCGACGGCGTTATCAACAACGGGCCGAAGCAGACCGTGGCAGAGCTGGAGGAACAGGCAAAGTCCGGCAAGCCCGTCTCCCTCATGGAACTGGCGCAGGCGGCGCGCCGGGAACAGGCGCAGGCGGCACGGCAGGAGAAGAAGCCCTCCGTGCTGGCAAAGCTCTGTCCTCCCGTCAACGAGCCGAAAAAGACAGCGCGTTCAAGGCGCGCGGAAAGAGAGCTGCTATGATGAATTTTACCAACGATGAAATGAACCTCATGTGCATCTACCAAAGCGACAGCCGCAGCGGGCTGATTGCCGCCCTCACCGAAATGCGCGGATACCTGGACGAGGACGAAGCCGAGCTGCGGGAGCTGACCGACAGCGCCCTGCAAAAGCTGGGCAAAATCACCGACGAGGACTTCGCGGAGCTGGAGCTAATTCCCGACTTCGATACGGACGAATAAGGAGAATTCGCGGGAGCGGCTTTTGGGTCGCTCCCGTGTTATCTCCACATCCCTATTGGACAAAAATGCGGGTTCACGCAAAAATGTTCAACAGGAAGCCTGCGCATCTATCGCTTGGGGCGCAAACGTCCGAAGTTGTAGGTGAAATGGCGGTTGATGCCATCACTCAGGAAAAAGTGTCAAAATCAGCACGGAAATCCCTTGAAAAAGTGTCAGCGAGGCGGTATAATATCCTTGGAAAACGCACAAGATGAGTATGGAGGTGCCGGTGATGCTGAAACGGAAAATTGAAAAGGATATTATGCGCTGGATTGAGAGCAGTGATAAGGCATTGCTGATTTACGGCGTCCGGCAGGCGGGAAAAACCTATATCGTCCGCGAGTGCCTGAAAGCGGCAGGCTGCGACTACATCGAGTTCAACCTGATCCGACAGCCGGAAATCGTAGAGATTCTGGACGGAGCAACGGGAATAGACGACCTGATTCTGAAGCTGTCCCTGTACAGCGATAAGAAAATCGTTCCTGGCAAGACCTTCTTTTTCTTCGATGAAATCCAGAGATACAAGGAGATTGTCACGAAAATCAAGTTCCTTGTGGACGATAAGCGGTTCCGGTATATCATGTCCGGTTCGCTGCTGGGCGTGGAAATTGTGAATCTGAAATCTGCGCCGGTCGGCTATTTGCAGACGCTCAATATGTATCCGCTGGACTTTGAGGAGTTCCTGCAAATATTCAATGTGGGAGAGCCCGTATTGGATATGCTGCGGAAAGCTTTTACCTCCAAAACGCCTGTGGATGAAGTGATACACGACAAAATCATGAAGATGTTCAATCTCTACCTGATCATCGGCGGTATGCCCGCCGCAGTGGAGAAATACCGCACCACCGGCAATATAGACGACGTGATGGACGAGCACAGAGCCATTATCGAGCAGTATAAGCTGGATTTCACGCAGTATGAGGAAGAAAACCGCAAGCTGATTATCACGCATATCTATGAGCTTATCCCGGCGGAGCTGAACGAAAAGAACAAGCGGTTCATGATAGCGGACATCAAAAAGGGTCTGCGATATGACCGAGTGGAGGACAGCTTCACCTGGCTTTGGAAGGCCGGCGTTGCCTTGGGCGTGTTCAACACAACGGAACCCACGGTGCCGCTCCTGCTGAATGAAAAGAGTACGCTGTTCAAGCTATTCCTTTCGGATGTGGGGCTGCTTACCACAATTTACGGCAAAGCCTGCAAGCTGAAGATTGTCAGCAAGGAGAAGGACATCAACAAGGGCGCTGTATATGAAAACGTGGTGGCGCAGGAGCTTCATGCCCACGGCTATCCGCTGTACTACTACAACAGCAAGAAGAAGGGTGAGCTTGACTTCGTGGTCGAGCATGTGGGGCAGGCGCTCCCCATCGAGGTAAAGAGCGGAAAGGACTATGAAAAGCACTCCGCACTGGATAACGTAATGGCCGTTGAGGAATACGGCATCAGGGAAGCCTATGTTTTCACGAACGACAATGTAAAGGTAGACGGGAGGCTGACGTACTACCCCATCTATATGGTCATGTTCCTGCAAGACGACCCGATAGGTTTCATCGACATCTCCGTGGACAGGTTCAAGCTGTGAGCCGCAGTAAAGTAAGGAGCGACGCAAGAGCGACCTCAACCCACATTCTACTTCCCAAAATCGAAAAAATATTGATTTTGGGAAATAGAACATCGACATACAAGAGAAAGCGTCCCGTTTCCTGCATAGGATTCGGGACGTTTTCGGATATACCGCCCCCTTACATAGAGCGTCCGTTCCGGGCGCTCTAAATTTATGCCATGAAGGAGGAACAATATGCCGAGCAAGCTACAAACGTATATGCAGATGGCGGACGAGGCGCAGCGGCAGATCACCGGCAGCTACCGGGGCTGGACGGGCTTTCTCACCACTGCCGCAAGGCTGTACAAATACCCCTACGCCGAGCAGGTCATGATCCACGCCCAGCGTCCGGACGCCACCGCCTGCGCGGAGTACGACTTCTGGAACGAAAAGATGGGGCGGTATGTCCGCAGGGGCTCCAAGGGCATCGCCCTCATCGACAGCAGCGGCGAAAGGCCGAGGCTTCGGTATGTGTTCGACGTGTCGGATACGGGCGGCAGAGAATTTCCAAAGAGCCGCTATCTGTGGGAATACCGGGAGGAACACGCGGACGCGGTAAGCGCCATGCTGGAAAGCCGCTACGGTGTGGACGGAAAAGGAGGGCTCCCTGACCAGCTTGAGCGCATCGCGTCTCAGCTTGCGGAGGAATACTGGCGGGACTATAAGCGGGATATCCTCGCCATCGTTGACGATTCCTTTCTTTACGGGTATGATGAGTTCAACGTAGGAGCGGCCTTTCAAAGCGCCGCCGCCGTCAGCATCGCCTACTCGCTCATGTCCCGCTGCGGGCTTGAAGCGGACGACCGCTTCGAGCATGAGGATTTCCTGAGCATCTTCGATTTCAACACCCCGGAAGCCGCCGCCGAGCTGGGCACGGCGGTGAGCAGGATCAACGGAGAGGTGCTGCGGCAGATCGAAGTCACCATCAAGAATTACGAGCGCGAGAAACTCGCGGAAAGGAGCCATAGCCATGACAGAGCTGACCTACACCAAGAACGGGGACTACCTGATTCCCGACCTGACGCTGAGCGAGACGCCGGAGGACGCGAGACCCCTGGGCAAGTACGGGAGACTGCGCAGGAGCTACCTTCAGGAGCACAGACCGGGGCTGTACAGCCGTCTGGTGCTGTCGGAGAAGCTGTTCCCGCACCTGCGGGAGATCGACGAGACGGCGAACCGGAGGATGGAGCAGATGATGCCGGAGCTGATGAAGTCGGCGGGCGTGACGGAGGAGCTGAAAGCCCGCGACCAGATGAAATGGGTGGGGCTGATGAACAGCCTGAAAGCGCAGGCGGAGGAGATCATCCTCAGCGAGCTGGTGTACAACTGACCAATGACGCGCCGGAAGCGAAACCGGCGCAGCCTCCGATACCGCAGGCATACCAACTGAGCCTGTTCCCCACGGAGGAAGAGCAAATCGCATATATCGCAGAAGCGGAGAGCTACACGCCCTCCGCTTTTTCCATGTCCATCCCGCAGGCGGATATCGACCACATTCTGCGCATGGAGGGCAACGCCGACTATGCCCGCATGAAGATCGCCACGGAGTTCTCCAAGGGCAAGAGCGTGGAAGAAATCGCGGCGTTTCTTCAAAGCAGCTTCCACGGCGGCAACGGCGTCGTCACCGAAAACGGCAGATATTCCGCGTGGTACGCCGAGGACGGCATCCACATCGCCAATGGGGACGCGGCAAGATACCTGACCTCCGCAAAGGTCGTAGGCTGGCAGGAGGCGGCGGAGCGCATTTCCGAGCTTTTGGAGCAGGGCGAATACGCAACCAACGTAGAGCTTGCGGAAGCGCCGGGGCACGAGCGCACGGAGCTGGCGCAGTCCCTCTGGTATCTGCGGCACGACCTCAGCGAGGAAGCGCAGGAGCAGGGCTACCTCTCCTGCATGGATGCGCTGCGGGGCAGGGGCTTCCCCGACGAAACGGAACGACTTGCCGAAAGCCTGACCGATCTCGCTTTTCGTGAAACGCTTTCCGGCGAGCTTGCGCAGTTTTCCGCCGCATATGAGCAGGACAGAAGCCTCATGCGCTTCAACTTCCACAAGCCCTATCAAATCTGGCAGGGCTTGCAGGAGCTGAATCTGCCCCGTAGAGAGTACAGTACGGAAATGGCGGAGATTCCCGCCGTGCAGCGGTTCATTACGGAGGACGAGATCGCCGCGACCCTGACCCGCGGCAGCAATATTGAAGGGGGCAAGGGACGTATTTATGCCTATTTCAAAGAAAAGCACAGCCCCAAAGAGCAGGCGGACTTCCTGAGAAAGGAATACGGCATTGGAGGCAGCTCCCACGCGGTATCCGGCGCGTCCCACAGCGGTGAGGATCACAGCGGCAAGGGCGTCAGCTTGAAAAAGCAGGACTGCCCGGAAATTCAACTGAACTGGGCGAACGTCGCCAAGCGTATCTCTGAGCTGATCCGCAAAGACCGTTTCCTGACGCCGGAGGAAAAGGCGCGCTTTGAGCAGCTTCAGCGGCAGACCGCAGAGCGAAGCGCAGCATGGAATGACTACAATGCCGTAAAGGAAGCCTACCCGGACAACCTCGTGCTGTTTCAGGTGGGCGATTTCTTTGAGCTGTATGGCGAGGACGCAAAACAGGCGGCGGAGCTGCTGGATATGAACCTGACCTCCCGCAGTATCCCCGGTGCTGGCCGTGTGGAGATGTGCGGTGTACCGTCGCACAATTTAGAGATGTATGTAGAGAAATTGCGCGATAAGTATGATGTGACGATTGCCGAAGCGCCGGACTTTAGAGGTGAACGCCACATTTACACGCTGCGTTCCGTTGACCATGAGGCCGAAGCCGCAATCAATGCTTATGAAGCGGAGTTCGGCGCGGACGGCACAAGGGTATTCCGCGATTCTGCCGCAGAGCAAGTTCAGCCCACGGTGCAGGAGCTGTTCGGGCGATACCGCCTGAGCGTGGGCAACGCGCTTTCCAAGGATGAAGCATTTCTCAACGCCTGCCGCAACTCCGACCGTCAAAACGCCTATCTGGAGGGCGCGGCGGCCATCCGGCGTATTGTCACGGAATCCGGTGATTTACAGCTTACAAAACTCTATTTCGATATGCCCGCGTTCCATAACCGGCTCCATCAGGAGCTTTTGGACGAGCTTTACCCCACGCTGGCAACGACGGTTACGCCCTCGCCCTACAAGGTCACGCAGGCGGACATTGACGCGGCCTTGCAGCAGTGGAACGGCAGGATTGAAAGCAAGCACGCAGTTGTCCGCTATATGAAGGCTCACGCCCGCGACCGGGACACCGCCGCATGGCTGGCACGGGAGTACGGCTTGAAGGATACCTCTAAACCGCTGCAAATCTCCGTGGGCAATTCCGAGCCGGTCACGCTGTCATGGGCAAAGGTGCAGCGGCGCATTGCGCAGCTCATTCAATCCGATAACTTCTACACCGAGCAGGAACAGGACAACTTTGACAATATTGACCCCATCGCCATCCGGGAAGCGCTTGCTGAACGCGGTATTGTAAATGGGCAGGTTGTGGATGCGGAAGCTAATCGCAACAGCCCCTTCATCCGGCAGGTTATGACGGATGTGGAGCGGATCGCGGCGCAGGAAAGAAAGGCACAGCAGGAAGAACCTGCCCTCGACCCCGCAGACCGCTTCCATGTGGTAAGCCTTGACCGGGGCTTCCGCACTCTGTACGCCGTATGGGACGATGAAAACCACGGCTACCATGTGGACGCGGACGGCGTGACCGAGGAATTTACAAGCGAATGGCAGGCGGAGGCGTACCGGCTGGAGCTGCAAGGACAGGCGGAACAGGCGCTTATGGAACGGGCAAAGGGACTGATTTCCGACTTCTGCCGGAGCGAATACGGCTCAGAGGCGGATTTCAGCGACCCGGCGAAGATTGGCGTCGCTTACACCACCGTCACCGATGACGAGGGCAACACCATCGAGTTCAACCCCGTGCAGGGCGACCCCTACGACCAGCCCACCACCATCAAGCGGTCGGACGGCAGCGTGCTGTACGATATTGCCTTCCGCAGCCAGACCGAGGATCAGATCCGCACGCTGGCAGCCGAGGCCTGCATGAGCTTCAACAGCGTACATATGGAGGGCTTTGACGAGTTGAGTGACACCCAAATCCGGGCGTTTGACTCCTTCATCAAGTACGCGCAGTCTCAGGGCACCACCGTCATTTTGGTGCTGTCGCCGTGGCATCCGTATCTGTACGGGTATCTGCTGACCGAGCCGGAACAGCACAAGGGCTTTTTCCTTGTGGAAAACTGGCTGCGGCAGTATTGCGCCGACAACAATGTACCGCTGTACGGCAGCTATGACCCTGCCTGCATCGAGGGTCTGCAGGAGACTGACTTTTTTGACGGCCTGCACTGCGGCGGCACCGGCATTGAGCGGTTCTTCCCCGGCATACCGCAGGCCTTGGCGGATCTTGAGAACGGCACGCTAGCCAATCCGCTGGATGTCCACCCGCGCACCAGCCTT
>OHKL01000453.1_pt1 | contig 26802 bp, 30 predicted proteins | sample 1568721 | NCBI WGS metagenome assembly OHKL01 (sample SAMEA3879543, study PRJEB24766) | human gut metagenome | biome: human-associated habitat; feature: feces | place: USA | collected 1985/1987 | reverse complement strand
GGGCAAAATCAGCATTCTCGGACAAAAAACCATAACCGGGATGAATGGCATCGGCATGATGTTGCCTTGCAGCTTTAATGATATTATCTATATTCAGATAACTTTCTTTGGAAGCGGCAGGCCCTATCAGGCAGGCTTCGTCTGCATACATCACATGACGCGCCGTACGGTCGGCTTCCGAAAAAACAGCCACAGTGCGGATACCCATCTCTTTACAAGAGCGCATAACGCGCACGGCTATCTCGCCACGGTTGGCAATTAGAACCTTTTGTATCATAATCTTTCTCTTTTTACCCGAAATGTCACACAAAATTACAGATGCATTCATTATACATGAACACACCTTACATGGGTGGCATCTCTCATTAGTATTGATTATTTAACGAAAACTCCCTATTTTTTAGAAGCGGGAGCCATAATTGCCTGCAAAGATACTTGTTTTTTGCACAAAAACTACAAATGTGTGTCTAAATAATGTTTTAATACGTTGGCATGATTTCGTTCTTGTTCTTTTGAAGCGTAAAGTAATGTTACCTTCGAATAAGCTTTTATCTTATCAATGAACGCTTTAGCGGCATCCGATTCTTTCAATTCTTTTTGATACATATCCGCAAAAGCCCCCCATCTTTTTTCTACATCCGCATGAAACCATTTCCTTAAATCATTGGATGGAGTGACCTCTTTTGCCCAATAATCGTATTTCAAATATTCCCTCTTCATGCCACGGGGCCACAGACGATCTACCAAAACACGATAGCCGTCTTGTTCAGAAGGTTCATCATAAACCCTCTTAATGTTTACTTGAGTCATAGTTGGTTATTTTAATTTAGGTACAAGCTTATAACTCCATACAGTCCTAAAAAGTTCATTCCGGACAGCGGATTCAAGACAACAGCAACTCATAATCCACTACATCCAACCATCGTCCAAATTTCAATCCTACCTTCTTAAAATGGGAAACTTTTTTAAATCCCAGCCTCAAATGCAAAGCATCACTGGCAGCATTGCCCTCTGTGACACAGGCTATCAGTGCACGGTACCCATCCCTACGACATTCTTCAATCAATCTTTCCATTAATTCCCTGCCTATGCCCTTCCCCTCGTATCCAGGAGCTAAATAGACCGTTGTTTCCAACGTATACCTGTAAGCAGTCCTCTCCTTCCACAGATGGGCATAACAATAACCCACTACTTTCCCTTCTTCCTCATACACAAAATAGGGAAAGCGGACGGCAATTCCGGCAATACGGCTACGCATATCTTCCTCTCTCAAAGGTTCCGTTTCAAATGTAGCCACACTGTGCTCGACATATTCATTGTATATTGTCGTGATGGCTTTGGCATCCTGAAGTTCCACTCGTCTAATCATAATATCATATCTATTATTAAAACGTAAGCAAGATATAAAAAAATAATCAGTTATCTAGAGAATAATCACTATATTTACAGCCGATTCTAATTTCAGCTATAAAAATGACAGAAATAGTAGAACTAAAAGACTTTATCCCAGCCTACACCAATGCAGTACAAAAACTGCTGGAGCAGCTCACAAACCGCCCGGTAAAACTGACCGAGACAACCCTCAAAGAGATCATATCCCAAGAGAACACCCATCTGTTTTTCTTACTGGCAGATCAGGAAATTGCGGGAATGCTGACTGTAGGTATCTATCACAGCCCCACAGGCGGCAAAGCGTGGATTGAAGATGTCGTAATGGATGAAAAATACCGGGGACAAGGATTCAGCAAACAGCTGGTCACCCACGCTGTCCGGTTTGTGAAGGAACAAGGCATACCTCTTATTATGCTTACTTCAAACCCCACACGGATAGCAGCCAACAAGCTATATCAAAAATTAGGCTTCGAACAAAAGCAGACCAATGTGTACAGAATGAATTTAGAATAACCCATTCCTATTTCAATATGATAACAATCAGACATTCATTACCCAAAGATTTAGATGCAATTATAGAAATATTCCATTATGCCCGTCAGTTCATGAAAGAACATGGCAACCCCAATCAATGGATAAACGGTTATCCTTCCGCTGAATTGATTCTGCGAGAAATAACCAACGGCACCAACTATGTTTGCGAAAATGAAAACGGAGAAATAATAGGCACATTCTGTTTTATTCCCGGAGAGGACCCTACGTATGCCCGCATTGATGACGGCAACTGGCTGAACAACGAACCATATTACGTCATTCACCGCATGGCTACCAACGGCAAACAGAAGGGAATAGCTGACGCCTGCTTCAAATGGTGTTTCGAGCATTGCAACAATATCCGGGTAGATACCCACCACGACAACCTTGTGATGCAGAATATCCTGAAAAAGTACGGTTTCCGGCGTTGTGGCATCATTTATACCCACAACGGCACATCCCGCATCGCCTACCAGCGGACATTGACCGAAAAAGAGTTATCTTTGCCGACCGAATAAACAAGAAAAAGAAATATGAAGATTCTCTGGATAGACCTGAACAGTTCATATGCCCATTCCTCATTGGCACTGCCAGCCCTACATGCACAAATCATGACAGACCCTTCTATAGAATGGGAAATCGTATCTGCCACCATCAACGAAAATGCAGGAATGATTGTCGACGAGATCTACCACCATCAACCCGACATCCTTGCCGCAACCACCTGGCTTTTCAACCATGAGCAACTGATACATGTCGCTTCCAGAGTAAAAGCATTGCTCCCCAAAACCTGCCTGGTGCTGGGCGGTCCGGAATTTCTGGGAGACAATGAAGAATTCCTCCGCAAAAATCCATTTGTGGATTGCGTTTTCAGAGGAGAAGGAGAAGAAGTCTTTCCACAATGGTTAACCTGCTGGAACCATCCGGAACAATGGCACACCGTGCCCGGACTCTGTTACCTCACTCCTTACAAAGAATATAAAGACAACGGCATAGCCCGCGTACTGAATTTCGCCGGACTCGTCCCTCCTGAACAAAGCCGTTTTTTTAACTGGAGTAAACCCTTTGTCCAACTGGAAACAACACGCGGATGTTTCAACACCTGCGCCTTCTGTGTCAGCGGCGGTGAAAAACCGGTACGCACCCTTTCCATCGAAAGCATCCGCAGAAGGCTACAACTCATCCATGCACATGGCATCAAAAATGTACGTGTATTAGACCGTACTTTTAATTACAACCCTCGAAGAGCCAAAGAACTACTCCGACTCTTTCTGGAATTCCATCCCGATATCCGCTTCCATCTGGAAATACATCCCGCCCTGTTGTCAGAAGAGTTAAAAGAAGAACTCAGCCTGCTGCCCAAAGGACTGCTTCATCTGGAAGCCGGCATCCAAAGCCTGCGCGAACCTGTACTTGAGAAAAGCCGCCGGATGGGCAAACTATCCGATGCACTGGATGGTCTGAGATTCCTGTGCGCTTTACCCAACATGGAAACCCATGCCGACCTTATTGCCGGACTGCCTCTTTATCATCTTCATGAAATATTTGAAGATGTCCGTACCCTGGCCGAATATGCTGCAGGAGAAATCCAACTGGAGTCACTCAAACTGCTTCCCGGAACCGAAATGCGCCGGAGGGCGGAAGAATCAGGTATCAAATATTCCCCTCTGCCACCATACGAAGTATTACAAACCCACGAGATCAATGTCAGTGAATTGCAGACAGCCCGCCAGCTTTCACGCTTGTTGGACGGATTCTACAACACACCGGCATGGCAGGCACTGACACGTGAACTCATTTTGAATGACGAACAATTCCTCCATCGTTTTCTTACATATTTAACAAAAGCCAATCTGATAGACCAGCCCATGAGTCTGGAAAAACGAGGCTTGATACTCTATGAGTTCTGCAAACAAAACTACCCCGAATACCAGATACAGGCTAGTATTGCCTGGATAGAGGCAGGCATGTCACTGAAAAAGCTTCCCGCCGAGAAAGTATGGACCAAACGACAAATTCCTCCTGCTACTTGGAATATCATTTATGGAGAATACAAAGAAAGCCTTCGTCTGTGTTTCCTTCCTGCCGATGAAAAGGGAGAACATGGCTACTGGTTTGGCTTTGAGTCGGAGATACAAAAAGCAAGTCCTGTATTCAAGGCAAGAACGTAAAACGTTACTACATCAGGAGAAGCTGTTGGTTTCAAAAAGTGATGCTCGATTTTGATTTAGTATCACTTTATAGAAGTGAAACCAAGCGGCTGAAAGAGTCCAACAAGAGTAATCCGGGTAAGAACCAAAGGAAAAGGTGATTTCGTCTTACGTAAAACATAAAATCCTTCCGTCACATCATTCCCTCATTATCAGCAATTTGCTGTGTAAAAAACATCCATAATATCCCTGAACTGGTATGCAGGTGATGGGGATGGGAACATTCGCCCATTATTTGTAAAAGAGCCGCAGATATCAGATTAGATCTGACAGGACATGCCGTGCTTTCATTTAATTAAATAGGATGTCATTGTGTTAACTTCCGATATATACTGTTGCTCCATCTATGTGAAGCAGTAGTTCCACTTTAGTGACAACGGCTCTTCACACAGATGAAAAGCCCTCTTCACCCAAGTAAAATATCGAATTCCACCATCCTCGCATACGGATTCTAACGGGACTATGCAGTAAGTGCAACGCAAAATCGCACATCAAATGCAAAAATCCCTGTCGCTTCATCTGCGGTGTAGATAGAAGAGATGCGTCTGCAAGAGTAAAAATTAAACGGGTCAGTTTGAAAACTTGGGGAATTAGTTAAAGTGGTTATCTTTGAGGCATGAAATAGAAATGCCCCCCCTTACTCCTATGGAGATGTTGAGCTTGTTCCTTCCTGCAGACATGCTTGATTATTTTGACCTAGTTAACCATGTTTCTCAAGAGACTTGCTTCATTCTTTTTCTTGAGGAAAAGCCTTCCATTCCTCAAGAGTATTCTCATTTGCACCTACATTCCAAAGGTTTCTTCCCGGATTTCCTATTCGCAGTAAAGCTGTATACCTACGCGTCAAGCGCCATCGTTAGGGAAACCCGGAAACAGGACAAACTTTTAGTCGCGATTGGAACTGTGAGTCTGTTTTGGATACTATTTTTTCTTCAGGTAACAGTCCTATTCCGTCTAGTATGGCTTAAATGTCCATGCTTGTTATTTTCTAAGTTAAAGGCCATTACCCACACATTTTTTTCTCTCTACACACGGATTTTCGCAGGACCTTCTTCTGTTCTTTCCACAAGTTCTTTTAAACATCCTGCTCCCGGTGGTGACCATAATATAAGTTTGACCACAATATATCTTTTGGCTTTCCTCACAGGACTTTACTTTGACAACCTTTGATACATCTTGCACATTCAATACCTATTCCATCCTATACCACAATCAAATCTTTTGAGATAATCTTTAAAGATATTTTCAGCAATAGTGGTATCCTTATCACCCGATGTCATCGTATATTTACCAAACAATCCTACTCCCCAATATGGTCCGACATTCATGAATAGCGAAATCTTTTTTGATACAGGCATCATATACCCTATGTGAATAGGTATATTAAGATAATGAAGATTTGCACTCCACATGTTTCCCAATTTGTCTTTATCTCCGATATGGGCATAATACGGTGTTTCCCAATTTTTATTGGTCAGCATAACTCCCATATCAAGATAAAACCCTTTATCTTCTTTGAAGAAATATTCGCCTTTAAATTATAATCTACCTTGTTCCTCTCATTTGTGATAGAATTCAAGTTCATTCCGCCCGTTATTCCAAATCTGAAATCTTGCGCATTTAACGAGATAATGCCAGTTAACGCAATTAATAAAGATATATGCTTCTTCATACCACCATCCTATCAATGATATTAATTATTCAGACCACTATTCTTACTGTCATAGGATACCAATCCTAATAATAAAACTCCTATTGCAGCATAAGAAAATTTTGCTTTTCTATTCGTTCCATTTTTGTATTTTTGTATTTTGATTTGATGCAATTAATACGAAGTAAATAGCTTCGGTTTGTATATAGCTTGTTTTTGGAGAATTCAAACTAATAATACTCTAATAATCAATATATCATGATATAAGTATTTGTAATAAAGTTCGAGTGGGTTGGAACACAAAATTTTGCATCGAAAAATAATAAGAATCACTGTTTGCGGAGACTTCTGAAAATATATTGCCAGTAGATTGGACGTTACGAACGGTAAACAAAGTGTAGTTGAAATACGGAAATTATATACTGTCCGTAACCTGGTGTATCCAAGTTGGACAAGTTATTTTCAGCCATCCTTTTAATAAATGGCATCACTTCTATCTTATTTTCAGATTCCACCCTATTGTGTGGATAGAGAGTTCTTTTCGGACATCTAGCTACAAAAGACTTGTAAAATGCCTCGAGTACTATGGTCTCTACTAATTTCTTGCAGCAAACTTTACATGACTCGTAAAAAACTGACCTTCATGTTTGTGTGACCTCCTTGGATAAAGATCTTGTCTTTTCATCTTATACTTATTTTATTTGCACCAACCGTTCTGAATAGCTATGAGGCTTTGGTCTGTTTGGTAACCTTGTCCACGATTAAATACCTTGTATGAAGTTTTTGTCCGTCAAGCCAAATGTTTGCTGCCAACTTCTTTCAGAAGCCATCTCACGATAGACACCCTTGCCATTGGTTATGCGATTCCTGCTATTAGGATTCACTCGGGACTTGCATCCGTCAGGCAATACCAACAAACGGAGAGTGCCGATAAACCGCCACTCCCCGTTTTCTTTTCACGACAGGAATTACACGCTATTTCTACTTTCCTTCCTCCTAGATTTTGGAAAGAAATTATTCATAAAAAAATCTGACTGACATTTGTTAGGATTTTTATATACATTTTGTTTCAAAGATAGTTCTAAAGACTTTTTTCTTTGATAAACGTTTCTTTTTCAACCACAGATAATAACCGCTCAAAGGCAAGATTCCTCCGATGAAAGCGGCCAGAAAATAAAGGACCTTTGTCGTCATTCCGCCCCATGACCCGGTGTGGAAAGCATAGAACCACCCTTTCATCTTCTGTGCTCTGGGAACATCGCTATAAGCCGTAACGGTCGTGATTTCTCCTGTTTGGGTATCAAACGCCGCCGTGTCACTGCTTCGCATGTTACCGGGCTTGCTTATCTGTGCTTTTCCGGCCGTCAGCGAAATGGAGGCATACGAAGGATAAAGGGCCTGCAGTTCGGAAACCACATTATCCCATATCCCATAATCGAACTCTGCCTTTTCTTTCTTTTCATCCTTATTTTGCTGCTGCGGAGCGGACATGGCGGGACGGGCTGTCGATACACCGAACAGTCCATAGGCTGCCGTGCGGTACCATTGGAACGACCATGTAAGCCCTGTCAGAGCCATGACCAGCAAAAACAGGGTAACATATATGCCCAGCGAGACATGACTGTCGTACCAAAAACGCCACCAACCTTTCGTACACGATACGACAAGACGGTTTCTCAGCGCCTTACGGGTACGCGGTATCCATATCACAATACCGGAAACGAGGATAACAACCATTACAAAGGTAGTAATACCCACGATAACCTTGCCGACAGATTTTGCCCCCTTATAGGCAGGCGGGTCCATCAGCCACCGATGCAGTTTACGCATGGTCTGGAAGAAAGGGTAACTCTTGGTCCAACCGTTCACCTCTCCAGTGTATGGATTCACGCTTAACGAACGCTTTCCCGCACCTTTGAATGTTGCCATGCAGGCGACGTCCCGTTCACCCGACAGTTGCAGGGAGAGCAATTCCAACGAATCCGGAACCTGCTGGCGGATAGAGGCGACCAGTTCGGACGGCGGCAGAGGAGTGTCCCCTTCCGTATATGCGACCTTATAAATTTTAGGATTGAGGCTTTCCGTTATGTCCCGCTCGAAAACAAGGGCCGCCCCCGTAAGGCAGATAACCGTGATTATCAACCCGACGGGGACAGACAGCCATAAATGTATTTTTCGGAATACTTTATTCATACAAAGGCCTATTTTTGTTTCAACAGACTTGCTCCCTTGATGACTTCAGCTTCCACTTTCGTGCCAGGCGTGGCCACGCCATTGCGGTTGATGGTGTACAGGACTGCACCCGACGTAGTCATCAATTCGAAAGTCACTGTACCCTTGTCCGTGTCAGAAGCATAAGCAAGCGCAATGTCATTGATGTCGCCGGCTTCAGGCATACCGGTCACAGGCGTGTAATTTTGCGTTTCTACGTCGAAGATGCCGAATGTCTTGTGTGTGCCTTCCGTGTACCCATCCATTCCGGGGTTGGTGAAGAGTTGCAGGCAGAACTTGTTGTCACCCAGATAGTAACATCTCCACAAATAGCGGTCGCCTGTCTTATCGTTTAGGTCTACGTAGTAATCACTGTCGATATCTACGGGCTTGCCACTCTGAATATTGCTACCGCTGATGCGCAGCACAGCAGAAGGCACTCTTAGGCTGTTCGTTTGGAAGTTCTTGCCGCCTTGGCAGAACAGGTAGATTTTATCACCAACGACTTCGATACCCGTTTCCGTGCGCGACCTAGAGTTGCCTTTGATCTGTCCGGCTTCTTTTCCCGGATGGTCTTCGCTCTTGCGGACAATCATGCTTTGGTATTTCAAATATTCTTTATCCGCATCTGTCGGGTCGAACTTGTAAACACCCAAATAGAAGTTGTTGTCCAAGTCTGTACCATAGGAAGCCTTCGCACGGGTGCTTGCTGCTTTTGAGGTGTAGTTACCATCCTGCACCAGATGTTTGGTGGTATAGGCCAGCAGCACGTAGTCGCCGTACTGGGCTATGTCACCAACCCCCCATGCCTCATTGCCCATCTGGCTGGCCGGTTCTTTGCTGTGGTCCTGACAGTTTATTTTTCCATCTACGACCACACTGCTGAACTCAGTCACCTTGACGTATTTCACGCGTGTATAGTGATTGTTGTCCTCGGCTTGGTCAGACAGACCGAGCAAGTAGTCATTGAAAAAGCCGCGTGCTTTCACGTCGCCATCCAGCATTATACCATTGCCATGTTGAACTAGTTGCCCGTCAATGAGCTTCCAAGCATAGGAGTAGCCACCTGTACCTCCCTGTGAGGGATAGTTCATGCCAATCAGCAGTTCGTTGTTGTAGTTGACAAAATCTGGGTTGCTTGCATCGAAAGATATACGCCCGTTCGCTTCAGTCGGGTCAATCGTACCTTTGGTGGGGTCGCTGGCCAACTGCAAATAGTTGGCCGTTCCGTCCGATGTGGCACTCATCACTACATATTGCACGGGGGATTTGTCACCGTCACCGGGTCCATCAACTCCTTCATTGTCATTACAAGCTGCAAATGCACATGCGCATAGAGCCATGCTGAATAATTTGAATCTGTCTTTCATTTTTACTTTATCGTTTTTAATTGTTATATAATGGTCACTTCATAAAGCTATAGCCGAACTTGATAGCGAAGGCGCGTCCCGGCTTCTGCATCTTGAAATTGTCGTACAGGCGGGCATTGAAGATGTTGGTACACTCGGCCGATACGGTAAACTCCGATTTTTTTCCGAAGTTGTAGCTGACGAAGAGGTCGTGAGAGAATTGGGTAGGTATATCAAGTTCCGCATTCTGGTACACATTCCACTCGTAACTGAACTTCTGGACATAGTTCATCATATAATGTATGTCCAGCACTGTTCCCTTCACAAACACATCGCGCAGGGTAAGCCCGGCTTCTCCGTTACCATACATATAGGGGATAGCAGGTACGCGTTCTTTGTAGTTCTTGCTCTCCTGCTGTGTGCCCGTCACGTACCTGGTCAAGCTCCGCATGTCGATGTAGCTGAAGTTGCCGCCCACGAAGAAGGCATCCTTAAAAGTGTAGCGGATGCTCAAGTCCGTACCCAAATTGCGTACACGACCATCGTTCTGTGAACTGGCACGCCCACTGTCGTTGTTGGTCGTGCGGCGAATATAGTCCTTGATTTCTCTGTATTGAAAAGCTGCATCGATGGTCAGCCGGTGGTCGGTCAAATCCACAGCATTGGCTGTGACACTGATATTGACGTTATTGCTTGATTCCGGTTTCAGATTGGAGTTGCCTCGCTCAATGTCGTCGCCAGAACCGAACAACTCACGGCTGGTAGGCAGACGCAGGGCGTATTCATACGACAACCGCAGTTGTGTGTGCCGCCCCCAAAAGTAGGTACTGGCCCAACCTCCTCCCCAATAGGAAGTAGTGTTGCTGAAATCCTGATAATTGATTCCGCCTTCCGGATCGAGGTAGGCCTCCAGATGGTTCATATAGTGCTTCACAAAGGCAGATGTGTTCCACTTGCCCTTGTAGTCATACTTATAACTCAATCCGGTAACGATTTTCATACTCTGCGATGGATGCTCATAGGTGGGTTTGTAGGCCGTTTCGTCCTTGCCGGAGCGGGAGAAGGTGGTGAGCGTACTGCTCAGCGACACGGACTGCCCGTCTGCGGGAAAGAGTGCCATGCGGAAGTTGGCCGCCCCATTATGGTCCCGGTAACGGTACTTCATGTACGACAACTCGCCCGGTACGCCTTTCGGTTGACTCTGACCCAGCCAGTTGTAGTTACAACTGGCCGTATCGGCAGAATAGGACTTGCCGAAGTTGTAGTTACCGTTCAGCGACACGTGCAGCCCCTTCAACACTTTGAATCTCTTTTCGTAAGTCAGTTGCGGCATCAGCGTATTGGCCGTGGTGTAGCGTGCACCATACACCCAGTCCATAGTGGAGGCATTCTGGGTCTGTTTATACTCGTAACCTCCCATGAAGCCTAACAACAGACGATCGGCAAACGTTTTGTCCACTATCCCAATCTTCAGAATGGCTACCTCGTTGTGATACTTGGCATGAAAGCGGCGCACGGTGAGATTTTCTTTAACCTCCTGGTTACTGCCATCCTCGTTGAACTTCGTGTAACTGTCGATATTGACTTTATAATCGTTATCCGAGTAGTTCTGATAGGCATTCAGAGAAACATAAAAACCTTTCTTTGTGGTATGTTCCGCATAGACATTGGTTTTGTGGGTGTTAAACGAACCGAACGAATAGGAGGCGTTCACACGGGTACACCGGCTGTTGTCCGTAACGATATTGATAGCCCCGCCGAGTGCGTCACCGCCCAGTTCGATAGGTACGACACCTTTGTACACCTCCACACGTTTGGCGAGACCTACCGGAATATTGTTCAGCCCGAAAGCGGAACTCATACCGTCCATCGGTACACCGTCGATGAAGATTTTCACATGCCGACCGGAAAAGCCGTTCAAAGTGACGTTGGCTTCGGAACCCACGCCTCCCGTGGAACGGATTTTCACCCCGCTGATTTTGTCAATGACATTGGACAGGTCCATCGTCGTGCTTTTCAACTTGGCCGTTTCCACCAATGATACATTATAGGCCAACCGCTGCACTTTTTCCGCAGGACTCAATCCTTTCACCACGACCTCGTTCAAGGTCTGCGAGTCCTCCTGCATCTCGAATTTGAGGTAACTGTACTCCGTAGCGGGGGCATATACTTTTTGTATTGTCTTATATCCCAAGAAAGAAACTGTGATACGAATTTTGGGATACCTCCCTTTCAGATGAAACTCAAACTCTCCTTTTTCATTGGTGGAGCTTCCTCCTATATAAACATCATCCTCGAAAGAACGTATTTCCACGGCGGCATAACTTAACGCTTCGTTTGTGGTACTATCGGTTACTCTTCCCTTTATTACTTGGGCACTTACATTCACACAAGATAAAAATAATAATATGGCAAAAATTAATACCATTTTGACCTGATTCATTCTTTCATTTATTTATTAAAAACGACTGCAAAATTAATTTTCATCAAAAATATCTGCAATACCTTTTTTTAGGTATAAATTTTACATAATCGCTGCGATTCAGGCGGGGAATATACCTATTTTTAATGAGTCTTCTTTTAGCCGATAGACACAGACCGTGTATAGGCAGCATAATTTGTAACCTGAAAAATGCCTATATACGGACAATGAAGATAGCATAAAAAAGCAAACGGAGAGTACCGATAAACCGACACTCTCCGTCCGCTTTTTGAATGGGAAATTACATGCTATTCTTGTTTTCTCTCAATTCAGAAGAACAAATCAAGATAGGCAATGAAACGAAGGACTACAACCTTTCCAAACTCCCACAGACCACATCCGAAGGACAGGATATCAAGCGTTTGGAAGGTGACAAGCAATTAGTCATAGAACTGAATATCAATAAAAACGGTATCAGCGTCAGCGGTGTAACCATTCAGGGCTGGGAAACACAAGGCAACGGTGTCGGGCGACATCACCATCGGATAACAAAGTCCAAAGGACAAACCTGTCTCATCACGAGACGTAATACCTATCTGATAGAAAAAGGATTGCATGTAAACCCATTTTGCTGGTACCATAAAACCAACAATTATGAAAATAAAACATTTTATTTTAGATTTTTCTCGGTTTAACTTAACCAATTGGGGAATAAACTTTTAGCGAATTATTTGAGAAATAGAGGTAACGATTTAGCAACTGTACGAATTTCAACATTTTGCATTGCTATGCTGTCAAATAACTCTTTCTGAATACAAATATAAAGCAATTATTTGAATACACAAAACAGACACGAGCAATAATTTTTGTTCGTGTCTGTTTAACAATATAAACGGGAAACTTAAAAGAAATTTCCGAATACAAAACCCGATATTGTTGCCATGATGATAACCAAAGCTACATAAACAATGGTTTTCTTTGTCCCCATAACACCTTGAATAACCAACATATTCGGTAGCGACAGCGACGGGCCGGCCAGCAGTAACGCAAGCGCAGGGCCTTTTCCCATGCCTGAAGCCAACAACCCTTGAATAATCGGCACTTCGGTCAGGGCGGCAAAATACATGAACACTCCCGTGAAACTTGCGAAGAAGTTGGATAGCAGCGAATTTCCACCGACTGCCCATTCAATCCACTCGTTAAAAATAACTCCGGCAATCGACGTGTTATCATGTGTCGAACCCAGAAGAAATCCGGCTGTCACTACGCCGACGGCCAACAAGGGTAATATCTGCTTGGCGAATCCCCATGATGATAATGCCCATTCTCTATTTTCCTCGTTTCGTTTATCAAACAGCAAGATGATGGAAAGTGAAGCTATACCCACAACCATCGGAACGAGCGGTACTAATTTGGCTTTAGCAATAAGGGCGTCTGCAAGGAAAACAGAAACAATCGTTATCACGACTCCGGCACATACCCATAATGGACGCAATTTCAATATTCGGACAAGCGACCAACAGAGCATCAGAGCAAGAACTCCCGTAATATACCATTTATAGGTGAAGATGAAAGTCCACAAACCTTTGTCTAAAGCAAAGGGCGCACCCCAATTTACAAAGACGAGAATCAGTACCAATGTAAAAAAGTGAAACGAGGTTTGCCACATCGGGCGTCTTTCCAGCAGTGGAACAATAATCATCTGTTCCTCTTGTTTGGCTTTCTCTTCCTTACGGAAAATAAATGCCATAGCAAGGCTATCACTACGGAGAATCCGATAGCTCCAACCGTTCGTGCAACACCCATCTCTACACCCAAAATACGGGCTGTCAAAATGATGGATAAAATACTGATGGCTGGGCCGGAATAGAGAAAGGCTATGGCAGGGCCTAACCCTGCGCCCCGTTTGTAAATACTCGTAAACAACGGCAGAATCGTGCAGGAACAGACTGCCAATATACTACCCGAAACAGCAGCTGCCGTATAGGATAACCACTTCTTGGCATTTGCTCCGAAATATTTGAGAACCGAACCCTGACTGACGAAAACGGCAATCACACCTGCGATGAAAAAGGTGGGAAGCAGACATAACATAACGTGTTCCTGCGCATACCATTTAGCAAGGTCGAGGGTTGCATCGACAGCCGTCATGAACCTCTCATTGCCGAGTGGCATGAAAAATACGGCTGCATAAACCACAATCATCCAAAAGAGGATTTTCAACTCTTTTTTAGTATCCATAACTGTACCTTAAATACCGAGTATTTGTTTTACCTCTTTTTCGGACGGGACGTGTCCCTTGACTTTAACGGCTCCATCCACCACAACGGCAGGTGTGGCCATAATGCCGGAATTGAGTATTTCCACAATATCCTCTACTTTCGTAAATTTCACGTCTTCGAGATTGTTCTCGCTAATTACTTTCTCGATTGTCTGATAGGTTGTCTTACATTTGGCGCAACCCGTTCCCAATACTTTGATTTCCATGTTTTTGTTTTTTATAAATACATAATCACACAATAATACAAACCGATAATCGCAAATATGCTCCCGACAATCCGGTTCAGCCATTTCTGTACAGTCTGCATTTTACCGTAAAAACTGCCGATATGTTGTACACTGAATGCCAATATCCAAGCGACAATCAAAACCGGCAACGCAGTAGCTATGGCAAAAGGACGGGCAGCAGATAGCCTGCAACAGTCGTTGCCGACATCGGAATCAATATGCCGAAATAGAAAACTCCGCTGGTGGGACAAAATGCCATAGCGAACAACACGCCGAGCAAAAACGCTCCCCATCCTCCTTTACGGGCTAAGCCCTCGCCATTTCCCTTAAAACCGAAAGAGGGTAATTTCAGTTTGCCTCCGAACAGTATGAATAAAACCTATCAATAACAAGGCAGGGCCGAGTACGAGTTCTCCGTATTTGCCGATAAACTTCTGAATACCGAAAAGACTTGAACCCTCTTTGAGTATTAGTATCAATACGATACCCAGCAATGTATAGATAATTACACGACCAAGCGTTATAGTAAGCCATTGAGGAATATCCGACGGCGGGTTTCAATGTCCTTACCTATAAATCCGATAGCAGCGATACTCGTAGCCAATGGGCAGGGCGAAATCGCCGTAAGCAATCCCAAAAGAAAAGCCGTAAGTGCAGGAGCCGTGCTGCTGTCCAATAATGTCTGTAACCACTCCATAGAACTTTATTTCAATAAGGTACGGACTTTTTCAGCTACTCCGTTCTTGAAAGTGGCGGGAGCAGTTCTGGCGTTGGCAAAAGCATATTCGGTCAGATTTTCATACGTTTCTTTGCCGGCTTTCCATTTGCTGATGAAAAGCGAAGACCATGTAACCTCATATTTCTCGGCGATAGCTTCGTTCTTCGGTTCGGAAATGTCGATAGTTCTGAAAACGAGTGTTCCGTTTTTCAGTTCGTCAGCAAATTCTGCCTCTACCGCTTCTTTGGCGTTCTTTTCTATTGCCATGCAGGTAGCGCATCGCTGTTTGCTATGAAAATACAACACCTCCACACGGTCTTTCTGTTCTTGTGGCTGGGTTTGCTCCACATCAGTAGAAGCACTCTTCTTTGTCCCATTGTTACTGCAAGCAGTCAATCCGCAGCTGATAATCAAGGCTAAAATCAATCTGTTCATACGCTTTTGTTTTTATTGGTTGTTATTTGTGTTTGTTATTCGCAAAACAACGAACAATAATCCTAAAAAAATTGTCCCTATTCGCAACAACTCTCCTTTTTGCATACACATTGTCCGAAGAATTTAGAAAAAAGCATCGAAGCTATTTTCCAATTCTCTCGATTGATACAATATTTCACTTTCGGCGTTTCTATCTCTCCTTGTATCAAACCTGCTTCTTTCAACTCTTTCAGATGTTGTGAAACCGTCGCTTTCGCGATGGGGAGTTCTTCGTGAATATCTCCGAAAAAACAGCAATCCTGCTTGGCTAAGAATTCAAGAATAGCCATTCTTGCCGGATGCCCCATCGCTTTGGCAAAGCGGGCTATCTGCTCTTGTTCCAATGTATATTTCTTGGATTCCATAGTCTTCTTATTTTTATGTTCGCAAATATACGAACAACTTTATTCTTTCTAAATAAAACCGATGAAAAATATTATTCTTTCTTTCAGCGGTTTTATGAAAAAAGTTCCCAATACGATTGAGAACACTGGATTGAGGACTAAGAATAATATCATACAATGTCATACCGTTATATTCTAATGCGAGGAGAGTGCCGCAAAAGGTAAAACTAACATTCCTATCACGATAACACATAAACAAATAAACGTATTCCTTATCATGATGTCCCATACAGATATGGTTTACGTCCTCACATTGGCTTTATTGCTTTGAATTGTACATGAGGTACACCGTCAATCGTCATAGGCTTATCTTCGTGGAATCCTACTTTCTCTAAAACACGCCTTGATTTCAAATTGTCGGCTTCAATGAGGGCATAGACACACGGAATCTTCAGTTTATTGAAAGCATAATCCATCAAAGCGGCAGAAGCTTCTGTGGCATATCCTTTGCCCCAATATTTCTGTGTAAACCTATAGCCCAAATCATAATAGTAAGGAAGAGCCTCCATCGGAAGAATCATAGTTATCCATCGTGTAGAGGTACTTGAACCCATAGGGCGGATTGACTTTTTGGGCTTCTCCGTTGCGCACGATGTCGAAACTCATTGGTATAAGGCCACAAAGTGGTCTTTCGGCGGCTGGGCACGCTGTGGTTGGAGGTTATCTTCACCTTCACCGGGAGGAGTTTTTCGGGATAGCCTTCCGGGATGCTGTACTGCACCTCGTATATTTTTCCTTTCTGTATGTAATTTATAACTTTATCAGCAGGAAAATGGAAAATGCGAATACCGCACTTTTCCGGGGATGTCTATCTTTGCCGGCTCAAAAAGACAGACATCATTATGATAACAACGAGCCGATTTTTTAAAGAGAAACAGTATATGTGGTACAAGGTTAGAGAGCTTCAGTCGAAAGGATTAAACAAGACACAGATCGGGAAGCACCTGGGAGTGGACAGAAGCACCGTGCGGAAATATCTGCAGATGTCCCGGGAAGATTTTGTAAGGAGGCGGAATTCGCATCGCAAATACACGCTGAAACTGGCAGGATACGAGGAGTATGTGCGGGGGACTCTGGAGGAATATCCGTACATATCGGCCGCACGGATGCATGACTGGCTTAGAGAATGCTATCCGGATTTCCCGAAAGTGTGCGACAAGACCGTATTCAATTTTGTAGAAAAGGTGCGCTGCAAATATGGCATCGGAAAGAAGTCGGAGGCCAGGATACGCAGGGACTATGAGAAACTGCCGGATACCCCCTATGGGAAGTATGCGCAGGCAGATTTCGGGGAGAAATGGATGTCCGCGGAAAACGGCAGAAGCACGAAAGTCTATTTTTTTGCGATCGTCCTGGCACGTTCACGCTACAAGTTCACCTGTTTCAGCCGTCGCCCTTTCGACACGGAGCTCGCCATCTATGCACACGAGCGCGCCTTTGAGTATTTCGGAGGGAAACCGGAAAAGATCCTTTATGACCAGGACAGGGTGCTGATTTCCCGGGAGAACCTGGGAGACCTGGTGCTGACAAGGAAGTTCCAGACGTTTGTCAGGGAGCAGCATTTCCAGCCGGTGTTCTGCCATAAGGCCGACCCCGAGTCAAAAGGCAAGGTCGAGAACGTAGTGAAATATGTGAAGGAGAACTTTCTGGTGGCACGTGTGTTCCGTGATATCGACAGTCTGAACAGGGAGGCCCTCGAATGGCTCGAAAGGACGGGGAACGGGAAGGTGCACGGGACCGCCCGTCTTGTCCCACGGGAAGAGTTTGCCGTGGAGAAAAGTTTTCTCATACCCTATCATGGGACGCCACAGCCACCGCAGGAGGAGATGAGGGAATACCATGTCCGCAAGGACAATACAGTGCAGTACAGGGGGAATTATTACAGCCTGCCATGCGGAACTTACCGGAGCGGGCAGACAACTGTCTGGCTGCAGGAGACGGAAGGGAATGTGGAGCTGTACAACAAGGATACGGGGAAGCTCATCTGCCGGCATGTGCTCTGTACCCGGAAGGGAAGGACCGTTTATGACGACTCCCACAGGAAACCGAGAAACGCCGGAGTGAAAATAGCCGAACGCATCCTTTTTCATGTGTCCGACAACAGGGAGGTAGCCATGTGGATGGATAATCTGAAAAGGAGGAAAAAACGTTACTACAGGGATAATCCGGAGGTGATCCTGCGCATAATTCCCGGATATGACAAGAACACGCTGATAGAGGCCATACGCATATGCCTTGACAAAGGCATCTATAACGGGGACTCGGTTAAAAGCCTGTGTGAATATGTGTGCAGGGGGAAGGACAATGGAACGGAAACATACGGACTGGAGGATTGCCTGCCCCGACAAGGCGGCTTGATACAGTCTTATAACGAAATACTTAGGGAATATGACAAGACATAAGAAGGAACTCATGGAATGTGCACGTATGCTCAAGCTGGGCAATCTGGCCGAACATCTGGAGGAACTGCTGCATCAGGCCCAGGAAAAGCAGCTGACCTATCCGGAGTTTCTGCTCGCCTGTCTCAGGGAGGAGATCCGGAACAGGAAAGACCTATATCGCCGCCAGGCTTGTCCATGAGGCGGTGAAAAACGGATACAGGGCGTATATGGTTACGCTGGAAGATCTTCTGACCTGCCTGAAGACAAGGGATGTTTCCCGGCATGCGATGAAAACTTACAAACGGATCACGAAGGCACAGCTGCTGGCCATTGACAATGCCACACTCTTTCCCTTGAAAAGAGAAGATGTCATGTTGCTGTTCAAACTGGTGAATGAGTTTCAGGAAAAGACATCGCTTATCGTTACAGCCAACTACTCCCTTACAGAATGACTGGTAACACCGGGAGAGGAAGCTGTCGCAGCGGCATTGCTTGACAGACTGCTCTACTGTTGTGAGATTATACAGCTGTCGGGAAACAGTTATCGGATGGAAAATAGGAAAACAATTTTTAGCAATCGGAATGAAGATACGGACACATTAAAAGAGTTAACAACTGTAAAGTAATATCTTGCTAAAAGTGGAATATATTAAATTACATAAAAATGAGGTATGTAAATCTGCAAGGTACAATTAGCAAAATTGCAGATAGAGAATGAAAAAATAGCATTAACTAAAAAACAAGAATTATGAATGCAAATGTAATAATATATTATAGAGTAAGTTCAAATGAACAAACATTAGGAGCCAGCTTAGACGTACAAGAAGAACGTCTACGGAAGTATTGTAACCAAATGGGATATAATATCATTGACAATATCCCATACAGAGAGGATGAGAGTGCTAAAACATTTGAAAAGCGTCCTGTCATACAAGGAATAATGAATTATATACGTAAAAACAAAAGTAGAGTAAACAAATTACTATTCTTGCAGTGGGATAGATATTCACGAGACATTATCAGTGCCAGTGAGAACCTAAAAGAATTACTTAAATCGGGAGTTGAACCAAATGCAATTGAAGCACCTTTAGACTTCAATTCAGACACCTGGCCCCTATTATTGGAGTACAGGCACAATGCGACAACATCAAAAGGTCAAAAGACACAATGGACGGTATTCATGGAACATTGGCAAAAGGAAAATGTGCTAATAAAGCACCAAGAAGGATATAAGAATGTACGTATTAGCAAACATGAAACCCATGTAGAAATAGATACCAATACAGCACCATTTATACAAGCCATGTTTAAAGAAGTGGCTAAAGATATTGAAACACCTTGCTATATCCGTAGGAAATTTGCAAGAAAAGGATATAATATACCTGAAAGTTCATTTCTTGAAATGTTGCGTAATAAATTCTACATTGGCAAAATACGTGTGCCAGCATACAAAGGAGAACCCGAATATTATGTAAACGGTGAACATGAAGCAATTATAGACGAAGAAACATTCTATAAAGTTCAAGAGATTTTGGACGGTAAAAGAAAGAAAACACCCAAACTATCCAAAGCCATAAATCTCGATTTGTATTTGCGGAAGTTTTTAATCTGCCCCGTATGTGGTTGTGCCTTAACTGGTGCGACAAGTTCGGGCAATGGCGGCAAATACACCTACTACTTTTGTTGTAACAATCAAAAACATATAAGAATGAGAGCAGAGAACGTAAACGAAGAGTTCGCTCGATACACAGCCCAATTAAAGCCCAATAAAACGGTATTGAACTTGTATAACGAAATTCTAAAGGATTTGCAAAACGAACGCAAAGGAGAAAGTAAGAAAGAAGTAGTAGCACTACAAAATGAACTTTCTACTGTCCAAAAACGCATCAACAGCATTGAAGATAAATATCTGGACGGAGATTTAACCAAAGAAGAATATAACAGAATGTTGGAGAGATACACCAAAGAAGCCTCAACCATACAACAACAAGTTGAAATGCGTGAGAACCCTAACCGCAGTAATATCGAACCAAAACTAAACTACTCTATCAATCTGATAAACAATATAGATAGCTATATAAGAAATGCGTCTGTAGGGGTGAAGATTAAGCTAATAAGTTCGATGTTTCCCGAAAAAATCGAATTTGACGGAAAAACATATCGAACCAATTCTTACAATAAAGTTCTTGATTTAATCTATCAGCAAACCAACGAGTTACGGGGAGTAGAAAAGAAAAGCGGAGAGAGTTTTTCAACTTTCTCCGCTTCAGTACCCAGACCCGGTACAAGCCATAGAAATCATAGGAAAATAAAAGAATTTATCTTCCTTATTATCAACCATTTGGATATTTCCTATTTTCTCTATTTTTGCCATATTTTACCCATTTTCCGTTATTCAGTACACTTTTAGTACACTTTGAAATATCATTTTCTTTTGTACCTTTGCAATATCAGAAAACAAAAGAAAATCAAGTATTTAGCATAATCACCCGGTTATGGTACCTAAATCGGGATAAAACCTCTAAACAATGGCAAAGTTAGAAAATAAAACGAAAGAAAACCCCAAGTTAGAGCAAAATAAGCTCTCGGATGGTAGAATTAGCCTTTACTTAGAGTATTATTTAGGTAGAGAGGAAAAGCCCGTATTAGATGAAAACGGCAATCAAGTGTACTATGATAGTGGAAAGATGCAAGGTAAGCCCAAGTTTGCAGTAAAGCACAACAGGCGAAAAGAAAATCTTAGTCTGTATCTGATAGATAAACCCCGTACCCCTGCGGAACGCCAGCAGAACAAAGAAACGTTGGAACTTGCCACAAAGATACGTGCAGAGCGTGAGCAGGAGTTTAAAGAAAGCATGTTGGGTTATCGGTTAAAAAAAGATAGAACGGTCAATTTCTTAGACTATTTCCAAGCCTATATCAACAGTTATACCAAGAAAGATATTCGCATGGTACAAATTGCGCTTAGCCGTTTTAAGGACTTCTTAAAAGAGCAATACCCCATGAATGAGTTTAGTATCAAACCGGAACTTATCACCAAAGAAATGATGGAGCAGTTTGTAGCCTATTTGCAATCCCGAAGTGTGGGTGAAGGTGCTAAAAGCATTTACCAGCGTTTCAAGAAAGTTATTCGATATGCGATTGACCACGATGTAATGTTGAAAGACCCATGTAAAAGTGTTACCTGTAAAGTGGATAGCCAAATGCTTCGAAAAGATGTTCTTTCTCCCGAAGAAATACAAAAGTTGGCGGCTTGCCATTATGACAACGAGAACCCGAATGTCAGACGGGCTTTTATATTCTGCTTATACTGCGGTTTGTGTTTCTGTGATGTAAAAGACCTTACCTATAAGAATGTGGATTACGCTAATCGGTTATTGAAGTTTGAGCAAAGCAAGACAAAGGGACATTCTGCCAGTAGTGGTGTGGTTATTCCTCTGAATGACGGTCTATTGTCTATCATTGGTGAAGCTCCGGCTGATAAAAACTGTTCAATATTCGATTTGCCTACTTACGAAAGCTGCTGTAAGTCAGTAAAGCGTTGGGTAAAGAGAGCCGGGATAAACAAACATATAAGCTGGCATTGTGCCCGACATTCGTTTGCCGTGAACATTCTGAACAATGGGGCAAATATCAAAACCGTAGCCAGCCTTTTAGGGCATAGCGGATTGAAGCATACGGAGAAGTACACCCGTGCGGTGGATAAATTGAAAGAGGAAGCAATAAACAGCTTGCCCGAGCTAAAGTTTTAACCATAAAAGACTTATCTTTGTAACTATGAACTTTGAAGCATTAGTAAAACATATCAGCACGATACAGAACACGTTGCAGGCACAAGCCGCACACGCTGTAAACCTTGCCCTTACTTCCCGTAACTGGCTTATGGGTTGCTATATTGTAGAATTTGAGCAGAACGGAGAAGACCGTGCCGCCTACGGTGAACAACTGTTGAAGAAGCTGGAACAACAACTGAAAACAAAAGGTCTGAATGAACGTAGATTCCGTGAATTTAGGCGGTTGTACCTTGTTTATCCACAGCTAAAAGAACCTATCACACAATACATTGCATCACAAATTCAAATTCGGCAGTCATTGACCGCCGAATTCACTGAACCAATTCGGCGGTTGGTGACCGCCGAATCTGAAAATGGCATTTGGAAATTTTCAACAGAACCTCTACAAACCGAAACATGGATGATTCCGGCTGATAGATTATTCAACAGATTATCTTCCACCCATTTAAACACTATATCGGGAATTGAGAACCCGGTAAAACGTGCTTTCTATGAAATGGAAACCATTCGTGGCTGCTGGTCTGTAAAGGAGTTGGAGCGACAAATCGCATCTTTATATTACGAACGTAGCGGACTATCCAAAAACAAAGAAGCCCTCTCCGCTTTAGTCCAGCAACAAGCAACCTTATTACAACCTAAAGATGTTATCAATACACCTGTTACTTTGGAGTTCTTAGGGTTGAATGAACGTGCATTAGTGACGGAAAACGATTTGGAACAATCCATTCTTGACAACTTGCAACGCTTCCTATTGGAAATGGGACATGGCTTCTGCTTTGAAGCCCGGCAAAAACGCATCTTGATTGATGAAGATTATTTCTTTGCCGACCTTGTGTTCTATCATCGTATTTTGAAATGTCATGTTATTGTAGAATTGAAGATAGACAAGTTCCACCATGAGTATGCTTCGCAACTAAATATGTATCTGAACTATTTCAAAGCGGAAGTGATGCAGCCGGATGATAATCCACCTATCGGTATTCTGCTTTGCACTGAAAAGGGAGATACATTAGTAAAGTATGCCACTGCCGGATTAGACCCAAATATCTTTGTACAGAAGTATAGGATAGAACTTCCAACAGAAGAAGAAATAAAAGAGTTCATTTCTTCCTCAAACTATGAGAGTTACAAACTTTAAAATTGGCGAAAAGAAAAGGTTATTTCTTCTTTCGCCAGCATATACTTTCAGTCAATAGAAATAAGTTTAGTTCGTTTTGGATATATATACAAAAGCACAAACTAAACTCACAATAAAGTGGATTAAAAAAAGAGAAGATGTTTTGATAAAGTCAGAAATCTATTTTTGCTTTTTGAGAGAACAACTCACGAAGTTATTCTATATTTTAATTGCAATTAGTTTATAGTATGGAAGATTTTAACTCACAATATGCCAACCATTCGAAATTAGAACAGCTAAAGCAGTTCATTTTGGAACATGGCACTTATATCGAACTCAAAAAGGGTGAACAATTCACTATTCAAGGCAAAGTGAATCATCAGGGGGCTTATATCCAACACGGCTTATTGAGATATACTCGTGTGGACGAAAAAGGGAATATACATATAGTAGGATATACTTTCTCTGGAGAATTTACAGGAAGTTTATGCACACTTATAGCACCTAATCAACCGTCATTAGTAACAATTGAAGCCGTTTGCGATACAAAGATTTGTTATATACCCTATTTAAAAGTAGAGGAATTCTTTGCCACAAATGTAGAAACCATGCAAGTAAAATGTACTCTTATTGAACAATCATACTTATTAATGTATCATAGATTAATAGATATGTACTGCAAGACCACGGCAGAACTGTATCTTGACTTATTGAATAGATGCCCCGATATTCAAGAGTACATTACGTTAAAGGAGATTGCCTCTTTCTTGCAAGTCACACCGGAAACAATCAGTCGCATACGCCGTGGACTGAATAAATAGCTTACGACAATGAAAGATTTTAATTCATACCTCGACAATTTAGACTATTCCCTCGTAAAAGATTTATTTCATGAAAAAGGGAAGCAACGTATATACCGCAAAAAAGATTTCTTTATTCGTCAGAATGAAATATCACGTTTTGCCGGATGGGTAGAAAACGGTACATTCCAATATACATATATAGATAAGGAAGGAAAAGAACATATTGTAGGATACTCTTTTACGGATGAATTTATTTGTGACTATTCTTCTTTTATGAAAGGCAGTTTATCATTAGTGAATATTCAAGCTATAACAGATTGCTCTGTACATGAAATATCCCGTCATGACATTATTGAATATTGGGAAACGGATATGAAAACTCAACGATTCGGAAGGCATGTGGCAGAGAGTCTATTTGAAATGGTATATAAACGATTACTTGATTCATATTGTATGCCTGAAATACGATACAGGAACTTGATAGAACGTTGTCCTAACTTGACAGAAGTAGTTCCTTTGAAAAGCATCGCTTCATTCTTAGGGGTTACACCGGAAACCATTAGCCGCATACGCCACAAGTTAGAGATATAACTCACCTTTTAACAATTGTTATATTGGGGTCTTGATAATTGTCAAGACCTTTTTTCTCCACCTTTCATTACTTTGCACACATTGATTAAAAACTATTAGTATGATACGGAAATTAATGAAAGAAGAATATAAAAATGCTATAAACTTATCCTATCAAGTATGTATGGAGTGTGGCATTAGCGATTTTACGAAAGAAGGGATTGAAACCTTTAAGAATTTTATATATGACACATCCTTAATGGATGAACTTGATTTATATGGGGCTTTCAACTGTAATTTATTAATAGGAATTATCGGAATCAACCAAAGAAGACAGCATATATCACTGTTTTTTGTAAAATCAGAATATCATCGACAAGGAATAGGGAAATCTCTCTTCTACCATATGATGAATGATTGCCATTTGAGCTGGATAACGGTTAATTCGTCAACGTATGGAGAGATTTTCTACAAACATTTAGGTTTTAACAAAGTCGGTGAAAAAGAGACTAACAAAGGGATAACAAGCATTCCTATGAAATATAATTGCAATGAATAAATACCGTAAAAACGTTATACCAAAGAAAGGAGAGTTACCCTTCCTAAGTAAGTATTGCAATGCATTATTTGACTAATTTAGAAAATACAATGAAAACAAATTATAAAGTTGGCGAATTGGTCTATGACGCAGACATTTATGACGGACTAAATACATCTCTGACTGATTTGGAGTTTTACAAAAAATGGCTGCCTCGTAACAAAGATGCAAACATACTTGAGCTCTGCTGTGGAACAGGCAGGCTCACCATCCCGATAGCCAAAGAGGGATATAACATCAGTGGAGTCGATTATACTGCATCAATGCTTGAACGTGCAAAAGACAAAGCCTTTCAAGCCGGGTTAAAGATTAATCTTATTGAAGCTGACATTAGAACATTGAACTTACAGGAAAAATTCGACCTCATTTTTCTGCCATTTAACTCCATCCACCATCTATATAACAATGAGGATTTGTTTGCAGTATTAAAAGTCGTACGCAAGCATCTCAAAGAAAATGGTCTGTTTTTGTTAGATTGCTTCAACCCCAATATTCGATATATTGTCGAAAAAGAAAAGGAACAGCAGATTATTACCGAATATACAACCAATGACGGAAGAAAAGTAGTGATAGAACAAAGTATGCACTACGAAAGTGCCACTCAAATTAATTGTATAAAATGGCATTATTTTATTGATAGTCAATTTCATTCAGTCCAAAACATGGATATGAGACTGTTCTTTCCCCAAGAGTTGGACTCATATTTCAAACAAGCCGGATTTAATGTCATCCACAAATTCGGGAACTTTACGGGAGAAGCATTTAATGATGATTCAGAGAAACAAATATATGTTTTAGCACTTTAGTACTTAAGAATATGAATACAGATTTTACAATCAGAGTTGCCCGACAGCCTGACGCCCTTGAACTCAAAGACTTATTTCAAGATACAGTCCTCCATATAAACAAGCGTGACTATTCAGAAGCGGAAGTGGAAGACTGGGCTTCGTGCGGAAACGACCTCTCCCATATAAAAGAAATGATTGAGACACATTATTTTATTGTGGCAACCAATCAACAGTCGCAGATTGTCGGTTTTTCATCCATTACCCGACAAGGCTATCTGCATTCTATGTTTGTTCACAAAGATTTTCAAGGCAAAGGCATTGCTACGATACTCCTCGGAGAAATAGAACGGTATGCAACTGCCAGCGGAATCACACGGATTACATCAGAAGTAAGTCTGACCGCCCGTCCGTTCTTTGAGAAAAGAGGCTATATAGTAGAAGTGGAGCAGAAGCGCAGAGCCAACCAGCTTTCTCTCACCAATTTTTGGATGGCAAAGAAACTGACCAAATGAAATCGTATAACGGTCGCATTCCTGCCTGTGGTGTCTTTTGTGGTGGTTGCCCCATGTATACAAAAGAAAAAAGTCCCTGCAAAGGAGCAGAACTGAATCGTTCTCGCTGTGAAAGATGTAAAACGTTCCATTTATGCTGCTTGGAAAAAGGAATAAATCATTGTTTCCAATGTTCTGATTTTCCATGTACCAAACTTAAAAAATTCACCAAACGTTGGCTAAAATATGGACAAAACTTTATTGAAAATCAGAAACTTTTAAAAGACGTAGGTGAAGTTGATTTTTTAAAGTATTATAATGAAAAAATTGGAGATTTAGTTTTATCTCTTTCTGAAAGTAAGATTCTTTAGATAGAAAGTTATTAAA
>OHKL01000446.1_pt1 | contig 27116 bp, 17 predicted proteins | sample 1568721 | NCBI WGS metagenome assembly OHKL01 (sample SAMEA3879543, study PRJEB24766) | human gut metagenome | biome: human-associated habitat; feature: feces | place: USA | collected 1985/1987 | reverse complement strand
AACATCCTCCTGATGGATTCTGACACTTCCTCCACCAATTTCATTACCGTTTAATACGATATCATATGCTTTTGCACGAACTTTTCCAGGATCTGTATCCAGAAGTGGAAGGTCCTCTTCCATAAGCATGGTAAATGGATGATGCATTGCTGTGTAACGATTTTCTTCTTCAGACCACTCAAGAAGTGGGAATTCTGTAACCCATAAGAATTTGTATTCATCCTTATGCAACAATCCCATCTGATTTGCAAGCTCTAAACGGAGTGCTCCCAGCACATCCCAGACTACTTTATTTTTATCTGCTGCAAAGAGAAGTAAATCGCCGTTTTCACCGCCCATGGCCTGAATAAGCGCACGCATCTCTTCGTCTTTCATGCCGAGGCTCTTCAGCCAGTTGATGCAGAAGCCTCTCCAGTACTGGAACCACTCCATATCGGTACCCGGCTCACAGAAGAACTCCAGCTCCATCTGCTCGAACTCTCTGGTACGGAAAGTGAAGTTACCGGGAGTGATCTCATTACGGAAGGACTTACCGATCTGTCCGATACCGAAAGGAATCTTCTTACGGGAAGTTCTCTGTACATTTTTAAAGTTAACGAAAATACCCTGTGCGGTCTCGGGTCTTAAGTAAACTGTATTCTTAGCATCCTCGGTAACACCCTGGAAGGTCTTGAACATCAGGTTGAACTGACGGATATCGGTAAAGTTATGCTTGCCGCAGGTAGGGCAGGGAACATTATGCTCCTCGATGAAATTCTTCATCTCTTCCTGACTCCAGCCGTCTACACTGCCTTCGATGGCAATACCGTTCTCCTCACAGAAGTCCTCGATCAGCTTATCCGCACGGAAACGCTCATGACACTCCTTACAGTCCATCAGAGGATCGGAGAAACCGCCAAGATGTCCGCTGGCTACCCAGGTCTGGGGATTCATCAGGATCGCGCAGTCCACACCTACATTGTAAGGGCTCTCCTGAACAAACTTCTGCCACCATGCCTTTTTCACATTATTCTTCAGTTCTACACCAAGATTACCGTAATCCCAGGTATTTGCCAGTCCTCCGTAGATCTCGGAACCGGGATATACAAAACCTCTTGCTTTTGCCAGAGCTACGATCTTCTCCATTGTCTTTTCCATGTCAGTACCAAACCTTTCTTACTCTATATATTTGTATTGCTGTATAACTTACCTTTTCATCAGTATCGTAACGACACCATCGGACTGGGAGGCATCCACAGAGCCATCCTCACCCATGACCACGCCCTCACTGATATACAGTACGGGGTATGGACAATAAATGTATGCACTGGCATTCGTGATGATCAGATGTCCCTTCTCCAGTGCTTTCTCCAGCTTGTCCGGATCTGCCGGAGTGCCATCTGCTGCATTCACCAGCTCCTTGTTCACAGGATTTCCCTGTGCCAGTGCTTCCACCCTGGTTCCATAGAACAGATCCTGGTCGTTATATTCGGCATAACTGTCTGCGCTGTCGAATTCCTGCACGACCTGCACCATGTCTCCGTCGCCTAAAGCCTGCACTGTCTTCACAGTCAGCGCTTCTTCCGGTGTATCCGTATGTGCGGCATTGAACTCTTCTGCCTCGTTCTTCACCATCTCTTCCAGTCCGTCTAAGCTGTAGAACTCTTTATCAAAAGTATTGACCAGGTAAGAGATCACCTTCCCGTCCTTCTCCACCACCAGAGACGTATTCACGACCTCCTCGGGAAGCTTCGCGGTCTGACCGCAGCCGCTTAAGGACAGTACCAGAATTCCCGACAATACTGTCGTAAGACACTTCTTCATTCTATTCTGCCTCATAAATGAGTCTCCTTTTTTGGCATCAGCCATAACCGATTTTAACATAGAGTTTTCAGTATTTCAAGACTTTTGAACGACCTGCCCATGAAACGCCTGCGATATTCCGATGCGATCTGTGAAAGTTCTGACAGTACTTTATCCGATACGGTAAAAGTATACAGTTTCTCCACGGGGCTCTCCGCTATGTAATTCAGTGCATACAACGTAGATTCTTCCAGGCTCCGGCCTTCGGGCGCTCCCGGATATTCTCCATTCACTGCGATGGATTTCAGTTCAAAAATACTACGGATCAGTTCATTGGGAAGAGACGGTGCACACAAAGCTCTCAGCGACTGATACAAAAGCTTCAGCATTTCTCTCTCGTCATTGTTCTCCTGGCAGTAATAATCCGCCACCTCTGCAAAATACATGCCGTAGCAGGCTCCCACATAGTCCGTCATCAGTTCTTCAAAATAGTTCTTAATATCCGCTTCCGATACAGTATAGGAAGTCCTTCCCTCATACAGACGAAAAGTACCAAAAGCAAAAGGGTTGGTCGCTGCCGCCAGCCGGTTGCCCGGTCTTCTCGCCCCTCTGGCAAAAGCAGTGATCTTCCCTTTTTCTCTGGTAAGCAGGCTCACAAGCCTGTCATATTCACCGAACGGTGTCTGTTTTATTACAATTCCTGTTACATACAGGGATTCCTGCATGATCTGCCCTCCCCGGCGTCAGGCTTTCACATCCTTCCGCCCTGCAGTCCGGCAGGCAGGTGTCCGGCATATCGGAAGAACTCCTATTCTCCGCATTCTGCAGATAATTCAGGTAATCCTCCACTCTGCCGGTATGTTCAAATTGCTGCCAGTAATTTATGAACTGCATCTTACGCATCCCCCTCTTTTTATCAGTTTATCGGTGTATCATCCTCTGTAAAAATAGGGTCTGCAAATTTTGTTTTTCTATTCGCCCATCTCGATGTCTTTCGGATTATATCCGAAGTTTTTGAGTAAGATGTCGCTGTCTCTCCAGTCCTTTTTCACCTTCACCCAAAGCTGTAAATTAACTTTCATTTCCAGCATATCTTCGATCTCCGGGCGCGCCTGGGAGCCGATCTTTTTCAACATCTGGCCACCTTTACCGATGATGATGCCCTTGTGGGAATCTCTCTCACAGATAATAGTGGCCTCGATGTCGCAGATCTTACCTCTCTCTTTCATACTTTCCACGGTTACGGCAATACCGTGAGGAATTTCTTCGGATAAAAGTCTGAGTGCCTTCTCTCTGATCAGTTCTGCCACGATCTGGCGCATGGGCTGGTCGGTGATGGTATCCTCATCATAAAATGCAGGACCATACGGCAGATACTTCAAAATACACTGGATCAGTACATCTGTGTTGTCACCCTTTAATGCGGACACCGGGACGATCTCGCAGAAATCCAGTTCCTTGCGATAAGTATCAATAAATGCCAGAATATCATCCTTTTTCACGGTGTCCGTCTTATTAATGACCAGGATCACAGGAGTCTTGGTCTTCTTCAGCTGCTCGATGATATGACGTTCTCCGGCACCGATGAAATTCGTGGGCTCCACCAGCCAAAGAATCACATCCACGTCATTTAACGTATGCTCCGCAACATTCACCATATAATCGCCCAGTTTGTTTTTCGCCTTGTGGATACCGGGGGTATCCAGGAATACGATCTGTCCCTCTTCCATGGTCAGTACCGTCTGGATACGGTTACGGGTGGTCTGCGGTTTGTTGGATGTGATAGCGATCTTCTGTCCGATCAGTCGGTTCATCAGAGTGGACTTACCTACGTTGGGACGTCCGATCAGTGTGGCAAAGCCGGATTTGTATGCCGGATTTTCGTTCATTTTCTATTTCTCCTGTTCTTGTCTTTTTCCCTGACACTTTTATGTTTCCTTACTCATTACTTTTTTGGTGCTTCCGATGCGTTACTCTCTTCTGTACCTGCCGCATTTAGCTGAGTCTTTTGCTTTTTCGCATCCTCTTCAGCTTTTCTCTTCTGTTCCTCAGCGCGGATGCGCTTCGTGCGCTTTTTGATCTTCTTCAGGATCAGGATGATGATAACGATCACGATCGCCCAGATTACCAGATAAGGAATATGGATCACGAACCAGATCGCTGCTTCCTTTAGTCCCTCGCCGATATTTTTCAGGCTGTCTACAAATCCAGTGGAAATGCGCTCCCAGACGGTCTCTTCTTCCACAGGTGTATAGACTTCTACTTCATCAATATAAAGGTATACGGTACTGTAGTCAACCCGGTTATCATAGCTGCGAAGCTGGGATTCCATGCTTTCTAACTGGTATCTGACATCGGACAGACGCTGTTCGATGGTAATAATATCTTCCACACTCTCTGCCTGCTCTAAAAGCTGTAATAATCTCTCCTGTTCCGTCCGCAGGGCATCCCGATGACTTTGCAGATCCACATAGGTCAGCGTCACATCCTGCACATTCTCCGAACGACTGGTCACATTGCCCAGCTCTGAGACCGTATTCTGGAACTCCTCCAGTCTGTCCTTCGGGATGCGGATGGTCAGATTGGCATTCCTTGTAGAACGATAACTATAATATGTACTGCCGTTATAGGCATCCAGACTTTCGATATAGCCGCCGAGCTCTGTTACTTTATTCTCTACCGCACTTAACAGCTTATCATACTCCCTGGTCTCGACATCCATATTCACGGTCTTGATCAGCTTCCGGTCTGCTGTGGCTGCAGTCTCCTCAGGCACTGTATTACCTGTGTCCTGAGGATTTTCTGCGGGATCGTACCCCTCTGTCATACCGAAGCCATCTTCATAAGCAGCTGCCTCCGATGCAACTGCCTCATTGGAAGCAACAGAATAATCCGCATCCATGAGATCACTGATGCCGTAACTACCCTTCGATGAGCTGCCGCAGGCAGTCAGCGATAATATCATGCCGGCAGTGAGTAACCCTGTAATGATCTTGGTTTCAAAATTTCGTTTTTTCATAACCCTCTCCGTTCTGCGGACGGCATCCGGACACCCTGCCGGATCCGCCTGCTGTTGACTTTTTATTGTTCACCCCTATAAACGAAATAATAATATAAAAGTTCTTTATTTTTCTTTATTTTTAATATTTAATATTCAGAACCTTAATATTCAGAACTACATTTGCAAGACCGCGGCTACGCGCTATTCGTATTAAAACAGATTTTCCACCTTCAGGAATCTGTCCTGTTCTTCCTTTACCTTAGAAGCCGTGCCTACGACACAGAGCAGATCCTCCTGCATAAATGCCCGGATATGCGCGGACAGTGCCCGGATATCCTCTACGGTAGCAGACAGCAGTTCCTCCCGTTCTCTCTGTAATGCTGCATCGTCCAGTCCCGTCATATAGGCACTCAGGGAATACAGTCCCTTTGCTGCCGGATTCATAGGCACATCCAGATCGCTGACTGCACCGATGATATACTGGGTCATGGTGCGTTCATCCGCGGTAAATTCTGCGATGGCATCCGCTGCCTTTTCATATATATCGATCGTTCTGCCCAGGTTCGGATCTCTGTAGGAGACAAAATAGCTGTCACCGGATCTGCCGAAGCTGCACATACAGCCGTAGGCGCCACCCTTTACACGGACATTGACCCACAGATATTCATAGCCCAGCATGACCTTCAGCACTCTTAAAGCTCCGGTATATTTTAGTCCGCTCTTGCGGAAATTACCGGCACGACATACATAATTGACCTGTCCGGAGGTTAAGAACCCTTCATTCTTCCGGGAGACCTCCGGAATATAATGTTCTTTTTCCACGGATCCGGTATAGAGTGCAACCTTGAAAGCTTCCACCGGGGCATCCAAAAGTCCCACTGCCTTCTCTTCACCGACGAAATCCACCATAAGATTCTCCGGACGGAAGATCATTTTTAATAACGTCTGTAAGATCTCCACCAGTTCTTCTTTTTTCTCGTCAAAATGTGCTTCCAGGTCGGTGATCAGGCGGTAGAACGGGATGCCGGAGATTTCCTCACTGACAGCTCCGGGAATACTGCCGTAGGACATGGCTCTTCCGGCTGCCACACTGTGTCCGCCGCTCGTCATCTGTGCCTGCATGCGGGACTTGCCCTCCGCCAGGATCTCATAGAGACGCTTGGTGTCCGTGAAATCACTGGTCATGACGATCTCACGCATCAGATCGATGGCATCGGCAATACGATCATAGAACACCTTCGTCTTCAGCTCCAGGGTCAACGTAAATTCATCCGTATCCTGCAATCTGCCATAGACATTGTTCACCGCAGCCATGCCGCCGGTGACCAGGTTCATCTCATTATAGAGATCTCCATACGCATAATGCTCGGTATTCAGCAGTCCAAGACAACCTTTTAAGATGCCGATATACGGGAAATATTTTCCGGGGATCTGATCCAGTTTGAAGATCAGTCGTAAGTATCCAATACCGTTTGTAAACAGATCATGATATAAAAGTGAGGTATCCCCAATACTCCTTACCTCGTTCACCGGGAGATTTGCCTCTTTTTTCATATCTTCCCGCTTCAGCAGAGGAATCTTCTCCAGATCTTCCTTCGCATCCTCACTCTCCTGGAACTCGGTCAGCTTACGGAAGGTCTCTTTTACAGCTTCCAGTTCATCCGGACTCATAGCCGCTTTCACCTGTGCCATTTTCTTGCGCTGCTTCTGTTCCTGCTCCTCTAAGAGTCCCGACTTCGGCTGCAGGATCACCACGCTGCGGTGCGTATTATCCAGCAGGTATTTTTGCACCAGGCCCTCAAAATATCCGCTCTTAACTTCCTTTCTAAGCTCGGCAAAGGTATCGTTCGCCTCGATATGAATGAACGGAAGTCTGTCGTCATACAGCCAGCTGTCCAGCACCTGTAAGCCATACATCAGTCCCTTGGGATAGGAACCGAAATCTGCCTCTCTGTATTTGAATTCGTAGTAATTGATACCGGCAAGCAATGCCTTCTCGTCGAAGCCTTCCGCTGCCAGCTTCTTTAGTACTTCTTCTGTTACCTGTAAAAAGTCCTGTTCTTTTTCTACGGAAGTGTCCTTCGCCACGACACTGAAATATGGCTGACGGATACCGTTCTCGTAAATGCTGTAAACATCCTTGCCTATGCCGCGGTCTACCAGTACCTGCTTTAAGGGTGCACCCGGTGCGGAGCACAACGCATAATCCAGGATCTGAAATGCAATGTAAAGCTTCGGATCCAGGCTGTCACCGACGCAGAAGTTCTGGGACAGATAGGTATTCTCTTCTTCGTCCTCTCCCTCGCCGATGGGACAGTCTCTGACGATGCGGCCGGGCTTATCGAAAGCCGGCTCCTCGGTCACATCGGAATCCACCTTAAGAGCATCGTAGGCAGACAGATAATGTTCGTCGATAAAAGTCAGCTTCTCCGCCATATCCATGTTACCGTAGAGGTAGATATAGCTGTTGGAAGGATGATAGAACTTCCGGTGGAAATCCAGGAACTCTTCATACGTCAGCTCCGGGATCACCTCCGGGTCACCTCCGGACTCACAGCCATAGGTGGTGTGAGGATACAGAGAGTTCATGATCTCCCTCTCCAGCACATCATCCGGAGAAGAAAATGCTCCCTTCATCTCGTTGTAGACCACGCCGTTGACCTTCAGCTCTTCCTCGTCACCTTCCAGCTCATAATGCCAGCCTTCCTGCCGGAAAATGGATTCATTTTTATAAATATTCGGGTAAAATACGGCATCCAGATAGACATGCATCAGGTTCTGGAAATCCTTGTCATTACAGCTTGCCACAGGGTATACAGTCTTATCCGGATAGGTCATGGCATTTAAAAAAGTGTTCAAAGAACCTTTTACCAGTTCCACAAAAGGATCCTTCACCGGGAATTCCTTCGAGCCGCATAATACGGAGTGCTCCAGGATATGTGCCACGCCGGTGGAGTCCTTCGGGGTGGTACGGAAACCGATGTAAAATACTTTGTTCTCATCGTCATTGGATACCAGTGCCACTCTTGCTCCGGTCTTCTTATGACGGCACAGATAAGTCACACTGTTGATGTCCGGGATCTGCCGTTTCTCTATGATCTCATATGTGGATAAATCTTCTACTCTCATTTTTGTTTCCTCTATTATTCTATCTCAGTTTAATTCTGGCTTAAACGATTTCTTCGTTTGCTCCCCTCATAGAAAGCCTTCGCTGCCTGCAAGCAGTCGCGTATGCTTTCTATGGGTGAGCTTAATCTATCAGAAGCCTGCCAGTGCCAGCTTGCTCATGGAGATCTCCTGGATCACGACGCCCTTTGCCTCTTTTTCTTCCGGAGTCATGGCGGTCAGTTCCCGGATGTTCAGTTCCTTCGTCACATACCGTTTCTTCCCTCTGCCGAAGATCCCCTTTTTCTCCTCGATGATATTGATCTTTACTCTTGCCTTGATCCGGTCGTAGATTTTGACCAGAAAGCTGTCCGGCTTCAGATAATACAGATGGGTCTCCAGCGTATCCTCGGGATCCACTTCCTTTTCCGCTAAAATATAGCGTTCCACGATCAGGCGGAATTTAAACGCCACCTCATCCTGCTCCAAAAGCTCTGCAAAAGTATATTTTGCACCTATGTAGACTTTTGCCGTGTCCTGCAGGCTGTATTTATAATTCTCATAAACTGTCTTTTGCATTGTTGTCGATATCCTCAATCTTGAAACCGCTCATCCGCACCGCATCCTCGATCATTTTGCGGGACATGCCGGTCTCCTCCATCAGTTCCTCTATGGTCACCTTGCGCTGCAGCTCCTCTGCCAGTTCTCTCGCTTTGTCCGCCACCTTGTTGACCTTGTCTTCCACGCGCTTGTCGATCTTAGAGTTCTCTGTGTGCTCGGCAATGTACTCTTCCATGGCATCCATGATCATCTTGCCAAGCATTCCCTCGACTTCCTCCGGCTTCTCCAGACTGCCTAACATAGTCACTCCGAAGGAAAGCGCAAGATTCCCTTCGCCTACCAGATCCTCTAACAGGACACCCTGTCCGGCGTAAAGCTTCGCGATCTCCGCCACATCCGCCAGATAGATCTCGATCAGACGCTGCTGGGCATCGGTCTCCCCCGCCATGGCAGCGATGGAAAATGCCTGTTTCTCTCCATCCGTGTAGGCAGGCAGAGCTGCCACTTCATCCAGATATTCCTGTAAATAATCCTTTTCCTCGTCCGTCAGGAATTCGTCAGGATCCATGGGCTGTCCGATACCTATTTTATGTTTTAACAGATAGTCAAATACCATCTGCAATTGTTCACCGCTTAAGTCAAGTTCCGCGAAGGCTTCCTTTACCTGTTCTTCGCTGATGCAGTTTCCCTGCTCTTTGGCAGTCTTGCGGACCTCCTCTAAGGTCTTGGCAAATAATACTTCTTTGTTCATATAGGGTCTCCTTTATAATAACATCACTATCTCCACACTTCGCGCATTGCCTGCGAGTGGTCATACGTCTGCCTCTTGCAATAACACACTTTCTCCGTGCTTCGCACTCTCGAAAGTGTACATCCATTCGTGGTCCGGACGATTCGTCCTTCTTACTCATGTCTGTTCGATTTGCTAATATCCGCACGGCTTTGCAAATCTTTATTTCACGTGCTCGTGTGTAAACAGATGATACTGGCAATATTCGTAATTACCGTTGCATTTGGAGCAGAAACGGAACTCCAGGCTTGGATCGTCCTCTTCCGTCCTGCCACAGATCGCGCATTTATGCCTCGTGACTTTTGCCCGTCCGGCATTTGATTTTTTCTCGAACTGGGCCTTACGGTGCATCTGCTTCGGCGAGATGCGGCTTCTGTGCATTCTGTAAAAGTATAACACAAAATTAAGTAAAGATGCTATGATCGCAAATTTGGTGAACACACCACCTTTGATCACGTAGTACAGCATTAAGACTGCATCCAGGATTCCCATCCATTTTACCTTCACAGGGATCACGAACATCAAAAGCACCTGCATATCCGGATACGTTGTCGCAAATGCAAGGAAGATCGACAAGTTAATATAATATGTGCTGAAAGCATAAGATCCACTGTAAAAATATGCGGATGCAATTTCCGTAGGCAGACTGCCATACATCAGATACACCACGCCCATACACAGGAAGCTGCCGACTACTGTAAACAGGATTCCCGAGAAAATATAGACATTATACCGGTAGGTTCCCCAGGTGCGCTCCAGGGTGGTTCCCAGGCTATAATAAAAGTACAGCATAATTATCGTAAAAACATCAAAACTGTCAGGAGGCACGATCACCCAGGTCACCAGTCTCCAGATCTGTCCGTGCAGGATCCGATAAGGGTCCAGCGTCAGAAATCCCAGCATATTCACACCTGCCGCACTTCCCAGCAGTTCTATTACATATCCCGCCACATAACTTAAGATAAGGATCAGTGTCAGATTCGGGATCGCATATCTGCCGAATTTTTTCTCAAATTTGCTCATAAAGTCATTTCTCCGTTTCTATCTAATTACCCATTCGTTTTTCTCTATCGAGATTGTAACATCCACAGGACAATAAGTAAACCGCACGTTCAAAAGTTTATAGAATTCCTATTTATTTCATTTTTTCTTTACACAATTTTAACGACAGCGTTTTATCTTTGTTCGTTGCATTATGTTTTTTTTTGTCGTATAATGAAAAAAGTTTTGTGAAAGAAAAGTCGCATATATTAAGAAGTAATTCTGTAACTCATCATTGACCTTCTGAGTGGTTACAGCATTTTATCAGGAAGGATGTATCACATGAATTCACAGGAAAAATACGCAACGCTCGGCATAGATATCGGTTCTACCACTGTCAAGATTGCGATTTTAGATGAAAACCACAATATTTTATTTTCCGATTATGAGCGTCACTTCGCCAATATCCGGGAGACTCTGTCCGGTCTCCTTAAGAAAGCCTATGATCAGCTGGGAGAATTGCAGCTGCACCCCATGATCACAGGCTCCGGCGGACTGACGTTAGCCAATCACTTAGGCGTTCCTTTTACGCAGGAGGTCGTAGCTGTGGCTACTTCCTTGCAGGAGCTGGCACCCAAGACCGACGTAGCCATTGAGCTTGGCGGTGAGGATGCGAAGATCATCTATTTCGAGGGCGGTAACGTGGAGCAGCGTATGAACGGCATCTGCGCCGGCGGTACCGGTTCCTTCATCGACCAGATGGCGAGTCTGATCCAGACGGATGCTTCGGGCTTAAACGAATATGCGAAAAATTATAAATCCCTCTACACCATCGCGGCCCGCTGCGGTGTATTTGCGAAAACCGATATCCAGCCGCTGATCAACGAAGGAGCTACCAAGGAAGACCTGTCCGCTTCTATTTTCCAGGCTGTGGTGAACCAGACCATTTCCGGCCTGGCATGCGGTAAGCCGATCCGCGGTCATGTAGCATTCTTAGGCGGACCGCTTCATTTCCTGTCTGAGTTAAAGGCCGCATTTATCCGTACCCTGAATCTGGATGACGAGCACATCATTGATGTGGACAACTCTCATCTGTTCGCAGCCATCGGCTCCGCACTGAATGCGAAGGAAGATGTCTGCATCAGCCTGTCCGATATGGTGAAAAAGCTGTCCTCCGATATCAAGATGGAATTTGAAGTGGAACGCATGGAGCCCCTGTTTGCAGACAAGTCTGCATATCAGGAGTTCGTAGAGCGTCACAGTAAGCATCATGTAACAACCGGTGATCTGCAGTCCTATCAGGGCAAGGCATTCCTGGGTATCGATGCCGGTTCCACCACCACGAAGATTGCACTGGTGGGTGAGGACGGATCTCTGTTATATTCCTTCTACTCCGGAAATGACGGAAGTCCGTTGAAGACGGCGATCCGTTCCCTGAAGGAGATCTACTCTCTCCTGCCCGAGGGTGTGGAGATCGTGCGCTCCTGTTCCACCGGTTACGGCGAGGCGCTGATGAAGGCTGCTTTCCTGTTAGATGACGGCGAAGTAGAGACCGTGGCACATTACTATGCCGCTGCTTTCTTCGATCCCAGCGTCGACTGTATCTTAGACATCGGCGGTCAGGACATGAAGTGCATCAAGATCAAGAATCAGACCGTAGACAGCGTGCAGTTAAATGAGGCTTGTTCCTCCGGCTGCGGTTCCTTTATCGAGACCTTTGCGAAATCTCTGAACTATACCGTGCAGGATTTTGCTCAGGCTGCCCTGTTCGCAGAGCATCCCATCGACCTGGGTACCCGTTGTACCGTATTCATGAACTCCAAAGTAAAGCAGGCACAGAAGGAAGGCGCTTCCGTAGCGGATATCTCCGCAGGACTTGCTTACTCCGTTATCAAGAATGCTTTATTTAAGGTGATCAAAGTCTCCGATGCATCAGAGCTTGGTAAAAATATCGTGGTACAGGGCGGTACCTTCTACAACGATGCCGTTCTGAGAAGCTTTGAAAAAATTGCCAATTGTCAGGCGATCCGTCCCGACATCGCCGGTATCATGGGTGCTTTCGGTGCAGCGCTGATCGCCAGAGAGCATTACGAGGACGGTTACGTAACCACCATGCTGGATTATCAGAAGATCTGCGACCTGCAGTTCGAGACCAGTATGGCAAAATGTAAGGGTTGTACCAACAACTGCCGTCTGACCATCAACAAATTCTCCGGCGGCCGTCAGTTCATCTCCGGCAACCGTTGCGAACGCGGTATCGGTGGACAGAAGAATGCCCACAATGTACCGAATTTATACGAATATAAATTACATAGATTATTCTCCTATGAATCCCTGGATGTCGACAAGGCTCCCAGAGGTGTGGTAGGTATCCCCAGAGTACTGAATATGTACGAGGACTATCCGTTCTGGTTCACATTTTTCACTGAACTGGGATACCGCGTGGTACTCTCTCCCAGCTCCAACCGCAAGATCTACGAGCTCGGTATTGAGTCTATCCCGAGTGAATCCGAGTGTTACCCGGCCAAGCTGGCGCACGGGCATGTGACCTGGCTGATCCGACAGGGTATTAAGTTCATCTTCTATCCTGCGCTGTTCTATGAGCGTAATGAGTTCGAAGATGCGAACAACCATTACAACTGCCCCATCGTTACTTCTTATTCCGAGAATATCAAGAATAACGTGGAGGAAATCGCCGGCGGTGAGATCACGTTCCGGAATCCGTTCATGTCCTTTAGAGATCTGGGAACGGTAACGGATGCCCTGACGAAGGAATTCACCGAGATTCCCGCTGCTGAGATTGCTGCCGCCTGCGTAAAAGGCTGGCAGGAGTTGGCGAATGCGCGCCATGATATGGAGAAAAAAGGCGAAGAAACGCTGGAATACTTACGTCAGACCGGCAAACGCGGTATCGTGCTGGCAGGCCGTCCTTATCATGTGGACCCGGAAATCAACCACGGTATTCCCGAGCTGATCACCTCCTACGATATGGCAGTGCTTACCGAGGATTCCATCTCCCATCTGGCGAAACCGGAGCGTCCTCTGATCGTATCTGACCAGTGGATGTACCACTCCAGGTTATATGCAGCTGCAAGCTATGTGAAGACGGTAGAGAATCTGGATCTGATCCAGCTGAATTCCTTCGGCTGCGGTCTGGATGCCGTTACCACCGATCAGGTGAACGACATTCTCTCCGGCTCCGACAAGATCTACACCTGTTTAAAGATCGATGAAGTCAACAATCTGGGTGCGGCGCGTATCCGTATCCGTTCCCTGTTGTCCGCGATCCGTGTCCGTGAGAAACTGGGCAAGCACCGCACCATCCGTTCTTCCGCTATTGAGAAGGTACCGTTCACCGAAGAGATGCGTAAGGACTACACCATCATCTGTCCGCAGATGTCCCCGATCCACTTTGAGATCTTACAGCCTGCGTTCAATGCCTGCGGTTACAATTTCGTCGTATTGGACAATGACAACAAGCACTCCGTGGATGTAGGTCTGAAATACGTTAACAACGATGCCTGCTATCCTTCCCTGCTGGTAGTCGGACAGATCATGGAAGCTCTGCTGTCCGGGAAATATGACCTGAACAAGACCGCCATTATCATGAGCCAGACCGGTGGCGGATGCCGTGCGACGAACTATATCGGCTTCATCCGCCGTGCCTTAAAAAAAGCAGATATGGAGCAGATTCCCGTTATCTCTCTGAATCTCGCGGGTATCGAGAGCAATCCGGGCTTCCATCTGAATGCGGATCTGCTGCTGCGTGCAGCAGTAGGTGCCGAGTTCGGTGATATCTTCATGCGTTGTGTCTACCGGATGCGTCCTTATGAAGCAACTCCGGGTTCTGTGGATGCCCTGCACAGAGAATGGCTTAAGAAGGTACAGGATTTTGTATCTGCGAAGCATATCAGCATAGGCAAGTTCCGCAGGATGTGTACCGAGATCATCCGGGATTTCGATGCGATTCCGGTACTGGATATCAAGAAACCCCGCGTCGGCGTGGTCGGCGAGATCCTGGTGAAGTTCTCTCCTGCAGGCAACAATCACCTGGTGGAGCTGTTAGAGAGTGAGGGTGCGGAAGCTGTGGTTCCCGACCTGATCGACTTCATGCTGTACTGCTTCTACAACCAGATCTACAAGGCAGAGCACTTAGGCACCAGCAAAAAGACCGCGAAGATCTCTGCACTGGGCATCTGGGCGATCGAGCATATCCTCCGTGGCTCTGCCGTGAAGGCATTTGAAGAAAGTAAGCATTTCGATGCACCCACCAGCATCTACAAGATCGTCTCCTATGCGGAGCCCATCGTATCCATCGGCAACCAGACCGGTGAAGGATGGTTCTTAACCGGTGAGATGGTGGAACTGATCAAGGAAGGCGTACCAAACATCGTATGTACCCAGCCCTTCGGCTGCCTGCCGAACCACGTTGTAGGCAAGGGCGTTATCAAAGCCCTGCGGAAGGCTTATCCTTCCTCCAACATCGTGGCCATCGACTACGATCCCGGCGCCAGCGAAGTCAACCAGCTCAACCGCATCAAGCTCATGCTCTCCACCGCCCAGAAGAATCTGAAAAAGGGCGAGGGTGTGGAATAAAGAAACTATTTTTGATATGTGGCGGTGGCTACACCCGCAGCAGGGATTCGCAGGATCCCTGCTGCGGGTGTTTTTGACATCCCAATTATTTTCACCGATTATTTTTTCTTAACAAATCTCTTTTCAAGCTTCCGTATATCATGCTATAATGTGTTTTAGCATTAAGTAGCCGCCGTCTTGATTTTCTGCATGGTTTCATGCCGCACAAATCATAACACTAATTGCTCGTGCGCAGCGCCTGTGACATCGTCATTTCCGCCTGCATGTAGTAACATCTACGGCACAATACAATATGTGCAGTTCCTTGTTGGTCATTTTCGCTATAAGCTGTTTTTGGGCTGTTTTAGTACAAAATTTCTTATATTTCTTCTTTTTTTGTATCAAATTTGCCTTTTTTATTCAATCTGATACAATCCCCCCTTTTTTCACTTGAAAATCCGTTGTTTTTGTATTTTTTTCCGCTATTTCGCCCTATTTACACCAAAACATTTCGAAAGGAGTTTGCATGATTCAAAATTTAGACGCCCACCTTAACAAATTACAGACACAATGTGACTACCTGCGTCACAAGCTTTCTACTTTTCCGTAAGGAGAATTATCTATTCAAAAAAATGGTTCTTACCACCGCTGGGTTATTAGAAATAAGGAGCAGTCTGTATATTGCTCAAAGTCAAATCGTTCTCTTGCGGAAGTTATGGCTTTAAAGAAATATTACTCTCTTCTACTGTTTGAAACCGAAGAAGAACTTTCACTGCTGAAATCCTATAAGAAAAAGCTTTCTTCCTCTAGCCTCTCTAAGCCACTATCCACTGACTTGTTGGCCGACTCCTCCCCTTATTACCCATTACTGCAAAGCTATTTTGCGAAGGACAAACTTCCTGTGTCTGCGCAGAAATGGTGCGCGGAAAGCTATGAAACCAATTCTTCTCATCCGGAGCATTTGATCCATACTACGCTGGCCGGGCATAAAGTCCGTTCAAAATCAGAAGTCATCATTGCGAATCTACTCTATACCAACCATATTCCCTATCGATATGAAGCGGCGCTGCCGTTAAAAGAATTCACGGCTTATCCGGATTTTACGATTATGCATCCGGTTACGAATAAAATCTTCTACTGGGAGCATTTCGGTATGATGGATAATGCGCCTTATTGTGATACTGCTTGCAATAAGCTGAAAACCTACTGCTATAACGGAATCTTCCCATCCATGCAGCTGATCACCACTTACGAGACAAGCAAATGTCCCATTTCCACAGATCAGGTGCAGCAGATCATTACACAATATTTCCTCTAAATCCATAATTCATCCCTACATGAAAATTCTCCTGACATTGACTAAAGGTAATCAAGAATATTCAAAAAGCCTCACAAGATGTTGCTCCATAGTGAGATGGGCTCCGCGGTGTGATCACTCCGCAACATGATCACTCGCAGCATGATCACTCGCAGCATGATCACTCGCAGCATGATTACTCGCAGCATGATTACTCGCAACGTAGTCCATATGGGACGTTTTTATGTATGGGAACACATTTTCTATACAGAAAAAAGGACCGGTTCGTCCGGTCCTTCCGATGAAACCACAATATGCTATTATGATGCGTTTGCTCTGCGGCTCTCAATATACTGTTGTAAGACTTCCGTGACTTCCTCCGGTGCCAGACCGGCATCTTCGATGATGTCACTCACCGCTTCCAGTTCCTTGCGCCTCTTCTGTTCAAACATTTCCTCTAACTCACGCTGTTCTGATTCTATGCGAATGTTTAACGCATTGATCAACTCCTGCTTCGCCTGGATCTTTTCCTCCAGGGATTTTCTCTGTCCTCTTGGCATATACTGTGTGCTCCTTTCCTGATGGCAATCCTATGGATCTGCGGATCAAGATTCCTGCCGCGTGATCCGATAAAGCATGACCATTCATCAGGGATCACAGGTTCCGTAGGAACTATCATAATCTATCATGAATGGCCTGATATGTTACAGTATATGGACAAGAATGTAAAAATATACCATGTATCCGGCAATATTATCCTGTTCCGGAATGGTCTCGTGAATCTGTCAGCAAATATCATGCTCCGGAACGGTCTCGCGAATCTGTCAATATATTTACTCTCCGGAACAGTCTTGTAAATCTATCTGAATATTCCGGCTTGGATGTTCCTGATGTCTAGTGCTCAAGTAACCGATTAGCAAGTATATAGGATACAAAAAATCTCACCAAGGTAATCCGGTTAACGCTCTGCAAAGCGGTTCTGGACTTGACTCTGGTGCTATTCTTGTAAAAGATAATCAAGCAAAGGTGGTTTCCGTGTCCAGAATGCAGGTTTCCACCACAACGGAATCACGGTTTCTTGACGCAAGAATATTCATCTGTCAATATATATCATTCTTCGGAATGGTCTTACGAGTCTGTCAGCAGATATCATGCTCCGGAACGGTCTCGCGAAATCGCTCGAATCCTCATTTCAAATTATCCACCGCTGCTTTTAACTTATTCAAGGCAAGTTCCAGCGTAGCTTGGGGGCAGGCGATGTTCACGCGCTGAAAAGCGGCTCCGCTAGGTCCGAACATGGATCCTCCATCCAGCCAAAGTCCTGCCTTGTCCACAATGAACTGATCCAGCTCCTTACCGGTGATTCCCAGTTCACTGCAATCCAGCCATACGAGATAAGTGCCTTCCGGCTCCACCAGATGAATCTGTGGAATCTTCTCCTGCAAAAAATCCCGTAAGAAATTCAGATTCTTAAGCAAATAAGCTCTTAACTGATCCAGCCAGTCTTCTCCCGCACGGTAAGCCGCCTCACATGCCACCACACCTAAGGCATTGGGCTCATCATAGCCGGTTTTGTCAATTTCTGCTTTGAATGCCTTACGCAGATTTTCATTTGGGATAAAAATATTGGAGATCTGTAAGCCAGCCAGGTTAAATGTCTTGCTGGGTGCCGTACAAGTCAAAGTAAACTCCGAAAAACGGGGATCTACGTTGGCGAACACTGTATGCTCGTAACCGGGATAGACAAAATCGTTGTGAATCTCATCGCTGACCACGATAACATGATGGCGCAGACAGATTTCTCCCAGCTTCTGAAGTTCCTCTACCGTCCACACTCTGCCCACCGGGTTGTGAGGATTGCACAGAATAAACAGTTTTACATGTTCCTGCTCAAGCTTCCGCTCAAAATCTTCAAAATCAATCCGGTATCCATTCGCTCCGCTCTGTCCGGTCGTTTTCTCATAAATCAATGTATTGTCTACTACTCTCCGGTCATTGTCACGGATAATATTGGTAAAAGGATAATACACCGGATTCTGAATCAATATAGCATCTCCCGGATCAGTAAATGCCTTAACCGCTGCGCCGAGAGCAAATACTACACCCGGAGTCTTCACGATCCATTCCCGCTCCGTCTTCCAATTATGATTCCTCTCCATCCAGTTCATCACAACATTGTAATAAGCATCCTTCGGCTGGGTATAGCCATAGATTCCATGTTCTACCGCAGCATGAAGACTTTTCGAGATCTCTTCGGATACCGGGAAATCCATATCCGCCACCCACAGGGGCAGCACATCCGCCGGCTTTCCTCTCTCCACCGCAAAATCATATTTCAGACAATTCGTTCCCTTCCGGTTCGTAATCTTATCAAAATTGTATGTAGTCATACTTAATCCTCTATCTTTCATAACTGAATATTCCCATAGCAAGAAACCAAAACAGAACCACTGTCAAGCCCGAAGCCACCTTAAGAGGCTTTAGCCGGCTTTATAGATTCTTCCAGACCTTCTGCACGCCCTGACACGTTGCATCGTTGCTGGCCCTCTGTGAAGCTCTCCGCGGAGCTGGCTGAACTACTATGTATACCAGGTTACACCCACACTAAGCAAAGGCCTGCTCTAAATCTGCCAGCAAATCATCGATGTTCTCAATTCCCACTGACATTCTCAAAAGCTTCTCATCCACTCCCAAAGCTTCACGCACCTCTACCGGTACATCTGCATGGGTCTGCTTCATCGGATAGGTCAGAAGACTTTCCACGCCTCCCAGACTCTCAGCAAAGCGGATCAGCTTAACGCTCTCCAAGATTTTAACAGCCTTTTCCGGAGAATTCAACCGGAATGAGATCATTCCGCCGTATCCGCTGCACTGTCTGTCGATCAGAGCCTTATCCGTTCTCGAATCCAGACCGATATAATATACCTTCTCCACTTCCGGTCTCTGTTCCAGCCAGTGTGCAATCGTCAGAGCATTTTTCTGATGCTGCTCCATACGGACTGCCAGTGTCTTGATACCTCTGAGTAACAACCAACTGTCAAACGGAGAGAGACAGGCACCTGTCGTCTTATAAATATTGTTCAGCTGCTGGTACAGGGCATCATCCTTTACTACCAGGAATCCAGATAAAGTATCGTTATGGCCTTCCAGATATTTCGTACCGCTGTGCACTACAATATCTGCTCCTAAGGTAAGCGGCTTCTGAAAATACGGGGATAAAAAAGTATTGTCAACGATCAGAAGACAGCCATGCTCGTGTGCCAGTTCTGCGATTGCCTGAATATCTGCGACCTTCATCATAGGGTTGGACGGAGTCTCTAAATAAATCGCCTTCGTCTCCGGACGGATCGCTGCCTTCACGGTCTCCACATTTGAAGTATCCACACAATCTACCGATATTCCGTTCTTATGACTGATCGTGTTCCACAGTCTCAACGTACCGCCATACAGATCATCCGTAGCAATCAGATGATCCCCGGGAGAAAAAATCTCCATCAGTGCGGTGATTGCTGCCATACCGGTAGAAAACGCAAGAGCTTCCGTTCCCTGCTCTAATAAAGCAACTGTCTTCTGCACTTCATCTCTGGTAGGATTACCGCAACGGGAATAATCATATCCTGTGCTCTGCCCCAGTCCCGAATGAGCATACGCCGCATTCTGATAGATGGGCATGCTGATGGCTCCAAACGGATCCCTTCTCTCATTACTTCCCTGGACACATATGGTCTCTGCTGCAAATGCCATCTTTTTCTCCTCCTATGCCTATGTATAATACTATATTTATATTCCTACTGTTCCAGTAGGCATAGTATATTTTTAGCATAGTAAGAAATAAAAGTCAATATTTTTTTACCAATAAAGCTTCATCTGTTCTTCAGCTTCCTTTTCTGAAATATTGAGTTTATTTTTTAATTTCTGCAGCGTATATTCATAGGTGGCATTAAAATCTTTACACATAATAATAATCCCCTTGGAAATTCCTTGCGAAATTCCCCGTCTCGTATACTGGTCAAACAATTCACACATGCTGATCTCATCCTCCTCTGCAATATCTAATCCTTTTAATATTTCTTCGGTATCATCCACGTTTTTATCCCCAGACAATACCCGTAGCATTTTGATAGTAGCTTCTTTATGAATTACTTTTCGGTCTGAACGATATGCGTTTCCTTCTGCAAGATAATCCAATACAATACGCATATCGCTATGAAAACGTTCGCGGATCTCCTTCGGGAGATATCGCATTTCCCACACGTGAAGCTGCATATCATCTACATATTTCCATGTAGTCTCTGCAATCTTGCCTTTGCCACCGTCTATTAACTGTCGCAAATTGTTACTCGCCTTCCACCGTGCCATCCCCCAATATAGCACCAGTTCTATCACCGGATATAATCCGTGATTCTGCTTTTCGTACTGCCTGCGGTATTCTCCGCCAATGTATCCCGCTTTGCGCAGTATCATGCCTTTATCCACTTTCATTTGATTAGCAAACAGATACAAGGCTCTTGGCATTCCGCCTGTCACATGGTATTTCGCGACATCTTCCAGTTGATTGTGCAATGTATTCGTGCTGTCTGCATATAGGCTCTCCGTTGCAGCTGTAAGCATCTCCTCACCGGTCACCACCACAGCTCCCTCATGCAGTAATGCATTCACTATATCCGCCGCTACATCCGCATAACTTTCAAAATTCTTCGTTACAATATCGTTCAGTTCCAATAAATACTCCTTTCCTGCTCATTCCTCTTACATTGTAAAAAGTGAATTTCACGGCGATATGCCTTGAACTGCACACTGGGTGCGATAAAATGATGCCCATATATGATGATATACTAATATATGGTATCTTCGAAATCTTATCTATACAGACTTTCTATAGATGAGCTTACTATATCACAGAGGTATGCATTCTGCAAGGAAATCCGGCAAAACAAGTGCTGAAAAACTACACAAAAACAGAGCTGTGGAAATTGGTTATTTCTCACAACTCTGCTTGTTATATAATATTACTTTTGCATAGACTTATTTGTGTCCAGATCTATTCTTGTACAGAACTGAATATTCTCGCGTCAAGAAACCGTAATTCCGGTGTGATGAAAACCTGCACTCTAGACACGGAAGATATCAGTAAAGTTAATCCAGTTCGAACAGTTCTTCTGCGCTGATGGATAACTCAGCTATTCCGCAAGGAGTTACTTTTGATCCATTATCATACACGGTATAGACTCTTGCGTAGATAGTAGATGCCTGTGCTCCTTCGTTCAAAATCGTCCCGGAAGTGTCTGTACTAAACAGTCCCATCTCATCCGAAGAATATTTCAAGGTATAGGTCGCGCCATTTGTAATCGGGTAACAATTCTTAACTCCATTGCGTTCTATCGGTGAAATTACATTTCCATTGCTATCCGTGATCTTGAGGCCATCCTCTCCATCCGTCTTTAACCGCAATACCTTTCCTGTAATTCCGTCTACACTGATGGCTCCGGATGTATCATCTGCACAGGATTTGTAAAATTCAACGCATAACTGCTGTCCACCTGCCAGAATATTGTAGTCATCTGCCTGGAAGTTGACACTGATGGTTCCGTTATTCTTATCATCCAATACAATATGGTTGACCGGGTCATACAGCATATACACGGATTGGATCTTGCTGCCGCTTTTATCCTTAAAGCTTACGGAAGGCGCAGTCACACCTGCATTATACGCTGCAATCATCGTATTTATAAACAGTTTGATCTCCGATTTCTTACTGGGCTTGGAATGTCCCGCTCCGGAATATGTCACATTTCCCATGGTATAGATATAATAATTATTTACCACATCATTGGGTGTAATGTTATAAATATTAGTATCTTTATAGTTACCGCCAGCCACACCGGAAATACAGTACCACACCACAATGTCGTTTTTACCGTCACCGTTACGGTCCAGCTCCATATTGGGCTGTAACCACTGGTAATGCGTATTACTAATCTCCAGCCACTTGTAAGACGTATTATTGATCTCCATCAGTTCCTTTGAAGATATCTGATATGGATACTGCGTAATCTGGCCATCATTTACCTGTGTTGCGATCAGCGAGCTGCCTGCGTAATCACCCATCAGCAAATTACTGGGATGATTCCATTCAGGATCTTTTCCATTGTCATATCCAGCCTGTTTCAGCAATGAATTCTCAACCGGGAACTTTACTGTTGAACTGCCTGTTTTCCGCAGATCTTCCAGATAGCTTCTCAGGAAACGGACTACCGTATATTTAGTCAGGCCTTCCTTTTGCATGAGATCATTATCCGAATTCGGTTCCTTGATTTCATCAAATGTATAGGACTCTAATGTTTTAAGATATTCCTGGTCCCTCTTTTGCTCCTCTTCCGTTGAATTTTCAACTCTCTGCTGATAATACTCTTTCAATGCTCCATAGCGATCCAGTCCTACGGATGCACGAATAGTCTTATTGAATTCATATCCCCAATACCAGTAGTTAGAATTGTTTGGTTCCGCATTTCCATTATCGTTATACTGGACCACACTTTGAATATTATTGACATATGAAGTAGTATCATGGGTAAACAAAATACTCTTGCCGGATTCTATGTAGTCTCTGACAGCCCAGCCAACAGCCAGATTTCTCTTAACATTCGCCATAATTCCTGCGGGAATTCCTTTGCTAGGATCATATGCGCCATAGGTATACCCAAACCGGTAGGCGTCACCGAAGCCGAGTATCAACATATCATATTGCTGGAACAGATTGTAGGACTCCTGGTATATCTTCTGTATATCAGTATCCGAAGTCCCGCTAATTTTCAGCTTATTATTTATAAGGTAGGTTACAGTCATACTGTCAATGCTTTTGGACGGAGTTACCTTTCCATCTGCACCGACTTGATCCAATCCTACTACATTCCAGTCAGTTAATCCATTAATGCACTTGGAAAAAGTAGAATTACTATTATTCTGTTCGTCATGAAGATTCCAGTTATTACGGTTATCATCAGACAACAATTGCAATACACGGATTGTCTTTTTTCCACTTTGCTGCGGCACAGAGGTATAGCCTGACTTGGCAGTTCTCACCAGTCTGTCCGCATTATCGTAAAATACCAGCTTCCATGGGATAACCCCTACATATTCCTCCGGCAGAGCCCGGATAACACGATAGATCTCCCCGGTACGCAATTCATATCTGCTTCCATTTGCCGTCGCTATCGGATCAACCTTAATCCACTCATCTCCCTTTCTTATATACACAGTAAGACCGCTGACTTCTTCCGATGACGTATATGTCTTACCCTCTACATAATCAGAGCCGGAGAAACGACCATCAGCATTTTTATCTACGAACAGTTTACAATCATAGGTAGTACCTGTCTGTGATATTGCAGCATCATTCTGCAGATTAAAGATATATTGCAGCTGATATTTTCCGTCTATCTTCTCCAGAGAGCCACCGTTGCTGGCACCGTTCTGATCAGAATTATATTTCAGCTCCTGCGGATATGCCGCTCCGTAAGTAGTTACCCAGTTGACGGAAAGCTTTGACAGATTCAGATAATTACAAAATAAAGATCTACGTGCAGATAATGTGGTTCCTAATTTAGCATCTGCTGTATTATCTTTCAGCTGACTCTCTGTAAAAATATTTTTCTGCCAATATAAATACTGACCATTTGCATCTTTCTTCAGAGCAAATTGAACCAGCTTGTAAAAATAAGAATTTTTGTCCAGCGTATCTGTTGATGCCACAGGTATATTATTGTTATCCACCTTAATAAACGTATCCGCAATGACCACCGGGTATCCCGCCTCAATGAACTGACAGAATTCCTCATATCGGGTAGAGTTCATATCATTGCCGGGACCGCGATAGACATCTGCCTTCTTATTATTTTCATCATCATCGTTAGTCTTACTGTGATCCAGTGAAGAATCCTGCAGTCTATGCCTTGCATTATACGTCTCCCTAGCCTGCGTAACATCTTTCGTATCCGTTTCGGTGGCATAGTTATAGTAGTCTCCTACGTGAGAATAAATCAACCCCTTCATCTGCTCATCATTATAATCAGTCACCCCATCTTTTGTGTTCATCTTGCCGACACGGGCTCCGAGATAGATCATGTCGTACTTTTCATTCAAGTCCTCGATCTTACCTATAAATTCCGCAGATGACATTTGTGTAATATTGATCGCAGATGCCTCATAAATTCCAGTCATCCCCATCATATTGACCACAGCAGTCTGTAACTCACTTTCTAACGTTTTGTTAAAATCACAGCAGGGTTCCAGATCCAGTACACGGATAGAGGATTTCATCGTCACTCTGTGCATATACCAGTTCAGAATATATCTGGTCACGGATGCCTTGGTAATATTCTCTGCCAATTTATTGCCGCCGGAACCACTTTTTTCTGTCAGGAAATTTTCATACTGAATTTCCTTTTTCACTGCACTGTAAATCCATTGCTTGGAGCTGTCAATATCCGTCAGGTAATCAGAAGCCACATAAGGTTTGTTTCCTTCATTATCATCATACAGATATACATTCTCCGTCAGAAATTCTTTCAGCGTTCCCAATGTCTTAGTGCCGGCGTTCTCTATCCCCGCCGTTTGTGCAAAGGATGTGAAAATAGTATTCACCTTATCCTTATATGTTGTATCATTCAGGGCCTTGTCAAACATTCCCGGACTGTTCACAATTTTTTTTGCAAGGCTCTTATCAGTGTCTGCCTCTGATACGCGCAACAAGGTCAGAACCAGATTAGTCATAGCCTTATGTTCAGCATCCGAATTTTTCTTATAAAATCCGTAATCTATGATAACCGGAACTCTTGCGGCATCGGAACGATTCCCCTTATCGTCTGTAATGCCGAATACCATCTGTGCAATTTTACTTGCGGCATATTTCATGTTTTTCGGTTCATCTCCGGAATAGTCACCCTTCCCAGATAGATAGATCAGATCCACATCATCTAGATCAACACCGCAATAGCTTTTATCAGCAGACACCTCTGGATTCGTCAGATCCGCCAGTTCCTGCAAAGTAAGTGTAGTCACTTCAATCTTTAAGGCATCTACATCACCACTGACAGAGGCAGTACCTTCATACTTCCCTTCTCCTGATAAATTCAAAACCTGCTTTTTGAACCATTCTTTATTATTAATACCACCATTGTACCTGATGGTCTCCAGTGCCTTTTCCCTGTCATCTCCGATAAAGTCATAGGTCTGTCTGCTGTCGAAGTCGGTATCTTCAGCTGTCTTTATCTCCACGCTGGAGGCAGTTACCCTAATATAGCTTCCTGTCTGGTTCTCGACATAACTGTCTTCTATCCGATAATCACCATCTTTGCATAAAGTTGCATTAGATACATAATAATCACCGTTTTCTGTTACCTTAACAAAGCATGCATCTGCAATGGATTGAAAATTATATACTTTGTTAACAGAGTCCCAGACAGCCCATAATCTAGCCGGCTTTGAGCCATGATTCAGCAGATATAAGTTATTATCTACATTTTCACCCGATGCAGCATAGGTCTGTACCGGAGCAGCAGTATTCTCTTCTGTTGAAGACATCGCAGGTGCAGTAGTTAAAGTCTCCGGTTTATATGACGGGTCATTGCCGGATGTCGTAGCTGCTAAATATGCCTTACTCTCCATACCTTCTGCCTGGTCAGCAGCTTGTGCCTGCACACCGGCTTCTGTCTGGTTTTCTGTTTCCGTCTGTACACCGGCTTCTGTCTGGTTTCCTGCTTCCGTCTGCCCACCGGTTTCTGCCTGATTTCCTGCTTCTGCCTGTCCACCGCCTTGTGCCTGGTTTCCTGCTTCTGCCTGCCCACCGGCTTGTGCCTGGTTTCCTGCTTCTGCCTGTCCACCGGTTTCTGTCTGGTTTCCTGTTTCCGTCTGTCCACCGGCTTCTGCCTGATTTCCTGCTTCTCCCTGCTCTCCAGCTTCGATCTGAGCCGAAGATGTCGTCGAGTTCTGTCCAGTCTCCGCTGCAGGGCGATATTCTTCAGGAAGATCTTTACCTTTTACAACAGTTCCCAGATATGTATAAGAATTCGCTGTTGCATTTTTCTGATACATTTCCAGACCAATATAATCATCAACATTAAATTCCGATGTTGAAGAACCTGTGGGCACCTCCATAGAAATATCCAGTCCATAAGTTTTCTTCGTCTCAGCTATCGAATTATCACTCAGGCGGATTTCCAATTGTCCACCACTTCCGCTAATTTTAGAAAATGTCGGAATAATACTTTGTGCATTCCGGTTCAGATCCGTTGCCTTAACCATCTCCGTATAACGGGCATAGCGGGGCTCCGAAGTAGTATCACTGTCATTCAGCTTACGATATGTTGCACCAAGAAGTACATAATTATATCTACCGCCAACTCCACGATAGACAAATCGTCCCTTCAGATCCTCGGAACGACTACCATTCTCTGCTTCCGTATAAGCTGATACTGTAATCAGACCATTGGCTCCAACAATGTCACTTCCCGCATTTGTCGCAAGGTTCGCCATTGCATTCACTCTCTCGGGCTGAGACGGCAGCTCTGACAGCTTCCTGCCACTGGCGACCGGTTCTTCTCCGCCTATGAGGTAGCCAATGCTGGCATTTTCTTTTGACGGAACAATCTCCAGAATATGAAAGGTATCTCCGGAAGCCACCGTATCATATACTAATTTCTCAATTCCCGGGAGTGTCTTCTCCTTCGCCTTTACTTCCATAGAGCCATAGCTCTGGCAGACACCGGCTGCCAAAGCTATGGTGAGGATTCCGGCTATGTACTTTTTTGTGTTGTGTTTCCAAATACTCTTCATTTATCAGTCTTCCCAATCATATTTAAGTTTTCCGTTTTCATAAGTATTCCACTGTATTACCAATTGTCTATCCATCTTATATTCTTGCTCATTGTAATGTTTCGAATTATAAAAATAGAGATAAAATTGAAGTAGAAACAGCAATGCCCGGGATGTTCAGTCTGTATAATGCCGCAGGGGCAATCACTGCG
>OHKL01000432.1_pt1 | contig 27432 bp, 26 predicted proteins | sample 1568721 | NCBI WGS metagenome assembly OHKL01 (sample SAMEA3879543, study PRJEB24766) | human gut metagenome | biome: human-associated habitat; feature: feces | place: USA | collected 1985/1987 | reverse complement strand
CCACATTCATGCGTATGAAAGAAGACGCCATGAAGAACGGGCAGACCAAGCCCGGGTATAATTTACAAATAGGTACTGAAAACCAGTTCATCATAGACTTCCGGCTGTTTCCCAACCCCACCGATACGCTGACCCTGATCCCTTTCTTCCACTCCTTCCAGCACCGCTATAACCGCTTACCGGGTATCGGTGTGGCAGACTCCGGTTACGGCTCGGAAGAAAATTACCGGTTCATGCAGGAAAATGGGATAGAGGCCTTTGTCAAGTACAACTACTTCCATAAAGAGCAGCGTCCCCGTTATACTCCCAACCCGTTCCATGCGGAAAGTCTCCATTACAATGCGGGGGAGGATTATTACGTTTGTCCGATGGGGCAACACATGAACCGCATAGGAACCAGACGTGACAAAACAGCGAGCGGATACATCACCGAAAGTGCCCGGTATAGAGCACAAAGATGCGAAGGTTGTCCTTTGCGTGGAAGTTGTTTTAAAGCACAGGGGAACCGTATTATAGAAGTCAACCACCGGTTAAACCAATATAAACGGCAGGCACGGGAAAGGTTAGTTTCAGAAGAAGGAGTCAGGCATAGGGGCAGGCGGTGTATAGAACCGGAAGCTGTTTTCGGACAAATGAAATACAACATGGCATACAGGAGGTTCCGGCATGTGGGAGAAGACAAGGTGAAAATGGACTTTGCCTTCTTTGCCATAGCTTTTAATATCAAAAAGATGTGTGCAAAACTGAGAAAAGCAGGAAAGGAGCTCATTACACTTGCTAAATCTATATTTATTGGACTATTTATAACCCGATACAACGGGAAGATAGCAACTTGTTACCAAATGAATGAGAAAAAAGCGGCGTAGACAAAAGAAAAGATAACAGGACTATAAATTATAGAAAAAGGTTGTGCCAACGTTTTGACACAACCTCGTTTTTTTGAATAGAGGTGCGGTGCGTTGTCTTCTTATCCCAACGGGTCTTCTTCTAAGCCACCGTCTCCGCCGCTCGGTTTACCGGAACCTCCGGAACCGGTGCCGTCAAGACCACTGATGGAGCTGACGTTGGTCCACGTCACGTTCTCGCCGATGAGGGCGCGGGTGACGGCACTGCCTTGGCGGCGCGACTCGGGGATGAAGCGGACGCGGGTACCGGAGATTTGGTTGGCGTTCACCTTCTCGGCGCTGTCCACGCCCTTGCCGTTGGAGACGCAGGTGTAGTAGAAAGTGCCCAGACCTTCCACGTGGACGGTGCGACCGGTGTTCATACTGCTCCCCAGCACCAGGCCGAGGGCTTCGAGCGTGGCCTTGCTGTCGGCGCTGCTCACGGTGGAGATGAGGGCGATTTGCTTGCAAAGCTCGTCCATCTCGATAGGTTTACCCACGCTCACGGCCTGGGGATGCCACTTCTTGGACATCTTTTTGTAAATAGGTTTGAAAAATGCCATACGTTATGGTTTTTAAGTAAAACATGCCCTGTAGACCATTCTGAAGGAGGTGGGAGACTTATAAGAAGTGCCATCGATACTTGTGCTAAGTATCACGGACACTTGTGCTAAGTGTCGGGCATACTTGTGCTAAGTATCAACAACGGTCTTTAGGCTCTTCTACGGTTCATCTTGACTGTCAGGATTTATTTAATTATTGCTTGTTGAAAGTATTTCAGTTGATGATTAGGGGGATTTTTCGCATATTCCACTGATTTGTTCATAAGGGACGCATGCACAGCTACGGTTGTCCAGATAACGCAGTGCCACATAAGGAACTACTTCACAGGAGATGCGCAGATGCAAGGTAGCAATTACTTCCGCAAGGCGCGGATGAAAGGAATAATCCCGCCCATTGTATATCTGTACCCATACATGGTCTCCTTTCTTGATGTGTAGTTCTGGATTCTTCATAAGCTGTATAATTAATGTGATTGTGTGGGGTTACTTGCATAGTAACGGCAGGCAACTATAGCGGTGTAGGTTGAAAAAGCGTTTTTGGACGGCACCCAACCCAGGAATGAGCATATAAATAGAAGTTGTCTTGGTAATAAGGCGCACAAATAGTGCATCCGTTTTCAGGGATTGAAGGCGGAATTATATTTCGTATATCTATTAGGATAGTAAAGAGGAGTCCAGATAGTAATATATAAGATTGAATAGCTTTTTTATTAGCATTTGTTTGCTTTTTTGTCAAAAAGAATGCATCTTTGTATGTGACTTTTGCCGTTACTATGCAAGTAATATCACCTTAATAAAGTGCCGTACAACATGTTGACACTATCGACTTTCTTCTTTTTACTTCCTTTCACTAAGGCAATCACTTGTCTGTTTACTTTGTCTATTACCTCCGCATCAAAGGGCTTCAGATAACTCATCGTCACCCGTATGGACGAATGTCCCAACGACTGGCTGATAAGTCCCAGAGGTGTTCCGCTATGATAAGCCAGCGTCGCCCACGTATGGCGGGCGGTATACGAACTCACGGAAACACCGGGCAAGAGTTTCTTCATCAACCGTGCCAGTTCCCGGTTGAAGCGGCGCAGCATGTCCTGATAAAGGTGATACCGTTCTTTACCCGGAGATGCCTCATTCAGTATCGGGAACAAATACTCCGATTCAGCCCTGTTTCTGTACTTCTGTAGCAACCGGAATGCGTCCGGCGGCACGTCCACCACCATCAATTTACCTGTTTTGTGACGCCGGTAGACGATACGCCTGCCTTGCAAGTTCTGTTTCCGCAGATGTGCCAAGTCGATGAAAGGCATACCGCGAAGCATGAACATCAGCATGAAGCAAGCAAGTACACGCTGTTGCGGTAGCGACAACGCACAGAATTCTGTAGTTTCTAACTGTCGCATCTGCCCCGCTGTTAGTGCCCGCTTGGTGCGCGACTCTACTTTGGTATACAATTCCTTGAACAATATCGGATTGTAGTTTACCATGCCGGGTGGCATCCAACGGTTATAAACTGCCTGAAGCGTGCGCATGTAAGTGGAAATAGTGTTCGGACTGCATTCACATTCCGTTAGCCATGTCTCATACTCCTTCAGTCGCTCCGGCGTAAAGACATCCCGTATCGGTGCAAGGACGTTCGACATTGATGTCGGATCATCTCGCATCGGTGCAGAGGCATTCCAAAAACGGGTAAAAGAGCGCAGTACGCTCCGGTAAACATGTGCTGCCGGAAATTTCCCTTTTTTTTCCAGGTCGGCAATTACCGTCTCCATGTAGCCGGTCAGGTTATCGCCTGCCGACACAACATCTTTCTTTTCTTTATCTTCCATACAGTACTAAAATAAATCTTCATCCAAACAGGCACAAGGTCAGCAATGTTTATGAGAATAAAGAACAGCCTGTTCCTGCTGTTTGCCAATAGGTATCGTCAATGATGTTTTAGTTTCTTTTCCGTTTAATTAGTATACTCTTACGAAGAAAGCCGATGGATGTGTCTATTTTTGTCCGAAACTAATACAATACATTTATGAAAAAACTTAGCTATCTTGTTTTATTTTTCCTGTTAGCTATTCCTGCATCGGCGCAGAATCAGTTCAAGTTGAGCTCTATTCCTTTTCTTCTTTCCTGGCATAACACGCCTAAATCCTTTCAGGTGACAGATATTAATAAGCGCATTTCCGCCATTCCGCACAATCTGATTATCCACAACCACCCTGTTGATTACGAAATAGAAAAAGACCGGATCAGCATAACTGCGGCAGGAAAAACGAATCTTTTCAACAGCCCTTCCGGGAAGTCGAAGGTTGCGAACGCCCCGCTTATCCTGTTTGAGCCGGAAGCCGATTTTACAATGAGTGCACGGGTTACAGGCAAATTGAAGTCGGTTTATGATGTAGCTGCCCTTGTCATTTATCAGGATGATGATGTCTGGGCGAAATTCTGTTATGAGAACTCGGTTCATCTTCAGCCGACAATTGTTTCCGTTGTCACCCGTACTTTCTCTGATGACTGCAACTCCATGCCGGCAGGCGATTACGCATATATGGCAGTAGTGAAGAGGGGATCGGAATATTCATTCTTCTACTCCTCTGACAATAAAAACTGGTTGATGGTCAGGAATTTCAATCTTGAGACGAAGGGGAAGATTAAAGTAGGTTTCGCGGCACACGGTTCTCGTGGCGACGGCTTTACGGGAGTATTCAGTGAGATAAAATATCAGCCGAAAGCTTTGGATGATATGCGAATGTTGTCTTTGTTTTGAAGCTGTATCCTGAAATTTGTACCCTTATTACGGATATGATAACCCCAATTACAGATACCTGATTTCTCAATTGAAATAATTTCTATCTTTGTTGCAGTTCAAATACTTATGAATATGGATAGAGTTATAAAATTAGATAATGTAGATCACTATAACAGTCTCTACGGATTGGAAACCCTGCATCCTCTGGTGAGTGTGGTGGATCTTACCAAAGCAACCAAATCGGTCAATCATATCCAAATGACTTATGGCCTTTATGCACTCTTTCTGAAAGGAGCTAAGAACTGTGATATCAAGTATGGTCGCCAGCATTATGACTATCAGGAAGGAACCATCGTTTGCTTTGCTCCCGGCCAGACCGCCGGAGTAGAGATGCTGAATGATGTAGTGCAGCAAGAAGTGTACGGTATCCTCTTTCATCCCGACCTGATTCGCGGAACCTCCCTCGGAAAGACAATAAAAGATTATACTTTCTTCTCTTATTCAGTAAGCGAGGCTTTGCACCTGTCCGATCAGGAAAAAGAGACTGTGATGGATTGCCTGAAAAAGATCAGTATTGAGTTGGAGCATCCTATCGATAAGCATAGTAAAGCATTGATTGCTATGAATATCGAGCTTCTGCTCAATTACTGTATGCGGTTCTATGAACGCCAGTTCATCACCCGGAGCGGCGTCAATAAAGACTCTCTTACCAAGTTTGAGCAACTTCTGGATGAATATTTCAGAAGTAATCTTCCTGTGCAGGATGGCTTGCCATCTGTGAAATACTTTGCGGATAAAATCTATCTCTCACCCAATTATTTCGGTGACATGATTAAGAAAGAAACTGGTATGACACCTCAGGAACATATTCAGATGAAAGTGATTGAACTGGCTAAAGAACATATCGTTGAAACGGACGAGACAATCAGTGAGATTGCTTATACCTTGGGATTTCAATACCCGCAACACCTCAGTCGCCTGTTCAAAAAACGTGTCGGCTGTACGCCCAATGAATATAGACTGCAAAATGTACAGTTTTGAAAAAGGATATATTGAACATAGAGACCGTACACCAGTGCAATTGCTGTTTGGGAAATAAGACCTTACATCCGTTGGTGAGCGCCATTGACTTATCTAAAGCCAATGTGATGCAGCGTACTATCAAGTTCGATTTCTACACCATCTTACTGTTGGAATGCGAATGTGAAGATTTCATCTACGGGCGTAAGTATTACGACTATTCCAATGCAACAATGATTTTCCTGACTCCGGGACAATCCATCAATATCAACGAAGGAAAGGCATTCCCCCGAAAGGGCTGGTTGCTGGCTTTTCATCCCGACTTGCTTTGCAGCACTTCATTGGGGCGGAACATTAAGAATTACTCTTTCTTTTCTTATCATCTGAATGAAGCGCTGCACCTTTCTTTGCGCGAAAAGGATAAAGCAATTGAATGTATGTACAATATTGAGAAGGAACTGCAACATGCAATAGACTGTCATAGCAAGACCTTGATTTCAAGATATATAGAACTCCTGTTGGATTATTGTTCCCGTTTCTATGACCGTCAGTTTATCACTCGGAATGAAGTCAATAAGGCGATATTGAATAAGATGGATATTGCGTTGGATGACTATATCCAGTCCGGACAATTGAAAAACGGTGTACTACCCTCTACAAAATACTGCGCAGATATACTTCATTTATCTCCCCGTTATTTCAGCGATTTATTGAAGTTTGAAACGGGGAAGAAGCTGGATGAATACTTCCAGTTGAAAAGGCTGGAAGTCGCTAAAGAGATGCTATTAGGCAAAGGTGATACGGTAAGTTCGGTTGCTGAAAAATTGGGCTATCCAAGCGTACAATATTTCAGCAACCTGTTTAGAAAACTGGTAGGGGTATCTCCCTGCGAATATAGATTGTCACAAAACTAAGTGCTCTTGACATTCTGCGATACCCACATTCCTATATCCTGCTTACTGAGTGCTGCCGCCATCAGGTCGGGGAACTTATCGGGCGTACAAGCAAAGGTAGGCACACCGATATTTGCCAGAAATTCTGCATGATTTTTGTCATAAGAAGGGGCACCGTCATCATTCAGGGCGGGCAGTACGATAAGTTGCACGCCACTATTCACCAGTGATACGAACTTCTTTCGCATTTCTCTCGGATCGCCCCCTTCATACAAGTCGGTCACCAGTACCAGTACCGTATCTTGCGGACGGGTGATTACTCCCTGGCAATAGGTCAGGGCGCGGGCAATATCCGTGCCGCCACCCAACTGTACACCGAAGAGTAAGTCTACCGGATCTTGCAAGTCATCGGTAAGGTCTACCACAGCCGTATCAAATACCACCATCCGCGTGTTCACTGCCGGAATGGAAGCCAGTACAGACCCGAAGATTCCGGAATAAATGACGGATGTCCCCATTGAACCGCTCTGGTCCAGACAGAGGATGATGTCTTTCATTGCTTTCCGTTTTCTGCCGTAACCGATACGGACTTCCGGGATGATAGTCTTGTATTCCGGTTGGTAGTTTTTCAAATTCTTGGTGATGGTGGTCTTCCAGTCTATCTCGTTATAACGTGGATTTCTCCGCCGTGCAGAACGGTTGAGCGCTCCCGTCACAGCCTGTTGGGTAGGGGCGGAGAGCTTGCGTAGCAGTTCGTCCACCACTTTGCGGACTACCTGCCGTGCCATTTCCTTATTCTTTTCAGGAATAACCCGACTGAGCGACATCAGTGTAGCTACAAGATGTACATCCGGCACTACCGTTTCAAGCATTTCCTTTTCCGTCAACAGTGAGGTGATATTCAATCGTTTGATGGCATCGCGCTGAATGACCTGTACCACAGTCTGCGGAAAGAACTCACGGATATCTCCCAGCCAGCGGCTTACCTTTGGGGCGGATGATCCGAGTCCTCCGCGGCGGTCGCTGTCATATACGGCTTCCAATGACTGGTCGATGCGTTGCTCTTCCGGTGTCAGTGTGATACCCGTTCCATCGGCTTCGTTTCCACCCAGTATCAGGCGCCACCTTTTCAGATATTCTTCTTCCATTGCTTTCTCTTTACTTCGTTTCAATTCCTAATAACCGGTGAATCAAGGGAATCACCCTCAAAGCTTCCTCTTCATTGTGTGAAGTTGCTGAGGCTGTTGCAGTCTGTATGCCGCCTGCACCGCCCGCCTTGGCTTTCTCACCCAACTTCCGGCGTTCTGCGGGACTGAACTCGCTGAACGTGCGTTTCAGTATGGGAAGCAGTTCCATGAAGGTTTCTTTTTCCTGCGAACATACCCAGTTATTTACCAGATTCCACAAATTATCATCCAGCAGCAGAATGGAACCGGAAGAACGGAGGAAACCCTCGAACCAGTAGGCCATATCTGCCGGAGCATTACCGATGGAAGAATAATAACTAAGGGTATTCTGCGCTTCTTCGGCTGAAATGTCTCCCTTGTCGTTCAGCAGCCGTGTGGCATAGCCGGACAACAGCGGATGTACATTAACGGATGTACGCACCTGGCGGATAAATTCCAGCCACATCCTGTTCAGCTCCGGATCATTGAGAGTGGAAACTGCGTAATCCGTAGACACCAGTTTGTTGAGTATGTCCGTAGCGGCCTCTTCGTCTATATTGATACAAACAAGTACTCCACCTGCAAGGATACGGGCAATCATAGCTTGGAGCATATCGCCTACCTTTGAGAAATCCAGATTACGGACATTGCCGTAGCGGACGATATTTACCAGATCGGGTACTGCCTCCATCATCTCGATAATATCAGTGGAGGCAGCCGAGAGGCGGTCGAGTTGCACCGTCATGGCTTCCACTAAGTCCGGTAGATTGGCAGGGATTACCCGGTCGAGCAGCCGGGTGAGTTCCGGAATATGCCGTATCTCTTGCGTCTGTTTGAGCAGAAACTTCTGCGTTGCTTCTTCCAGTGTATTTCCCCAGATAGCCTTTTCGATGATGCTTATAATCTGTTCCGGCTTATGGTAGAGTGTCCATTTTTCTTTGAAAGTACCTTTACCGTCAGTACCGCCCGGAATTACCCAATCTATGTCGAGCAGGTGCAGGCGATGGAAGAAGATACTTCTATCCAGATCATTCGGTTTACGAAGGTCGAGAGTCAGCTCTTTGATTTCGGCTGTAAATGGAACACGCAGCCGTTTTTGAGTCTTTTCCACATCTACCAGCAAGGGAACTTTGGGTACATCGTCGGGAACACGTCCCAGACGGTTACTGATGATAAGTTCTTCCTTGATGATTTGTAAAAGGATATCGTCGCCAAAGCCCATGACGGTGGTGATGGCTTCATTAAACTCAGCCAGTGAAGGGGCGGGGAGATTACGTAAAGCAGCCGTCACCTGTGCCAGACGCACAGTTTCGATGACGTGGGCTACGGAGATATCCATATTCTTCTTGCGGAAAAGGGAAGTAGCCTGACTGATCCAGAGGGTACCGTCGTCCTGCGGATGATGCCAAAGATAATGATACCAGCCCGGAGATTCTATACCGGCTCCGTATCCGCTGCGGAAAGCAAGCCGGTCGTATGTCCAGGGAATCCAGGTACATTCTATTTTTATTTTGGGCAGTCCTTTCAGCAGTTCGTTATCCTCTTTTACTTTAGGCATATTTTCGAGGGCGGGCACATGCCAGGCACCACAGACCACGGCGATGCGTTCGAAGTTTTCTTTCTGTGCCGTGCGGATCATCTTACGCATCCAGGCTTCGCGGAGCTGGTCACGGGGAGAGGTATGTTCGGGAAGTTCCTCCCGCAATGCGGTTACGGCTTCTTTCACAGCTTGAAATACATCGGCACTGTCTTTGCGGTGCTCAATGGTAGTTTCCCACCATGTCTCCCCGTCTGTATATCCGGCCGCTTCTGCCAGATAGTCAAAAGGATCTCTGTATACGGTGGGGATAATCTCCTCCTGTTGCTCTTCGGTTGTATTATTGGGTTCCTGATTTTGCGCCATCGAATGTACCAGTGGTAAATCGAAGAAGCGTAACGGTACTTCGTTCCTCAGGGCATAAACTATCGTCTGCCATTCCGGAGAGAATTCGGCAAACGGATAGAACACCGCATTCTGTGGCTGGTCGGGTTGATAGGCGAGTAAGGCGACGGGTGGTTCCATCTGCTCATTCAGCACGCATGGAAGCAGAGTCTCGGCTTCTGCCGGACCTTCCAGCAAGATGAGATCGGGCTGAAGCTCTTGCAAGTATTCCAGTACGTTCCGGCATGAACCGGGACCGTGATGCCTTATTCCTAATAAGTGAATTGCCATTCTTTTAATCTTTTAGTTCGTATGATGGAGTGGGAGGTATCAGATCATATCCCTTGATGCACGGTAGATATCTTTCCATCCGTCGCGGTTCTTCACTACCGTCTCCATGTATTCCTGCCATACCACTTTATCCTGTACCGGATCTTTCACCACTGCTCCGAGAATGCCCGAAACAAGGTCTTCGGCATGTATCTGTCCGTCTCCGAAATAACCTGCCATGGCCAGACCGTTATTTACCACCGAGATAGCCTCGGCCGTACTTAATGTACCACTGGGTACTTTCAACTTCGTCTTTCCATCATTGGTAGCTCCCTGCCGCAGCTCACGGAAAATGGTTACTACACGACGGATTTCTTCAAGTGCCGGTTTCTCTGCCGGAAGTTGCATCACCTTTTCAAAGCTTTCCACGCGGCGGCGTACAATGTCTATCTCTTCGTCAATCGTATCCGGCAAAGGAAGAATAACGGTATTGAAACGGCGTTTCAAGGCGCTCGACAGATCATTGACTCCTTTGTCGCGGTTGTTTGCTGTTGCAATGATATTGAAACCGCGTATCGCTTGTACTTCTTTATTCAACTCCGGAACCGGAAGTGTTTTCTCCGAAAGAATTGTGATCAGAGTATCCTGCACGTCAGAGCCGATACGTGTCAACTCCTCGATACGTCCTATCTTGCCTTCTTGCATGGCCTTCATTATTGGGGTTTGCACCAGTGCGCCTTCACTGGGTCCTTCTGCCAGTAGTCGGGCATAGTTCCAACCGTAGCGGATGGCTTCTTCTCCTGTTCCGGCAGTACCTTGCACTATCAGTGTGGAGTTGCCGGAAATGGCGGCAGCAATATGCTCGCTTACCCAGCTTTTCGCCGTACCGGGAAGTCCGTATAGCAGCAATGCGCGGTCTGTTACCAGGGTAGCTACTGCTATCTCCATCAGGCGGCGGTTACCTATATATTTAGGTGAAACTTCAAATCCGTTCTTCAGTTTGCCACCCATCAGATAGGTGACTACCGATTGCGGAGACATTTCCCAATTTTCGGGAACAGAGTTTGTTTCATTCTTTTTCAGTTCGTGCAGCTCTTCTGCGAATTGCTGTTCGGCATGTTGTCTAAGTAAGGTACTCATATTGTTTTGTATTATTTATTGTCATTAAACAAGCTGTTTATTTTTTCTTTCATTCTCATATATTCCGCTGTCAGTCGGCAGAATTTGGCAATGGCATGGTCGGCATCGTATGCCACTGCCTGTTGTTCTACTTTGGGCAACATCTCCGGAGGAAAGTATAGCGACAGGCGTTCTGCCATCTCTTTCGGATAATAGTAATAATTGCTATGGAACAATCTTTGTAAAGTTCGTGTGGAGAATTTTATTCCCCATTGCGTCCCGTCCGCATTATACCAGGGTTCGGGAATATAATTGCTCTTGCTGTCTGTCTGGAAGTTGATTTCCTCCCGTTGCTCCGGTGTCAGTAATCCCATCAGCGAGGAGGCGTAGGCTTCATTTGCATCTTCTTTCAGGGTTTGATACGCCCACAGATTGTCACCGAAGTTTTCTATCGGCTGGCATAAGTTGAAGTAGGAACCGAATGGTGGCTTCTTTGCCAGTTTTGCGGCGGCTTTCTCCGGTGAACAGTCGTAGAACTCTGCCCAGAAACTGAGCGGTACACGTTCGGCGAGTTGGCGGAGCAGAAACTCTTCATCTTTTTCTTTCTTGTTGGAACTGACCTCTTCCAAACCCAATTTCTTCATCTCAGGTGTAAAGGTGATTTTATCGTATGACCAGCCCAGTAACATCTTATAATGAAGTTTTCCACGCAGCAGGTCACAGTATGTTTTTACCAGTTCCGAGTCGGGCAGACTGCATAACAGGCGACGGGCGGTTTCTTTTACATTACTGCTTCGGTCGGTAGTGGCAATTTCTTGCAGGAAGTTTTCATCCGTTTTACTCAGATTGGTGCGTAGGCATTGTATCAGTTCGTCGCGGTGGGCGGCAGATTCATTTTTCAGTTCGGTTTGCAGCAAGGCAAGTCCCTGTCCGGGGTTCTCTTTTCTCAGGCGTTGCAGCATCCGCTTTCGTTCTTCATGCGAGGCTGTTTCCCAGGTTTCGTTTCCGGTATCTCCCCAGTCCGGTAATTCCATGTGGGTAAGCAGCCAGCGTCCACGGTTACCTGTTAAGGAAGAAAGCAGTGCTTGCTCTTCGTGCTTATCGGGATTATTGCGGTCGTAGGCATGTGAGATTAGCGTCCGCAGATAGAATGGCGGAATAAGCTTGTTGCACCGGACAGCTTTCCGGTAAGCATATAATAAAAGATACCGGTTCTGTTCATTGACCATCTGAATCAGCAGGTCGCCGATATTCCGGTCGAAATAGGGCAGACTGTCATCCGGAGCTTCATTCATGGTGATAGCTTCTCCGGCAGGTAACGGTTACATTCCGGCACGGCTGTAGGCGAAAGTCAGGGCTGAAAACTGATAGAAAGCGTCTTCCGCATCTTCGCTCTTTTCTTGCAGCAGCCGGAAGTTTTCTTCCAGAGTTTCCGGTAAACCATTCGGAATGAATTCTTTGGCAGCGGTTCCCAATAAGGCTGCATTAATGATTGGTTCAGTTACGTTCATCTCTCCAAATATAATAGTCAGATTGATACCACATTGAATTTAGCTCCCAGCAATTGGCGTCTGCCAGAAAGAAGGCGGCAAACGGCTTTCCACCCGTGACGGATAGAATGTCTGTTCGGGTGATGTCTTGCATCTGCACAGGCATCAGTTCGTTGTTTGCATCCTGCACACAGAGTTGTTTCCCTTGAACAGCCAGTCGCAGATTTTCTACTAATACGGGTACATTTTCGGCAAATGGGTTCTGTTGCAGGGCTTCCCTGTATCGGGCGGTTGCTTTTTGCAGATTCGCACAGAAATACGGGGTAATCGCTTCTTCGGATAATTCACATTCTTTGAACAAGGCGCGAAGACTGCCTACTCCTTTATAATAACAGAGTTTTCCGTCGTAGGTACTGCCGGGAACAAGATTGAATTCCGCCAAGGTTCCGGGAGCTGTGAAACTGAGATAGATGGCGAAACGATTGCTCCGACATCCGTATAGCCAGTAAATATCATTATTCAGCTCGTTTATCTTCTGACTTCTCTTGTGGAGTACCAGCCACTGGTCGGTAATTGTTTCACCCGCCAGCACATCCTCTTTTGCTTGCAGATAACCTATCTGTGTGCGGATTTCCTGTTGCCACTCTTCCGGTTGCAGGTCCAGGTTCCGGTAACTCTTCATCAGGAGGTAGAGTTTTCCGAGTTGGTCGGTTAACTTGTATTTCCAACTTTCCTCATAAAAGTTTATTTCTTGAATGGCTTTCAACCGATTGGCAAGTCCGGGAGCCTGGGCGTCGACCATACGGCGGGCAATACCGTCGAAAAGAGTATAAGCCCGTTCCGGTATATTGATTAACCCGTTGCGTAGCAGGTCTTTCAGCCAAATCTCCAGTTCATCAATACCGTTCAGCACCTTTTGGTGGCGCATAGCCTGACGTTTGGCTTGTGCAGCTTCATCTACAGGCGTGTCGCTTTTGGCTTTCTGTTCCTTCTTTTCGGCTTTTTCTTCCCGCTTGGAAAGCCAGGAAGTCACCCATTCCGGTTCGTCCGCTTCTTTGAACTGCTCTGCCTGTGCGGCATATAGAAATAAGAGTCCCAATCCATGCTTGCATGGAAACTTCCGGCTGGGACAGGAACATTTGAATGCTACGTTTTTTGTATCGATTACGGTCTGGTATGGAGTTTTCCCGCTTCCCTGGCAATGTCCCCAGATAGCACGGTCACTGTGTTCCAGCAACACCCACTTGGCTCTTGTCGCGAGCCCTTTTCCGGCTTTTACGGAGGCTGCATCCGGGGCTAATTGTATGATTTGTTCTTCTGTTAGATTTAATAACATGATAATCTTAGTCAGCTATTAGTGTGTTTTTAGATTGCAAGTATAATGCTTTTTTTCTGTTTTCAGATTTTTCGAAGAGAAGAGTTTTTTGTTTTTACCGGAAATCATTTAATCCGTATTCTTAAAGCCGGGAAAGATTCTGTAACTTTGCGGCAACAGGTATCACATACCTGCGAGTAATATATAAAACCGACTTGTATGGATTTTGAAACTTGCATAGCCTCTCATTCTTCAGTTTTGATGGAGGGGGCATTGGGAGAACGATTGAAGCGTGAGTATGGTCTCACCATCAATGGCAGTGTAGCTATGGCTGATTTGATTTATAGTCAACAGGGGCGGCTGGCATTGGAAACTCTTTGGCGGGGCTACATGGGGATTGCTGAAAAATACAATCTACCGTTCTTGGCTACCACCCCAACCAGACGGGCCAATAAGCAGCAAGTTATTCAGGCCGGATATGATGAGGCTATTATTGAGAATAATGTCAGGTTCCTCCGTAAGATAAAGGAAACATCAAATATTGAAATGTATATTGGCGGTCTGATGGGGTGTAAAGGAGATGCTTATACAGGCACCGGTGCTCTGAACATTGAGGAAGCTCACGACTTTCATCATTGGCAGGCACAACTATTTAAACTTGCGAAAGCAGATTTCCTGTATGCGGGAATTATGCCTGTGTTGACCGAGGCAACGGGTATGGCGAGGGCCATGTCCGATACCGGAATCCCCTATATCATTAGTTTTACCATCCAAAAAGACGGGAAACTTATTGATGGGCATACCATCGACTATGCTATCCGCTTTATCGATGATAATGTATCTCGCAAACCGGTGTGCTATATGACAAACTGTGTACATCCCTGCATCGTCTATGAAGCTCTTGCGCACAACTTCAACCAGACCGAGGCTGTCCGAACACGGTTCATCGGTATTCAGGCCAATACTTCCGCATTGTCTTATAGTGAACTGGACGGTTCCGCTGATTTGCAATCTTCTTCTCCTGCCGACTTGGCTGAAGGTATGATGAAATTGAAATCAGAATATGATTTTAGGATATTTGGCGGCTGTTGCGGAACGGATGATACACATATGGAAGAAATCGCTAAGTCTATATCTTGCGGAGCATTGTCCTGATGCTTTCGGTCTTTTCCGAAAAGAGTGAATTTGAATGAGTTAATTTTGACTATATCTTAAATTATATTATTATGCTTACTTGGTTCTTGAATTTACTTGGTTTTAAGAAAAAAAATATTGGTAAAGGTGTTTTTGAAGATTATGAGCCTATTACGCAAGAGTTGATAGATGTAACTCCTGAAGATGAGCTATATACTAAAATTATGTGGAGCTTGCTTAGCGATGAAGTTTGGTTTAGCGATTCACAAAAGGCTTTCTCTCTTATTTATGAATTGGATGGAGAAGTTTGTAACGGAGGATTTAATCAATACTATTTCAATCCGTCGGGTGAGGATCGGTATGAAGTTGAAAAGGCTTTGGAATTGATTGGAGCTATTGACTTCTCCAGTCTTATGAGACGAGCTAATGCTTGTTACGAGACAATAAAACCAGAATTAGAAAAGTTTGATGACGGTACATCGGAAAATTTTAGTAAAAGTTATGAGGATAATCCTCTGACAGAATTTGATAATGAATATTATGAGTTGAATAATGGAGGCCGTCTTTTTGTATTGATGTCACAATTTGTAAAGAAACATCCACAGGATTTTATTAGTAAGTAAATTAAAGCCTATCTAAAAGAGAATACTATAATACTCAAAAAATGAAAATTCATTCCTTTTTTGTATATTTGCCTCTTAACTTTTAAAATACCACAGTTATGAGAAAAGTACAACTATTGTTAGTTTGTTTAGTGCTTTCAGTGGCTGCTTCTGCTGCTGATAAGGTAGTTAAGTTACCCAAACCCAATTTGAATCGTGCCGGTACGGTAATGAAAGCATTGTCTGAACGTCAGTCTACACGTGAATATGCTTCGAAAGCATTGAGCCTTGCTGACTTGTCGGATTTATTGTGGGCTGCTAACGGAATCAATCGTCCGGAGTCTGGAAAGCGGACAGCTCCATCGGCTTTGAATAAGCAGGATGTAGATGTATACGTGATATTACCCGAAGGGAGCTATGTGTACGATGCGAAAAATCATCAGTTAAATCTGGTTTCTGAAGGAGATCACCGCGATGCTGTTGCAGGTGGTCAGACTTTTGTAAAAGCGGCTCCGGTATCTTTGGTACTGGTCAGTGATGTTTCCCTCTTTGGCGATGCTCAGAAGCCACAAAATCAGGTGGTTGGAGCTATGGATGTTGGTATCGTTTCGCAGAATATCTCTTTATTCTGTGCTAATGCCAAATTGGCTACAGTGCCACGAGGTTCGATGGATGCCACTCAGTTGAAGAAAGTATTAAAACTGAAAGATAGTCAGATTCCTATGTTGAATCATCCTGTAGGGTACTTTAAATAATAGAATAGATAAAAAATACCAACTTTGATATGTCGGGGGAAAGATGCTATGGAAATAATGATTATCTTTGAACGACTAAAAAGAAAAGTGTATGGCAATGGTATATAATGCACAGTTGCGTAAACTTCCTATCGGGATACAGACGTTTGAAAAGATTCGGGAAGGTAACTATCTGTATGTAGATAAAACCGAATTTGTGTGGAAGATAGCTTCTGCAGCAATCCCTTACTTCCTGAGCCGTCCCCGTCGTTTCGGTAAGAGCTTGCTTTTGTCTACTTTCGAGGCTTACTTTGAAGGAAAAAAAGAACTGTTCACAGGGCTGGCTATCGAACAGCTGGAGACGGAATGGAAGAAGTTTCCGGTGCTGCACTTGGACTTGAATGCGGAAAAGTATGACTCACTGGAACGGCTGCATAATATTCTCGGTCGTCAACTGACTCTGTGGGAACTTCAATATGGTAAAGGTGCTGACGAAATTACTCTTTCCGGACGCTTTTCCGGCATCATCCGTCGTGCTAGCGAACAAGCCGGCTGCGGTGTGGTTGTCCTGATAGATGAATACGACAAACCTTTGTTACAAGCCCTTGACGGTGATGACGAGTTATTGGAAGATTATCGCAAAACTCTGAAAGCTTTTTACGGTGTGTTGAAGAGTGTCGATCGATATTTGCGTTTTGTCTTCATTACGGGAGTGACGAAATTTTCGCAAGTCAGTGTGTTCAGTGATCTGAATCAGCTAAATGATATCAGCATGAAGCCTCAGTATGCCACACTTTGCGGTATTACTGAACAGGAATTAGTCGATGTTTTTACTCCGGAACTTCAATGTCTGGCAGAAGCCAATGGGCTGATTTGGGAAGAAACTCTGCAGAGAATGAAATCTATGTATGATGGTTATCATTTCTGCGAGTTTGCTAAAGGTGTCTTTAACCCATTCAGTGTGCTCAATGTATTTGACGGTTATAAGTTCGACAACTACTGGTTTCAGACCGGTACTCCGACTTTCCTCGTCCACATCTTGCAAAAAACAAAATATGATTTGCGTACTTTGCTCAATGGCATTGAAGCCCCTTCTTCCGTATTTTCCGAATATCGGGTGGATTCCAATAATCCTATTCCGCTGATTTATCAAAGCGGCTATCTGACAATCAAAGGCTTTAATGAGCGTTTTCGTAGTTATCTGTTGGAATTTCCCAATGACGAAGTACGTTATGGTTTTATTAATTTCCTTGTGCCGTTCTATACCGGAGTGATAAATGACGATCAGGGGTTTTATATCGGTAAATTTGTCAACGAACTGGAGAGTGGTGATTATGATGCTTTTCTTACCCGCTTGCAAGCTTTCTTTGCCGACTTTCCTTACGAACTGAATGAACAGACTGAACGTCACTATCAAGTTGTATTCTATCTTGTTTTTAAATTGATGGGACAGTTTACTCAAGTTGAAGTACAAAGTGCCAGAGGGCGTGCAGATGCTGTAGTGAAAACTCCTCAATACATTTACGTCTTCGAATTTAAACTGCATGATACTGCGGAGGCTGCGTTGAAGCAAATTGATGAGAAAGATTATTTGATACCTTATCAGGCTGACGGACGGGAAGTGATAAAACTTGGTGTGGAATTCAGTGCTGAGAAACGCAATATTAATCGCTGGCTGACTGTAATGTCATAATAAAAAGGGTTATCCTCTTCAAGAAGATAACCCTTACATTACATGAATTTACTCTATTTTTTTAGCCTTGTTTATTTGGCATCTTCAATAATAGAACAGATACTAACCCGGTTCCAGTCTGGTTCTGTGAACATGTCACCCACTCCCTGACCTTCGGCAGTAATGCGTGACGGGTTGATTTTATACTTATTGACCAAGATTGTCTTTACGGCTTCGGCACGTGCTTTAGCTATTCTTGCATTGACTTCGGCACTACCTTCCGGTGAAGCGTAGCCTTTAATCACCACTGTTGTATTTGCGTATTTCTTCATGTAAGAAGCCACACGTTCCACATTTGGCAACTGAGAGGCATCGACTGTAGATCTACCTTGTCTGAAAGTAATGATGGATTCCGGAATACGGCTGGTCTCCACTACCGTCTCAACAGGGATTACCCGGTTCTGTAAGTTGTTTACTTCTTGTTGTAGTGCGCTGATCTTCTGTGCGTCAATATTGATCTGACCGTTCTTCTCATTCACTTGTGAGCGAAGATTATTGATAGAATTGTTCAGGTCGCTAATCTCGGCCGGATCATAGAGTTTAGCCAAGGTAAAGTGATGGCTTCCGTTGCTACCACCAAAGTGGTAAGCTACACCTGCTGTTAGTTCAAAGGCGGCATTGTTTACATTGAATCGGCTACGGTTGTGGTCGCCTTGCATATCATATACCAATGCCGGTTTGACTCCTATCGTCCAGGCTTTAGCTTCTCCGAGATTGAAGTTGAAATTCATTCCGAAACGGCTGGACCAGGAGTTCACATCTCCAGGGCCGTCCATGTAGTAGTGCAGCCATCCTGCACCGGCCACGGCTTCTACTTCAAATATCCGGGGAACACCTGTATAGCCTGCAAACAGGTTCATCAGGTTAACCTTACCCAATAAGCTAAGGTCTGAAGCATCAAAAGCTGTCTTACTGTTCGAGGTGTTTATATATCCCATGCCTTGAACTCCCAGTCCGAAAACGGGGGTAAGTTGCTTCGTAAACTCAATTCCCAAAGCCGGGCGGGCATTCTTGAAGAAAGCGCTGTGGCTTACAGGAGTTATAATACCGGTTTTTAGTTCTATAGACCAATTGTCTGTGAATTTGCTGCCTTGTACGGTAGTCTGGGCATTTGCAGCCAATGCTGCTAAAACAAATGCTGATAAAATAATTGATTTTTTCATAATTGAAATGCATTAATAGTTGATACAATAAAATATAACATGCCCTGAAGTAGTTTATTTGTTTGCTCTTTTCAGGAATAAAGCGGGAGGGTTAGGTTGCAGATTTCTTGTTTGCTTTGATCTTTGTTAAGTTTAAAGTTAGTTTAATCATATAATCTACTCTTTCTCGAATCCCGTTCATTAACGTAACAGCGATTCTTTCTTTAAAAATTTAATTTTCTTCTTCATAATTCATTATTTTAAATTCATAATTAAGGTTGCTGTTCATTTGTAACAACATAATCTTTGAAACATGGTTCGATGTATGAAAGGGTAATTAACAATAATTTAATGTTGCTCAAGATTCAATAAAAAGTTGGCTCGGTTTACTCTCACTACCCTCACTTTTAAAATAGCTTATTGATAATTAGAATATTAAGTGTGGGTGAGAGTAAAAATCCGGCGTGAGAGTAAGCCGCTTACTCTCACGCCGGATTTTTACATTTCTACATCATAACTTCTTCTGTTATACCGTAATACCCCACGTTTGGCGCATATATCGGTTGGTTCTGTAATCCGATGTTTTTTAGCTTTCCTTCCCCGCGTAAGCGGCGGATATGCCCCATTGCGGTCGATTTCATCATGCCACATACCCTTTGGAAGTCACTTCTTGTCATCATGTGGTGCTGACTGAAGTAGATGGTTAGCCGGCTGTCTATTTCTTCATCCGATAATTTGTTGGAGTGTCCGTTGTGTTTTATATTCTTCAATTTCACATTTCCGATTTCACTTCTCAGTTCCTGATCCGCCCGGAATTTGATGCCTTTCAGCCTTACTTTCGTATTCTTCCGTTTTGTATCTTCTTTGATTTCTTCCGTGCAGGTCAGGGTAGGGTGGAAGTAACCGATACCATCCAGATGTACCTGCCTGCCTTCCGCCAGTTCTTCACCCATTGCATGAGACAGGGCGTCGAGCACGGCCGATACATCAGTTTCCGTCAGTGAACAACGTTCCTGGATTTTGCGTCGCAACCTGTCGGTTCCTGTTTTTCCGTTCAGTGTGATGCGTGCATGCAGTTTTGTTTCTTCTTGTGACTGGTTGGGAGCCACCGGGTTTTCGTACCATTCAAATAAGATTGCCATAGTTGCTTGTTTTAATTATAAGGTATTAATTTGTTTTACATTAGGGACTATTCTGTTTCCTCCTAAGGAACATCCCTTTTACCCTTAGGAACGATTGGGTATTAACCTTGGTCAACAGGCTTGTCAACGTTGGTTGCTCGGCTTGTTGACCTCCATTGCACGGCCTGTTGACCAAGGTTAACACTCAATAGGACTTACTACAAAGATACAAAATAAGCAGGGCTAAGTCAAGTGATTCCCTGTTTATTTCTCAATTATTATTGAAGCTTTTACTGTAAAATGTATGAGCTGAACTTTTTTGAAATAAATGCAGAATAATATGCTTAAATACTTGACTTTCGCTTTTTGGAGCAGTATCTTTGTAACTCTTTAAAGGAATTATACTATATAAATAAAATTCAAAACAGATAATGATATGAAAATCACTTCAATAAGACATGACAAAGATGCAGGCAGAGAGATGATGACCGTTTATGATGCCGACGTGCTGATGGAGAAGATGAAAACGGAAACCAGAGACGGGTATGTGACGGGGTTACGGACTATCATCCCTCAGTTGGAAGGTACTGAATCCGCATTCTCTCATATTGACAAACTTCCACGTGTCTATCCTGCCGTGGAGTGCGCCCGGACTAAAGACGGAGGGCGAAGGATGAAACGATACAATGGTCTGGTTCAGCTTGAAGTGAAGAAGCTGGCTGGACTGGCGGAGGCTGAACTGGTGAAACGTCAGGCGATGCTGCTTCCTCAGACGTTTGCCGCTTTTTGCGGTTCCAGCGGAAAGAGTGTGAAAATATGGGTGTGTTTCGCCTTACCGGATGGAAACTTACCGAAGCGTGAACAGGAAGCCGCATTGTTTCATGCCCATGCCTATCGCCTGGCGGTGAGTTGCTATCAACCGTTGTTCCCGTTTCCTATTACCTTGAAAGAGCCTTCACTGATGCAAAGTTGCCGGATGACGCTCGATGAACATCCCGGATACAATCCTCATGCGGTACCTTTCTGTCTGGAACAGCCATTCTCCATGCCCGGAGAACAGACCTTCCGGCAACGGCAGTTGGCTGAGAAAAATCCGTTACTGAGGCTGGAACCGGGTTTTGAAACATCGCAGACCTTCACCATGCTTTTTGAAACCGCCCTCGATAAGGCGCTCCGGGATATGGAGAACTGGCGACGGGGAAATAATCTCCAACCGTTGCTTGTCCGCCTTGCGGAGTATTGCTACAAGGCGGGCATACCGGAAGAGGAAGTTGTGAGGCAGACGATTATTCATTATTATGCACAGGCGGAGCAGCAAACGGTACGTGCTATGGTTCATAATATTTACCAAGAGTCTAAGGGCTTTGGCTCTAAAACTATTTTGACTCCGGAGCAGGATACCGCTCTGCGCCTGGAAGAGTTTATGGAACGGCGCTATGAGTTTCGTTATAACACGGTGTTGAACGATCTGGAATACCGTCAGCGGAATTCCATTCATTTCTATTTCAGACCGGTGGATCGGAGGGTACGCAATACGGTGGCGATTAATGCCCTGAAAGAGGGGATTCGCGCCTGGGACCGTGACGTGGAGCGTTATCTGACATCAGAGTATGTGTCTTTGTACAATCCTGTTGAAGAATACCTTTGCAGTGTGGGGCGTTGGGACGGAAAAGACCGCATCCGGGCACTTGCCAATCTTGTGCCATGCAATAATCCGCATTGGCGGGAGTTGTTTTATCGCTGGTTTCTCAGTATGGTGGCTCACTGGCGTGGGCTCGACCGCCAACATGGAAACAGTACGTCGCCATTGCTGGTTGGGGCACAGGGGTATCGTAAATCTACCTATTGTCGCATTATTTTGCCGCCTGAACTGCGTTTCGGATATACGGATAGTCTTGATTTTAAGAGCAAACAGGATGCGGAGCGTTATCTGGGGCGTTTTCTGCTGGTGAACCTGGATGAGTTTGATCAGATTAGCTCTAATCAGCAGGGTTTTCTGAAACATCTTTTGCAGAAACCTGTGGCAAATTTGCGGAAACCTTACGGTTCTACCATTCAGGAAGTGCGCCGTTATGCCTCGTTTATCGGTACCAGTAATCAGATGGACCTGCTTACCGATCCCAGCGGCAGCCGCCGTTTTATCTGTATCGAAGTGACTGCACCTATTGATACGAATGTCACCATCAACTACAAGCAATTGTATGCTCAGGCCATGGATGCCATTTATAAAGGTGAGCGCTACTGGTTGAATGATGAGGACGAAGCTATCCTGAAAGAGACCAACCGGGATTTTGAACAGGTCAGTCCGCTCGAACAGCTTTTCCACTGCTATTTCCGGGTGACGGAAGAAGAACGGGAAGGGGAATGGCTGACCGCAATGGAGATATTCAATTATCTACAGCAGAAAACCCGCGATAAACTGTCGGTCAGCAAAATAGGGCACTTCGGCCGTTCGCTGAAGAAATTGGATATCCCTTGCAAGAAGACGAATAGGGGGACGGTGTATCATTTAGTGAGACTTGGATAGACTATTCTGCAGATAATCCTCCCAGCACCAATGCTACATTACCTATTAAAGAACGGTGCAATTGGAAAGGTGGATAATCAGTATGGTCGGAGACAAGCGTCAGATGCTCTTCGTCTTTTCCCGGATGTATTCGTTTTATGAGTGCTCCCTGAGGGGTAAGCAGCAGATAGATTTTGTTCCATTGGAAGAAAAGCCCTTCGTTGGAAAGGCATTTGCAGGCTATGATATCACCACCTTTATATTGTGGAGCCATACTGTTGTCTTTTACCGGAATCAGAAAGTCCGCCTCATTGAATAGAGGTAGGGAGAAATGTTCCGTAGCTTGAGAGAATGTTCCCTTTTTACCGGTAAATAGCGTCGGTAATGTTTGGTAGGAAATTAGGGGAATCCCTTTTTTTTCTGTTACCGGAGGCGGAAGTGTTATCTTCGAACCGGAACGTACCATATTGCCTTGTCCGGTAAGCAACCAATCCGGGTTGATCTCTTGATATATTCTTAGAATATTTTCTAATTTATCGGTGCCAATAGCCCCATTGTTTTTCAGGGAACGTCCAAAAGAAGCATTTGACATTCCGATACTTTTCTCAAAAGCGGAGATAGAAATACCCTTTAAATCAATATATTCTTTGATCCGCTGTAATATCATAGAACAACCCTCCTAAATAAAATTATGCAATAAGTAGGAAATTTTCTCCGATTTTATTTGTTTTGTATTAGATAATTTCCTATAATTGCGAAACCTAAGAAATACAAACAGCCGTAAATATACAAAAATAGCCAACTAAACAGAAAGCGAAAGAAACTATAACGTGACAATAAATGAATTTTTAAAAACTTAAAAGCTAATTTATGGAAAACGAGAATGCGGATTATGTTCATGGAAGTGACCTCTTAGTAGGCATTTTAGTAGAGGATGTTTTTAACCCTCTGGGACACAGTAAGACGTGTACGATTACTAACACGGCTGAGACAAAAGACCGTGCGGTGAAACCGACATTGGAAGAGAAGGCAAAGGCTGCCGCCGCCGGTAAATGGAAAGAGAAATCCGTGAGTGGATTGAGCGTAAGTATCAGTTCCGAAGGATTTGTTTTTTACGGTGATGGCATGGGCTATGACAAACTGTTGGAGATGTGGGAAAGCGGGAATCCTGTTCCTGTGAAGTATGCGCTTCGTGGAGAAGAAGACACGAAGTATCGTCAGGGCAATTTCATTATTACTTCGTTGGAAGAGGTGTCTGCGGCAGATGATGATGCTACTTACAGCATCTCGCTGGAGAATAGCGGGCCTGTGGAAGTTAAAGTGGTTACACCCAAAGCATGAGTATGAACAAAGTAATACTGTATGGTAAGGAATATCCTAATCGGGTGACGATGGGTGCCATGATTGACTTTAAGCGTGAGACGGGTAAGGATGTAAATGAAATCGGCGCGGATATGGAACTGTTGACGATGTTTATGTTTTGCTGTGTTCGTTCTGCTTGTCGTGCTGATGAGGTGACGTTTGATCTTGGCTTTGAACGTTTTGCCGATGGTATTGACCTGAGCGAGTTCAATCGGTTTCAGGAGAGTATGGTAACCGGGGGTGAGGATGGCTCAAAAAAAAAGGGGCAGGAGAGGAAGCTGTAGGCATTGAGGAATTACTGGGTTTGGCAATGGGGTGTATTGGGATGAATTTAGACGATTTTCGCCGATGCACCCCTGCTGAGTTTTCGGTTATTTATCGTTTTTGGCTGCAACATGATGAACGAAATGTACAGAATGATTGGGAGCAGACACGCTTTTTGGCTTGCTGTATGTTACAACCTTATAGTAAAAAGAAATTGAGTCCGACGGATGTTTGCAGATTCTCGTGGGAGAGGAAACGGGAACAAGAAGCTAAGAAAGAAGTTAGTACAAAAGAAAGGTTCGAAGAGATAGCAAAGAAATGGGGGTAAAGAAGGGATGTTATTTACTTTTCTTTATCATTTGAGGAGTTGTTCTCATCCACTGAATTTGTATCTTTTTCGCGAAGGTGTTGTAATTCTTTACGATTCATGAGAGCTTCTTCTTTGTATTTAGCCCACTTTTCTTCTTCTTTGCGGCGATTTTCTTTTGCTTTTTCTGCTTTAATTTGAGCTAGTTTCTCTTGTGTTTGCTTTAATTTTTCTTCCGCTTGTAGTCGCTCTTCGTGACTTTTTTGTGCAGATTCTTTTAATTTCTGTTCAAATTTGCTTGGTTGGGGTGATTTCTTTTGGGAATTGTAGTGACTTGGTATGTGACCGAATACGCCAAAGATAACCATTCCTGCAAGAATGAAATATAGTGATATAAAAAATAGTCCCATACTCTTATTTTATTAATTAAGTTAGATTGCAAATATATGGAAAAGATGACATACGATATAGTTTTTAACTTGAAAAATGATCTTTCTGAAGCGGATAAACATACTTATTTGTTATTTAAAGAATTGTGCTTATCTCCATTTAATGAGTCTACATCTTTTTCATGTAATTCCCGAATTTCTGTTTCGAGTTGTTCTATTTTTTCTTGCATTTTGGCTTGCTCCTGCATGATTCTCTGCGTCTCATTATCTTTAGAACTCGTATTCTTTGCTATTTTATGTATATTGCCATAAAAGCTAGCAGATGCGATAATACCAAGGATCATCATTATTAGTAATATATAAGGTCCCATTTTTATGAAGTATTTAATTTAGATTACAAATATATGGAAAAAATAACATATGATATAGTATTTAGTTTGAAAAATACCCCTTCAGGAATTCTTCGAAAAATGTGTAATATATTGCTTGATATACAGAAGAATATTCAAGGTATGTCAGTTCTTTTATCTGTTCAAAAAATGGTAGTGAAAAGAGTATGGGATATGATGAAAAAAGGATGGTTGAATATTTATTTATGTTTTGCTTGTCTCTCTTCTTTTTTGCGACGCTTTTCTTCTTTTTGTTGTTCTCTTTCAGCTTTCTTACGTGCAAGTTTTTCACGAAGTTGCTGTAATTCTTCACGTTGTATGCGAACTTCTTCTTCAAGTTCATTTATTTTTTCTTGCTCCTGTTTGTCTTTTTTTGAATTATTTTTATTGGAAATTTTGTCTATATCCTTGATGAATCCCCCTGCTCCTATAAAACCAAGAATCATAAATGTTAATAATATAATGTATGTTCCCATAATTTGATTATATATTTAATTAATGCACAAAAGTATGGAAAAAAAATCATATGATATAATATTTAATTTTAAAAATAATCCTTCAGTATCTCTCCGTGAAATCAATAAATTATTGGTTGATATAAGAAAGAATACTCAAGAAATGGCAACTGATGTATCTCGACAAATTAGTGCAGTACAATCCCCTGTAGACGACCTTAGAACGAAATGGCTAGGTCTTGCAGGAGGTATGGGAGCAAGTTTGGCTCTTTTATCAGAAAATGCATCAGGAATAACATTAATGAGAAAAGGTTTAAAAACTTTACTGACTTCTGTTAATTCTACGGCTACTGGCGCTAAGATTTTAAATGGTATTATTGCCGCCAGTCCTTGGATTATTGCTGCTACTGCCGCTACCGCTTTGGCTGTCGGTATATATAAACTATGTTCAGAAAGTGATGATGCAGCTAAGGCTCAAGGGCGTTTAAATGGCATAATGGCTACTTTGAATAAAGAAGTTGCTACAGAGTACCTTACCTTGGATAATCTCTTTACTCCTTTGAATAAAGCTCGCGAAGGCACTGAAGAATGGCAGAAGGCAAAGAATAACATTGTAGCCAAATATGGTGGTTATCTTGATAAGATGGGCATTGAAATAACCAATGCGGATACAGCGAGAAAAGCGTACGATAAATTGAGTGAAGCGATAATCAATTCTGCTCGTGCCCGTGCTATGGAGTCAGCAACAGCAGGTGCTGCAGATGTTTATACGGGAAAGGAAGCTGAAACAATAAAAAATATGAGAGAGCGCCTTTATGGAAATAAAGGTTCCGGAGATGGAAAAATATCATCGCAGGAGGCTGGAAAGGCTATGGGGCAAATAATGCTTGCAGTACGTAGTGGGAAGAATATTCCTAAAGAAGCGAGAGATATCTTATCTAAGTTGGAAACTGTTTGGACAGATCCTGAAGGTTTTGCGCATCGGGATAATTTTGTCGCGAACTATATTTATCAGAGTATTTCTGATATTCGTAAAGCTAAAGAAAATTATGAAAAAGAACTAGCCACTGCAAAAGCTATGTTTGGTGGAGGGCAAGATCTATTGTCTACATCGAACGCAGAAACAAATACAAATGATACAACGAATGGGACTGTAACGATTGAACCTCGTGTAGAATTAGAATCTGCCGAAGGAAGTTTATCCGCTTTGGAAGCAAAACTTTCGGAACTTAAAGAGAAACAACAGAAAGCACCTCTTGAAGAAATCATTACTTTCTCAGTAGATATTGCTAAGTTAGAATCAGATATAGCCAATGCTAAATCTATCATAGATAAGACTAATTTTCAGGTAGCATATCCGGTGAGGCCAGCGAATTTAGATGCAACTCCTGTTGGAGGAATAGCTACCGCCAGCTCTTTAGAACTTGGCATCAAAGATGGAGGTTTGAAAGATATGAAACTCGAGCCGATGAATTTTGATATTCAAGATCCCTTAACCGATATGGAGAGATGGAATGAGGCTGTGGGATTGGCAAGAGAAAAGAATCAGGAACTGACGGATAATATAGGAGCGGTAGAAGACACAGCAAGAAAAAATTATTTGTTTTTTGCTTGCCTCTCTTCTTTTTTGCGGCGTTTTTCTTCTTCTTTTTGTCGTTCTCTTTCTTCTTTTTCGCGTGCAAGCTTTTCACGAAGTTGTTGTAACTCTTCACGTGCTTTTAGTGCTTCTTCTCGGCTTTTTTGTGCAGAAGCTTTCATCTTTTGTTCAAACTTGCTGAGTTATGGAGGCTCTTTTTTAGAAGTATCACTTTTAGATAGCATTCCACCTATGCTCCATGCTCCTATAGCACCGAGTATGAGACAAATTAGTATAATATAAGGCCCCATATATTTAATCTTTAATAATCATGTTAC
>OHKL01000426.1_pt1 | contig 27701 bp, 28 predicted proteins | sample 1568721 | NCBI WGS metagenome assembly OHKL01 (sample SAMEA3879543, study PRJEB24766) | human gut metagenome | biome: human-associated habitat; feature: feces | place: USA | collected 1985/1987 | reverse complement strand
TATTGCCGGCGCCGGGGTACGGTCTATCCAGCTGCACACCGGCGGGATGTGCCACCTGGACGCGGGTATGACGGAACAGGGCCTGCGGGAGATCGGCACGGACGATCTGGACCTGGTGGTGCTGGAAAATGTGGGGAACCTGGTGTGTCCGGCGGAGTTTGACACCGGCGCGGTGAAGAACGCCATGATTCTCTCCGTACCGGAGGGCCACGACAAGCCCCTGAAGTACCCCCTGATCTTCACCGTGTGCGATGTGCTGCTCATCAACAAGACCGACGTGCTGCCCTATTTCGACTTCGACATGGACAAGGTGATCGAATACGCCCACCGGCGCAATCCGAAGCTGGAGATTTTCCCGGTATCGGCCAAGACCGGCGAGGGCATGGACGCCTGGTGCGACTGGCTGCGTAAGCAGGTGAAGGACTGGCAGGCATGACAAAAGGCCCCGCGGTGAAAGCTACGGGGCCTTTTCTTTTTATGAACGGTGTCTGCAGGTCAAAAGTCGGCCTTGTAAATCCCGGCGCGTTGGTTTATAATATAATGTACTGTCAAAACGGCTGTGGAATGCAACGCAGAAGAACATAGAAAAGGTGAGAATGATATGGAACGAATGAGAATTGCCGCGATCTTCGCCGATCAGGAGTCCCTGGGCGGCAAGGACGTGACCGTGTGCGGCTGGGCACGCACCATCCGCGACATGAAGACCTTTGGCTTCATCGAGCTGAACGACGGCTCCTGCTTCAAAAACCTGCAGGTGGTCATGTCCGCCGAGGAGCTGGACAATTACAAGGACATCGCGGCGCAGAACGTGGGCGCGGCACTGATCGTCAAGGGTACCGTGGTGCTGACGCCGGATGCCAAGCAGCCCCTGGAGGTGAAGGCCCACAGCATCGCGGTAGAGGGAAAGTCCACGCCGGATTACCCCCTGCAGAAGAAGCGCCACAGCGTGGAATTCCTGCGCACCATCCAGCACCTGCGGCCCCGCACCAACCTGTTTTCCGCCACGTTCCGCGTCCGCTCCGTGGCGGCCTACGCGGTGCATGAGTTCTTCCAGAGCCGGGGCTTCGTCTATGTGCAGACCCCCATCATCACCGGCAGCGACTGCGAGGGCGCCGGCGAGATGTTCCAGGTGACCACCCTGGATCTGAACAACGTCCCCAAGACCGAGGACGGGCAGGTGGATTACTCCCAGGACTTCTTCGGCAAGAAAACCAGCCTGACGGTGTCCGGCCAGCTGAACGCCGAGAACTTCGCCATGGCCTTCGGCGATGTGTACACCTTCGGCCCCACCTTCCGCGCCGAAAATTCCAACACCCAGCGCCACGCCGCCGAGTTCTGGATGATCGAGCCGGAGATGGCCTTCTGCGATCTGGCCGGCGACATGGACGTGGCCGAGGCCATGATCAAGCACATCATCCGCCGGGTGCTGGAGCGCTGCCCGCAGGAGATCGAGTTCTTCAACAGCTTCGTGGACAAGGGGCTGAAGGAGCGTCTGGAGCATGTGGCCTCCAGCGATTTCGGCCGCGTCAGCTACACCGACGCGGTGGAGATCCTGAAGAAGAACAACGACAAGTTTGACTACAAGGTGGGGTGGGGCACCGACCTCCAGACCGAGCACGAGCGCTATCTCACCGAGCAGGTCTACAAGAAGCCGGTGTTTGTCACCGACTATCCCAAGGAGATCAAGGCGTTCTATATGCGCCTGAACGACGACGGCAAGACCGTGGCCGCGGCGGACTGCCTTGTCCCCGGCATCGGCGAGATCATCGGCGGCAGCCAGCGCGAGGAGCGTCTGGAGCTGCTGGAGAGCCGCATTCGGGAGCTGGGCATGAAGCCGGAGGACTACTGGTGGTACTGCGACCTGCGGCGCTACGGCAGCTGCCGTCACGCGGGCTTCGGCTTGGGCTTCGAGCGAATGGTGATGTACCTGACGGGCGTCAGCAACATCCGCGACGTGGAGCTGCATCCCCGCACCGTGGGCAACGCGGAATTCTAAGAAAAACACACAAGGCGCACCCTCCGGGGTGCGCCTTTAGACTGTCGAAAAAACTGTCATTTGTAGGGGACGGCGTCCCCGACGTCCCGTTGTAGGGGCGTTTCTCTTTCCGTCTGACCGCCCCATATAGCGAGGAACGTCGGGAAAGGGCGCGGCAATACGCCAAAAAGACAATGCGGCTGAACCGCTAAAAAGATATGGAAATGTTCACATCTGTATGGTATAATTCTCTTAATGCAGTTCGACAATCGGAATTGTGAAGTTCAAATATCTTGATAAAAAAACAATCGGAACTTAAGAACGGAGGTCAATTATGAAAAAGGTGTGGTGCATTATTTTATCCATAGTAACGGTAATGAGCCTTTCAGCCTGTGGAAAGGAAGAATCAGCACTTGTAAAACAATATGGGCAAGAAATGGTAAAATATTATGGGGAAGAAAAAGTCAAAGAAATGGACATCAAGTGTAGCGATGAGGCGCAACTGCAGGTTGCGAATAACCTTGTGGAAACGGCCAAAAGCAATTTGTCTTATTGTGGGTCAAAAAACAATGTAGATACAGATAGTTGCGGTGCGTTGAAAAAGTATTTTTATTTTGATGAAAATGTAAAAAAGGCAGAAGCTACGATTGAACTTATTACAACGGAACAACATGATGGAAAGGGATATGTTTGGGTTAAGTATTCCGCAAACTATTATGATGCGAATAATGACTTAGTAATGGGTATGGGTGAAACTTATTCCCGTTGGGATATTGAAGAAAAAGATGGAACTTGGGTCGTTATTGCCATTGATGAAATGGCATAAAACGGAAACTATACTCCTAGTTTGCCGCGCAGCCAACAGCCCCCTAACAACTGAATACCTCACCCACCAAGGGCAGCTATTTTCACACAGAAAACGGCTGCTCTTTTCGTTTGCCTATGATCAGAAAGGAGCGACCAACTATGACAAAACCGAGAGAGAAAACCCGTGAGGAGCTGCAAGCCGAGATCGAGGACGAAAAGAAGAAAATCCGGCAGTTTGAGAACCGGGAAAAAATGTTGCGTCAGAAGTTATCCAATCAGCGTGTCGTGATCTACTACAACTGCATCGGCGCTTTCGATGTGCCGGATCGCCGGAAGATCCCGGAGGCCGACATCATCACGGAAACGAGAAAAGGCGCAGCACTCAGCTACGCCCCGGAAAATCGAAAAAACCTGTGACCAAAACGAAAATTTATCAAGTAGATAGGTGAAGAGGCTCTATCCATATCCGCACCCACAACGCAGATTTGAAAAAGCGTCTTGTCGCCTACGCCGGACAGCACCCCGACCAGTGCCGCCAGACCGACACGGACCCCGAAACGGGCTGTATGGAGTTTGAAATCCGCAAGGGGCGTTTCTCTTTCCGCCTGACCGCCCCATACAACGAGGAACGCCGCAGGGCGGCAAGCGAGGCGGCGAAAAAGTGCGGTGTTCATAGAAAAGACGCCGGAAGGCAAGAAAATTATGATTGACAAGTTTACTTGGCAACGATATAATAATGACAAGAAAACTTGGAAAGGAGCGATTCTGTTCAATGAATAAAGAGAAGATTTTGGAAAGCAGCCGCAGAGAGAACAAAAACAGGGATTTGGCGGAGATGGAAGTAACCGCGCAGGCAGGAAATATTGCCGGTCGTGTCGGTGCTGCGGTCTGCGTTGTTCTCACGCTTATCTTTCGTATCTTTACAAAAACATACTTTCTGAGTCCGTGGGTTGTTTATTTTAGCATCCTTACCACCCACACTCTTGTAAAGTATGCAAGTCTAAAGAGAAAAACCGACTTGATCCTTGGCATTCTCTATTTAGCGATGTGCCTCACATTTCTTGCCTTTTTTGTCCTGCGGCTTGTGGAGGTCAAGGAATGAATGACGAGCTGAAATTGAAAAACAACCTCAAGGAAGCACGCGCAGAGAAAAAGCTATCCCAAACACAACTGGCGGAAATGATTGGTGTATCGAGAAACACAATTAGTTCCATTGAAACAGGGCAATTCAACCCCACCGCAAAGCTGGCATTGATCCTCTGCATTGCTCTGGACAAGAAATTTGAAGAACTGTTTTATTTTTAAGGAGGAAGCGAATGGATAATATCGCTCTGTTGATCTTAGGCATATTCATCTCCGTTATTGGAATCGTGAATATGACTGGAAATATCAGCACAATACATTCCTACAACCGAAGAAAGGTCAAGGAAGAAGATGTACCGAAGTATGGGAGAGCCGTCGGCACAGGTACGCTTATCATCGGTGTATCTTTGATAGCGGCATTTGTCACAACTTTCTGGAGTGAAAAGGCAATGTCTTTCATTGTTATTCCGGCACTCGTCATCGGCTTGGGCTTTATCTTGTATGCACAGTTCAAGTACAATAAGGGAATATTCTAACTCATTTTTTGAAGAAGTTTGAGATTTGATGTAGTATTTGCAGCTAAAACCGTAGTATATAGGTGAAGCCGGAAAGGAGGCGATGTGATGATAACAGATGAAAATATCATTGAATTATTTTTCGCGCGTTCAGAACAAGGCATACGGGAACTGGATACAAAATACGGAAAAGACTGCCACAATCTTTCCTACCATATCGTAGGAAGCAGGCAAGATGCGGAAGAATGTGTAAACGATGCTTATTTGGGCGCATGGAACGCGATTCCCCCTGCGCGCCCTGATCCCCTGCTGACTTATATCTGTAAAATCGTTCGGAACATTTCATTGAAGATTTATTACAGAAAGGAAGCAGCAAAACGAAGCAGCCATTACGCGATTGCTATGGAGGAAATTGAAGCCTGCATAGCAGCCCCTAACACAGTAGAAGCAGAGATCGAAGCCAGAGAGCTGGCCTGTATCATTGGGGATTTTTTGGATACGCTGACTGCCGAAAACCGCGTTATCTTCATGCGCCGCTATTGGTTTGCCGACAGCTATAAAGACATAGCCGAGTTTGTAGGACTTTCGGAGAAAAATATCTCCGTCCGGCTGACCCGTATTCGTCAGAAAATGAAAGAGTATTTAGCGGAGAGGGAGGTGTTTGTATGAACTCTAAGAATTTTTCCGAAGCAATGAACAAGTTGGAAGATAAATATATCACAGAAGCAATAACATACAACCATATGAGCAAAACTGGCACACGCAGGCATATTAAAAAAGGTTTTTTAATTGCTGCACTTATCGCAGCTCTCTTGCTGCTGTGTGCTGCTGCATATGCAATTATCCGTTCTTACTCAACGACCATCGAAAACACAACCCTATATTGGTATACAGATGCTGGCGTAGTGGATTCCAGACAACCGGGCTTGCTTTCACCAGAAGAAGCTGCACAGAAACTTGCGGTATTGTTCATGGAGGACTTGAAAACAGACAGCGAGGAAAGAACCTTTAAGGTAACGGAATATAAAAACCTTTCTGTATCTGTTATGCCGACAAGTCAGATTGATGCGGAAACTGCTGCAATTTATTCCTTGAGGGAGGAAGAAATCTCCCCTGACACATGGCTTGTGGAAATCTCCGTTTCCTATAAATACGAGGGAATATTAAGCCCTGTCGGACCGAGTAATGGGGAGTGGATTGACATTCTCTATCAAGCAAGCCCTATCGGATTTTTAATGACAAAAGATGGCAATTCCTATTCTCTGCAATCGAGATATAGTTAAGACAAAGTGGTGCAACACCATTCACAAAGCGCAATCGACGAAAATCGGTTGTGGAAACGAGAAAAGGCGCAGCACTCAGCTACGCCCCGGAACAGGTTACAGTATGAACTTTGCGGGAAATAAAAAAGCAGAGTGTCCATTACAGGATACTCAGATACTATAAGGACACTCTGCATGTCATAACTCAACACTATAGATTTTTTTGAAATTGCTTTCAAAAAATCTGTGTATGACAGCAAGAGTAACTTGATGCGCAGAGCTCACTTGTCTTTTGATTCTTCAGTTGTGTCAGAGACTGCACCTTCCAGCAGGTCCGTCACGACCTGATTGAGCTGTGCAGCGTTCTTGGGTGTGATGACCGGCGTGTCTGACTGGGACTCAATGTCTTTTCTGGTTCGTCCAGCCACCTGACCGCCCGCCTTGGCAACTGCCAAATTCTCTTGGAAGGTCGTTGGTTTGCGATCTCTTGAAAACTGAGTGGTAGTGGCCTCCGCCAGCATATTCAGTACCAGTTCCAGCGTAGTCATGTTATCACGAAGGTTTTCCTTTTTCAAGCCTTTCAGGTTTTTGTACTGGCGGGTGGACATCCCCGACCACGCACGGGATATTTCATCGGTGAGGATGGCGTACTCCACGCCCTTCTGAACGCCGCGGGCATCCCATTCATCGGTCAATTCTTTGCGAACTTGGATGGCTTGCAGCCGCTGGTTGATCCACTCGCGGGTATAGCCCTTTTTGAGATAGGTTTCCAGTGCCCGCTCGATGGTCAGTTCCGGGTCGATGGTTTCCTCAATGCGCTCCCGGCCAACCTGTGCTAACCATGCTCGGAATGGTTCTGCTTTTGGAGAGGGAATAGATTGGACGATACGGAGGAGCTGCTCGGTGTCCGCTACATCGGTCAATCGTTTTTTCCCGTCTGGAGCAGTCATTTTCAACTGTACGATTTTTTCGTACAGTTCAACTGCGCCTTCAGACTTTAGTTTTCTCTTGAGATCACTCCAATAACGACGAGGATTATCTGTGCCGCTCAACACCTCGCAGACATCGACAATGGAAAAATACCATTCCTCTTTTTCCTCGTCCCACACCGTGCGGATACGTTTGTCCTCGAATAGCTGGATCTTATCATTCTGTGCCATTCTGTTCACCTCACTCCTGCAACAATTCTCTCAGCAATCCCTGGCAGCCCTCCAGCACATCCCGCCAAGTCGACTCGAAGTCCTCGGTGTACCACGGGTCGGCAACATCGCGGGGGTGGTCGGTATAGTCCATCAAGAGATGTAACTTGCCGGCAAAGTCGCCGCCGCAGATGCGGTACATATTCCGCAGGTTCGCGCTGTCCATGCCGATCAGCAGATCGTACTTGTCGTAATCCTGATTGGTGAGCTGCCGAGCTGCGTGGCCGTCGCAGGTGATTCCATGCTCCGCCAGCTTGCGCCGCGCCGGAGGATAGACCGGGTTGCCGATCTCCTCTCGACTGGTGGCCGCCGACTCGATATGGAATTGTGACGCCAGCCCAGCCTTCTTCACCAAGTCCTTCATCACGAACTCGGCCATGGGGCTGCGGCAGATGTTCCCATGGCAGATAAACAGGATATTCTTCATACCGATTCTTCTCCGAAAACTCATCATTTTCTACAGTATAGCAGGTATCCTCGTTTTCGCCAAGAGCAATTTCCAAATGTTCGGCTCTCTCAATCATCCGCAGCAGCTCCTTTTTGGATAAGCCGCTTTCGGCGGCCTTCCGAATATACCAGCACCTCTCGTCCATGGTCAATCCGGCCTCCATGATGACCACATTCTGTGTCCAGTTCAGACGCATTGCCGCTGCCAGCAACTCCGGCGTGTCGCCGTACATCCGGTAGAAGTCCCGCATCCGGCGCAGATTGCGGGGAGAAAAGCCCTCGGCTGCGGGATAGGCGGCTTGCAGGTATTCCGATGCCGCAACAGCTGCGCTTTTTTCGCTCCTGCTGCCGACCAGCCGACCAATTTCACAGTACAGCTCCATCTGCGGGAGCTGCGCCGCAACAGCGGCGTCCAGCGCGGTGAACATGGCGGTGTAATCTGTTGGCTTGCGGATGTTCATGGTTTTTCTCCTTTCCGGCGCGGTGCGCCTGATCAACGCTCAAAGCAGAGAAAAGCACGGCGGTGTCACCGTGTTTTTCTCTGCTTTGACCTGCTTCAGATGACCCGCACGATCTGCTCCCACAGCAGGATGTGCTTTTCATCGATGGCTCGGTTGTCGTGGTAGTGGCCGAACAGCCAGTAGTGGTATTTTGCTCTTTCCCGTACCTCTTGCAAAAAGTCCGTGAGCCGGTCCGCCTCGTTGTGGCGGCTTCCCGCGAGGGCGATGCTGGTGGGAGCGCAGTGGGTAATGATGTAGTCCACCTGCCAGCCGACCGCGTCGAGGCTTCGCCGCGCCTCGGCGTATTCTTTATCGGAGGGCAGCTCCTGCGCCCACCAAGAAACGTGGTTGATGCGGTATCTCGCTCTTGGCTTGCGCTGGAGCATCGTGAGCCTTCGCTCAAAATCCGGGGCGTCCGGCTCCAGAATTCCATCCTCAATATCGTGGCTTTTGGCACCGCCCATCGTAAAGAAGCGGTAACTCTCCAGCTCGAAGATCTGACCGCGCATCAGGTGCAGCACATGAGACCGAACGCGATGAACCTTGCCGCCGTGCCACTCCGCCACAGGGTAACGCTCCAGTGCATCATAGTTTTCATGGTTGCCGCAGACGAAGGCAAGCGTGAAGGGCAGGTGTTCCAGCCAGTCCAGCGTTTCATCGTCGCGGCTGTTACCAAACCACACGCCGCCGAAGTCACCGGCACAGATCATAATGTCCTGCTTTGTCATCTGCGCCTGTTCGGGAAAGTATTTTGGTTTGAATCGCTCAAAATTTCCGTGGAGGTCACCGGTCACAAATACCATTTTTCCATCTCCTATTTTAGTTTGTTATGCTCTGCCGGATCTCAATGCCGCTCTTGAGCGTCACGCTGATCTCATTCTTGGACAGCACCTTCACCTGCGCCACCAGCTGCCGGATGGCACTCTCGTCCCATTCCGCGATGTGTGGCACGGCGTTTTCCAGCATCCCCGCGGCATCCCTGATACGCCGATCCGCTTCGGCGTGTTCCTTTTTCTCTGCAAGGATGGAGGCCCGCAGCTCCTTTAGCGCGGTCTGCTCGTCCGGTATCTCCTTGAACTGATCCCCATAGGCGATGGGATCATCCGCCGCCTTTTCCAGCAGCCTTTGGAACTGTGCCTCCAGCTCTGCCAGTCTGCGGTCGATGTCGCCAAGGCTCATGCCGCTGCCGGGGAACGGGATGACCTCCGCCTCCAACGCCTCCGTGATTTGGCGGATGCGGCCATCCAAGTCCGGCAGGACGGTGTTGAGGGCGGCTATGATCGCCTGCTGGAGCGGCGCCTCGTCCATCGTGGGCGAGCTGTGGCAGTATTTCTTGCCATAGTCCAGACGGCTCACACAGCGCCACACGACGCGCTTTCCATCGGGGCGCGTCCATGTACAGCGGCGGTACAGCGTTCCGCACTCGCCGCACACCAGACGGTCCGAGAGGGCGTAGCGGCTGGTGTAGGCGGCAAGACCGGTGGAGGCTCTCTTGGAGGGGCTTTTTGCCGCCTTGCGCCGCGCCATCTCCGCCTGCACCGCGTCGTACTTCTCGCGGCTGACGATGCCCTCGTGGTGGTTCTCTATGAGGTACATGGGGAGCTGCCCTGTGTTTTTGATGACCTTGCGGTTGATGACATCCTGCTGAAAGGTCTTCTGCATCAGCACGTCGCCGCAGTATTTCTCATTCCGCAGGATGCTCTTGATATGAGGCAGCGTCCATTGCGGTGACTTCTCGGAATATATCACGCCCTGCTCATGCAGCTCGTCCCGCAGCATCCGGGAGCTGGCCCCGGCGAGGTATCGCTCGTAGATCCAGCGGACGACCTCCGCCTCCTCCGGGATGATCTCCGGCTTATCGTCCGCGCCCCTGCGGTAGCCGTAGAGGTATTTGTACTGGATGGTCGCCTTTCCGCTCTCCATGGCGCGGCGTTTGCCCCATGTGACATTGGCGGAGATGGATTCGCTCTCAGACTGCGCGAAGGCGCCGGAGAGCGTGATGCGCAGCTCGCTGTCCTCCTCCAGCGAATTGATGTTCTCCTTTTCAAAGATGACGGCGATGCCCAGCTCCTTGAGCGCCCGTGTATAGTAGAGACAGTCCACCGTGTTGCGGGCGAAGCGGGAGACCGATTTGGTGAGGACGACGTCTATCTTCCTCTGGCGGCAGTGGCGGATCATGCGCATGAAGTCCTCGCGCTTTTTCACCGAGGTGCCGGTGATGCCCTTGTCGGCGAAGATGCCCGCCATCGTCCACGCGGAATTAGACATGATCTTGTCGGTGTAGTATTCCTTTTGCACCTCGTAGCTGTTTGCCTGATCCTCCTCCTTGGTGGAGACCCGGCAGTAGGCGGCGACTCGTAGCTGTCTTTGCAGCTCCGCCTGCCGGACCGACTCCGGCTTTGCGGGGATCTTAATGACTCTTGGGGCGGTTTCGTTCACAGCTGATCTCTCCTCTCTATGGACTGTCCGTTCTTCAGCGTCACGGTCACGCAGTTGTTCGTCACACGCACCTTTGACACCGTGCTTTGCAGCAGCTCCGCATCCGGCTCCGTTATGGGCTTGCGGCCGGTGAGCAGCCGCCGCAGCCGCACAGTTTCGTATTCCGTGTTCCCGATGGCGTCGTACTGCTCTGCCGCCAGTTGAAGGAGCAGCGCTCTGGCGTTGTCCTCGTCGATGGGCTGCCGCTCCAGTGCGGAGGTCAGCGCCTCCCGTGTTTTTCCGCAGGCAGTGCCGACCACTTGGGATGCCGATGGCTGGACACGGTCGGGGCAGCGTATGAGCTCGTTGAGCAGGTCGGCGACGATCTTCTCAACCCGCTCAGAAGGCGGCGCGCCGCAGAGCCGCCGCAGGGCCTTCTGCGCGGGCGTTTTCTGCGGCGGGCGGGCTCTTGCCGTTCTCTTTTCCGCTGCCGCGCGGAGATGCTCCGGCTCGATGAGTGCCGGATAGCCTTTCTCTCCGATATAGCGGCTGTCCTCTAAAATACGGGAGACCATGTTTTTGTTCCATGTCCGCCCCTCATAGTAGGGGATCTCCTGCCGGCAGAGTGCTTTGGTCAGCTCACCCAGCGTGGCTCCCCTGCTGTAGCCTTGGAAGATAAACCGCACCAGCTCTGCCTCCTCCGGCTGGATCGTGATCTCGCCCAGCGTCATACGGTAGCCGAAGGGCTGCTTTCGGTTTCCCATTATCGCACAGTCCTCTCAATGGATTCCCGCAGCTCCAGCCCGTTATGCAGGCGGAAGCGGAGGGTGTCGTTGCTCTCTACGATGATTTCCGCAACGAGTGCGCCGCACAGCTCTGTGTCGGGGTGGTCGAGAGAGTCCGGCCCATCCTCCAGCAGGGCTATCAGCTCCTGCGTCCGCTGGGCGGTGGCATCCCCCTCGGCAGCCATCAGCTTCTCTTTGTCCAGCTTGGCCTGCCGGAGCTGACGGGTCAGCTCATTGCTTTTGGCTATAAAAATGTCAGGATCAACGAGGCCGTTTTGCTTGAGAAAGACCAGCGTTTGATTCTGACTGGAGAGTTCGGATATTTTTTTGTTGAGGGAAACAATGTCCTCGCTCCAGAGCAGCCTGCGATCACGGATCGTCCGGAGGGTTTCGAGCATCCGCTCCAGAATGGGGAGGCTCTGATGCTTGAGCTTATAGAAGAGACGGCAGAAGGCTTCATCCGTCTGCGCTTCCGGCACGGGCTTGATGGTGCAGTCGCCTTTTTCATCGTGTCGGCAGCAACACCAGTACCATCTGCCATTGACTTGCTTTGCCCGGATGCGGGAGCCGCAGGAGCAGCGCATCCGGACGCAGAGCCTTCCATGAGTGACCGCCTGCCCGACGCTGCGTCTTTGCCGCAGTTCTTTTGCGCGGTCGAATAGCTCCTGTGGAATAATGGCATCGTTGCTATCCTCCACATAGTACATTTCGCGCTCCCCGTGGTTGATCTTCTGCTGCTTGGGGAGGGTGGCGGTCGTGTATCGCTTTTGCAGCAGGGCATTGCCTGCATAACGCTCATTTTGCAGGATGTAATCCACAGCCTTATATTTCCACATCCGCCTCGATGTATCCTCGGCGTTCAGGATTTCCGCGATCTCCCGCGGATTCCTGCCGGAGAGGTATTCGAGGAAGATACGCCGCACGATCTCGGCCTCCTCCTCGTGGACGGCAAGGCTTTTCCCGTCCAGCCGGAAGCCCCAGGGGGCGCGGCAGGTGTTGAACTCGCCGCTTTCCATCCTGCGCTGATAGCTCCATCGCATATTGCCGGAGATGGATTCGCTCTCCTTTTGGGCGAAGGCGGCATAGATGGCGGTGATGAGCTCGCTGCTCACATTGGCGGTATCGATGCCCTCGCGCTCGAAGCGGACATTGACGCCCAACTCCTTCAGCTCCCGCACTGCCTCCAGACAGTCCTTGGTGTTCCGGGCGAAGCGGGAGATGGATTTGACGAGGATCTGGTCGATGAGCCCTCTGCGGCAGTCCGCCATCATGCGCTGGAAGTCCTCCCGCTTTGCGGCGGAGGTGCCGGTGATGCCCTCGTCGGCGTAGATATCCACCATGCGCCATTCAGCCTTGCCAGAGATCAGCTCGGCGTAGTAGCGGTTTTGCGCCGCGAAGGAGTTGAGCTGGTCATCGGAGTCCGAGCTGACACGGGTATAGGCCGCTACCCGCAGCCGCGCGTTTTCCGGCTTCTCCGCCGCCTCGATCTTGATGACGCGGGGCTGCGCTGCCAGCGCCGTTGTGCCGTCTGTCAGATGCTTTTCCGCCATGCCTGCGCACCTCCTGTTTTCGCAACACAAACACTACCACAACCTTGTTCAGAAAGCTACTGAAAGATGAAGAAAATCAAAGAGAAATCATAATGTCCGCGCCGCTGTCCGCGGCGATCCGCGCTGCCACCCTCCGCAGTTCCTTTTCGCTGAAGCTGCCGTTTTCCAAAAGCTGGCGCAGCAGAAGAATGATGCCGTAATAATTGACGTTCTGATCCATGTCAGCACCTCTTTTCTGAATTTTGCCCTGCGGCACAAATATGAGGATCGTCCGGGGATAAGGAGGGGGGGTGAATGCAGGCCGTTCAGAGGATTGAAAGAGAGAAGAGAATGGATGGCGGAAAAGAGAAAGAGGAGGTGGACGATCCCCATACTTCTACCGCAAAGCAGAAGAGGCCGCTCCGTATCGGGGCGGAACTGCTCCTTGCGGAGCGGCCTTCTTGCTCTTGCGTTGCTGCCTGTATTCGACACTACTTCCCCAGGCAAGGGCGGCGGCTGGAACCGCGCTGGCGCGCGTCACGGGAGTTTCACCCCTCCGAGGTTCTCTCGGAGCTGCGTACAGGAGTATCATTGTAAGCTGACGGGGTCATGGCGAAGCAGCCTGCCAAAGCTGCATTTGACCTGGGTGGGTATCGCTCTGCACCTTCTATTGGCCGTCCTAATATGCGGAGAATGCTCCGCACAGGTGGTCCTCGCGCACCCGGTCTGACGCTCGCGCCGTCAGCAAAGGTATTCCAGTCACCGGATATGACCGCTTTGGCGGTGTTTTTCAAGGTTCAGAGGGATCATGAAAAAGATCCCCTCATGTGGTAGGCAGCGAGAACGCGATTTTTAGAACCATTTTTCAAAATTTCTTGAAATATTTTTTGAGTTGTTGAAGTTGCTTACCGACAGCTCTCTGGGAGAGGCCCATTTCCGCTGCAATTTCCTGCTGGGTCTTGTCCTCAATGCAATACTTGGTCAAGAGCTCCTTCTCCGAAATCGAAAGCCTTTTCAGCACCCTCACCAACCGCTGGTCACCAATTCCCTCTATCCAGCCGTACCTTGACGCCGTCGTGTAATCATCCCAGCGGCTGACTGATTCCAGGAACTTTTTCATCAATGCGGACTTGTCCTCCTGCTCGGCGGAAGGCTCGTCAAAGTTGCCGATGCCCAAGTCCTGCGTATGAAGGCGATAGATCCTCTCCTGTTTGAATACCTCCCAATCGAAGTCATGCATCTTCTGAATGGCGGTATTAGACATCCCGGCCGACCTATACTCACGCCGGAGTCTTGCCCACAGCGTTTCAAACTTCTTCTTTTCTGCCGCGTAATTAAAGCCCATATATGGTTCCTCCGTATTCTGAAATTTGGTTGGCTACAAATCTCAGAAACGGGTGGAGGGCTACGGCAGCGGGGGCGCGCACAGGGCGCAAAAAAGCCCACAGCGACACCGCTGTGGGCATGGAAGTATGCAAAGATGTGGACGCTGGGGGGAGGGGGATGATCTTCGGATAGACGCAACGAATCAACTTGTCTTATGCTTGCGCATGGACAAATAGAGGAAGAATGTACTTGCTCGGAGGAGACAGCGTCGAGGGGAGGAGGACATCCCATAGAAACCGCCCTTCTGACATAAAGCCAAGGCTACATCCTTGTTGGACAAATACGGCATCCGTGTGGATCTTGCAGCGATCATAGAGAAAAAATAAGAGAGACTGCAATACAGCAGTCTCTCCCACACTCAAAATTTTCACGAAAATTCAGGATCGTCATGGCACAAATGGCTTCGGTGGTTGTTATGCCGCCTATAGTCGAATATCTGCCGAATCTCTCAAAGCATCATATTGTCGGTTTATTCTGTTTTTATGCGGTTACACAGTGCGCAAGCAGATATGTCCTACCCGTCTTCACAAAAAGCAACAACGGCGATTCCGGGTCGTTCAGCTCCGCCGCGCCCAGCGCCGCGTGGTGTGTAATCCGCGACACGGTGAAGGCATACCGAACGCCCCGTGCATCGGTGAACATCACGCATTCTCCGGCGTCCAGTTGACTGATAAAGGCGAAGCACTCCTCACCGCTGCTGCCTCCAATGACCAATGTCCCGCTATACAGTGTTCCACTGTAGCACGCGGGGCGGAACGGGAACAATCCTGTGTCCCAATCCGCCGCCACTGGCAGCGAAACGCCGTACTCCGGCAGTCCTATAAGACCGATGTAGTCGCGCCCGTTCAGCTCCAGCCGGGGCATTTCCTCGTCGGCATGGTCGCCGATCACGCCGGCGATCGGCTCAGCCGTCAGCATTTGCAGCCGATGCGCGGCCTCGGTTCGCTCATCCCGCTGCGCCGCGCTTTTCCATACGCTGAGCAAGGCAAGCCCCACCGCCGCTGCCACCAAAATCGCTCCCGCAAGCAGGAGTAGCCCGGAAAATGTTCTATTTCTTTTCATGCTTCTGATTTCTGTTCAACACTCCCAGCAGTAGAAGCGCCAGCCCGGATACCGCCATGCAGACGATATACAGCGTCAGGTGGGACTCGTCTCCCGTCTGAGGTCTGTCTCCCGGCCCCGGCGTAGGTTTTGGGGTAGGCTCCGGCGTGGGTATCGGGTCGGGTACAGCACTGTGCGTATTGGTCACAAAGAAGCTGCTGCCGCTGCGCTGCACCGTGACGGTGTAGCCCTCCGGGACATTTCGCTCCAAAACGCTCCATGTGCCGCCGACAGCCGTCCAGCGGTACATCCAATCGTTGTCGGCAGACAGCGTCCGCCTTTCCTGCTCCACGCCGTCCCTGCAGATGGCGATTTCCACGCTGGCGGGGCGCTTGTCTGAGGATTTTTCTCCCGCCCAGAGCTTTACCGCCGTGTAGGTGACGGGCGTGTCCGGCTCGTCCCCGCCGCCGGGTTTTTCGGTGTACTTGGGCGCGGCGGTCACATCGTATCTCCAATTTCCACCTCCGCCCACGCCGGGAACGGCAATGAGCGACGGCGCATACTGCCGGGTGCTGCCGCCCACTTCCATGTCGGCCTTATCCACAAGGTACATACCTGCGGAAAGCCCGGTAAACACAGCCCTTCCGTCCGCGCCGGTAACGGCGGTGCCGTCCGGTGCGAGGGCATCCGCCGCTATATACGCCAGCAGAGTGTCACGCAGGGCATCCCACTCCGCCTGACCGTTCCCGGCGGGCATAAAGATGCCGTATCCCACGAACGCGCCGCAGAGAGTGTAACGCCCGTTGGACGAAATGTCCGCCGCACGGTACAGTTGGACGGTCTGTCCGGAGGCAGCGTATTGCAGTGTCAAGGTGCAGCTGCGGGAGGTGTCCACGGCTTTTCCGCAGCCTGTGCCGCCGTTGTGACCAGCAGCATGAAGAGCAGTAGGCAGAGCAGCTTTCTTTTCATTCAATCTCTCCCTCCTCATTTATGGGCAATTTTTTCTTGGGCGGCTCGAAAAACACATAGAGCATCAGTATAAAGATAATGGGTAATGCCACGATGGGTGTAACGATGAGCCTGTCTACGATAAAGGCGTCGGACAGCACCTGCATTTTCCGCAGATCCTCCGATGACACGCGGTGTCCCCGTATCAGCAGACGGTGGGTATTGATACCGTAGGGCGTACAGGTGATGAGCGTACAATAGTCCTCGCCCTCGGTGATGAGCAGGTCACCCACATCGGTGGGCAGGACAGTTTTGATTTGATCGACCTCATAAATCATCGCCCGATCAAGGACGGTGATTCGAAAAGTGTCTCCGATTTCCAGCTTATCGAGATCAGTAAACAGCTTTGCGCTGGGAAGTCCGCGGTGCGCTGACAGTGCACAGTGCGTACTCTCGCCGCCAATGGGTAGGCTGCTGCCCTCGATATGTCCCACTGCGTGACTGAGCACGCTGTCGCTCACGCCGTGATAAATGGGCAGCTTCACCTGAATTTTATCGATGTCGATATACCCCATCACCCCGTCGCCGGAGGCATTCAGCGCAGAGTTATAGTCCTCCGTCAGCGCCGTATGCTCCATAAGCGGGAAATCCAGCGCCGCGAGACGGGTGTTATAGTCCGCCGCCGCCGCGAAAATGTCTGAGTAGTCCTTGGGCGTCAGGCTTTTCAGCATGGCGTCGTAGTCCTCCACCACTTTGGACTGGGTTATGGAGTTCCAATAGCTGCTGATAGATGGGTATAACAGCAGGGAGAGACCTATGAAGAATATAGCAAGCAATATCAGCGTGATTTTTCGTCCGATCTTCATGGGCTTCTCCCTGCGGTCATGGGCGGTGAAAGCGGGGGAGGCAAGCTCCCCCGCCGTGCCGCCGTTGAGTGGTTTGATTAGAAATTCTCCTTGGAAATGCGCTTGTTGGTTACCAGGAACAGTCCCGTGCCGATGACAGCCAGTGCGCCCAGCGTGATGAACAGCGTGGTACCGATGCCGCCAGTCTCAGGAAGGACGGTTCCCTTGTTGTTCTCAATCTCCTTTACATGGACATTCTGAAATGCGGCGGGAGTTGACAGCGGTGATCCGTTAGCCGCCAGCGTTTTGTTGACATCTGTTACCTTAACGCCGGCAGTCGCATTGCCGCCTTGCTCCAGAGGCAATTTGATCGGGGCAGTCAGCTTGTTGTAGCCATCGGGGGCCTTAGTTTCCGTTACGGTGTATTCGCCGCCAGCCAGACCACGGATGATGATCATGCCGTCAGCAGGGGTCACAAGCGTGGTGACCTTCATGCTCTCCTTCTTTGTCTCATCACGATGGTCAACATGCTCGGAGTTCCAGTTCTCATCAGTTGCCAGATAATAGACACCGGCATAGGCCTGGGAGGGATAGAACGCCAGCGGCTTTGTTTCACCTGTCCGCGTGATCGTAAACTCCGCACCAGCCAGAGGCTTTTTGGCGCCATTCTCCGTTGTGTACTTGAACAGCTCGCCAGAGTAGGTAACGGCCTTGGCTTCGCTGGGCTCTCCGACCTGTGCTCTTGTCGTAGAGTCTTTCGGCAGGACATACAGCGTCGCGGTGTTCACGTTGCCGTTGTCGCCGTAGACCACGCCCTTGCTTTTCAGCACGCCCTCATAGGTGATCTTGATTACATTAGGCTTACCGTTGTTGTCAAACTTGAAGGTTCCATCCTCTTTCAGCCAGTTAATGTGGATGCTAAATTTGCTGTCGGCATTATCGGCGTTCTCCACATACCAGTCGGCATTTTCTTTTGAAGTGGCGGGAGTCGCGGAAGATCCGATGGCGTGGCTGGTGCCAGAAGTTTCGTCTACACCCTCGACCCAGCCCTTTGTCAGCTCGGTACCGTTGACCCAAACCTTAATGGTGCTAAAGTGCATGAAGACGGCGGGGCTCTCCGTATCCTCGATGATATACTCCTCGATCATCTTATCGCCCTGATAGTTGGTGGCGCTGAAAATGTCGATCTTGTAGTCCAGCTTGCCGCCGATGTCGGCGGTGCCGAGAGCGCCGTATTCCGTGCCGTCTCCGTTGGCGCCGGTCTTGATGAATTTGCCGCCGGGCTTGGTGCTGTCCGGATCAGTGCCCCAGCCGGGCTGCTGGTTCTTGTCGATCACTGTTCTTGTCTCATTGGCATGGGTCAGTGTCACGGTAGCGCCCACTCCGCTCTTGATGTAATAATAGCCCTGGTCCAGCCCGTCAAATGTCACGGTGTTGTTGGTGGGGGTTTTAGTCTGTGTTGCCTCCAGAGTGGAAGTATTTACATTCTGAAACCAAGTCGCAACGGTTTCCTGCTGGCCTTCCGCGATGGAGACGATGTAGGTATCAGTATGTGCGGTGTCCGGCGTCAGCGTAAAGGGATTGCCATCTGCATCGACACGGGAATACCACGGATCAGTACTCTTGATCGTGTAGGTCGCGCCGGCAGGCTTTGTGCCGCCGACCGTGCCGTCAATATAGCTGGCATCGAAAACCTTATAGAGCTTGTACTCCATGCCCGCCGTGGCGTTCTCAATGATGATCTTGCCTGTTCCTGCGGCGAAGGCCGTCACCGTCAACAGCGACAGCGACATGACCAGCACCATGAGCAGCGCCAGCGCTTTTTTCGTGTGTTTCATGGTCTTATTCCTTTCACTTTTTATAAAATTTCTGCTTGCTGTATCTCCGGGATATATCCTGCGGCGCTGCCGTGCCGGTACGCCGGTCGGGAGAGACGATCCAATTACCCCAAGCCCTCCTTTCCGTACCTGCGCCTGAGAATATATCCGGTCACAACGGCGGAGAGCATCAGGAAAAGTCCGCCGTAGATGAAAAGGTAGGGGGTCGCGCCGCCTGTTTCGGGCAGGGGCACGCCCAAAGTGTTATACACGGTCAGCTCGGTGTTTTCCGTGATGGTAAAGGTATATGTGCCGCTATCTGCCACCTGCTTGCCGCCTCGGTACACGGCGGCGGTATAGCCGTCGTACTTCGTCTCGGTCAGCGTGACCTCCGCGCCGATGGGCAGGTTGGCAACATTCTGCACGCCGTGATTCGTCAGCGTGAACTCCTTATGCACCGTCGTTTTCTCCCCAGTGTTGGGATCAGTGATGACGCAGGACACGACAAAGGGGAAACTGCCGGAGGTATCGGCGCCGTTGACGATTTTTTCCACCGTCAGCGTCGCGGCGGATTTCCGATAGTTGTTGACGAAGTCGAATTGGGGTCGGCTGTTTGTGCTGAGCGTCGTCGCCTGCCCAGACTTTTCCGTCGTAACGGTGTAGGAGAGATCGTCCAGCTCGTAGTTGCACTCCACAACATCCACGGTCTTGCCGACCCATTCGTCGCTGATGGGGATGCTCTTACTGATCCACCAGTCGCTGCCGTTCTGCTTCCAGTCGCCCAGCGCGGCGGCAGGAATGGTCTGCAATACCGTGTCACCCTCCCGTATTTCAAAATAGAGGCGGCTTTGCAGCTCGGCGCGGTGTTCGGCGGTAAGGTCGCCCCGCACCGTTTTCTGAATAGTGATGGTGCCATCGTTGGATGAGGGATCGGGCAGTTCCTGACTAAACCAGACATTATCCAGGAAGTTGCCGAGGGTCGGGTTACCGGCGAGTCCCCCGCCTGTGTACTCTTCACTGAGGAAGAAGAAGCGCGTCAGGTACTGTCCTGCCGGCACGGTATAGGTGCCCGTATACTTGCCCCAGGTCGTGCCGTCTGAGATCTTCTGGATGTAAAGGCCGTCCTTGTCATAGACCGCTTCGTTCCCCAGCACTTGTTTTACATGTGAGCGCAGGCTCTCGGTGCTGCTGAAATACTGCGTCGCCCGCGTATCCGACACGATGCACAGATACATGGTGTCCTTATCGCGTCCGATCTTATAGCCGCACCCTGGTCTCTGTGCGTGATAGAGCTGCCAGTTCATCGTTGTGCCGGGGACAGTCAGGACGCTCTGGTATAGAGCGCTGTCCTGCTCCGCATTGATCTCGGCATACTGGTTGCCGTCGACGGGCCACACATCTACGTATGACCATCCGCTTCGGTAGCTATAACTATATCTCCAACTGCTCAGGGTCTGGTTGGTGAGCCGCACGATCTCGATCTTATTGTCGGTGGCGGTGGTGCGCCATTCCAGCCCCGTGTACCCCTGCTCGTACTGTGTGGACGCCCGGTTGTTCTGAGGGCGTTCAAAGCTGCCGTTCAGCACGGACTTGTTATAGTTGGTATTGGTGATACTGGCCTTGACGCTGGTTTCCGTACCGTTCAGTACAAGGACTGCCTCGTATTCCACGGAGGACACCGCATCGGTCACTCCGCCGCCATCCAGCGCCAAATACAGGTAGCTGCCGCTGGGCCCGAGGTTGGAGGAGGTGGTACCATCGGCGTTGCGGTAGAAGCTCCGCGCGACGGCCTCCCGCGTACCGTTGGCCTTCGTCCGATACCAGCGGTAGGACACCTGTCCGCCCGCTTGGGCGTCTCCGCCGTTGAGGGACAGGTCATAGCGGCCGTTTACCGCGATGTTGTCCTGCATCTTGAGCGTGGCCGTTGTTGGGTCGATGGCAGCGGTTGCCGGTGCGCGTTTCGGTGCGATGCGGAGCATCTCCGCTTCCGTCTGTGCAGCGTTCTCCGCCGGCGCCATATCCCATACCAGCGCGGCCATGCGCTCGTTCAGCCCCTCAAATTCCTCGTCCGTCAGCGATAGGAATTCCTGCGTCCGCGCAACGAGCTCCTCGTCGGTCAGGGCGAACAGCTCCGCGCCTGTCATCTCCGTCAGAGGGATAAGCGATGTGTCTCGTCCGATAAGATATGGGTCGTCCCCACAGTCCTCTTCGCCGTCCACCGCCGTCACGTCCCATTTTTCCGGGTCAAGACAGTCCGCTGTGTGGATATGCTCCGGCTTCGTGCACAGCAGGCCCTCCGGCGCGACAGCTGGCACAGTCGTCAGACAATCCACCGTATGCTGGTGTACCATACCGCCGGGCACATCCTCCTCACTCACCTCCGGTAGCGTGCAGAGCAACTCACCGCTACTATCGAAGCAAAAGCTGTCGTGGTGATGGATGAACTGCGGCGAATCCTCCGTACAGAGCAACGCACCGTCTTCTCCATAGCACTCTGCGGTATGAATGTGCAGTTCCTGCTGTACCGGACAGTCGATGACGGTATGCTCCGGTACGCCCGGAATCTCATAGCATTCATCCGTATGGATATGTTCCTCCTGCCCGCAGTAGGTGTCCGGCGCGGTGTCCAGCGTGATGGCCGGAAGGATCAGCGCATACGCCGTCACGAACACCACGACGCAGGCGGGGACTGAGAACCACCGGTGCCAACGCTGCCGCAGTAGGCGCTTTTTATTCAGTTGTTCCGTTTGTCGCTGAATATCCCGATTCACCGCATATTTCCTTTCTGAAAATTCATTTTATCTTTCCAAATGATGCGAGCGGCCAGACGCGGAAGATTATCTTTCCCACGATCTCGCTCTGTTCCACGCAGCCCACCAGCGAGCTGCGGGAGTCCACGCTGCTCTCCCGATGGTCACCCAGCACAAAGTATGTCCCCGCCGGCACCACATAAGGGTAATCCAAATCGCTTGTTCCGGCATCCTTTTCCGCAAGATACGGCTCGTTCAAAAGGGTTCCGTTCACGGATACATTTCCGGCGGCGTCAATATATACGCTCTCTCCGCCGGTGGCGATCACCCGCTTGACCAGCACGCGGTTGTTGTAGTAAAACGCGATGACATCGCCCGTTTCAAGGGAGGGTGACTTCACCGAAACCACAATGTCGCCCTCCGTCAGATTGGGCTTCATGGAGGTACCGTAGATCTCCAGCACCGGCAGCAGCAGAGTGGCGATCAGCACACTGACAGCCGCCACCACGACCAGCGCATAGATCGTGCTTCGCAGAAGCTTTCGGTAGCGTCGGCGGAATTTCTCCCGGCGCAGTTCACCACTCAGTTCCTCCAGTGAAGGTATCGGCTGTTCCTTTTTGCCTGTATTCTCGCTGTGGGTCATTCTGCTCCTCCAAATGCTCTGAATATATCCGCGCCTGTTGTTCCGCATCCTTAATGATACGAGCCGCTTTGCGTCGTGCATCATCAAGTAAGCTGTTTGCGATCAGTTCCATGTTGCTGAGATATTCTTTCGCAGCACTGTCCGCAGCCTCAAAAACTCTGTTCAGACGCATTGCTGCCTCGGCCATTGTGCCGGAGGTCGCAACAATCTGCTGCCGCTGCGCCAGCCTCTCATTTGCCTCGGCCAGTTCGCGTTCAAGCCGCTCCAGCTTTTTCCCCTGCGCAAGCAGCATTTCCAGCAGCTCATAGCGGTTGAGCTTTCTCAGTTCCTTTTCCGTCATCGGGGGCTTCCCTCCGCAGGCGTCAGATTTGCTGCGCCGCTGATTCCAATCAGCGGGTCGATCTTGCGGAGTAGCAGAGAAAAGGCGGAGTAAAAAATATCGTCCTCGCTGACGGCATCCTTCTGTATATAGCCCAGGTGTATCCTCACCGCCGCCGAAACGGTATCGTCGATGAGCATGGTCACAATGGCCAGCCGCTGGGCATCGTCGGAGAGCCCCAACGTTTTTCCGGTATTGACAATAAAATCGGTGAACACCCGGTAATTCTTCTCCCGGACAGCCAGAATATCCCGGTTATAGTAGCCGGACTGATAGTAGCGCCAATAGAACACCGTTCTTTCTGGGTCCTCCATCAGGTATCGCCAGTACGCGTCCCAAAGCAGTCGGCACACATCAGCCAGCTTCACTGGCTTGGCAGGAGCGACGAACTGCGTTCCGATGACGGTTCTCATCAGCTCCGCCACTTCGCAGTCCACCCGCAGGAATGTATCCGCCAGCAGCTCCGGTATATCGCTGTAGCACTGGTAGATGTACGGGTCGGACAATCCGCAACCTGCGGACAGTCTCCTCGTCGAGAGACGCTCGATGCCCTCCGTCGCTACAAGATGAAGCGCGGAGCGCTGAAGCTTGTCCTTCAGCTCTTGTTTTGAATATCGGCCTGCCATACTGTTTCCTTTCCTGCCGTGTAGCGGACACATTTGCTGCTGCACAAACGATTGCTTTTGTGTTTGCTAAAAGCATTGGTAAAAAAATAGCACGATGCAGCCCGACTTCAGGAGGTCAAAGCGTAATCGCGCTTCATATCGATGCAGACGCTTCGGTACAGCATAATTTTTCGTATGTAGTAAAAGCTGCAGGATTGCGGGTATGTGATTTCTGCAAATACACAGAGTCACCCCCAAAACGGGCGCAAAAAGGCGCGCCAATGAAAACAGTCTGTTCATTGGCGGTGCTTACTGCGCTGTTTTAACAATATTCTGGGGGGATCCCCCCAAAAAGGTTACGCAAAAACGTTATCTTCTCCTTGCAAACAAAGCAGAAATATGATAAAATCTTTCACGAAAGCGATTGCTGAGCATTTTTGCCGCGAGTCTACTACATACGAAAAATTATGTTGCAGACGTGGCCAGCAATCCCAACCGCTCCATCCTACGGCGGTGTTCTGCGCCGGTGGACATGATGTAGATACGTGTTGTATCGATGCTGCTGTGACCAAGAATATCCGCCAGCTTTGCAATGTCTTTTTCCATACTATAAAATGTCCGGGCAAAAAGCTTCCTCAAATTATGAGGGAACACCTTGTCCGGAATTACTTTTGCCTGCGCACATAGCCGCTTCATGGCCGCCCAAATATTGCTTCTGTTCATCGGCTTTCCAGTTCGTGTGCGGAAGATAACCCCGCTTTGCAGCCCTATGACATGCACATATTGGAGAAGTAGCTTCTGCAATCCCCTGGGGATTAGAATGCTCCGGGTTTTGTTTTTGCAAGAGATGGAGACCTCCCCGCGGCGGACAGCCTCCACCGTGAAATATTGCAATTCTGATACACGGATACCTGTGGCGCAGAGTGTTTGTAGCAGCAGCCACAGACGGCGGTCATGCTTTGCGGCATTTAGAAGTCGGTGGTACTCCTCCTTGCTCAATTCTCTGCTTGCGGACAGGTAGGCTTTCTTCTGTATGCGGTACAGCTTGACTTTACAATCTGCCCTCCCGCAAAAGGCAAGAAAGCTGTTGAGCGATGCCAGCATGGAGTTAATGGACAAAACGGCATAGCCGCGCACAGCCAATTCATGTTTATAGGAAATCGTCAATTCCTTTGTTAATGCCTGCACTCCGGCGTACCACGCAAAGATTTTAACATCCCGGACATACTTTTCAATGGTAGCACTGCTTTTTTCATCCTCATGTAATTTTTCAGCATATCGCACGATCAACTCTGTAGTAATATGTTTCGTTGCCATGACATTCTCTCTTTCTGCACCCCTTATTGCTGTTTTGGGGTGCAGTTTTATTATAGCTGTTTTGCAGAGTTCTGGAACAGGGTTGACACGCAATGAGAAGTGTTTTCGCTGCCAAATGGCATCACCATTTACGAAGCAGGAAAGCAGAGAAGCCCGGCTTTCGCCGGACTTCCTCGATGAATGGTCAACGCTGTACAAACCCCTTTATCGCCACAACAACAAGTCTGGCGTCTCGATCTCTCCCGCCGCAGGTAGACAGCGTCAGCAGCTCCTGCGGATAGCTCGGTCTGATTTCTGTGTCATATAGTGCTTTTCGGCAGATATCATCCACCGCTCTTGCGTACTCCTCACTGTCTGCAGCCGACAAAAAATCATACCACGGATCATCCTTGTGCATCTTCAGCACGGCGAATACGGTATATTCCGCGCAGTCCTCAGTGGTTTCATACTCAATTACCGGATGCTCCTCGCGGAACAGCGCATCTTCGTATCCATGAAGTCCGGCAAACATAGTCCCATCCTTCATGTTGTGACCGTAAATAATTCTATTGATATCTCCGGCCTCACTTCGGCCATCCAGAAACGGCACGCCGCAGATACTGTATCCGCGGGAAAAGCTCCTCCGCAGATATCGTTGCGGTTCATCCGGCGTGAACATCACGGGATAGTCGATCATCGTATCTGGAACGCAGACCCACCCGATGCAGTCTGCGTTTTCCTCCGTCAGTGCAGCAATGTCACGCTTATGTACTGCACTCTCTACCAAATCCCCAGCACTTTCCGGCGGCGAGTTTTCTTTGTCTGACGGAGCTTTCGGCTGCACACGCTGCGCCAGCCCGTTGAAGTCCTTTTGAGCCTCGCGCCTGCTTTGCAGCTCCCGGAGCGCCAAAGCTCCCGAAACCACAAATATTGCCGTAAAGAAAAATACAAGACAGCGTATAGCGTTTTTTTTAATTGAAGTCCACGCTCCTCTCAATCCCAAGATGCAAACCATTTTCCATATTAGTGCTTTAATTATAGCGCTTTTTAGGAAATAGTGCAATTCTATTATCGATTTTGATTGATGTTCTTTCTCTGTCTTAATCTCTGATAGAGTGGGCTGTTCTGGCGGGTTCATATTGAACCCCTCCTCGGTTCAGCAAAGAGGTATAGTTGCCCCTTGGCGTGGCGATTTTTGTTTTTTGGCTTAATGAAGCGGATCGTACCAGGGCGCTGTACGATCCACTTTTCATTTATTTCAGCGTATAGAGATTGGATGTGTTGCTCCCATTGGGGCGGTATCGGGGCAGCTTGGCAAGATAGCCGTGCTGCTCCAGATCTGTCAGTGCCCGCTTGACGGTGCTGCGGGAGAGGTTCATATCTCTCGCAATCGTCTTGATCCCCGGCCAGCAGCTTCCTGCGCTGTTGGACCGGTCCTTGAGGTACATATAGACGGATACAGCTCTGGGCGGCAGGAGCGTGTCGGCGTAAATGCTGTCAAAGTAGCTCACCGATCCACCTCCTGCCGGGGAAGATTGTAAGGGGCGCGCTTGTGCGGCATGCGGTCATAGTCGATGTCCTCTGCCACCACCATCTCCTGCGCGGGCGCGTCGTGGAGCTGCCCCTCGCCCTTAATGGAGCGGGTAGTCTTCTGCTCCGTCAGCTTGGGCGGATACTTCCGCACGATGGCACGGGTCAGCGCATTCTGGTCGGCATAATAGACTTTTCGGGCCGCCTGTTCCTCCACGCGGTATTCCTCCTCGAAGGTGATGCCCCATTCGAGGAACAGACGCAAACGGGTACGCATGGGGTGGCATCCGGTCTTCTGCACAATGAAGCTGCCTTTGGGAATCGACTTGAGCTCATCTGCCGTCAGCAGGGGGCGTTCCATCATCTGCAAGCTCTGGCTGGGATCGTTTTTGCCGCGGCTCACAGAGCCGGAGAGCACCGTGCGGCTGCCGAGGGCTTTGGAGAAGGTATCCGCCGCTTCACTGTTGGGCGCAAAGCCGCCGCAGATCACATCCTGGCAGTTATCCATCAGAATGGATGCACCTTCTTTGCCATAGTTCTTTTCCAACTGCGCCAGTGACTGGATAATGGGTACCAGCGTCAGGCGGCGAGAGCGTCCAGCACTGAAAAGCGGCAAAATATCAAAGGGCGGCATGGTACCCAGCTCATCGCAAAAGAGGATAACACGATTTTTCAGTTTACCGCCGTTCTCATCCGCTACCGCGAACAGCTCACGGGAGAGGTTCTGGATCATTAAGCCCGCCATGAAGTTCTTCGTCTGATCCTCCTCCGGTAGGATGAGAAAGATAGCAGATTTTTCCGCCGCAAACATCTCGGCGTCAATGGCACTGTCGAAGCACAGAATCTGCTCCAGCTCACTATCAAGAAACGAGTTGAGCCGGGACAGCACCGTGGACATGACGGATGCCATCGCCTGCTCGGAGCTGTTGAGTGCGGCGCCTGCCAGCCAGCGTGCTTTGTGCTCGGACGGCAGCTTATCCATGAGCAGTTGGAAACGGGAGCGTCCCCGCGCACCACGCGCCGGCTCCAGCAGATCCTGCACCAGCTTGAATACCGACACGATGTGCCGCCGCTCCTCCGGGTGCTCCTCATCCGGCGGCAGAAACTCTGCAAGAAGCAAAATCGTGGAAGACAGCAAGCCCTCCGCCGCATCGTAGAAGAAGGCGTTCTGCCCGTGGTCGGAGTTCCCCTCCGGGCTGACGATGGACTTGGCAAGGATCTTGGCATACTTTTCGGCTTTGGCGCGGGCAGCGAGATTGTCCGGTTGTTTTCTGGCGATGTCCATATAGCGGTTGATGAGCGTCAGCAGATTGTTGCCGTCCGAGCGGGTGGGGTTGCGCAGGTCTATAACGGAGATATGCTTGTAGCCGTAATATTTTTTGGCAATAGAGCCGTAGTTGCGGGCGAGATCACCCTTGGTATCCAACGCCAGAAAGCTCATGCCGCAGGCGCAGGCGTATTCCAGATTGGGGTACAAGAAAAACGCCGTCTTGCCCACGCCGGAGGCACCGATCATCAGACAGTGGATGTCGTCGCTGTCCACCAGCGCCCGGATATCCCCCTGCTCCTCGATCATCTTTTTGACTTTTGAAAGCACCTTTGATTTTTTCTTCGATTTCCGTTTCTGCTTTCCCGCCACAGGACGGCGCAGCTTTTCCAGCAGCTTGCGGGAGGTTTTCCGCAGGATTCCTGCCTTGCTTTTACGTTTTCCGCCGCCCACGCTGCCGAGGATGAGCCCCTGCTCCGTGGGCAGCTCCTTCCCCTTGCGCCAGCGGCGGGGGCGGAAGGGTACGGTGTGATAGGTCTTGCCGATCTCCTTGGGCGTCGCCCACCGCGCCGTGCCGTGCTGACCGTCGCCCACCGTCTTGCTCTTGATGTTGTTGAGGGAGTAGCTCTTGGAGAGGAAGGACGCCATGAGCAAAAACACCAGCAGAGCGCCGC
>OHKL01000422.1_pt1 | contig 27998 bp, 18 predicted proteins | sample 1568721 | NCBI WGS metagenome assembly OHKL01 (sample SAMEA3879543, study PRJEB24766) | human gut metagenome | biome: human-associated habitat; feature: feces | place: USA | collected 1985/1987 | reverse complement strand
AAGAGAAGTCTCGCTTCGTTCATCAGTATATACCTTTGGGTTATAATCAGCCGTACAGTTCTTTTCTGACGGCCTTCGCCGCATCCAAAAAGCGCTGTACCGTCGGTGTCGGCTCCGGGGAATGGAGAATGCCATAGGGAATGCTGTAATTCCATTCCACTGGGATTACCTTCAGAAGCGGATGGACAGTTGCCCAACCGGGAATAGCCAGCAAAACGTCATTTGTGTTCTCACAGCGGTTGAACACATCCATGTTGTAAAAGTCAAAATCCACAATGTGAATTTGCGGATGGTGCTGCCAGAGGTCATCTCGGAGTTGATCCACATAATGGCTCCAGCCGCGGTGCATCAGCAGCAGATTCTCCCCATAGAGGTCAGAAACTTGCAGCTTGTCTTTGTCCGCCAGCCGGTGGTGGATGGAGACTGCACAGCAGAAGCGCCCCCGCGTCAGCTCCAACCCGGCACAGCCCCGCAGGTGCAGCATGGTCTCATCAAAAATACCGCCTACTACATCAATGTTCTTTCCGAGATTTGCAAGGATCTCTCTCGCATTTTCCGGGGTGTTCTCAAAGGGGACGATCTGAAATTTGATGTCCGGGTGCAGAGTTTGAACTCTGGACCAGAGCTCCATCAGGAGTTGTGCCGGAGTCATGGGCGAGGAACCGATGCGGATGATATTCTCATCCTCCTGCATGGCGTTTTTTGCCCGAGTCACGGAGTCCCGGCAATACTGGATGATATATTTTGCATCCTGGTACATAGAGCGCCCAGCTTTTGTGAGTTGCAGCCCCCGGTGGCTGCGGTCGAAGAGCTTCACGCCGAGGGCTTCTTCTAAAAGATTGATTTGCTTGATGACAGCCGTGGGCGTGATGAAGCTTTCTTCGGCGGCTTTGTTGAAGCTGCCTGCATCCGCCACACGGAGAAAAGTCTCAAGTTGTGGGTTATACATGAAGCACCTCCTTTATTTTATAGCATTCCAAAATGTTTCAATGCCTCCGTAATGGCTCTTTCCTTTTCCGGTGGGCATTGTGGCTGCCTGGCATCCTCGGATTTCGGTTTATTATAGTTCTCGCGCTCGATAATGCCGTGTTTTTGCTTTACCTGAGCAATATAGAGACTGCTGACCTTCAAACCACTGCGTTCCAGAACATAATCCTTGATTTGCCCATAGGTTGCCCGTCCTCTTTTATCCTGCACCATTTCTTCCACATCCACATCAATGTTGATATGTGTTACCGGGTTTCTCAGAACTAAGAGACATACCGTCTCCACATGATGTGTCATCGGAAACATATCCACGGGCTGAACCGACATCGGGGCATAGCCTGCGGCGGCGAGTATTTTGCAGTCGCGGGCAAGCGTTGCGGGGTTGCAGGAGACATATGCGATGCGTTCGGCTCCGCTGTTTACAATTGCATCAAGAGCGGGTTTTTCCGCTCCGCGGCGCGGCGGATCGAGCAAAATTGCCGAGAAGCGTTTGCCTTCCGCAACGAGGCGGGGCAGAGCTGTTTCGGCATTTTCGCAGATGAATTCCGCTTTTTTGATGTTGTTGAGTTTTGCATTCCTACGGGCATCCTTAACGGCGGGCGGAACCGCTTCAATGCCCAGAACGGAGCGGGCGCGTTGAGCCAAAAGCAAGGAAATCGTGCCTATTCCGCAAAAAACATCCGCAACATCATCGTTTGCAGTCAGGTTCAATGCATTTGCGGCGGCAAGGTACAGCTTTTGCGTCTGTTCGGGGTTCACCTGCAAAAAGCTGTGCGCACCGACGTTGAATTTCAATCCGCAAACCGTTTCGGCAAGTTCCGCGCTGCCGAACAGCAGTTCGGTTTTGCTGCCGATACCCGGATCACGCGGGTTGCGGTTGATTCCGTGTATACAGGATGCAAGCGACGGCAGACCGCGTTTCAGCATTGAAACAAGCTCATCCGAATGCGGAAGCGCGCCTGTTGTTACTATCGCAGCCATCGTTCCGCCCTCGGTTCTGCGCACCATAAGCTGCCTCAAAGTCCCGCTTTTTTGTTTTTCATCGAAAGCGCGGATGTCGAACAAATTCGCCCATTCGGCAACGATTCTTTTCGCCGTCATTGCCTCTTCGTTCTGAATCATGCATGTTTCAACGGGCACGAGTTTATGGCTTTTTTGTTCGTAATAGCCCAAAAGAACCTGCCGAAGGTTTTTCTTATTTGTTTTTTCGGCATTTGCAAACTGAAAAACGGCCTTGTTTCTGTAATGTTCGGGCTTGTCCGCGCCGATGCACGGAAGAATTTCAATCCCGCGAAAGCCTCCTATACGCTCCATTGCGCTGCGCACGGTTTCGCGCTTCATGCGGAGCTGCTCCGCATAGCTCATGTGAAGAAGATCACAGCCCCCGCATTCGGCATAATGCGGACAGGGCGGAATTACCCTTTCTGCCGACGGCCGAAGGATTTTTTGAAGTTTCGCTTCCGCAAATGAGGGTGCGGCTTTTTTTATTTCCGCTTCAACGGTTTCTCCGCAAATTGCGCCCGGCACGAATACCGCCATGCCGTTATGCCTTGCAATCCCCTGCCCCTCCGAACCGTACGCCGTGATTTCAAGCGTCACCGTCGAACCTGCCGACAGCTCCGAACGGTTATCCTCGGCGGTTATGCCGGCATTCATTCGTTTTCTGTTTAAATCCATGAATTTTTCTGTTTGCTTCCTTTTCCGTTCACTGAGCCGCACTCAGAATTTTGCCATAACCGAATTCAGGTCATAAAGTTTATCATCAAAGCAATCCCGCGTTGAAACTGCTTCCGCAAGCGGAACGCTGATAATGCGGTTTTCCCTTATGCCCACGGCGTATCCGAAGTTCTCTCGCAAATCGTTATTTTCCGCCGCTCTGCTTCCCGCACGGTCCGTTCCGCGCATATTCGCCTCGTCCGCAAGCAGTTCAACCGCACGCTGCCCCATTTTAGCGGCAAGCACTCTGTCGAACGCGGACGGGTTGCCGCCGCGCTGGATATAGCCAAGCACCGTCGCCTTTATCTCAACATCGGTGTATTTTCGAACGTATTCGCAGAAATCCTCCGCTTTGCCCGCACCTTCGGCGATCATAACAATGCTTGTGAGCTGTCCGCGGAGTTTGTTTGCGGCAAGCCGGTTCGCCGCATCCGCCCATGAAAGAGGACGTTCCGGAACGAGAATTATGTCTGCCGCGCCTGCAACACCCGCCCAAAGTGCAATATCTCCGCATCTTCTTCCCATGACCTCGATAACGCCGACCCTGTCATGCGCACGCATCGTGTCGCGAATTTTATAAATCTCGTTCATAACATTGTTCACGGCTGTATCGAACCCAATGGTAAAATCCGTATACCCCATATCGTTATCGATCGTTCCCGGAATGCCGATGACGGGAATGCCGCGCTTGCTGAGAGCATCCGCACCTTTAAAGCTGCCGTCGCCGCCGATGACGATAAGCCCTTCAATTTCGTATGCACGCAGAACGGAAATTGCCTTTTCGATTCCGCCCTCCGTTTTAAACTCCTCGCTCCGCGCCGTGCGAAGTATCGTTCCTCCCTTGTGCATTTTGCTTTCAACGTCGGCATGGGCAAGGTACCCGACTCTGCCTTCAATAAGGCCTTTGTAGCCGTGGTAAATGCCCATTACCTGCAAATCGATATCCACCCCGGTTTTGAAAACGGCACGTATCGCCGCATTCATGCCCGGAGTGTCGCCTCCGCTTGTTAAAACTCCGATTCGTTTCATCTTTTGCCCCTTTATTGCTTATTTCGCCTTAATCTCAATACTATTTTTTGCGAACAATTTTTACATTCTCTTCCCCAAGCATACGCTTCAGTTCGAACAGCAGCTCCTCCGCACAGTTCACGCAGCAGTGGCGCGGCGCAAGCAAAACCTTTCCCGTTGCCGCATCGCGGAACAAAACCTCCGTGTTTCCGGGAAATCTGTGCAGCAGTTCAACAGCCGCATTCCGAAGATGCAGCGCGTCGGAAAGAAAATTCAGCGCAAGCCGCTTTTCCCCCGCGTTTTTTGAACCCTTTTGCAGCGGAACAATTTCGTCAATCAATATTGAATTGTCCCTGTCCTCCCGCATGGAGAACCTGCCGCGGACCGCAACGCATTTATCGTTTGCGATAAGGGAAGCATACTTTTGGTAAACGCTCGGGAACGCCGCAATCTCAATGCTTCCGCTCATATCCTCCAGCACCGCATACGCCATCAACCCCGCGCCGGATTTGACCGCACGGGTTCTCAGGGAACCGATGATTCCTCCCGCCGTCACGGTTTGGTTATCATGTATTGCTCCCGAACCGTCCGCCTCCGCAAGCTCGATGCAGGGCGTTAATGCAGAAAGCGCAGCCTCATATTCCATGAGCGGATGCCCGCTGACATATACGCCGAGAACCTCCTTTTCGGCACGGAGCAGAATATCAAGCTCAAACTCCGTTTTCATATCGGCCTTATCCGCTTCGGAAACCGTGTTCATCATGCTTCCGCCGTCATCCCCGCCAAAATCAAAAAGCGAAAGCTGTCCCGTTTCAAGTCTTTTTCTTTCGGCGGCGGCCGCAGTGAACTCCTGTTCAAAATGAGCCGTCAGATATTTTCTCGAAACGCCGAAACAATCGAAACAGCCCGCCTTTATAAGCCCCTCCAGCAGGCGTTTGTTCAGCCCGTCGGAAGTTCTTCGGAGGAAATTCGAAAAATCCGAAAACGCTCCGCCGCGGCTCCGCTCCTCCAGCACATCGTTCATCGCTCCCTCTCCGACGTTGCGTATCGCGGCAAGGCCGAATCTTACAGCACCGTTTTCAACCGAAAAACGTGCCTCGCTGCGGTTTATATCCGGCGGAAGAATTCTTATTCCGTGCTTGCGGCAATAGTAAATATAGAACGAGACCCTGTCCGCCGCAGTAAGATAGCTGTTGATGAGTGCAGTCATGAACTCCGCAGGGTGCAGGCATTTGAGCAGCGCGGTTCGATAAGCAACCACCGCATAGCACGCCGCATGAGCCTTGTTGAATGCATATGATGCAAAATCCATCATTTCATCAAAAATCTTCTCCGCCGCTTCCTTCGAAACGCCGCGCCGCAGTGCACCGTCAATTTTCACAACGCCGTCTTCCTCAACGCCGTAGATAAAGTTTTTGCGCTCCTGCGCCATAACATCGTGCTTTTTCTTGCTCATTGCGCGGCGGATAAGGTCACTCCTGCCGAGCGAATACCCCGCAAGGTCGCGGACAATCTGCATTACCTGCTCCTGATAGACCATGCAGCCGTAGGTTGCGTTCAAAATCGGCCGCAAAAGCTCCGTTTCGTATTTCACCGCTCCGGGATTCTGTTTGCACTCAATGTAGCGCGGAATCTGATCCATAGGACCCGGGCGATAGAGCGAAATGCCGGCGATAATGTCCTCAAGGCTTGTGGGCTTCATCTGCATCATGAAATGCGTCATCCCGCCCGACTCAAGCTGAAAAACTCCGACGGTGTCGCCCGAACTTATAAGGTCATATACGCATTTGTCGTCGTAATTGCAGTTGTCAAAGTCCGGAGGCGTTCCCCCGGACCGCTTTATGTATTCGCAGCAATAACGAATCACGGTCAGCGTCCGAAGCCCGAGAAAATCCATCTTCAGCATTCCGAGCTCTTCAAGCTCCGTCATTGTGAACTGCGTCGTGACAGCCTCATCATTGCGCTGAAGCGGAACAAGCTCCATCGTCGGAAGGGATGAAATAACAACACCCGCCGCATGAGTTGAAGTGTTTCTGGGAAGTCCCTCAACCTTCATTGCAAGCATCATGAGCCGCTTCACGCTGTCATCTGTTTCGCAAAGGTTCTTAAGCTCCGGAACAAGCTCCGCTGCGCGTGAAAGGGTGATATCCTTTTCCTGCGGGATGAGTTTTGCAATTCTGTCCACATCCTGGTAGGGAATGCGAAGCACCCTGCCGACGTCGCGAACGGCACCGCGTGCCGCCATCGTGCCGAAAGTCACTATCTGCGCAACATGATCGCTGCCGTATTTGTTTTTTACGTATTCAATGACTTCCTGACGCCGTTCGTAACAAAAGTCCACGTCAAAATCCGGCATACTGACGCGTTCGGGGTTCAGGAAACGTTCAAAAATCAGGTTGTAGCGAATCGGGTCTATGTCCGTGATGCCCATTGCATATGCTGCAATGCTTGCCGCGCCGCTGCCGCGTCCGGGGCCCACGGGTATGCCGTGCATTTTTGCAAAGTGAATAAAGTCCCACACGATAAGGTAATAATCCACAAACCCCATCGAGATTATAACGTTCAGTTCGTATTCAAGCCTTTCGAGATGTTCCTTTGTCGGCTCACCGTAGCGGCGGCGCAGTCCGTCGGTGCAAAGCCGGCGCAGATACTGTTCGTTCGTCATGCCGTCCGGCGCGGTGAAACCGGGCAGGTGCCGCTTGCCGAATTCGATCGTCAGGCTGCATTTTTGTGCCGCCTCGGCAGTGTTTCGAACCGCCTCCTCATAGCCGCTCATACGGCGAAGCATCTCCTCTTCCGATTTGAGATAGAATTCATCCGCCTGCATCCGCATTCGGTTGGTTTCGTCCACAAAATGCCCCGTTTGAATGCAGAGCAGAACATCCTGCGCCTCCGCATCCTCCTTTCGGACATAGTGAATATCGTTTGTTGCAACAGTCTTTATTCCGAGTTCCTTTGCAAGCGCATCCAAACGCGGAAGAACTATAAGCTGCTCCGGAATTCCGTGATTTTGCAGCTCAATGTAAAAATCATCGCCGAACATACCCTGAAGGCGTTTTGCAAGGCGGCGCGCTTCATCATATCTGTTCATCAGCAGAAGCTGCGGAATATCGCCCGCAAGACATGCCGAAAGGCATACAAGCCCCTCACAATGCTTTTCCAGCAAATTATAGTCAATGCGCGGCCGATAATAAAAACCGTCCACAAACGCAATTGAGGACAGTTTGATAAGGTTTTTGTACCCCGTTTCGTTTTTGCATAAAAGCACAAGGTGGCCGTTTTCTCTCGTGCCCTGTTTTTCGTAAATTGAATTCGGCGCAACATAGGTTTCCATGCCTATAACAGGCTTTATCCCCTGTTTCATGCACTCTTTATAAAATGCTATCGCGCCGTACATATTGCCGTGATCCGTTATCGCAAGCGAATCCATGCCCAATTCCTTTGCACGCGAAACAAGCTCGCGTATCCGCGCCGCGCCGTCCAGCAGGCTGTATTCGGTGTGAACATGAAGATGCGTAAAACCCATTCTTTCCTCCTTTGTGCCGATGAACCTTTTCCCCATGCCGCACTGTTTGCGGAAAACGCGGAAACCGCCCCCACTGAATCAGTCCGGCATTTCCGTCCGTATGTCTTCCGCCATTTCGCACAGCTTTCTGAGGCGATAATTTGCGGCGGATCTTCCGATGCCTATTTCCTCCGCAAGTTCGGACAGCGGCATTTCAAAATTGTTGAGCCTCGCTTCCGCGACAATGCGAAGCGGCGGCGGAAGATTCTCCGCGCCGACAACGCTCAGAACAAGGCGAATATCCTCCGCCTGCTTCATTGCCGTGCGCGTTGCCTTCTCAATGTTTGCATTTATGCAGTTCACGCCCCTGTTCACAGTGTTGTTGAGTTGGCGCACGATCCGCTGTTCGTTAAGCACCATCACTGCATCCGATGCCCCGGCAAGTGCAAGAAAATCCGACAGTGTCTCCGATTCTTTGATGTACAGCACAATGCTGCCCTTGCGTTCGGTGCACTTGATACGAATTCCGAAATCGGAGATCATCCGTTTTGAAAACATTGCAAGCTCGGCATTTTTGAACACAAGCTCACAGTGATATGCTTTTTTTGGTTCCGACACCGAACCGCAGGCAAGGAACAGCCCGCGAATAAATGCGCGCCGCTGCATCTCTGTTTCGATAACGCTCTTCGGAACATGCGGCTCATAACTCTTTTCGCCCTCCGCATCAAAGCTCACAAGCCCGGTCGCCGTCAAAAAATCATCAATACCGTTCCCGTGGAGCAGGAGTTCGCAGTATTCCGCATTCAATCGCTCGTGCTTAACGCGGTTCAATTGGCTTTCAAGCCCGAAATACTGTGCCGCCAGCTTGGAAACAAGGCTCAGCGCCGCTTCGCTTTCAAGCACATAGTGCACACCCCAGCGCCGCATCGCCGGCATCAGTTTCAGCGCACCGATACTCAGAGTGAATGCGCTTAAAAGCGCGTGCGCATCGGCCTCACGCTTTATTTTCTGCTCCGAAATTTCCTTTTTTACTCCGGCAGAGAACGACGGGCATTCGTGTTCGCTCTGTTCCGCCGTTTTTTTTGCATTTTCGGTTTTAAAACCGCTGCCGTCGATTTTGCTGTTGTGTTTTTTTTCGTTCATTTCAAATGTGCACGTTCGTGCCGCCCTTTGCGCTGCGCTTTTTTATTCGCCGCCGCAATATTTATCTCAATACTGTTCTATTTCGGTTCAAACCGCGTCCTTATATCATCCGCTTCGGAAACAAGATCCCGATGCTCAAGCAGAACGGAGCATTTGTCTTTCATTCTGTCGTGAAGTGCTTCCGCCATCGCAACGGAACGATGCCTGCCGCCCGTGCATCCGAACGCAACCATAAGCCGCCGCTTGCCCTGCTTTATAAACTCCGGAATCACAAGATCCAGCATGTTTTCTATCATGTTCAGCTGCCTGCGAACATTTGCATCGGAAAAAATAAATCGGCGAACCTCTTCATCCCTGCCGGATTTGCAGCGCAGCTCTTCAATGTAGAACGGGTTTGCGGTGTAGCGCATATCGAAGATAAAATCCGCATTTTTCGGAATTCCGCGTTTGAAGCCGAAACTTGAAATTATCAGTCTGAGCGGAATATTCTTTCCCCGCATTAAAATATCCTCAACCGTTTTTCGAAGCTCGTTCAGCCGCATGTTCGTCGTGTCAACGATATAATTCGCCTTCTCCTTCAACGGGGTGGGAATTTCGCGTTCGGTTTGAATACCGATGCCGACATCGTCATTCATCGGGTGTCGGCGGCGCGTTTCGCTGTAGCGGCGCATAAGCACGCTGTCCTCGCACTCAAGGAACATTATTTCGTACGGACATTCAAGCCGGCGCAGTTCATCATAAGTGTTGAGCGGATTGTAGCCGAACACCGATTCGCGGCTGTCGATAACAAGCGCGACGCGTTCGATGTTGTTTTCGCTGCTGCTGCAAAGCTCAATGTATTGTTTTGCAAGCTGACAGGGCATATTATCTGCGCATACAAAGCCCATATCCTCAAGAATGCCGAGAACTTGAGATTTTCCCGCACCCGAAAGCCCTGTGACGATTAAAATATACATTCTGTTTTCCTCAGTTTTATCCCGATGTATGTTTTCCGTTTTTGTTTATATTGTTGTACTCGAATTTTATTTAATAATTTTGATCTCCGGCTCAAGCAGAACACCGAATTCTTTATATACGCGTTCGCGCACAAGGTCAATCAGGTTAAGCACATCCGCGCATGTTGCTCCGCCGCAATTGACGATGAACCCCGCATGCTTCGGGCTGACTTCCGCCCCGCCGATTCTTGTGCCTTTGAGCCCAGCCTGTTCTATCAACGCACCTGCGAAATGCCCCTCGGGCCGTTTAAAAGTGCTTCCTGCGGAAGGATACTCAAGCGGCTGCTTTTCTTTGCGGCGCATATTGAATTCCTCCATTCTGCGCCGAGCTTCCCCGTCGGCATCAACAGCAAGTTCAAACTCCGCTCCCGCAACAACGGCATTCGGAAAGGCGTAAACAGAGCTTCTGTACCCAAGATCGCCCGCATGAACGATTTTTTTTGCAATGCGTCCGCATTCAACAACGGTGACGCTTTTCAGCACCTGTTTTATCTCCCCGCCGTATGCACCTGCATTCATTGCAACCGCACCGCCGACCGTGCCCGGGATGCCCGCTGCCCATTCAAGCCCCGCAAGTCCCTCGGCGACGGCCGCCTTTGCAGCCGTGCAGAGCAGTGCACCCGCTCCGCATTTCAGCCTTGTTCCGTCAAACCCGACGCCCGCCATGCGCGCACCGATTCGGATGAACAGAGCCTCAACGCCGCTGTCTGAAACGAGAAGATTGCTGCCGTTGCCGATAATATACACAGGGTAATCGCAGCTCCGCGCCGCAGAAAGCATTGCGCAAAGCTCGTCCGCATCCTTCGGCTCCGCAAAAAAAGTTACGGGACCTCCGATGCGGAAAGTTGTGAATTCCCGCGCCCGAACATTCCGCCTGAACGGCAGATTTCCGAGAGCCCTTGCAAGCATATCGTTTTTTTCCATTAAAAATCCCGTTTCCTCTCCTCCTGTTTCGGGGATCGCGTTCAAATGCTTCCCGTTCCGGAATGCATGCCGCGGCACAAATCCCCATGTTGTATTTTACAGCAAAAACAGGCGTTTGTAAAGGTTTTTCGTCCTCATCTTTTTTTGAAAACGGCTTAAACGGGCGGGCGTTTGTCAAAAAGCGGCTCTCCGCGCCGCTGCACCGGTAAAAGCGTTCGGGAGGTTAAGGATGCTCTCGCTCAAAAGCCCGTATGCTTCCGTCAAAAAGGACTGTTCAAACTTTTTCTCCGCCGCAGGGTTCATCGGCATAAGTCCCAATGTGCAAAGCTCGCTCTGCCGCGCAGCGGAAAGCATATCTGCAATAAATTCCGAAATGCAGCCCATTTTTTCGCGCTCCGTTTTCGCCGAAATGCCCACAAACTGCACCTCGTCCGTTTCATTGCAAAAGGGCAGCACCTCGAAATATTTTGCCTTGTTTGCGGCAGCAAGTCTTTCCATATCTCCCGCCGCGCGCGCATCGCCTATGCAGAAATCCCCCTTGCCCTTTTTAAATTCATCAACGCTGCTCCGTTCAAACTTCCCTGCCTCGGTTCCGAATCCGTCGTTTGAACAAGAATCGGCATCGGCTTTGCTTTCGCCGTTCTCCGCAATAGGTTTCAGTATTTCGGTCATTTCCGCCGCAGTAACCCTTTCCGGATAAAACAGCGCAAGCTTGCACCCCGCCGCAAACGGAAGTGCGCGCAGCGTCCGCCCGTCCATGCCGCAGTCAAAGCCCGCCGGCAGCTCCCCGGCCCCGTATCCGTCACCGAAATCCACAGCCGTGCCGTCGATACCGAAAATCTCGGTTCCGTTCATGATTCGAAGCTCCCTGCCGTTCAAAAAACCGGCAGGAAAGCTTATCACGTCCGGAAATTCTCCGTTTTGAAGCCTCGATTCCGCTTCCGCTTCCGAAATTGATTCAACCTCAAAATAAACACCGAAATGCCGTCGTTCCGCTCTGTCCGCAATTTTTTTGAGCCATGCTCCCACACTGCCCATATACGGCTTGAATCTGACAACATGCCAAACGTTTATAACGCCCGAAAATTCCTCCTCCTCCGGTTCGAGCCATTCGCGATATTGATCCCGTTCAAGCATCTTTCCCGCACATTTCGGCAGATAGATCATAAACAGCAGCACGGCCGCCAGCAGCACAGCCGCAATCGTTTTTTGAAATCCGTTCATGCCGCAGTTTATGCGCCTTTTGCCGCCTGCATTCCGCAAAAATCAAAAACCGCGAGTGTGCGTCATGCGCATTCACGGCAGTATACAACAGTTATTATTCGCTTTTTTATATTCGCAATGCGTTCTCTCCGCTCGCATATCACTCGAAAAAGCCGTTAAACTCCGGAGTGAATTCCGCGCTTGCGGATGAAAGGCTTTGCGTGTAGATGTTTTCGAATCCGAGGGAAAGTGCATAATCAACGGCCCTTTTGTATTCGCGCTTCAGGAGCCTTCTGTTAAGCGGGGGCTGAAGCTCAAACATCGGTGTATACTGGCTCATCAGTGAAATATGTGTTTCGAGAGGAAGATTCTCCCTGATAAAATCCAGCACTCCGCGCGCTTCATCCACCGAACCGGGCAGAACAAGATGGCGAACGATCATTCCGCGCTTTGCAATTCCGTTCTTATCGATCTGCAAAACCCCGCACTGACGCTGCATTTCCCGCACGGCGGCAGCGGCAGCGGAAAAGTAGTCCTCTCTTCGGCTGTATTTTTTTGCGGCGGCGGAGCTTACGTATTTCAAATCCGGAAGATAGATGTCAACAAGCCCCTCCATAAGGCGCAGAGCTTCAACCTTTTCGTAAGCATTCGTGTTGTAAACTATCGGAATGCGCAATCCCCGCATCCGTGCAAGCGGAACGGCTTTTGCAATCATGCGCACATGCGGTGCGGGAGTAACCAAATTGATATTGTTCGAGCCGAGTTCCTGCAGGCGCAGCATTATGTCCGCAAGCTCCCCCGCATCCTTCACAACGCCCTTTGCAGATTGGCTGATGTCCATATTCTGACAAAAAACGCAGCCCATATTGCAGCCCGAAAAGAAGATCGCGCCGCTGCCTTCCGCGCCGGAAATCGGCGGTTCCTCGCAGTAATGCCGCGCCGCTCTTGCAATGAGCGCAGTTTCGTACGGGTTCCTGTTTCCGAGGCTTTCCGCTGCAAATCCGCCCACACCGCATACGCCCGCATGTTCCGCACGGTTAACCCCGCACTCAAGCGGGCAAAGCCTGCATGATTTTCCGCCGTTTGCAAAAAGTCCGCAGGATTCAATGCCCTCTGTCTGCATTTTTGTTTCTTCCGATGAAATATCCGAAATAATCATTTCATTTCATTTCGTTCCGACCCCTCCGTCTCAGGCCGTCGGTTCCCCGTCCTCATTTTTATTCTCCGCCTTCTGCAAGGCGCGGTGTTTTTTCGGCGTGCTGCATTTTTCGGCCGTGAAACGGAACGCAATGATTCCGTTCTCATACTCGATATCGATTTTTTCGCCCAAAAGGTTAAGCACCTCTGAAACTATCGCAAGGCCGAGTCCGGTGCCGTCACCCGTGTGCGCATGATCCGCTTTGTAGAATCGTTCAAACAGATGTTCAAGGTCGGCAGGATCAACTTCCGCGGGATTGCTGACAACAAACTCGTAGCGATTCTTTTCCGCATTTTCAAACAGGTTCACGCTGACAGTGCAGCCGTCCGTGCCGTGTTTTATCGCATTGTCAACCAATGCTATGAGCACCTGCTCAATGCGGTCGGCATTTGTGTACGCATAGTATTCGCCCTCGGGAGCTTCAAGCCGCACGCTTTTGCCGCGCTGTGCCGCCGCATCGTTCATCCTGTCCGCAACATCGTATGCAATTTCATAAAGTTCAACCCGTCCCTTTGAGAACGCAACGCCGCCGCTCTGAAGCCTTGAAAGTTCAAGCAGGTCGTTGATAAGGTTTGAAAGGCGTATCGATTCGCGCAGGATATAGCCGTAGTAACGTTTTCTGTCTTTTTCATCCTGCACCATTCCGTCGTTAAGCGCATCCGCAAGGCTTCGAATGGATGCAAGCGGCGTGCGCAGCTCATGGCTGACGTTTGCAACATAGTCCTTTCGCGTCTGTTCAAGTCTCTCGCTTTCGGTAACGTCCGTTATCAGCACAACCGCACCGAAAAGCGAACCGTTCTCCTCGTGAATCGGGGTTGCCGCAATGCGGAGCATCCTTTCGCCGATCGTGAAATCACAGTTGCGCACTTCGTCCGTATCAAGAGCTTCTATCGCCACGGCAGCAATTTTCGGATAACCGGCCGCCGCTGCGGGGTGGGTATTTTCCTTCCCGCCCAAAAGCTGCACGGAAGCGGAGTTGTAATGCGTGACAACGCCCGTTTTATCCACGGAAATAATGCCCTCGCCGATGCCGTCAAGCACGGTGCGCAGCCTGTTGCGCTCAACAACAAGGCTGTCAATATTGTTTTGAAGAGCTTCCGCAAGAATATTGAACGATTGCGCAAGGTGACGCGATTCGTTGCTTCCCTCTTCCTTGGCGCGAACGGTCAAGTCTCCCCCCGCCATTTGCAGCGCAACGTTTGAAACGTGCCGAATGGGCTTTGTTACCTTGCTGAATATGATAACTATCGGAATAAGCATCAAAAGTGCAATGCCGAGCATTGCAAGGCCGAGTTCCACCGCAAGCTTTGCAAGCGTGCTTTCAGCCTGTTTTGAACCGACAACAAGTATCACGGAACCGATTATATCACCCGAATCGGAATACACCGGCGTGCCGACAACAATTCCTATATCGGTTGACGGAAGAGCAATTTCTTCCCCCTGAATGACCGTTTGGAAGCAGCGGCGGACGGTTTCAACGCTTTGGTCGTACTCATCCTGTTCTGCCGTTGTAACAACCGCACCGTTAGGTTCGATTATGTAAATCGTTGCATCCGATGCGGAAAATTCGCCGAGATGCAGCATCCTCGCAAGCGTGCGTTTGTCCGTGTTTGATTCATACAGCTTTGTCACGCGCTGCGATATTGACTGCGCTTTCGGCTTCAGTTCGTCGATTTTCATTCCGGCGTACATTTCATGCCCGACAACGGAAAAAAGGCACGCAACAAGTATCACGAGCAGCACCGTGATTGCGCACACAATATAAAGAATTATTCTGAACAGGCTTGATCTTTTCATATCTCTCGTTTTCTGCGGGGCCGTGCTGAAACACGCCGCACACGCATTTCGGAAAAAACATCAGCAGGCGAACCCGCAGCGTTTCAGCCTTTCGGGTTCGCCCTGAAGTTCATTTTCATTTTTGCAAAACGGTTCAAAAGGGCAAAATCTGTCCGTTTCATTCCGTCGGCTTTTCTTCAACGAAATCGTATGCCTTCGGCGTTTCGGGCAGTTTTTTGCGTTCCTCGTTGTCCTGTCTGTCATCGGGATCGCCGTATGCCTCAAACCTGTAGCCGACACCGTAAACGGTTTTTATCTCCCATCCGCAATCGTCCGCAGACTGCAGCTTCTGGCGAATGCGCTTAATCTGAGTGTCAACGGCGCGCGTATCGCCGTAGTATTCATAGCCCCATACGATTGAAAGGATCTTTTCGCGCGAAAAAACCTTTCCGGGATGTGAGGCAAGCAGCTGAAGGATCTCGACTTCTTTCGGGGTGAGCGGCAGTCTTTCGCCGTTCAGCCTTACGTCGTAGTTATTTATATTGATTTCAAGGTTTCCGTAATGCAGAATCTTTGCGGGTTCCGTTTCCTGCATTGAATACCTGCGCAGAACGGCCTTGACCCTTGCAACAACTTCACGCGCGCTGAAGGGCTTTACAATGTAATCGTCCGCACCGAGCTCAAGCCCGAGCACGCGGTCGATCTCCTCGGATTTCGCCGTCAGCATTATAATCGGAACACTGCTGTTCTGGCGAATCTCGCGGCAAACGTCCATTCCGCTTTTTTTGGGCATCATGAGATCAAGAATAACAAGGTTCGGCTTTTTGCGGTTGAATTCTTCAATCGCCTGTTCGCCGTCAAATGCCGAAATGCACTCGAATCCCTCGTTTCTGAGGTAGACGCCGAGTGTTTCGTGAATGATATGCTGATCATCGCAAATCAGTATCTGCTGTTTGACTGACATAGTACTTTGTACGCTCCTTTGTTGGTTGGTGCATTTATATTATATTGCCTTTTAAGCAAAGTTTCAAGTACTTTTTTTATTTGACATATCGAGATGCGCACTTTGTCACAATATTCTTTTTTCGGTCAATCAGCGGCATATTCGCGTCGAATGACAAAATCGGTACATATTCTGTCAGGCAATATACACCGATAGGCAACCAAAATTGCCGCATTCGCGTGTTATAATAGGAGCATGAAAAGAATCGGGCCGGCGAACAGCCCCGCAAAGGTGCTCTGACAGGGATGCGGCGGCGGACTGTTCAACGGGTTTTACCCGCGGAGCAGCATGAACAATGTTTACTCCGAGCTCTTTTCACAGAAACTATCATTATTAATTAAAGGAGTGTAACATCATGGAAGAGAAAAGAAAAATCAGGATGCCCATCGGCGCAGCCGTTGCGTGCCTTCTCATAGTTGCCCTTTTGACCGTCGGTATCGTTGCCGGCGCCAGGTTTATCAACAATTCGCTTTCTGCCTCACAGACCGAAAAGAACGCTTCCGTCCAAGCAACATCGGCACCTTCCGGCTCAAACGGCACCGTCGGTTCATCAGGCGACAAGACCGGCGACCTTCCTTCCGACAAGATTTCTTACGCCGGCAGTTCGGCTCGACCCGATTCGGAATACAAAACCATTGAAAACTGCATGTCCTCCGTTGTCAGCATCGACGTCACGGCGCAGAGCGGGCACAAGAGTGTGCTTGCAGGTTCGGGCTCCGGAGTCATCATTTCGGCGGACGGCTATATCGTGACCTGCAACCATGTTGTTGAGGGCGCACAGAAAATTTTCGTCTACCTTGACAACGGCAATGACTACGAAGCAACTCTTGTCGGCACCGACAGCGTGACCGACCTTGCTGTTATCAAAATCAATGCCTACAATCTCTCTTACGCCAAATTCGGCGATTCCTCAACGCTCAGCGTCGGTGAAGACGTGTTTGCAATCGGCAACGCACTCGGCCAGCTTTCCAACACATACACACGCGGTTCCATCAGCGGCCTTGACAGGAGCATTACCATTGACAACGTGACCATGACCCTGCTCCAGACCGATGCCGCAATCAACCAGGGCAACTCCGGCGGCGGACTGTTCCGTGAATCGGACGGCACTCTCATCGGCATTGTGAATGCAAAGAGCAGCGGCAGCGGTATTGAAGGCCTTGGCTTTGCAATCCCCTCCACGCTTGCCCGTGAAGTTATCGGCAGCCTTATGGACTACGGTTTTGTTGTCGGCCGTCCCTATCTCGGTGTCTCCACTCAGGATGTTTCCCTCTCCGGTTACGGATTCTTCACCAGTGCTTACACCTATCCCTGCATTGTATCCGTTGAAGACGGCAGTGCGGCTCAGCAGGCAGGACTGAAAAAGGATGATGTTATCATGGCTGTCAACGGCGAAACGGTCTCAAGCTCCGACGGACTTTACATCGCTGTCAGCAAGTTCAAAGTCGGCGATACCGTAACGCTCACCATTTTGCGCAGCAATTCGCAAATCGATGTTTCCGTAACTCTCGGCCAGCGCAGCACGGCAAAAACCGCCGAATAATGCAGTCGCTGATTATGCTTGAACAACCAAAACGCACCGCCGCACATTAAAGCGGGGTGCAATATCGAAACAACCTGCTGCGTGCAGGTTTTCAGATAAATTGTTCCGCCTTTGGGAAAGGATCCTTCCCGAAGGCGGACTTTTTTTGAGCCTTTTCCTTTCGTTTTGAAATGCAAAATTTTTATTTCTTATTACCAAAATTCCTTAGGTCAGCGTTTTGTGTGCGGAAATCAAAAAAAATCGAACATTTCCCGAAAAGGGGCTATCATTTCAGCCCCGATGTGCTATAATGTATTTGGTGGAAGAGTTTTATTTTCCGCAAAGCTGCACAAACTGTTCTCCAAGCCGACTTTTCGGGTCCGCAAAACCTTCCAACGTTTGCGGGACGGATGCAGCGGTTTGCGGAGCTCTGTCTGCCCGCAGGGAACTGCCGTGTGATGTTCTCGCGGGCGAAAAACCGCAAAATGTTTAAAAACAGTTATAAAATTTAAAAAAATTGAAAGGTCGCTCCCCGATGCCGAACCGGTGCGGGCGGGCAGAAAAAAATATGAAGGACGGATTCATCAAAGTTGCTGCATGTTCACCGAAAGTTGTGCTTGCAGACCCGAAAGCCAACGCCGATGCTATAATTGCCGCGCTGCACCGCGCCGCGGCACACGGGGTTCGGCTTGCCGCATTTCCCGAGCTTGCAATGACGGGCTACACCTGCGGCGACCTTTTCATGCACGAATTGCTTTTGGACAGCGTTGAGACCGAGCTTCTCCGCATCGCACGCGAAACCGCGAACCTTCGGCTTGCCGCCGTCATAGGTGCGCCGATTCGCTGCGCGGACAAGCTTTACAACTGCGCCGTTGTCATATCCCGCGGAGTGATTCTTGCCGTCGTTCCAAAAACGCACATGCCGAATTACGGCGAATTTTATGAGCTGCGGCATTTTGCCGTGCCGTCCCGCACGGAACTCGGCGCCGCCGCACCTTATATTGATTCATTGCAGACTTTTTTCAATCCCGACGGCTGCATCTTCTCATGCACGGATTATCCCGATTTCCGTTTCGGCATTGAGATCTGCGAGGATCTTTGGGTTGCTTCCCCTCCGTCGGATAAACTTGCCGCTGCCGGCGCGCTCGTGATCGTTAACTGCTCCGCCGGGGATGAAATCATCGGCAAGGCGGACTACCGCAAGCGCATCACGGAAGTTCAATCCGCAAAAAACATTTGCGCGTACCTTTATTGCGGCGCGGGTGAGGGTGAATCAACAAGCGATATGGTCTTTTCGGGGCATTGCTTTGCTTACGAAAACGGCACACTGCTTGCCGAAAAAGCGCCTTTTGACTACGCGAACGATATGCTTATCACCGAAATTGATTTGGGACGGCTGCTTTACGACAGGCGCCGCGTGAACAGCTTCAACTCCGGCAACGCCGCGCATTCCGGCCACTCCGTTGATTTCTCTCTCGGGTTCGGTTCATGCGGCCCCGCCCCGCGCGAGGATCTTCCCGAAACGGAACTTACCCGCCGTTTCCCGCGCAATCCCTTTGTTCCGCATGATGAAAACGAATTGAACGCACGCGCAAAAGATATTCTGACGATACAGGCTCTCGGGCTCAAACGCCGGCTTGAACACACTCATTCAAAGAGCGCGGTCATCGGCATTTCGGGCGGACTGGATTCCGCACTTGCGCTGCTTGCTGCGGCAAAGGCATGCGACCTTATGGGCATTGACCGCAAATTTGTTCACGCCGTCACCATGCCCTGTTTCGGCACCACCGAACACACGAAACAAAATGCCGTTGCCCTTTGCAATTCCCTCGGTGTAACGCTTCACACGATTCCGATTGCGGATTCGGTGCGTTCGCATTTTCGCGACATCGGGCACGACGAAACCTGTCACAACGTTGTTTACGAAAACGCACAGGCGCGCATGCGCACCCTTGTGCTGATGGATCTTGCAAATGCGCTGAACGGCCTTGTTGTCGGCACGGGCGACCTTTCCGAGCTTGCACTCGGCTGGGCAACCTATAACGGCGACCATATGAGCATGTACGGCGTGAATGCAGGCATTCCCAAAACGCTTATCAAATACGTTGTGCGTTATTATGCGCTGCACTGCGAAAACCCTGCGCTGCACGACACCCTGACCGCAATACTTGAAACCCCGATATCTCCCGAGCTTCTTCCCGCCGATGAAAAGGGCAATATTGCTCAAAAAACAGAAGATCTTGTCGGGCCGTACGAGCTGCATGATTTCTTCCTCTATTACGTGCTGCGTTGGGGCTGCCCGCCTGCAAAGCTTTTCCGCATTGCAAAGCAGGCATTCCGCGAAAGTGAGTTTTCGAATGAAACGATTTTGAAATGGCTCAAAAACTTCTATCGCCGTTTCTTCAATCAGCAATTCAAGCGCAACTGTCTGCCCGACGGGCCGAAAGTCGGTTCCGTCTGCCTTTCCCCGCGCGGGGATTGGCGAATGCCGAGTGACGCCGTTCAAAGGCTTTGGGCGGATGAAATTCAAAAATTGAGCTGAACAAACGCGAATTAAACCGATTAATTCGGAAACGGGGTTTTTGGTGTATTTTTGGTTTTTTGTCAATCGTACCTACCGAGTAATTGAGCAATTGAGGTGTGCAGCATGAGTTACCACGCATTATACAGGCAGTACCGTCCGAGCAGGTTCTGCGAAGTTGTCGGACAGGAGCATATCACCGATGTTCTGCGCAACCAGATCCGCACCGGGCGCATTGCCCACGCTTATCTTTTCAGCGGTTCACGCGGAACGGGCAAAACAAGCACGGCGCGAATACTTGCCCGTGCCGTCAACTGTCTTGACCCGAAGGACGGCGAACCCTGCGGCAAATGCGCTGCCTGCCTTACGGACGTTTCGGAAAGCATAGACATTATCGAAATGGACGCCGCTTCAAATTCCAAAGTTGACGAAATGCGTGCGCTTCTCGAAAAGGCCGAGTTTGCTCCGATTTACCTTAAAACAAAGGTTTATATCATTGACGAAGCGCACATGCTTTCAAAAAGTGCAAACAACGCTCTTCTGAAAACTCTCGAAGAGCCGCCCGCACATGTTGTTTTCATTCTTGCAACGACCGAACCGCAGGCTCTCCCCGCAACGATACTTTCCCGCTGCCAGCGTTTTGATTTTCGCCGCCTTTCGGTTCATAATCTTGCGGCGAACACACGGCGCGTACTTCATTCCGCAGGAGCGGAAATCGAAGACGAAGCGTTGATGTGCATTGCGCGTGCGGCGGACGGCGGAATGCGTGACTGTCTGAGCATTGCCGACCAGTGTCTGAGCTTCTGCGGCGATGCGGACGGCACGGAACAAAAACTTATCACTCAACAGGATGTTCTGTCCGTTCTCGGCAGCATGAATGCGGATTTTCTGTTTGATTTTGCGGATTCCGTGCTGCATTCCGACACGGCGGCGGTCATGAAAAACATCGAACAGGTTGTCTCCGGCGGGCGCGACATCGGCGTTTTCGTTCAGGATCTTTCCAACCATTTCCGCTCGCTTCTGCTTGCAAAAGTTTGCGGAAGCTGTGCGGATATTCTTGACTGCACGCAGGACACGATGGAACGCTACCTTGCACAGGCGGAATCAGCCGGCAAGGCACGGCTCGAAAGAACGCTTGATGCTCTGATGCAGCTTCAGCCGAACCTTCGCTGGGTCACCATGCCGCGGGTTTTGCTTGAAAGCACGCTTCTTAAAGTCTGCCACCCGGACGAACAAACCGATATGACCGCCCTTATCGACCGTATGGAGGAACTTGAACGCAGGCTCAAAAGCGGCGCATTTGTTTCCGCCGAGCCAAAAGCGGCCTCCGATTCGGCTCAAAGTTCGGGCAGCCGTTCGGACAATTCGAACAATTCGGACAATAAAGAAGCAGGTTCCGCATCTTCCGAAAATGAAAAAGCAGCAGCCGAACCGGCGCTTCCGACGCCGCCCGTTGTTTCCGACAGTTTCGAAGTGCCCGCCGCAACGCCCGAAGCGGAAGAATTGTTCCGCACATTCATGGCGGCACTGATGAAAACGGATATGATGCTCGGCATTCAGATTCAGCTTGCGGCAGCGCATTGGCTCGAAAACGAAAATCTTTTTATTTGCTTTGACAAATCAAAGCGTTCCAATTATAATTATGCAAACACACCCGAGGTGAAGGCAAAACTCCGCCGCGCGGCGGGCGAAAGCATTGCGCCGCACGGCGTCGAGCTTGTGCTCAAGGACGGAAGCGTCGTTGCAAAAAAGGACGTTCCGACTGAGCTTTTCGGGGTTGAAATCACCGAAGTTTAGCAGAAAAAGTGCAGCAGAAAACGTTCTGTATAACGGCATTCGGCGAAAGGTATTATTTTATTTTATATAAAGAGGTTACACAATGCAGATTCAGGCACCGAAGGGAACAAAGGATGTTCTGCCCGGCGAAAGCTATAAGTGGCAGTATATCGAAAAAGAAATGCGCGATCTGTGCCGCCTGTACGGCATTAACGAATTGCGCACGCCGATAATTGAACACACCGAGCTTTTCATGCGCGGCGTCGGCGACACGACGGATATAGTTCAAAAGGAAATGTACACTTTCAAGGATAAGGGCGACCGCTCCATCACCCTCAAGCCCGAGGGCACGTCAGGCATGGTTCGCGCCTTCCTTGAAAACAGGCTCTTCAACGAGGCTCTTCCCCAAAAGATGTATTATCTCAACGCTCCTGTTTTCCGCTATGAAAAGCCGCAGGCGGGAAGGCTTCGCGAACATCATCAGTTCGGCGTTGAGTTTTTCGGTGCGTCCTCCTTTGAAGCCGATGCGGAAATCATCATGCTTGCGCTCTCCCTTCTGAGAAGGTTGGGGCTTGACGAGTTGACGCTGCACCTTAACAGCATCGGCTGCGGAAAATGCCGCCGGGAATACAACAAGGCTCTTTTTGATTATCTGAAATCGCATATCGACGGCATGTGCAAAACCTGTCAGGACAGGCTTGAGCGCAACCCCATGCGCATCCTTGACTGCAAAGAGGAACGCTGCAAGGAAATCTGCCGCAGCGCACCGCGCACGCTTGATTACCTCTGCGATGATTGCCGTGCACATTTCGAGGGACTCAAGCGCTGTCTCGACACCTGCGGCGTGAAATACGTCGTCGATCCGGATATCGTCCGCGGGTTGGACTATTATACCGGCACGGTATTCGAAATTGTCTCCACCCGCATCGGCTCTCAGGGCACCGTATGCGGCGGAGGCAGATACAATAACCTCGTTGAAGAACTCGGAGGGCAATCCCTTCCCGCCGTCGGTTTCGGCATGGGCATGGAACGCTTGCTGATGGTCATGGAAAACGCAAACGCCGTCATTCCCAAGCCCAAGCCCGTGAAGGTCTATTTCGCCGCAATGGGCGAACAGCCCCGCCTTGCCGCTTTCGGCCTTGTTCAAAAGCTTCGCGAAAACGGAGTTTTTGCCGAGTTCGACCACATGGAGCGCAGCTTTAAGGCGCAATTCAAATACGCAAACAAGATTTTTGCGGAATATGTTGCAATTCTCGGCGATGACGAGCTTGCGGCAGGAGCAGCAAAAATCAAATGCATGGCGGACGGTTTTGAAACCTCCGTCAAGCTTGATGAGCTTGTTGACTATTTTGCGAACTGAAACCCGTTCCGCAATTAAATACGAACAGAGCAAAAGGGAGCTGTGACAGTTCCCTTTTTTGTTGTTTTCTTCCCCGCTTTTAAAGCATGATGCATATCAGCCCGTTGCAGCCTTCGTTTACCATTCTTGTTATCGCGTCGCGCAGCTTCATCTGAACATCCGCAGGCAAGCGCGACACCTTGCCCGCCATGCCGTCCTTAACAAGGTCATAGAGCGATTTTCCGAAGATGTTCGTGCTCCATATCTCATCCGGTTTGTTTTCGAACTTGTCAACAAGGTATTCGATAAGCTCCTCGCTCTGTTCGGCGGTGCCGACAAGCGGGTTGACCTCGCTTTCGATATCAACGCGAATGATATGCAGTCCGGAAGCCTTTGCTTTCAGACGAACACCGAAACGCGAACCATGCTGGACTATCTCCGGCTGATCCAGCTGCATTTCATCTATCTGCGGCGGAACAAGGCCGTAACCCGTTTCCTCCGCCGCCGTGAGTGCGCCCGCAATGCGGTCATATGCCTTTTTTGCCAGAACAAAATCCTTCAGCGAAGCAATAAGCTCGCTTTCGTTTTTAATTTCGCAGCCGCATTCCTCGCTGAGCACACGATAGAACACATCATCATTCGGAACAAGCCGGAACACCGCACTGCCGCTGCCAAGGCTGATACGAACCTGCTCAACGGGTTTATAATCCTCCATTCCTCCGAACACCTTTTGAATCAATGCTGCATCCCGCATTTTGTTCAGGTTCGGCATTGCCGCTTTCGCCCTGTCAAGCAAAGCTTTAACAAGGCAATGCTCCGTTCCGAGAGCGCGCATCCATTCGGGCATTTCAATGCAGATGCTGCCGAGAGGGAATTCCTGCAAAACGCCTTCCAGCAATGAGTCAATATCCGAAAGCTCCATTCCGAGAACGTCCAGCGGCTTTACAGGCGCACCGTATTTTTCCGAAAGCTGTGCCGAAAGCTCCGCTGCCGCCTGCCCCGTTGGGTCGGAGCTGTTCAAAATGATGATATAGGGTTTTCCCGTGTTCTGCATTTCGCGCAGCACCGCCTCTTCCGCAGGCGCGTATGCTTCGCGGGAAATTCCCGTGATGCTGCCGTCCGTCAAAATGACGATGCCTATTGTTGAATGTTCCGTAATGACTTTCCGCGTGCCGAGTTCCGCGGCTTCATCAAACGGAATATCGTAATCGAACCACGGTGTTCTTACCATGCGCGGCTGCTCCCCCTCGCTGCTGCCGAGCGCACCTTCCACCATATAGCCCACGCAATCCACCATGCGCAGGCGCAGCTCAATGCCATCCTCGCCGATGGTGAGCGCGACCGCCTCATTCGGAACAAATTTCGGCTGAGTTGTCATAACCGTTTTGCCCGAACCGCTTTGCGGCAATTCGTCCACAATTCGGGCCAGGGCATATTCGTTTTCAATCTTCGGAAGAACCATAAGGTCCATGAACCGTTTGATAAATGTCGATTTGCCCGTTCGAACGGGGCCGACGACGCCGATGTAAATATCCCCTCCGGTACGTTTTTGAATATCCCGATAAATGCCTGTGCTTGCCATAATAACCTCCGATTGCTGTTTTGCCGCTGAATCGGCTTTATCCTTTTGTGAATTGATATGAGCGGCAGCGCGGAAATATTCGCATTTGCGGCTTTTTTGTTTAATTAAAAGCCCCCTCCGCAAACAGTGCGGTGAGAGCTTTTTGCAGGTATTGAATTTTTCGAATTGCATTTACACTGTCAAAAAAACCGACGCAGCCGTGCCTGTTTAAAGCAGCTTTTGTCCGTTGATAAACAACGCAAAGCTCAACCCGAGTCTGTTCGCGGCACGCATACAGAGCTTCATGCGGGTCATGAATATTTCGAAATAATCCATAATGGAGCAATACTGCGTGTCGATGGTCAGATTCAGCGAAAGAGTCGCCTTGCTGTCATCGATTCGGATATTTGATTCCGTAACGGAGTAATTTACGCGGTCGTGAATATCAAAAGTCGAGATATTGCGATTGCGCACACGGCTTCGGCGAACATCGCATTTATCCGCAAGTATCAGCGCAGCGGCAACAGCGTTTACGGGTACGCCGGTGCCCTCGTCATGGTTGCCGATCGCCGTTACGATAAGGGAAATATCCTCCGCACTCATTCCGCGCTCCTCCAAAAGCCGAAACGCAAGCAGTGCACCGCTTTGTGAATGGTCAACGCGGTTTATAAGGTTACCGATATCGTGCAGATAGCCGGCAATGCGGACAAGCTCCACTTCGTGTTCGGAATAACCGAGTGTTTCAAGGATATGCGCCGCATTTTCGCTCACCATTGTGACATGCGCAAACGAATGCTCCGTGAATCCGAGCGCAAGCAGGGATTCGTCCGCACGAATGATGTAGGTTCGGATCGAGGCATCCTCCCGCAGCTGTTTATATGTTATCGCCGTCATAAAAATCTCCCCCTTATTTTCGGTTGAAAAACGAACCGTCGGAAACTCCCGTTTGCGTTTTTTGCCGCCGGGAGTGTTCCCGATTCCGTTTGCCGCCTCAGCGCACCTTCAGTCCGCTTGCCATATCGCCCATGGTTGTAAGTGCGGAAAGGTTCTCATCCGATGCATCGCTTGCGCAAAGTATCATGCCGTGGCTTTCAATGCCGCAGATGGTCTTCGGCGCAAGATTTGCAGCAACAACCACTGTTTTGCCGATGAGCTGCTCCGGGCTGTACCATTTTTTGATGCCGGAAAGCACAATGCGCTCCTCACCGCCCATTTGCAGCGTGCATTTGAGCAGTTTTTTGGATTTTTTAACTTCTTCGCAGGCAATGACCTTTGCAAGGCGCAGATCAAGTTTTGCAAAGTCGTCATAGCTTATCTCCGGCAGCAGCGCGGGTTCGGCGGGCTTTTCCTCGGATTTAACCTCAGATTTTGCCTCCGTGTCCGCATTCTTCGCTTCGGGCTTTGCCTCCGCCTTCTCCTCCGCTGCCTGCTTGGGCTTCGGAAGCAGTGCCTCAAGCTGTTCAAGCTCCTTTTTGACATCGATTCGCGGGAAGAGCGCCTCTCCCTTTTTAACGATCGTGCCTTCGGGCAGTTTTCCGAATTCCGCAGCGGAATCGAACTCCTTAAGCGTTTCGTCCGCAACGCCGAGCTGTTCAAAAATCTTCGGCGCGGTGCGGGTCAGGAACGGACGCAGGCAAACGGCGACAATGCGCAGGCACTCCGCAAGGTTATAAAGCACGGTTCCGAGCCTGTCACGCTTTGCTTCATCTTTTGCCAGCAGCCACGGTGCGGTAATGTCGATATATTTGTTGCAAAGACGAACAAGTCTGAAAATCTCTGCCAAGGCCTCATTGGGGTGCAGCGCATTCATGCAGGCATCGATTTTTTCCGCAAGCGCGGCTGCTGCGGGAACGATGGTTGAATCCTCTTCCTCAACGGGCGCATCGGGCGCAGGGATAACCCCGCCGAAATACTTCTCAATCATTGCAACCGTGCGCGAAAGCAGATTGCCGAGGTCGTTTGCAAGGTCGCTGTTTATGCGCGTTATCAGCACCTCGTTGTTAAAATTGCCGTCGCTTCCGAACGGGAATTCGCTCAGCAGGAAGTAGCGAATTGCATCCACGCCGTAACGTTCGACAAGCTTGACGGGGTCAACAACGTTGCCGAGGGATTTGCTCATCTTTGTGCCGTCCAAAACAAGCCAGCCGTGGCCGTAAACCTGTTTGGGCAAAGGAAGGCCGAGAGCCATCAGCATGATGGGCCACACAATGGTGTGGAAACGGATTATCTCCTTGCCGACGATGTGAACATCGCAGGGCCAGTATTTTTTGAACATTGAATCATCATCGCTCAAATAACCGAGCTTTGAAAGATAGTTCAGCACGGCATCGAACCAGACATAGATAACGTGCCTGTCGTCAAAGCTGACGGGCACACCCCATTTAAAGGTGCTGCGGCTGACGCAGAGATCCTCAAGCCCCGGAAGCAGGAAGTTGTTGAGCATCTCTTTTGCGCGGGAGGCGGGTTGAATAAATTCGGGGTGAGTCTCAATGTATTCGATGAGGCGGGGCGCATATTTGCTGACGTTAAGGAAATAGCTTTCTTCCTCAACCTCTTCAACCTTGCCGCCGCAATCGGGGCACACTCCGCCGCTCTCCTTGAGCTGCGTCTCCGTCCAGAACGCCTCGCAGGGCGTGCAATACATGCCCTTGTAGCTGCTCTTATAAATATCGCCCTGATCATAGAGCTTTTTAAAGACCTTTTGAACGCATGCAACGTGGTAATCATCCGTCGTGCGAACAAAGCCGTCGTTGGAAATATCCATAAGCTGCCAAAGGCTGTGGAACCCCGCAACGATGTTGTCAACATACTGCTGAGGTGTAACTCCCGCTTCCGCTGCCTTGCGTTCAATCTTTTGTCCGTGTTCGTCCGCACCGGTCAAAAAGTAAACATCATAGCCGCGCATTCTCTTATAGCGTGCAAGCGCGTCCGTGTTCACGGTACAATAGGTGTGTCCGATATGCAGTTTTGCACTCGGATAGTAAATGGGCGTTGTGATGTAATAAGTTTTCTTTTCTTTCATGATTTCCGTCATAAAAACTCTCCTTCGGAAGTATTCCGGATATTTGCGTTTTGAATTTTTTGAAAACAAATTAAAAACGCCCCCATATCCGGTCAAGGGATATAGGGGCGTCCGTCATGCACGATGAACCTTTCCGCCGAAAAAACGGCAGAAACGCTGTTCGGGTATGCGGCGTTGTCGCGGTACCACCCTAATTCCCGACAAAAGGCGTTTGTATGCGCAAACATGCCGTGTCGGCTCATTTCGCGCTGTAACGTGCGCACACGGCACAGCCTACTAGCCTAAGCGTTCAGCCTGCTGCTCCGGGCTGTATTCGCCATCTGCACCTGCTGACCCCTTGCACCGACCGGGGCTTCTCTGAAGCGTGGCAGATGGGTACTGGTTCCCATCACTGCATTTAACATGGTTTACTGTATCATATTCTAAACGGATTGTCAAGAGGCGGGCACATATGGAATGTGCCTCTACGCATTGTAGGGGCTGATGCCCACATCAAGCCCGCTGCCGTCATTTCGACTTTTCGATAAGCTCCCGCGCGCTGGCAAGGCTCAGTTCACTGACCTTGTCACCGGAGATCATCCGCGCCAGCACCTCCACGCGGCCGTCCATATCAAGGGTATGGATCTCGGTAAAGGTACGGTCGTTGCGGACATTTTTCTGGATCAAAAGCTGGTTGTCTGCAAAGGCGGCAACCTGCGGTGTGTGGGTGATGCACAGCACCTGATGCCCTTTGGCTGTCTGGTGCAAAAGCTGGCCGATACGCTCGGCGGCGCTCTCCCAGGAAATGACCTGGGCAGAC
>OHKL01000415.1_pt1 | contig 28148 bp, 19 predicted proteins | sample 1568721 | NCBI WGS metagenome assembly OHKL01 (sample SAMEA3879543, study PRJEB24766) | human gut metagenome | biome: human-associated habitat; feature: feces | place: USA | collected 1985/1987 | reverse complement strand
AAAAATATAAAAGACGCGATTTTGCAGCTCTGGACCAGGTATGGCATGGGCAGCATGATGAAATACAGTTTTATCAGTTTCAGCAGTATCTGTTTTTCTGTCAATGGAAAAAACTGCATGCGTATGCGGCGCAGGCGGGCATTCAGATTATCGGGGACATTCCGATTTATGTGGCTCTGGACAGCGCAGATGCCTGGGCAGAACCACAGCTGTTTCAATTTGATGAGGAGTTAAATCCTGTGGCAGTGGCAGGATGCCCACCGGATGCATTTTCTGCGACCGGACAGTTATGGGGCAATCCGTTGTACCGCTGGGAGTATCATCGCCAGACCGGTTATGCGTGGTGGATTCGGAGAATCGCACAGTGTCTGAACTTGTATGACTGCATCCGTATTGATCATTTTCGCGGGTTTGAAAGCTTTTGGGCCGTTCCGTTCGGTGAAACCACGGCGGAAAACGGCAGGTGGCTTCCCGCGCCCGGAATGGACTTTGTCAATGCAGTAAAGAAAAGGCTGCCGGGATTATCGTTCATTGCGGAAGATCTCGGTTTCCTGACGCCGGAGGTACATGAGCTTGTTAAAAACTCGGGCTTCCCCGGCATGAGCATTCTTCAGTTCGGGTTCAACCCCGATGCAAACAGCGATTACCTGCCGCACAGAGTGGCAGGTAACAGGGTATACTATACCGGTACGCACGACAATGCACCGATTATGCAATGGTTTGCAGAGGCCTCGGAGTCCGAACGCAGATTTGCAGAACAGTATCTTGCGCTGAATGCCGCCGAGGGCATCAACTGGGGTATGATTCGCGGAGGCATGTGTTCGCCTGCCGGAATCTTTATCGCGCAAATGCAGGATGTTCTCGGGCTTTCGGCGGAGGGGAGGGTCAACACTCCGGGCGTTGCTTCCGGAAACTGGCAGTGGCGGATGCTGCCGCACGAATGCAGTGCCGCGCTTACCGAAAAGCTGCGGGAGTATACGCGAATGTACGGAAGACTGCACGACTGCGGCGAGATAAACTTTGGACACAATACCGTTGTTCCGCGTGAGTACTGCGGCAAAAATGCCGGCACACAAAAGCGGCACAAATTGCTTGTTCGGGCTGCTGCGGAATATCTCGATTCAGTCGATAACTGAGTGACAGAATAAAATTATGCTATTTCATAAGAACGAACTAAACTTACTCGGCGAGGCTGAGTATGATTCCGCCTGTCATTCCCGCAAGAAGACACATCAGCGCATCGACAGCTGTTGAACTTCCGATGGAAAATTCACCTGAAGCCAAACCGAAAACTGCAAGTGAAATCACAATATAGACAACGCCGCAGAGCGCACCCGTGAGCCAACGGCGTTTTTTTTGCTTGCGTGCGCCGAGCAATGCTGCGAAAAGTGCGCAAAACGCCTTCACGGCAGGATTGAGTATTCGCGTGCTTTCTATCGGTAAGATCTGCTTTTGCATCAATAGAGCCGCAAGTGCGACAAGGCCGAGACTCATTGCGAGTGCGCCAAATACGCCTTCCAAAACGTATACAAGGGGTTTGGACTGTTTTTTATTGCCTGTTTTTTTCTTCAATGCCATAACTGCCTCCGCATTCGGTGTGTTGATAATAACCAATATGCAAAGACAGAGGAGATTATGATTTGAAACATGTACAAGATCGGAACGCACTGCCGAAAAAGCAGTTATATGCGGCTTATCTTTTGCGAACAGCGGCAATAAGTTTCACTTCCGCATTAAAGTCAGTTAATTTTGTGTTGATGTAAAAATGAATATCACCAAGGTATCTGTCGTAGGTTTTCATGCTTTTGTACGCCGAAACGGTACCGGAGATGATTTTTTCAAGATCTACGCTGTTATATTCTTCTTTGTCAGCAAAAAGTTCTGCAAGCGATCGGATGAAACCGTCAATCAGCTCTGCGTCGTATTTTTCGCGCAATTCATACTGCTCCTTAAGAGTTCTTGCAACAGCATCAGTTTCCGGGTCATCGAGAATTTCGGCATAAATATAGTTGAATTCAAGAATGCATTCGGCAGTTTCTCCGTTTGAATCGGGCTTCACAACCAGTCGGCCATCACCGGAAATGCGGTTAAGCATTAAACTGCATTCGAGCGAACCATCGGTAAGCGTGCTGCGCTGCGTAATTACACAATCCAAACCGGCAGATTGCAGACCCGATACCAATTCTTGCGGGGAGAGCTTCGGAATCGGGCTTGGCGTAACGTTGACTGTTTCGGTTTGAACGGCAGCCGCACTCGGGTTCGGACTTGCTGCTGCTTCAATGCTGCGCTGCTTTTTACCGTAGAGAAGAAACACGAAAATGCAAAAAAGAACCAACACGGCGTAAATTAGAATCTTGATTATTCCCGCCGTTCGGTTCCCGCCGGTTTTTTGCTTTTTGCTCATTGAAATCCTCGCTTTGCCGCCCGGCGCGGAAACGGCACCGGGCAGCGTATGCAGATAACAAGTGTTTCGAGTTAAGCTTCGGTCAATCTCAGATTACAAAATTACCGTTCTCAAAGACCTTGATTTCTTTTCCGTCGTGCGTTGTGCCGACGATGGAAAGATCCTTTGAGCCGACCATGAAGTCAACATGGGTCATGCTGTCGTTCAGTCCATGTGCCTTGAGCTCTTCTTTGGTCATTTTGTCTCCGTCCTTGATGCAGGCATAGGAATCGCCGAAAGCAAAGTGGCAGGAGGCGTTTTCATCAAACAGAGTGTTGTAAAACAGCACGCCGCTGTTGGAGATCGGCGAATCGTACGGGACAAGAGCAACTTCGCCGAATCTTGATGCGCCCTCATCCAGAGTTATAGCCTTTTTAAGGAACTCCTCCCCGACTTCTGCGTGAACTTCGGTTATGACACCGTCCTTCAGGATCATGTGGAAGCCGTCAATAATATTGCCGCTGTCCACAAGGGGTTTTGTTGCAACGATTTTGCCGTTTACGCCGTCGCGCAGCGGAGCGGTGAAAATTTCCTCTGTTGGCATGTTTGCAACAAACTCGACTCCGCCCTTGCTGAATTCGGATCCGGCCATCCAAATATGATTTTCCGGCAGTTCAACAGTAAGATCCGTTCCGAGAGAATTTGTATAGTGGAGAGATTTGAAATTGTAAGCATTGAGCTTTTCGCGCTTTTCTTCAAGAACTTTGCAATGCTCGCGCCAACGATCAACGGCATCGCCGCAGCCGGTTATGCGAACCGCTTTGAAGATCTCTTCCCACAGTTTATCCATTGCCTGATCTTCCGAAAGATCGGGGAAGACCTTCTTTGCCCATGACGGAACGGGAATGGACGCAACGCACCACTGAACGGCACTGTTCATCATTTCAATGCTGAATTCCTCATTGGCCTTGCCGCTTGCAATGTTTGCACGTGCGATACGTTCAGGGTCAACACCCTTAAGATTTTCGGGATCCCTTGCCGCAATGGTAAGGAAGCATGCGCCTTTTTTCAAAAGACCGATAGGACGCTCGGCTTCCCACGGGAAAACCTGATCAAATACTTCGTCAGCTGCATTAAGATAGTACTGACGAGTCGCAAAATCATCATTCCAGTTCATGATAACCTGCTTTGCTCCGGCTTCATATGCGGCGGCAATGCACATCCTTGCAAAATATGCACAGTCGACCTGCGAACTTATAACAACATATTGATCTTTTTGAACGTTCAAACCAACATTGATAAGCAGTTGGGCGTATTCCTTAAGTTTATTAGTCATTGAATTCTTTCTCCTTTTCAATACTTTCACCGTTGCAGCGCAATCAGTATATACAGGATAGCATATTTGACAGAAAACGTCAATCTTTTTTTGCGGTTTTATCCAAATTCATGAATAAATCGATATAGGAAGAAAGGAGATGTGAACTTTGCGCATTAATTGTTGTTCTCTGCACCAACCTGTACGTTGATTAGCCTTGCCGCCTGCAGAACGTATAGCGTAAGCTTCCTCTTCGCTTCGTTCCGCCAGGGGAATCAAATGCTTGTCCTGCGGTCCGCTCCCTTGGTGAGTTTTTCATAGTATAGCCAATCGCATTAAGCAGCTTGTGCTTGCCTTTACTTTTGGCGGGATTGAGCAAATAACCCTTTAGTTTTCTCTGCAATACCAGCTCTTCCTTATGGTTTGGCTTATGATTTTTATCGTAACGCTCGAAATATGAAGGCGGGGGCTCTCTGTCTAAGTGTTTCTCCTTAGCATCGGAACTCCCGATCCGGTTAATTCTTTTTCCTTGACCTGTTCGAACTGTTTTGGTCGTTTTTTGCTTATCATCTTTTCTCCTCCTTACGCATCCGTTTATGTATTTACTTGGCTTTAAATTATCAATTCCTGAAATTTCAGTCGTACCTTTTACAGTAAGGTTTAAGCGTCTGTCAATATTCACTCGATCTCCGGTTTGCGGATCCACACAAACAATTTTACCGTTTTGATGTTTGGCAATGAACACATGTGTTTTCCTTTCCTTTCCAGACACATACACAACGACTCTTGAACCATATCCGCATTATACCACACCACTCAATCTTTTGCCGGCGTTGACACGCACCTGAAACGCCGGTATTCAAAAAACAGATTTAAAATAAGTGAATTTCACTGAGGAGGATCCTTAGGGTTAAATCGTCTGTTTAAGTATTACGTTTAAAGCATTGCAAACGGATGCAAACAGTGGTAAAATACACTTGTTTGGGGATGTGGCTCAGCTGGTTAGCGCGCTTCGCTCACATCGAAGAGGTCGGGGGTTCGAGTCCCTTCATCCCCACCAAACACAGAGGCACCCGGCGGGTGCCTCTGTGTTTGGTTATGTCTACGGGACTCGAAGCGGGGGGAAACGGGGCTGTTGCATTAGTCCCCAAAACAAGGGGCTGTTGTATCTGCCCCAAAACAATACCGGGCAGCTCACAATGTGTTGTCCGGGTTTTTGCATATACCTGATTTGCTCGAAAACTGACAGACAGCGTTGCAGCGGCACAATGAAAACGAACAAGAACAAATCGCAATGACAATAAATGCGGCAATTATCAATTCGAAAAAAATTCATGATAAACTATTGACAACAGATGCAAACAGGTATAAAATAGTGTTAGCACTCAAGAAGAACGAGTGCTGACAGACGAACTTAATTCGATTATACAGCAATTTCGATATGTTCGCCAAACAGGAACGATTATAATTAACGAGGTGATATAAATGTCAAAGAAACAGTTTAAAACGGAATCCAAGCGGCTGCTTGATCTGATGATCAACTCTGTTTACACAAACAAGGAGATTTTTCTTCGCGAGTTAATTTCGAATGCAAGCGATGCACTTGATAAGCTTTATTTCAGAACTCTTACTGACAATTCCGATATCAAGCGCGGAGATCTCGAGATCCGCATCGCCGCAGATAAAACGGCACGCACATTGACGATTTCCGATAACGGCATCGGCATGACAAAGGAAGAGTTGGAATCAAACCTTGGCACAATTGCCAAGAGCGGCACGCTTGCATTCAAAAACGACAACGAGCTCGACAAAGATGATATGGATGTTATCGGCCAGTTTGGTGTTGGATTCTATTCGGCGTTCATGGTCAGCAAAAAGATTACCGTTCTCAGTCGGGCATACGGCAGCGACGAGGCATGGCAATGGGAGTCCGAAGGACTTGACGGCTACACAGTTGAACCTGCACAGAAGGACTCCTACGGAACAGTTATTACACTGTACCTGAAGGACAATACTGACGACGAAAGGTATGACAGCTATCTTGAAACATATACCATTCGTGAACTTGTAAGGAAGTATTCCGACTATATTCGCTATCCTATCAGGATGCTTGTTGAGACTCAACGCGAAAAGACGCATGAGTGCACCTGCGATCACGACCATGATGACGAATGTACCTGCGAACACGATTCCGAAGGCGAATGCAGCTGCGGCCATGAACATGATGAACCGGAGTATGAAACCGTTGAAGAAGATCAAACGCTCAACAGCATGGTTCCGCTTTGGCGCAGAAATAAAAGCGAGCTTACCGATGAGGATTACAACAGCTTCTATATGGATAAATTCCATGATTACGAAGCTCCGTTGCTCCATATTCACACAAAAGCGGAGGGTACCCTCAGCTATAATTCAATCCTGTTCGTACCCGCACAGGCACCTTACAATCTGTACTCAAAGAGCTATAAGCGCGGATTGCAGCTTTACAGCAACGGTGTTATGATTATGGATTCCTGCGAGGAACTTCTTCCGGAATACTTCGGGTTCGTGAAAGGACTTGTTGATTCCGCTGATATTTCCTTGAATATTTCTCGTGAAATGCTTCAGCAGAACCGTCAGCTTCGTGCGATTGCAAACGGCCTTAAGAAAAAAATCAAATCCGAACTTGAAAAACTCCTTAAGGACAAACGCGAGGATTATGAAAAGTTTTTCAAGGCGTTTGGACTTTCACTTAAGTACGGTATATACGAATCGTACGGTATGGAAGCGGAATTCCTGAAAGATTTGCTGCTGTATCATTCTGCAAAACAGGATAAGCTTATAACGCTTCGTGAGTATGTTGATACGCTTTGCGAGAATCAAACCGAAATTTATTATGCCTGCGGTGAAAGCATTGAGGCTATACGGACGCTCCCGCAGTACAAATATCTGATTGATAAAGGCTTTGATGTTTTGCTCATGACGGAGAATGTTGACGAATTCATGGTCAAAATGATGAACGGTTATGACGGCAAACCCTTCAAGTCAATTACCGATAACGACATTCATGCCGCAACCGAGGATGAGAAAAAGGCAATGGAAGAGAAGCAGGAGGAGAATAAGGACCTGCTTGATGCAATCAAGGCGGCTTTGGGCGACAGCGTGAAGGAAGTGCGTCTTTCCGCAAGGCTTGCTGATGCACCGGCGGGCTTGACAAGCGAAGGTCCGCTCTCACTTGAAATGGAGAAGGTTCTCAGCGCAATGCCTCTCGGCGGCGAAACAAAAGCGGAGCGTATTCTCGAGCTCAATCCCGATCATCCTGTTTTCGACGCCCTTAAACGTGCGATGCAGGCAGGCGGGGAAGACCTTGCGGTTTACTCGAAGCTTGTTTACAACCAGGCTTTGCTTGCAGCGGGACTCAAGATAGACAACCCTGTTGAGTTCACCGACTGCATAACAAAAATTCTGACAAAGTAAACTGCGTCGGTTTGATTGCAGCATAATTAAACATGAATCATCGTTCGGCGCACCGCTGAAATCGTAACTTCAATAAAAAGTGCTCCTCGGAAAAGAATTTCCGGGGAGCACTTTTTTATGCAAGGCCGGCTTTACAGCACGGGCCGCAACAGTATCAGTAACCGTATTTTTTCTTTTTTGCGGCAACAAACCCGATTGAAAGCAAAAATGCAAAGAGTTCCGCAACGATTGTTGCCCACCATATGCCGTCAAGCTTGAACAGCAGCGGCAGGATGAGAACGGCTGCAAGTTTGAAAACGAATGTTCTCAAAAAGGATATGGCGGCCGAAACTCCGCCGTTATTCAGGGCTGTAAAGAATGATGAAGCAAAGATGTTTATGCTTGCAAGGGGGAACATGAGCGAGAAAACCCGAAAACCGTGAACGGTCATTTCGAGCAGCTTTTCATCGTAACCAACGAAAATGTGTGCAAGCGGAAAGGCAAGAGCTTCGGAAATTATCAGCATTGCAACCCCGGCCAGCGACATTAGAATCAAACTCTTTTTCAACATGTTTTTCAGCTCGGCGTGGTTGTCGGCACCGAAATGATAACTGATTATCGGTGCACTTCCGATCGCGTACCCGATAAAAACCGAAATAAAGATGAATTCCACATACATAAGTGTGCCATAAGCTGCGACGCCGTCTTCGCCGGCGTACTTCAGCAGCTGATAATTATAAAGCATACCTACTATGGAGGCTGTTACGTTTGAAACAAGCTCGGATGCCCCGTTTGCAGATGCATCGATAACGGGACGAAACTCAATTTTGGTTTTTACAAACCGGAGCAGACTGTTATTCGGTCGTAAAAAATAGATGAAAGGAAGCAGCCCGCCGATACACTGGCTTAAACCTGTTGCAATTGCTGCGCCGGCCACACCCCATTTGAAAACGCCGACAAACAGAGCATCAAGCGCCATATTGGTAACACCTGCTGCAACGGTGACCCAAAGACCGAGTTTGGGTTTTTCGGCCGTGATAAGAAAACTCTGAAAGAGATTCTGAAGCATAAATGCCGTGTTGAATCCAATTATAATGCGTCCGTATATCACACAATGTTCGATTGTTTCGTTTTCTGCACCGAGAAATATTGCAATCGGACGCATGAAAATCATGCCGACAATTGAAATGATTATGCCGACAACAAGAGTCACAAGCGACATCATTGTGAAGTAGCGGTTGGCGTTCTCCGAGTCTTTCAATCCGAGTGTTTTTGCAACGAGTGCACTGCCGCCTGTGCCGAACATGAAGCCGATTCCTCCGAAAATCATTATGAACGGCATAACAAGGTTAATTGCCGCGAATGCAGTTTTTCCGACGTAATTCGAAACAAATAATCCGTCAACCACACCGTAGATGGATGTAAAAACCATCATAATTATCGGCGACAGACAGAATCGCAGCAGTTTCTTATAGGTGAAATGATCCGACAATTTAATGTTCATCCTGTTTTTCCATTTCTCCGATATTTTTTAGGCAAAGCAGCATTGCCGATTTACAGCGTTAGGGCGCATTGTAGCATAATCATGCAATTATGTCAACATCATCCCAAAGAGTTTATTTAGCTTAAAAACAGCACTGACCGTCCGCCTCAAAGGCATGTCGATAAAGCATGAGCAGCAAAAAGCCCGACCCGCAGGAATCGGACTTTTTCCGCCGCATTAACAGCAGGTTTAATGTTGAGAAGAGCTGAATCTCAGCCTATCCTCCTATCAACTCAAAAAACTCTGATTCGCTCAGAATACGCACTCCGAGTTCCTTGGCTTTTTCAAGCTTGCTTCCTGCTTTTTCGCCTGCAACAACGTAATCGGTTTTTTTGCTGACGCTGCCGGATGCGCGCCCGCCCATTGACGCAATAAGATCTTCAATTTCTTTCCGCCCCATTTTTTCAAGCGTGCCGGTAACAACAAATGTTTTGCCGGCAGCAAATGCGTTTTCGGCAGAGGCTTCTGCTTCTCGCGGAGTCACACCAAGCTCAAGCAGTTTATCTATCTGAGTTGAAATATGCTCATCCGAAAAGAAACCGATTATCTCATCCGCAACATTTTCACCTATTCCGGGAATCTCGGTTAAGCTTTCGAATGACGCATTCCTGACAGCATCAAACGTTTTGAATCGATTGGCAAGGTCTTTGGCTGTTTTAATGCCGACATTCGGAATTCCAAGCGCAAAAATAAATGCATCAAGCTTGCAGTCTTTGCTTTTTTCAATTGCGGAAAGAATATTTCCAATTCGTTTTTCTCCGAAACCCGCCAGACCCGAAAAGCTTGCAGGCGTAAGCTCATAGAGGTCGGGAATTTTTGAAATTCCGATTTCATTTACGAGCAGAAGTGCTGTTTTTTCGGAAAAGCCTTCTATATCCATTGCATCACGAGAGGCGAAATGTTCGAGCCGTCCGACGATTTGCGGCGTACACGAAAGGGAATTGGTGCAGAAAATATGCACGCCGTCCCGTTCGACCCGCGCTCCGCAGGCGGGGCAGCAAGTCGGGATTGTGACCGGGTTTGCAGGTTCTCCGTCATCAACGCTTTTCAGTATTTCGGGAATGACATCATTGCTGCGTCGAATTAAAACACGGGAGCCTATTCCAACGCGCTTACGCAGAATATCATCATAATTATTGAGTGTAGCGCGTTTGACAGTGACTCCCATGAAATCAACCGGCTCAAGATGCGCAAGAGGTGTGAGCTTTCCTGTTCGACCGACTTCCCAAGTTATATCAAGCACGGTGGTTATAAGCTCTTCCGCAGCAAATTTGTATGCAATTTCTCCGCGGGGGAATTTGTCCGTACAGCCCATTTTCTCAAAGAGGCCGACATCATTAAGCTTGATTACCATTCCGTCGATAAGAAAATCAAGACTGCTCCTTCGCTCCGCCGCTTTTTCAATTTCAGAGATAACACCGTTAATATCACCAAAGTATATAAAATCACTCATTGGCAGTCCGTTGTCACGCATGAAACTGTACATTTCACGTCTTGAGGAGAATTTCATTCCTTCAATGTATCCGATATTGTAGCATACACAATCGAGCTTTCGCTTGGCAGTTATCTGCGGGTCAAGGTTGCGGATCGCACCGGCTGCTGCATTTCGTGCATTTTTCAGGCTTTCCTCACCGCTGTCATTCAGCTCTTTAAGAACGGAAAGGCGCATATAACATTCGCCGCGAACTTCAAATTTGCCTTTATACGGCACGGTAAGCGGAATCGAGCGAATTGTTTTTGCCTGTGCAAGTATACCTTCGCCTGTAATGCCGTTTCCGCGTGTTGCGGCCTGAACGAGAATCCCGTTATCGTATGTCAGGTTGATCGTTAACCCGTCGAACTTATATTCCAGCACAAATTCGGGATTTTCCACACTGCCGTTTTCCGTATTTCCTGCGGCACGACGGCATTTTTGGCTAAAATCCAGCAATTCCTGAGTTGTTTTGACTTTGTCGAGACTCCAAAGTCGCGCGATGTGCGTGTGCGGCTCAAAGGCAGTGACAGCATCTCCGCCTACCCGATGTGTCGGCGAATCGGGCAGGACGATTCCGGAAGCTTGTTCGAGTTGACTCAATTCCTCCATCAACGCATCAAATTCAGCATCGCTTATCAACGGTTCACTGCCGAAATAGTATGCATTCGAGTAAGTGTTCAGCTCATCAACAAGCTGCTGCATACGCGGTGTTGATATCGGTTTATCTGCTTCAACTTCAATCCGAGTGCCGTCCTGCTGCATGTTTGAGGGAACCGCAGCATTGTTTTGTTTATCACGCATTTCGCTCATGGTTTACACTCCTTTATGATTCGCTCAGTTTCATTCCTCTGTAATCACTTTAAGCGGAGCATATGCCGCTGCAAGTTTCCTGACGCCGTTTGTGTCAAACTTAACGGTAACAATTCCCGAACCTTCATCAACGGCAGCAACAGTTCCTTTTCCGAATTGCGGATGCGAAACACGTTGTCCGCTGCAGAGACAAACTCTTGGTTTGCTTTTGTTGGGAGAAAAGCCCGTTGAACCGGAAGAAACCGATTGTCGGGCGTATGGGCGAACGGTGCCGGGCTTTTGGGCGAGACCGTTGATTCGACGTATTTCCGACAATACATCTTCTGAAACGCGCGGAGTTTGACCTCCGCTCACATAGCCGTTCTGTTTTGCGTATTTTACAGCATTCTGAACGGAACCGCCGTCACGGAAAAATGAGGAAGCACTGCCGAATGAATTGCGGCGCATCGGCACGGTCTCGGGATCGATAAGTTCCATTTCTTCAAGAAAAATTGAAGGGTCGTTCCGTTGAATTGAGCCGTACAGATGCCGTTCGCGTGCCGCATACAAATACAGCTTTTCCATCGCTCTTGTAACACCGACATAGCACAGCCGACGCTCTTCTTCAACACGAGTCGGGTCGTTTTTTGAACGCGACGAAGGGAAGATATCCTGTTCCATGCCCGGAATAAATACAACCGGGAACTCCAAGCCTTTTGCGCAATGCAGCGTCATGAGCTTTACCGTTCCGTCACTTTCATCAATGTTATCCGTTTCGGTGTTGAGCGCAGCGATTTCAAGAAAACTCTGAAGAGCATCGTCGCCGTCGTTCGACTGCTGCTCATGTTCACGCATTGCACCGATAAGCTCCTCGATATTCTCTTGCCGGTCATCCGATTTGTCATCATCCTGAGCAGTGATATACTCAATGTAGCCTGTTTTGTCAATGATAAACTCCATCAAGCTGTCAAGACCCAATTCATATCTTTTTGCAAAAAACTCTCGCATAAGGTCGATGAACGGCTTGATTTTTGAACTCACTCTGGGGGGGAGCATTCCATCAGCGGCACAAATCATGAACATTGACATATCATATGTCGATGCAGCCATTTCAATCGTTTTAATTGTTGTATCGCCGATGCCGCGCTTGGGAACATTGATGATTCGCTTAAAGGAAACATCGTCGTTCGGATTTGCAATCAGCTTAATGTAACATAAAAGATCCTTGACTTCGCGGCGTGAATAGAAACGCGTACCTCCGATTACGGTAAGCGGGATTCCGAATCCGGTTGCAAGCACCGATTCAATGATTCGGCTTTGGGCATGGGTGCGATAGAGTATTGCAAAATCATTGTAGCTGCGTTTTTCGAAACGATGCTGTTCGGAAATAGTGCGTGCAATGCTGTATGCTTCATCGCGTTCGTTATCAACCAACTTAAACTCAACGGGCTGACCTCCGGGCTTAGCTGTCCAAAGGTTTTTGCCCTTTCGGCCCGTATTATGGACGATTATCTTGTTTGCACAATCCAGTATCGCTTTTGTCGAACGATAGTTCTGTTCAAGACGAATAACCTTTGCGGACTTAAAGTCCTTCTCAAATTCAAGAATATTGCGGATATCCGCACCGCGCCAACCGTAAATGCTTTGATCGTCGTCGCCCACTACGCAAATATTTTGATGCTCTTTGCAAATAAGCTGAACGATTCTGTACTGCGGGTGGTTCGTGTCCTGATACTCGTCAACAAGCACATATCTGAATTTGCGTCGATATTTTTGCAGGACATCAGGACATTTTTCGAGCAATTCAAGTCCTTTAAGAAGCAAATCGTCAAAATCGAGAGCGTTGCACTCTTTTAAGCGTTTTTGATAAGCCCGATATAAATCAATGAGTTTATCACTCCCGTCACCTGATTGCAGTATATATGTTTCGGGAGCTTCGGACGAGTTCTTGGCTTCGCTGATTTTCGCTTTTATTGCACCCTTCGGAAGCTTTTTTTCGTCTATGTTGCAGGATTTCATGAGGTCGGTTATCAATGAAGTCTGATCCTGCTCATCGTAAATCACAAAACGGCTGTCATATCCGAGTTTATCAATATCGAAACGAAGTATTTTTGCACAGAACGAATGAAAAGTCGTGACCCACATATCAGAGGAATCTTCGGACAGAAGGCTTTCGATACGCTCCCTCATTTCGCGTGCGGCTTTATTTGTGAATGTGAGTGCAAGAATTGCCCAAGGCGGAACACCGTGGTTTTCAACAAGGTTGGCAATTCGGTATGTCAATACGCGGGTTTTGCCGCTGCCCGCGCCTGCAAGCACGAGCAACGGTCCTTCGGTAGTTTGAACAGCTTCAAGCTGTTCTTTGTTTAACAGGTTTAAATTAAGCATTTTGGGAACAGTGAATGGTTGATTTGCTTACGCTTTCAAAAAGGCTTTTTAAAAGCGAACAATCTTCATTGCTTGGATTGCAGCGAAAGCACGGCGGCTTTAAGTCTTTCAAGTGCAGCCTTGAGTTCATTTTGAGGCAATGCAAGATTCCAACGCTCGAATCCGCTGCCGCCGGTGCCAAAGATATAGCCCTCATCCAACGCAAGGTAATTCTTAAGCATTAACTCTTCAAGTGCGGAATCCGACAGTCCGAGGCTGCGCATATCAATCCATGCAAGGTATGTGCCCTCTGCCCGAATTGCATTCAGCATCGGAAGTTCGGTTCGGAGAAAAGCATACAGCAAATTGAAATTTGATTCGATAACACCGTTCAGTTCATCAAGCCATTGTTCTGCCTTCGTGTATGCAGCGATTGTCGCTGCACGCGCAAAATAAGGAACGCAGCTTGTGTTTTCGCGTTCGGCGGCTGCTTTGAATCGGTCTGCAATTGTGTCGTTGGAAATAAGGATATTTGAACACGCAAGACCTGCAAGGTTAAATGTTTTGCTTACAGCCGTACATGTGACCGTAAAGTCGGCAAAATCACCAAGCGATGCAAATACAGTGTGCTCGGCGCCGTTATGAATGAGATCGTTATGTATCTCGTCTGCAAGAACGATTATGTTGTTGCGTTTGCAGATTTCGCCGAGTCGGAGCAATTCCTGCTTTGTCCATACTCTGCCGACAGGATTATGCGGACTGCAGAGTATGAGCATCTTTACATTTTGAGGATGTGTTTTTGAATCCAAATCATCAAAATCGATCTCATAGGTATTGCTGCGCAGAATAAGCGGGTTTTCAACGAGAATACGGTTATTCTTGCGTACTGTGCCTGCAAACGGGGGATAAACGGGCGGTTGAATCACAATCCCGTCTCCCTCGGTCGTCAATGCACGCACAGCAATGCCGAGAGCGGTAACAACGCCGTTCACCGTGAAGAGTTTGTGCTTTGAAATGTTCCAGTTGTGCCTGCGGAGCATCCATGCGTTAACTGCGCTGCGGTACTCCGAATCGGCATAGGTGTAACCGTAAATGCCATGGGCAGCGGCCTTGCAGACAGCGTCTGAAATTTCCGGAGCAACTGCAAATTCCTGATCTGCGATTGTCAACGGCACAAGACCCGAGCCCTTTACGGGCTCGGGTGCCATGTCAATCTTTATGGAGCCGGTACGGGCTCTGTTAATTGAACTTGTGAAATCGTACATAGTTTTATTTGGGCTGCTGTCAGCAGTGCCCGTGATAAAAGCCAACTCAGATGCCGTAACCGCGATCAAAGGCCTTGATGTTGATTTCAAGGAATTTGGGCTTTACGCATTGTTCGATTGCTTTGTGCCATTCCTCAACGGGGAAGGGAAGCATCTTTGCAACAACACCCATCAAAACAACGTTTGCAGCCTTATAGGTTCCGCATTCGTGTGCAATTTCAACAGCGTTGAGCTTGATCGTCTTGCAGGCGTTTTCAACCCTTTCAAGGCAATCTTCGGGATACTTTGCGGCACCGGTAATAACGGGCATGGGCAGTATCTTCTGTGTGTTAACAACCATCGTGCCTTCCGACTTGAGATAAGGGAGTGCGCGCAGAGCTTCGAGATCCTCGAATGCAAGGACGATATCAGCCTGGCCCTGTTCAACAATGGAGGAATAGAGCGGCTGATCATTGCTGATACGAACATAAGTCACAACGCTGCCGCCGCGCTGGCTCATACCGTGAACCTCGCTGACGCGAACCTCGTAGCCGTTGTTCATTGCAAGCTGGCCGAGAATTTTGCTGGCAAGCAGTGTGCCCTGCCCACCGACGCCGACGATAACAATGTTAAACATATAATTAACCCTCCTTAAGCTTCGGTGTGGAGTGCGCCAAAGTGACAAAGCTGTTCGCAAAGTCCGCAGCCAACGCACTGTGTGGGATCAACGGCAACGCCGGTTTCCGTTTTGCGAATGGCGGGGCAGCCGATTTTCATACACATACCGCAGTTTTTGCACTTTGTTGTGTCGCAGATGAACGGCGTGCCGGGCTGCTTAACAATAAGCGCACAGGGACGGCGGGAGATAATAACGGAAAGCTCTTCACGTTCGGTCTCTTCGCGAACAACCTTTTCGAGTTCTTTAACGTCGAACGGATCGACAACGCGAACATGCTTGATGCCCATTGCATCGCAGAGCTTGAGAATATCAAGGCTTGTTGTGGGTTCGCCGTGGATGTCGTAGCCGTTTGCGGGGTTGTTCTGGTGACCGGTCATGCCGGTGATGGAGTTATCGGCAATGATAACCGTGCCGACGGCGCGATTGTATGCCATGTTGAGAAGTCCGGTGAGACCGCTGTGGCAGAAGGTGGAGTCGCCGAGAACTGCAACTGTTTTCTTTGCCTGCTCATGACCGCGTGCCTTTTCCATGCCGTGTGCCATTCCGATGGATGCACCCATGCATACGCATGTGTCAACTCCGCTGAGAGGAGGCAGCGCACCGAGAGTGTAGCAGCCGATATCGGAACATACCGTAAGTTTGAGCTTTCCGAGTACGTAATAAAGACCCCTGTGAGGGCAGCCGGGGCAGAGTACGGGGGGACGCATGGGAATGCCCTGAGTGTTCATGGGACCTGCTTCCTCTTCGCCGTTGAACTTGTTTGCAATCTTGCGTGCAAAAAGCTCACCCTGAACGCCGGTGCGGTCTTTGCCGCTGCACTTGATGCCCCAAGCCTTGATAGTGTCCTCATAGAAGGGCTCCATATCCTCGATTACATAGAGAGTGTCAACGCCTGCTGCGAACTCTTCGATGAGTTTGCGGGGCATGGGGTATGCAAGACCGAGCTTCAGCACGGATGCTGTGGGCATTGCTTCTTTTACATAGTTATATGCCGCACCGCTTGTGATGACGCCGATTTTCCTGTCCGCCCATTCGATACGGTTGATGGGAAGAGTGTTTGCATCTTCGGCAAGCTTCTTTTCGCGCTCTTCAACATAGAGATGACGGGCGATCATGTTTGCGGGCATTGAAACGTATTTCTTGATGTCACGTTTGTATTCGCGAAGGGGAACTTCAACACGTTCGCCGAGTTCAACAAGGGTTCTTGCATGTGCAATGCGGGTGGTGACACGGAGAATGACGGGAGTGTCGTATTTTTCGCTGATTTCGTAAGCAAGCTTGAGAAAGTCCTTGCATTCCTGACTGTTGGAAGGGTCAAGAACCGGTGCGTGGGATGCGCGTGCAAGCATACGGGTATCCTGCTCGTTTTGAGATGAATGCATGCCGGGATCGTCGGCAACAACAACGACCATGCCTGCATTAACGCCGGTGTAGGTTGCGGTGAAGAACGGATCGGCTGCAACATTCAAGCCGACGTGTTTCATACATGCAAGGCTGCGTGCACCGCTTACGGCTGCACCGAGAGCAACCTCTACGGCAACCTTTTCGTTGGGGGCCCATTCGGAGTAAATCTCGGGATAAGTCGCAACGTTTTCGTTGATTTCGGTGCTGGGCGTGCCGGGATATGCGCTTGAAACGCGAACGCCTGCTTCGTAAGCACCTCTTGCAATAGCTTCATTGCCAAGCAAAAGTTTTTTCAATTCTTTTTCCTCCTTCGGAATATGTTTAGAACAATTCTTATCCGGTCAGCGGCTGTTTGAAACATCATGACAACATCCGGAAAGACCGAAATTGCTCAATCTTTTTTGTTCAAACCCTATTATAGTTGATTTTCGTCCGCAAATAAAGTGGAATCGGCCAATATATTGACAGTAATATTATATATTACGTTTGCGGCGATATTTTTTCTTTTGCATCAAACATTTTTTATAAAAAGCTTCCCTGCAAAAGCAAACACATCATGCACCTGCACATGCAAGCCGCCGAATTGCTCATCCGTTAGACTTTCCCTGCATGATCAGGAAACGAAACAGGTCTCGAAAAAAACAGCCGGAATAAAGTGTTGCACGGCAAATGCCCAAAAACGGATTTTTCCGAATATATGTGTTCTTTGCATGTTGCCAAGCAAAGAATTTTCAGCTATAATACCCGCAGCAAAATAAATGTGCCGGAGGATGATTATGAAGTCACTCAACACAAAAGTCCTGACGACTTACGCGCTGTTTCTTGCCATTATGCTTATCATGGCATTTGTACCCGGGCTTGGGTTTATCCCGACAAGCGTTGCGGCGATCGTCATCATTCAGGTTCCCGTTATCATTGCGTCCTACTTTCTTGGGTTTAAGGGCGGAATGTTTTTCGGCCTCGTTTTCGGATTGACATCCGTCATTAAATGCTTCACCGAACCCGATGCGTTTGCAATGATAATCATGAATGCCGGCGGATTAAAAACTGTTGGGCTTATGATTATATGCCTTATTGTACCGAGAATCATGATCGGAGTTACGTCCCGTGCGGTGTACACGCTTTTTAACAAGTTTGACAAGACCCGAATTTCAAGCATGGCGGTCGCCGCCTTTGTCGGAACCATTACGAACACAATCCTCTTCCTCGGAGCTTTCTATCTGTTTGCAAAAGATGCATGTATGGCACAGTTCGGAGCAGCAACAGCGGATGCTCTGTTCAAGATGATGCTCGGTGTCGTGACTTTGAACGGAATCATCGAGGCTGTAACATCCGTTATAATCTGCACTGCTGTAGGTCAGGCATTGTACAACTTTATTTTCAAAAAACGTCTGGTCCCGGCTGATATGCTTGCAGAAAAAGACCGCGCTTGCGATGTTCACGAGTAAAGCCCGGCAAGCATAAGTATCCTGAATAATAATGCATCGGGGACTGTCCGCGCAGCGGTCGGTCCCTTTGCAATTGCTGCCTTGCCAAACAAGCTCCGGGCAAACAAATCGACGCAATCGATGCAGCGGATTGCTTCTTCAGCAATCTCACCGAATGCCTGCTCAGAATACTGTCAGCCGATAATACCGAAATACACAGCTATGTATGTAAGCGAAAGAATCGCTTGTCCGAAAAAAAGCAAGCGGCAGACGGCGGCTTTCCCTTTGTCACAGCGCTGCTTAAACAGTTGAACACCTATAAGCGGAACAAGCGGAATGATTCCCGCCCATATAACAAACAACACTTCCATTCTGAACCTCCGCAACATTTTAATATGCCGTACAGAAAGATTAACAGTTTTTGTTGATAATTTCAAACGAAATGTTTTCCTGCAATGCCGGAATATGCTTTTGTATCAGACTGCGCACTGCTGTTGTGTGCACAGCTGAAGCATTTGCTTTGAAAATAAAGTTTTAATCATTTCGATTAGGTATTTCACATTTAAAATTCTTGTGGTATAATCATAGTGCGGTTAGCCGACCGTGTACATAATCCGGTTCGGCGGATTGAGCAAAAGGAGTTTATACTATGGCAGAATTTAAAGTTGTTTCGCCCTTTGAACCGCAGGGCGATCAGCCTCAGGCAATCGATACGCTTGCAAACGGTGTGCTTTCGGGTGACAAGCTTCAGGTTCTTTTGGGCGTTACAGGCTCAGGAAAAACATTCACAATGGCAAAGCTTATCGAACGCGTACAGAAGCCGACAATTGTCATTGCGCACAACAAGACGCTTGCGGCACAGCTTTGTTCGGAATTTCGTGAGTTCTTTCCGAATAATGCAGTTGAATACTTTGTTTCATATTATGACTACTACCAGCCGGAAGCTTATATTGCTTCTTCCGATACATACATTGAAAAAACGGCGGACATAAATCAGGAAATCGACCGCTTGCGCCACAGTGCAACGTGTTCACTTAATGAACGCAAGGATGTTATTATCGTTGCATCAGTTTCCTGCATCTATGCTTTGGGCAGTCCTGAAGAATACATGCGAATGAGCATATCACTGCGCAAAGGTGCGGTCTTTCCCCGCGAAGAATTGATAAAAAGACTTGTAGACATTCAATATCAGCGCAATGACTATGAATTCAGTCGCGGCATTTTTCGTGTTCGCGGTGATATTGTTGAGATATTCCCGATGAATGCGTATGACAGAGCTGTTCGGGTTGAGTATTTCGACGATGAAATTGAATCCTTAAGCGAGGTTAACGCCGTTACGGGAATTCCTGCGGCGGCTCTTGCTCATGCGGTGATTTTTCCCGCGACACACTATGCGACCGGAAAAGAAAAGATTGAATCTGCACTTGAACAGATCGAGCAGGATATGAAAAATCGCGTTGATGAGCTGAAGGCGCAAAACAAGCTCGTTGAGGCGCAGCGGCTTGAGCAGCGTACGCTTTATGACATGGAAATGATGCGGGAAATAGGCTATTGCTCGGGCATAGAAAACTACTCAAGATACTTTGACGGGCGAAAACCCGGACAGCCGCCGTTTACGCTGCTTGATTTCATGGGCAATGATTTCCTGACAATTATCGATGAGTCCCATGTTACAATTCCGCAGATAAGGGCAATGTACAGAGGAGACCTTGCACGCAAGACCGAACTTGTCGATTACGGATTCCGTATTCCAAGCGCTTTTGACAATCGTCCGCTGAAGTTCGAAGAGTTTGAAGAACGCATAAAACAGCTTGTGTGCGTCAGCGCGACTCCTGCCGAATACGAACTTGCAAGAGCAGCAAACATTGCTGAGCAGATAATCAGGCCGACAGGGCTGCTTGATCCGGAGATTTACATTCGTCCCGTCAAGGGGCAGATTGATGATTTGATTTCCGAAGTAAATAAAAATGCAGCTAAGGGCTATCGCACACTTGTTACAACGCTCACTAAACGCATGGCGGAAATGCTGACGGAACATCTTGATTCAATCGGCATCAGAGTGCGCTATATGCATTCAGATATTGACACAATGGAGCGCATGGAAATCATTCGGGATCTTCGACTCGGAGAATTCGATGTTCTCGTAGGCATAAACCTGCTGCGAGAGGGACTGGATCTTCCGGAAGTCGGACTTGTTGCTATACTTGATGCTGACAAGGAAGGCTTTCTGCGGTCATCAACGTCGCTGATTCAGACCGTCGGCAGAGCAGCACGCAATGTTGACGGATATGTTATCATGTATGCAGACACGATAACGGACTCAATGCAAAGCACGATTGATGAAACAAACCGCAGGCGAACCAAGCAGCAGGCGTTTAACATTGAACACGGAATAACTCCCAAGAGCATTAAGAAGGCTGTTCACGGCATAATAGAAATATCAGGCGCGGTTGAAGATGCTGCTGCGGGAATGAACGAGGACGAAAAAGCCGAAAAGATTGCTTTGCTGACCGAACAGATGCAGCGTGCCGCCATGGAGCTTGAGTTTGAAACTGCCGCAAAGCTTCGCGATGAACTGTACAGATTGCAGGGCAGGTCGGATGGAGCATCGGATTCCGCACCAAAGCCCGGAACAAAACGCGGAGCAAAGCCCGGAACTCCCGGCAGTCGAAAAAAGGCACGCGGAAGAACAAGAAAATAACTCGTATTTTGAATGAATCACGCAAGAAAAGAGATATGACAAAAAATGAAAGATTGCATAACAATAAAAGGCGCACGGGAGAATAACCTGAAAAACATAGATTTAACTGTTCCGAGAGATAAACTGATTGTTTTTACCGGACTTTCGGGTTCCGGAAAATCTTCACTTGCGTTTGAAACGATTTTTGCAGAAGGGCAGCGGCGATATGTCGAGTCTCTTTCGACATATGCCCGCCAGTTTTTGGGCCAAATGGACAAACCCGATGTTGATTACATCGAAGGGCTTTCACCTGCGGTTTCAATTGACCAGAAAAGCACATCAAACAACCCGAGGTCAACAGTCGGTACCGTTACGGAGATTTATGACTATCTGAGGCTTTTTTTTGCGCGTGTCGGCGTTCCGCATTGTCCCAAATGCGGAAGGGAAATTGCGCGCCAAAGCATAGACCAGGTGGTTGATAAAGTTAAACTGCTCCCGTTACGTTCAAGGATACTCATCGTTGCGCCTGTAATACGTGCAAAAAAAGGCGAACATGTTAAGCTGCTTGAACAGATACGTAAAGACGGCTATGTGCGCGTTAAGATCGACGGCACGGTTTACGATATCAATGATGTTCCCAAACTTGACAAAAAGCTCAAACACAGCATCGATGTCGTTATCGATCGTCTTGTTATCAAGGAAGGCATTGATTCAAGACTTACCGATTCGTTGGAAACAGCATTCGCGCTCGGCGACGGGCTCGCAAAGGTTGATATCCTGCCCGACAGGGATGCGGCAGAGGAGAATATTCCCGCTGAAAAAAAGGCCGCAAACGGGGGAATCATCGTTGAGGACGGTGTGGAGGAGCTGCTTTTTTCTCAGAATTTTGCCTGTCATGAGTGCGGTATCAGCATTGAAGAAATGTCACCGCGAATGTTCTCGTTCAACAGTCCGTTCGGCGCCTGCCCGGACTGCACCGGCCTTGGTTATCAGGAAAAAATCGATCCGCTGCTTGTTGTTCCGGATGATTCGCTGTCTTTGAACAAAGGTGCGATTGCCGCAATGGGATGGAATTCCGCAAACGGAATTGCAAGCATGTATTTAAAAGCACTCGCTGACGAATACGGTTTTTCGCCGGATACGCCGTGGCGCGAACTGCCCGAAGAAATCCGCAAGGTTATTCTTTACGGTACGGGCGGAAAGAGAATTCATGTTGAGTACGAAAGAGATTACGGCGGCGGTTTTTTCGAAACGGAATTCGAAGGCGTTATACCCACTCTTGAAAGACGTTATCACGAAACTCAATCCGATTCCATGAAGGAAGTTTACGAAGCATTTATGAGCAAAATAACCTGTCCGACATGCGGAGGAAAGCGACTTAAGCCCGAAGTGCTTGCAGTTACAATCGGGAATAAGTCGATTGCGGACGTGTGCGGCATGTCCATAACCGACGTTCTTGCTTTTATAGACGGGCTTGTTCTTTCGGAATCAGAAAAGATTATTGCCTCCCGAATTTACAAGGAGCTGAAGGCCAGACTGCGCTTTCTTGTCAACGTCGGGTTGGAATATCTCACACTTTCACGCTCGGCATCAGGCCTTTCCGGAGGAGAGGCACAGCGCATTCGGCTTGCAACTCAAATAGGCTCGGGCCTTGTCGGCGTTCTCTATATTTTGGATGAACCGAGCATAGGGCTGCATCAGCGTGATAATGACCGCCTGCTTGCAACGCTGAAAGGACTCCGTGACCTCGGCAATACTCTTATTGTTGTCGAACATGACGAAGATACCATGCGCAGCGCGGATTACATTGTAGATATCGGCCCCGGTCCCGGCGTGCACGGCGGGTATGTTGTTGCACAGGGCAGCGTTGAGGATATAATGAATGCTCCGGAATCCATAACCGGGCAGTTCCTGAGCGGCAAGCGTTTTATTCCAATTCCTGAGGAACGCCGAAAACCGTTCGATGAACGTTGGCTGTGCGTTGAGGGCTGTCGTGAAAACAATCTTAAAAATATCACGGTGAAAATTCCGCTCGGTGTATTCACATGTGTAACCGGCGTCTCCGGTTCGGGAAAATCAAGCCTTGTGAACGGAATAATTCGAAATACATTGCTGCGAATGCTCAATCGGGCACGGACAAAATCAGGCGAGTTTGACAGTATAAGCGGAGTTCAGCATCTTGATAAGGTAATCGATATTGATCAATCGCCTATCGGCAGGACGCCGCGAAGCAATCCCGCAACCTATGTGGGCGTTTTTGACCTTATCCGTGAGGTGTTCGCAATGACGCCCGATGCAAAAATGCACGGATATACAAACGGTAGATTCAGCTTTAACGTTAAAGGCGGACGTTGCGAATCCTGCCGCGGTGATGGTATAATAAAGATAGAGATGCATTTTTTGCCCGATGTGTATGTTCCATGCGAGGTATGCAAGGGCAAACGGTATAATCGTGAAACTCTGGAAGTTCGATACCGCGGCAAAACAATTGCGGACGTACTTGATATGACGGTTGAGCAGGCATTGGAGTTCTTTTCGGCGCATCCCAAAATTGCGAAGAAATTGCAGACGCTTTTTGATGTCGGGCTGGGCTATATAAAACTCGGACAGTCCTCAACAACGCTTTCCGGCGGCGAAGCGCAGCGCGTCAAGCTTGCGAATGAACTTGCTCGGCGCGATACAGGCAGAACACTGTATATTCTCGATGAGCCGACGACAGGATTGCATGTTGCTGATGTTGAACGATTGCTTTCCATTCTTGAACGCCTTTGCGACAGCGGCAGCAGTGTCCTTGTTATTGAACACAATCTCGACGTAATAAAAACGGCGGATTATATCATTGATCTCGGACCTGAAGGCGGCGACCGCGGCGGCAGCGTTGTAGCTTGCGGAACACCGGAGCAGGTTGCGCTTGTTGAGAACAGCTACACCGGTCAGTATCTCAAGAAGATTTTATTTAATAAATAATTCTAATGAAAACGGGGGAGTGTACATCATTATGAATGATATGACTTTAAATTGGTATAAATCAATAAAAAACAGGACATCCGTACGTGAGTTTTCAGATACGGTGGATCAAAAAACGTTCACTGAACTGAAAAAATTCGCAGCAGGGCTCAACAACGATGAAGCACGGCTTGTTTTGCGTTCAAAGGACGGGGTTCTGAGATCCATTTTTTTGGCTTACGGCAGAGTTGCAGGAACAAAAGGTTTTGCGGCAGTCATAACAAAGAAGGGCAGCAAATACATGGGCGGTTATATCGGCGAGGCATTTGTTCTTGAATGCACTGCCCGCGGAATTGCAACATGCTGGCTCGGCGCGTCATATAAAAAGTCAAAGGTTCGTGAATTTGTGGACATTAAGGAAGATGAAACGCTTGCCTGCATTATCGCATTTGGCTTTTATGACGGAAAAGTTAAACACACAAAGAAGAAAAGCATCGAACAGCTTACAGGATTGAATGCCGCAGCGTTTTCGGCGCTTCCGGCATGGCAGCAGGAGGCTGTCAACTGCGCACGGCTTTCGCCTTCGGCTCTCAATAAGCAGCCGTGGGAGCTTGATATAAAGGAAGACAGTATTGAACTCATAAACAATTCAAACAATTGGGGGTTCGGCGGGGTTGACTGCGGCATTGCCATGCTGCATCTTGAACTCGGAGCAGAGTTTCGCGGTGTTTTCGGAGAATGGAAGTTTAAGGACGGTGCGCCCGTGTTTATTCCGCTTCCGCAATCCACAAATTGTCATGACGAATCCGAAGCATATGATGAAGAGGATGCATACAATGATGAATTCCGATATGATGGTTCGTCATCCGCGGATGACGCTGCCGATTCGGATATTCCGAATGTTGAAGTTGAATCATCGTACAATTTCAACATCGGGTAATCAAAATATGATGTGTAAATCAATTCAGCATAGGAACTGATTTTAATGAAGCGAGTTGTAATTTATACTGACGGTGCATGCTCAGGAAATCCGGGAGTCGGCGGCTGGGGTGCGGTGCTTATATACGGCGAAGCAAAAAAAGAAATAAGCGGAGCCGAAAAAATGACAACGAACAACCGCATGGAGCTTACAGCGGCAATTAAAGCACTCGAACTGCTTAGGGAGCCGTGTGAAGTCGAGTTATATACGGACAGCGCATATCTGTGCAACGGATTTAATAACGGCTGGATATGGAATTGGCTGAAAAACGGCTGGAAAACAGCCTCCGGAAAGCCTGTTGAAAACCGAGAACTTTGGGAAAGACTTTTGGAATTGCAGCGGGTTCACAAACTTGATTGGCGCAAAGTTAAGGGGCATGCGGATAATCCATACAACAACCGGTGCGATAAGCTTGCAACAACTGCAGCTGCAAACCTCAAAAAGCAGAACTGACATAACAAGTCTGGCGTATGTTTTAAAATGCAAGGGAGTGTAAACGGAAGCCATTAAAGCTGTTTATGAATGTGTTTCTTTCCAACTATTCGCAAAACATGCATTTTGCGAATAGTTAGGAAGAACAGAAACAGTGTTTTTCCCCGCTTTTCAGTTTCAATACGTTCGGCTGTTACGATGCAAATATTACTTTAAGTGTAAAATATGAGTGAAGACTATTCAAATGAAAGAACCCGCGTGTATACGCTCAAACTGCGCACATTGCTCGAAGATTTGCCGCCGATTTGCGCGGAGTTTTTCCGCGGCATCGAACCGTCAACAAGCGTTCTCACACGGTACGGATATGCTCTTGACCTGAAGCTTTTTTTTAAGTTTTTGATCAGCGACAGCTTATGCTCGGGATTATTGAGCATACGTGATATTGACTGTTCGATTCTTGAAAACGTTTCAATCGATCACATCGAACGCTACCTCGAATACGTTGCTATGTATCCTGCGGAAACCGATTCTGAAGATTATGAAAAAGAAGAATATATTACAAACGGTGAACGAGCCAAGGCGCGTAAACTCTCTTCTGTACGCTCTTTTTTTAAGTATCTTTATAAAAAAGGAAGAATAACGCGCAACGTCGCAGCTTTGGCAGACACACCCAAGGTGCATGAAAAACCGATAGTCAAGCTTGAACCGGATGAAATTGATGCACTGCTGACAGTTGTTGAAAGCGGCGAAGGGCTGTCCCCCGCTCAGAAAAAATATCACAAACAGACACAGGTTCGTGACACTGCGATAGTGACACTTTTTTTGGGTACGGGAATGCGCATCAGTGAACTTGTCGGGATTAATATCGATGATTTAAACTTTATGTCAAACGAAGTGCGAATCGTCCGCAAGGGCGGCAACCAGGATGTGCTTGTTTTCGGGAGCGAGGTTCGAGAGGCTTTGCTGAATTATATGCTGCGTCGAGAAAGCATGACTGCGCAGCCGGGTCACGAAAAGGCTTTGTTTCTTTCAATGCAGAACAAACGCATGACGGTTCGCGCAATCGAAAACCTTGTGAAAAAATATGCTGCGCTTGCTGCTCCTCTGAAAAGAATCTCCCCGCATAAGCTGCGCAGCACATACGGAACTATGCTGTACCGTGAATCCGGAGATATTTACCTTGTTGCGGATGTTTTAGGCCAAAAAGACGTCAATACAACGCGAAAACACTATGTTCCTCAGGCAGAGGACAGACGGCGTTTTGCTGCCGAGGTTATCAGTCTTAAAAGGAAAAAAAGCGGCACTGCTGATGCGGACACAAAAAACGGGAACGAGCCGGACGAAACCGAATAGCGGTTGACATCCGATCCGACCTTGCAAAAAATTTACGGCAATGAACAACGGATAAGCCTTGCTGCACATTGCCGTATCTTAAAATACTTCGAGTTATTTGCGGAACGGAGCAATACTCCCCCGTCACTTTCGTTCGCGGCGTTTGCGCACGGCGTAAAGACCTTTCGGAGCATCACATGAAGCCGCTTCCCGCCGAGCATCCTCGCGAAAAGATTCTGCGAGTCGTCGCTCCCATTCGGCGGCAAGCGCAGGGTCGATTTGAATAGGATCCGGAACGTCGAGCTCTATAGGTTCATCGAGGAATTCGTCAAAATCCGCAGAATTCAATTCTTCACCGTTTTCGTGATGATCACATTCGCATCCGCACTCGCACTCATTCTCGTCTTCCGCCGGATAACGATAAATTATGCTGTTGAATTCATCGCCGCCTCTTTGGAGGCATTTTCCGCAATTGTCGCAAATTTTGCCGGGATCAAGGTCGCAGCGATTGCATTCACCGCAGTCATTGCAAACTTTTCCGTCATAAAGAACACATTTTTTCATTCTGCACCTCAGTTTCAGTCGGTTAACACATTCGTGCCGCAGCCTTTTTTATCAAGCAGAGAAGTCAAAACCCTCATCACGGCAAGCCGACCGTGAGAATAGTTTAATGCACCCTGAACGTATGCTGTGTACGGCTTGCAGATCGGCGCATCGGCGGAAAGTTCAATGGATGCGCCCTGGATAAAAGTGCCCGCCGCCATAATAACATCGTGGCTGTACCCCGGCATTGCCCACGGCTCGGGAACAACATACCCGTCAACAGGCGCAACTGCCTGGATGCATGCACAGAAATCAATGAGTTCTTCCTTGGTATCAAAACGCAGCGACTGCACGATATCGGAACGCACAGCATCACTCGGAGGCATCGTGGGCAGTTTCAGATATTCAAAAGCCTTTGCAAACAGCGCCGAAGTCTTGAGGCTTTGCGCAACAACATGCGGAGCACTGAAAAAGCCCTGATAAAACGGGAGATAACTTCCGAAATACGACCCCGCTTCCCTGCCTATGCCGGGAACAGTCATTGAGTTTGCTATTCTGTCCACAGCAGATTTCTTTCCTGCGAAGTATCCGCCGGTGGGAGCAAGTCCGCCGCCCGGGTTTTTGATAAGGGAACCCACAATGATATCCGCACCGACAGCCAAAGGTTCACAATTGCAGGTGAATTCACCGTAACAATTGTCAACAACGATTATTGAGTTCGGAGATATTCGTTTCACTTCATCGAAAACCGGCTGCATTGCCTGCGGATGAACAGCTTCCCGCCATGCATATCCGCGTGAACGCTGAACGTAAACAACCCTCGGATGTTCCCGTTCGATACATTCAATAATGCTTTCAAGCCGAAAACTCCCGTCATCGTTTAAATCTATCTGTGAATAACGCACACCGCGCTCCTTGAGTGAGCATTCGACGGTGTTTGCAGCCTCGGCTTCATCGTCTTCGGCATCGGAAACGCCTATCGCATCAACCAAAGTATCATATGGCTTTCCGGAAACGGCAAGGAGTAAATCGCCGTGCCGAAGCAGCCCTGAAAGAACAGTAAAAATCGCATGAGTTCCGGAAATAAGCTGCGGACTGACAATTGCACTTTCAGCACCGAACGCGTCCGCAAATACTTTGTCAAGATTATCTCTGCCGATGTCATCATAACCGTAACCG
>OHKL01000383.1_pt1 | contig 30491 bp, 29 predicted proteins | sample 1568721 | NCBI WGS metagenome assembly OHKL01 (sample SAMEA3879543, study PRJEB24766) | human gut metagenome | biome: human-associated habitat; feature: feces | place: USA | collected 1985/1987 | reverse complement strand
CCATCCGATACGAGCGTGCATAGTAGTTAGTTCTGACAACTTACGCTGTTCCCAATCGTTTTTCCCTACTTTCAGCCAACCAAGTCGCTTACGCTGGTGAAGAGTGATGAGGTGGTCGAGGGACTCAAAATAGTCTCCAATCATAGCCTGTTCTTCCTTTTTAGGCATTGCTACAGGGAAGTCTACAAGTATGCTCTGATTAAGGTGTTTAATAGTTCCGCCAGTCGCTTTTTTCGATACATAATCCATCAGAAAAGGTGCTTTTAAATACTGAAAAAGATATTTTTCATCTGCCAAATTTTCATCCTTGATTTCAACATTGAATACTCCTGCATTTAATGTTGCTGGCATCGTTAATCCCTGTACATATGCCACTTTTCCCAGTGTTCCGTCTTTTGTTATCAAAATGTTTCCATTGTGAATCTGAATATTCTTATCTTGGTCGTATCGTTCCTTTTCGACATAATGGCAAGTCGAATAATCTATAGCACCATCATTGAAGTCTGTTCCTGTTATAAGCATATATTCGCCGTTATCCAAGAACTCTGATGTTCTCAGATTTTGCCATCCGATACGAGCGTGCATAGTAGTTAGTTCTGACAACTTACGCTGTTCCCAAACACTAATTAAGTATTATTTCGCTCTAACAATGAATTTTTACTTTATTACTTAAGCATGCATTTCATAATATTTATTATAATATATCCCATTTCATGTTGACCATACTGTATTTGCGATGCATTACAACGTAAGTTATAATATATGCCAAACATACCTTCACATACCCAATCTATTCCCGTTTTACCATGAAGTGCCCCCAAAAAACATCCTTAATGCAATACAAACATATTTTGAAGCATATATTTCTTTAATTTCTTCAAATCATCGCACTTTTGCTGGTGAAGAGTGATGAGGTGGTCGAGGGTGAAGAAATATGATGAAATTTTCGCCCGTTCCTCTCTGGATGTTGGTATTTTAATCTGGATATCAGCCATTACATTATTCATCAGCTTAGGATTACCAACATAGGAAACATATCTCTTTGCAACGTTGTTTAACGCTTCTGCTACAGCCTTACTTGCCTCAACTTTGTTGGACAACAAAACACCGCAAACATTGGTACAATAGAACCTTCCATACCTGAAATTGACTGTACCAGCATTGGCGCCGTCTGTTGTCCAAGTGATTGCATCCTCATACAAATAGTCGCTATAGTACCCCATCAATCCGTTGTCCTTCGTCTGTGATGAGTAAACTGGATATGGCATCTCATCACTTATTTCTTCTGATGCATCCGTTGCTGGAAGTACATATCCTCTTGTAACCTTAAACATTTCAGAAACCTTACGCTGTTCCCAATCGTCTGTAAATCCATCAAATCGAATTTCTGGAACTAAACTTCCATTTTGCGGAAACATTTTTTGAAGCATAAATTTTTTTATTTTTTTCGATTCATCACACTTCCGTTGGTGAAGAGTGATGAGGCGGTCTAAGCTTTGAAAATACTCACCAATCCAACGCTGCTCATCTATTGATTTCGGAATCATAAATTCAAATCCATCTATTTCTTTTGATGACACATTTGGTTGAGCTCCTGCAACAAGAACAGCAGATAATTGGTCTGCGAATAACTGTGATCTCATAATCGTTCTTATAAAGCTATACTCGCAAGTATCTGTAGGCACAAAATAACCTACCCGTTGATTTTGATAGTATTTCTGCCCTTTTTCAGCATATAATACTGACACTTTTCCTGTTGTTGCTCCAGACATTGCAAGTACAGCAGCCCCGTCATAAAGGGTATATACCTCGTCATAGTTCTGTTCATTATAGTATGCAAAATCTGATCCTACCGAACCATCTGATAATATGTTTGAGATTCGGACTATTGGAACTCCTTCAGAGCAATATTCATTACTTTTAAAGGCAAAGCCACCTCGAAGTGGGGCCATGTCACCCGACTTACGCTGTTCCCAATCGTCCTGGTACCCTTTGAATCTAATTTTAGGTTTTGCCATATCCATTACCCCTCCATTTTTCCAATCAGTTCATTCAACGACTGCATGATTTCTGCATCTGACGATGTCAATTCTTTGAGAAGTGCCACGAACTCATTCTGCGCCTGCTCCAATTCCCTGTCTGTGTTGGTCATACTGGTCAGAATTTCCTTTAAGTCGATTTCCTCTTCCTTTTCAAAATTATCAACATACCGGGGAATATTCAGATTAAAATCATTTTTCTCAATATCTTCAAAACTTGCGAGGTACGCTTCTTTATCAACAGTCTCCCTATTACTGTAGAGGGTCATAACAGACTCAATATGTTCATCCGTCATGGCATTCTGTTTCTTACCCTTTTCAAATTTCTGTGATGCATCTATAAAAAGAACATCTCGACCATCCCTATGTTTTTTTAATACAATAATGCAAGTAGGAATGGATGTATTATAGAAAAGGTTTGCCGGCAATCCGATTACTGCATAAATATTACCGGAACGAAGAAGTTTTTCACGTATCTTTCCTTCTGCTGCGCCACGGAAAAGAACTCCATGAGGCAGTACGATTGCCATTGTTCCATTACTTTTCAAATGATAAAGTCCATGCAGCAAAAAGGCATAATCTGCTTTAGACTTCGGGGCCAGCACGCCATAATCACTAAAACGTTCATCTTGTAAAAAGCCTGCAGCCGCACTCCAATTAGCAGAATACGGCGGATTCATCAGTACCATATTAAAATCTGTTTCTTCACCGGTCGGCCAGTCCCCATCCAATGTATCACCGTTTCGGAGCATTTGGTTATCCGGAGAGATTCCATGTAAAATCATATTCATCCGTGCCAGGTTATAAGTTGAGGTGTTTAACTCTTGTCCATAATATCTGATATAATTCGGCTCTGTAGAATACTTTTTCGCGTTAAGCAGCAACGAGCCGGAACCCATACAGGGGTCATATACCGATAACCCTCTTTTCTCTTCCTGTCCTGCTATAGCTATCTTCGTCAATATTTTCGATACCGCCTGAGGTGTATAGAACTCTCCCGCTTTCTTTCCTGTTTCCGAAGCAAACTGACCTATCAGATATTCATATGCATTTCCCAATATTTCTGCATCGGAATTTAATAAATCTGCCTTATCAATTTCCTTAATTAAATTGGATATGGTATCGCTCTGTTTCTGGTCCCCGGTTCCCAAACGATTGGAATACAAATCAATATCTGTAAATAAATCCGCAAACAAAGGGTCACTCTGTTCAATATTGTTAAAAGCTTTTTGCAACTGTTCCCGATTAAATGAATTTGTCCTTGCCGCATCTGCAAAGCACGTATATGTAAGGTCCGGTTCAATTACATAATGGCACTCTGATTTTATCTGTTCTATCAATTCCTCTGCGCTGTCATCTGCAAGTGCTTCTTTATATGCTTCCAATGCCATTTTCAAATTCTGTGGTTTTTTATCATAAATCAAATCATATACTTTTATTAAAAAGGAATCGGAAAGATACTTATAAAAGACAATCCCCAATAAATAATCCTTGTATTCATTTGCATCCATTTTGGAGCGCAGAATATCAGCCCCGCTCCACAATACACTAATCAAATCCTTACTGCTTTCTAACTCTGCCATTTTCTTTCCTCCATCACCTAAATTAATTCCTTAATTATTGACTTTTAATAAATCCCATAGAGTCTTTTCATTTTTTCTGCGTTTTGATATCTTGCGATATTCATGAAGACTCTGTTCCAACACCGCTATATCGGAAAAATATTCTTTTACAAACGAAACGCTCTTTACATCCTTATATCTTAAAATAGATTTACAGTATTCACTGGGGGACATATTTTTTCTTTTCTCAAAGTCCTTATATTTTCCTTCATTACAAATGATAAGCATTTCTATCTCCGGTGCGGTAATTACATTTACAATATCTACTTTATTTTGATAGGCTTTGCTTATTTTGAAATTTTCTCTTCGAGAATCCAATACTCTATACACCGTTATTTTCCCTGAAAATTCTTTTCTCAAATACCTTTCTTCAAAATCCTTCCCCCTTCTTGAATTAATAATCTCTTCCTCCAGCAATTCCTCTTTTGAAAAAATCAGCTTGTCCTGTTCTAAAAGCAGCTCCAATATAGCTCTCTCTGCGCCGCCCTCGCAAATACATGCTTTATATTTTGCCATTATCATCCCCCTGTAATTTTACACTGGAAAGAACTTTCTTTAGTGCCAGATAAGATTCATACACAGGCACAGTCCCCTCTAAATATCCGCTTTCGTATGCTTCGCTCTTCTTAATATCATTTCTCTTTAATATGAGCGATAAATTTTCAGCATATATACCTCCCCGATTTCTGATGATGTAAATGCAATCATTTCTTTCAAACTCATCTAATAGTTCAGAATAATGTGTAGAATAAATCAAGGTGGCTCCATTTTTATTAACACTTGGATTCATAAAAAAGCGGACCAGCGTCGTTACAATCTCTTCGTTAAAGTGATTTTCCAGTTCATCCACAATAAGGTATCCGCCCTCTATGAAGCAAAGCAGCGCATTCATAAAAACATTAATACCCTTAATAGTACCGGAAGAAAGATATTTTTCTATTTCCAGCGGACTATTCAGTATAATCTCGTCCGAAGCATAAAATTTCAGGCGAATGTCCGCCGGCTTCTTTTCCGTATTACATTTAAAATATTCAATGCTCGGGTCCAGGAATGTAAGAAGCTCCTTAGGAAATATGCCCAGTATGTTCAGCATATTATGATTCGTCCACTTCAACATGTCCCTAATCGGAAAGTTAGATTGTTTTTTCTTGTTTATTGCAATCATTACACTGACATCGCTTAATAAGAATTGTTCTTTTTGATTTCTTTCTATTATAATATCTGTATTTTCAAAATCAAACAAGCTCTTCTTAGTCTTTACTTTCCCTGCATCTTTTTCCCAAAGAGTTTCTTCCGATATTACCAGCTTTTCTTCTTTGTCTACCGGATTTATCTCTTTTGTAATAACTGTTTCAAGCTTATAGATGCAATTTTCATTGTAAAAAAAGCTTGTAATTTTCACTTTTTCCTTCTCTGCCAGGTCATTTAAAATTTCTTTTGACTTAATACTGTTCAGTGCCTCATTATTAAGCATATTTATGACAAAGGAAATAACTTTTAAGATGGTCGTCTTTCCTGATGCATTGATACCAATAAAAGAAAGTACCTGATTTGCATAAATATTAGAAAAAATATGAAACAGTTTTTCTTTATCGTCCTCTGCTACTCTCTGTTTCGTAATAAAATCGATATCTATATCCTCTCTGAAACGCGGCATATTTTTTATATTGATTTTCAAAAGTCTCATGTTTGTTTCCTCTTATTCACAGTTATTTTGTTTTTATATATTGTATTATGCCACATTGTATGAATTTATTCAACTATATAAACGTAAAATCCGTTTTTAGTTGTCCATATAGCTTTCCAGCAAATTCACAAAAATATGCGGCTTTTGCCACAAAAATGGCTTAAAGCCGCATATTGCTGTATCTTATTGTTTAATGCTTTTCTCGGCATATTCCTGTTGCAGTTCCTCTGTAAGGTACTCATCACTCATACAATGCATATCCGATACGCCATCCCGAATCAACCGATAGACTTCAGAATAATAAAAGAAATTCAATGCCTCATCCAGTGAAAGTCCCTGCTGCTTTGCAAAACGTTCTATGATACGACTGTATTTCTTCTGAAGTAAAACCGGATTTGCCGTCATAGTCTTTCACTCCTTTCAAACTTCAGCAACGACAGTGCTTTCTCTGTTCGGAAACAAATTTGCAGGTTCGGTTTTTCATAACGCAAACGTTTAATGGCTTCTGTCTTATCAATCAACCCATCAAAAAATAACTCCACCGTGTTAAACACCTTATCATTGGCAACACCACCTACAACAAGGTCGTAATCTGTCGAATCATTTTCTCCTCGGCAATTCAGAATAAAATCCAGCCATTCTTCGGAATAAGAATCAAATTTCAATATTTTCAATTCACCTTCCCGGCCTTCATCATACTCATACCATGATATAATGCCGTCTTTTCCACGACGTTTGTACTTTCCACACCATTTTGCCGCTTGTTCATGTAATGGTGTAACATAAAACCCTCGCCCAAAGTCTACGTTTAAACGGGAATGAACCAAATCCGGCTTAGTAATTTCTAAAAAAGAACCATGGTATAGAATCATACATTCACCCCTCTTTCTTTCATCACATTAAGGAGGTCATCTACAATATATTCCTTGCTCTGAGTATGCAGCACTTCATATTCCGGCACAATATAACCATTTAAAATATCACTCTTTTCCGTAAATGCCTGATAGACCCGCTCTGCATCCACACCTAACTTTGCCGCTGTATTTTCAATACAAAAAACTGCAAACTCCAGCTCACTGGAATTCTTAATTTTTTCATCCTGCATTACACTTTTGGCCTCCCATTACTTAATGTTTATTGCAATTTTAGAAAGAGCAGCATTTTTATGCATCTTTTGCTTTGGTATTAAAATTATAATACACACCCATATTTTCTTCAATATTTTTAATAAATTGCCTAATTTCCTATTTTAATTAAAGATATATCCTATCAGCAAAATCTTCTATTTTTTTACTTCTTCGGTATACTGTCCGCTACGCACAGCGCCCCGTACCCGACCCTGTCGTTGGGGTAGAATTCTTCCCCTCTTATTTTTCGTGCGCCCCGTCTTAAATAGGCCTTTACCTTTTCTCCGTACAAAAACGCATCATTCCCCTGCACAATGCCCCATTCCATGAGCAAAGCCGCTGCGCCCGTCACAAAGGGTGTCGCAAAAGAAGTCCCCGTGAAGGACCGGTAACCGCCATAGATGTCCGGTGCCGTAATGTTTACGCCCGGCGCAGCAAGGTCCGGTTTTGCAGCCCCTGCTGCCAAAAGACCGATATCCCGCTCCGCATACCGGTAACCCCTGCCGGAAAAATCGGCATAGGCGTCGTAGGTACTGTCATAGGCGCCCACGGTAATCACCTTCGACGCCGTGGAGGGAATGGTCAGCGTCAGATTGGGATTAGGTTCAAAAAAACGGGTATTCTGATTGCGCGCAGCCTGGGACGGAAGGTAGAAATAAAAGCTGCTTTCTTTTTCCTGCGTTCCAATGAGAAATGACCATATTCCCGGAGAAATGTACAAATTTTCGGGAATGAAATCAAAATAAATTTCCTGTTCCACCGCATAGGGGGACGGCTCTCCTACATAAATAAGTATTCTCGTCCGTTCTGCTTCCCATGTTATTTCACCGCCTTTTTCCGTTGAAAAAGAAAATTCCTGTCCGCCCGGCGAGCGCAGTGTAATGCGAAATACATCCGTATAGGTTTTCCAGAGCTGCACACTGAAAGCCGTTTCATAGGCTCCCACGGAAAGCTCCGTTGCCGCCGTTTCTCCTACATTTACTCTTCCTTCCCGGTGTCCTGCCGAAGCTCCCTCGTTTCCGCTTCCCACACAGATAACCGTTCTGCCGATTTCCGCTGCATTGTCCAAAAAACGTTCTAAAAGAGAACTGCCGTCATGTGCTCCATAGGTATTGCCAAAACTCAGGTTAATGGCAACCGGACGGTTTAAGCTTTGCGCTTTTCTGACCACATAGGTAACCGCCCGCATCATCTCTGTAGTGCGCGGGAAGGAATTTTCCCGCGGTGTCCCCAGCTTCACAATAAGCAACTCACTTTCCGGTGCAACGCCCTCGTAGTTGTTGTTCGCTGTTCCGCCCGTCACATTCGCGGCAGCCCCCGCCGCGATTCCGGCTACGGCCGTTCCGTGACCGCTGCTGTCCCTGCTCGGCACCAGCTCGTACTGTCTGAGCGGGTCTGCTTCCCGCAGCGCCGCATTTATCTGCTCCCGGGTAAATTCTGTGCCGGTCTGAAATCCTTCCGGCGGGAAAAATCCTTTTTCCGCATCCGGGGAAACCGTCTGGTCCCAGAGTGATAAAATTCTGGTGCTACCGTCCGCATTCCGGAAGTTTCGGTTTGTATAATCGATGCCGGAATCAATAACCGCAAGGAGAATGCCTTTTCCACTTAAAAACGGCTGTCTTTTCGTAACCGGCAGAACGCAGGAAACTTCTTTTCCATCTGCCATCGAAAAAAACAGCCGTTTAGGCTTTTCCACATATTCTATTTGCGGCAGCCTGCTTACCGTATCCACCAAATCCTCCGGCACGGTCAAGAGACCATAACCTGCTATCAGTTCTTCTACTATCAGCTCTTCCGCCGTCACCGGAAGTCCCGAAACCGCCTTACTGAGGTTTCCGTTGTACTTAACTATCAGTTCCCAGGTTCTTGTTTCTTCCGTGAAACCGACATTTAAGTTCAGGGACTTTTCACGCACCGGTTCCGGCGTCTGCAAGGCTAACGCCAATACATTTTCTATCTTCTGGTTCATGGCAAATATCCAAAAGTTTTCTAAGAATATATGCGCCGGAAACTGCCTTTTATTCACGCGGACTTGCTTCAAAGTTATTTCACATAAAGCTGCCACCGGTGTCGGCATTATTTTTTATAAAACTCACGCATCAGGGCAACCGCGTACGCCGTATCCTTCATGCCTGCCGTTTCCACTGCGGAATGCATGGCAAGCTGCGGCAGTCCGATGTCTGCGGAAGGAACGGACACATGCGCTGTAGAAATATTTCCCAGTGTGGAGCCTCCCAAAATATCGGAACGGTTGGTATAGGTCTGCACCGGCACATCCGCCTGTTTGCCGAGCAGCTTGACATAAGCTGCTGAAACCGCATCGGTGGTATATTTCTGGCTGCCATGGAATTTCAGCACCACGCCGCCGTTTAACACCGGCCGGTTGGTCGGATCCGCCTTCTCCGGGTGACCGGGATGCACCGCATGGGCATTGTCAGCGGAGAGCAGAAAGCTTCCGGCAATCTTTGCCTGCAGCCAGCCCTCACTTTTACCGAAGGACTCCCGGATACGTTCCATAACATCCGATAAAAAGGTGGAGTCTGCACCCTGACGGGTTCCGCTTCCCACTTCTTCATTATCAAATACAAGACATAAGTTGATATAGTCCTTCGGGGTTTCTTTTGTGACTGCCCGCATAGCTGAATAGGCGCACTGCAAATCGTCCAGTCTGGGAGAAAGAATGTACTCCCCTTCCCCGCCGATTACCGTACCTTTTTGTCTGGTATACAAAAACAAATCATAGGACAAAATATCTTTTTCTTCTACTCCCGCTGCCTCCGCAACAGTAGCAAGAAATCCCTTGCCGTTTTCTTTTTCTCCGTATAAGGGCAGCATGTCAATCTGCGGATTGTATTCCACGCCTTTATTCATATCACGGTTCATGTGAATTGCCACATTGGGAATAACCAGTAAATCCCTGTCCACATTGACAAGCTTTGTAATCACTTCCCCATCCTTTTCCAGGGAAAGACGTCCGGCAACGGACAACGGTCGATCCAGCCAGGTACTTAAAATCATGCCGCCGTATTTTTCCACATTCAGCCGCACATATAAGTTTTCGGCAGTCATCTCCGCTTTTTCCTTTACCTTAAAGGATGGAGAATCGCTGTGTGCCGCTACCATGTGAAATCCTTTGATTTTTTCAGGTTCTTTATCCGGGATGGAAAAGGCTGCAATGGAAGAGTCGTTGCGCTTCACATAATAGCTCTTTCCAGGTTCAAGACTCCACTCTTCCGTTTCTTTCAGCTCCGCAAAACCTGCTTTTTCCGCCATATCTCCCAGATTTTTCACCGCCTGGAAGGCAGTGGGACTTTCATCAATAAAATGCAGTAATTTTTCTGTTTCTTTTCCAAAATTCATTATTTTCTGTCTCCTACATGAAATCCTGTAATGGTAACTACCGCCGCCTGATTTCCATATTCATCCTCAATGGTGATTTCGTAAAAATTGGTACTTCTGCCTTCTTTGATGCAGTGTGCTGTACCGATAAGCTTATCGCCTTTGACCTTGCCGGTATAGGTGATATTGGAGCTTAACGATACTACGGACTGTCCCATGCAGTTTGTCGCAACCGCAAAGGTAAAATCCGCCAGCACAAAATGGACGCCTCCCATCACTGCGCCTCTGGCATTTTTATGTCGGTCCGTCAGCTCCATGCTGCATTTTGCATAATTTTCGCCTGCTTCTTCAATGTAGGCGCCGTTTTCCGTTGCAAAACGGTCCTGCGCAAAGAAAGCTCGAAGCTCGTCCAGCTTCTTGCCGGTTATCCGATTTTCCGTGGCGGTTCGATTTTCCAAATCTGTCTGTCTTTCCAAGTCTGTCCGATTTTCCATTTTCTGTGCCTTTCCTGCTTGCCGCCCCTATTCCTGCTCTTTCGCAGTTGCTATTTTATCAAGCAATTCTACAATTTCTTCTTTCGTATACTGTTCCTTGTCTCCCTGTGTGAAAAGCAGTCTTAGTTCGTACAAAGTGGCCATTTTGGTATCTTTTCTTTCTTTTTCTGTCATTTCTTCCATCCTTTCCACCGCCTTTCCAAATACATACTCCTATATCCTATATGTATAATAGTATAGCGGTTTTACATCCTGTTTACAAGTTGCAATAAAATATAAGTTCCATATGCGGAGTAAAATAACTGGGATTTTAAAAAAGATTTTTTAGATAATAAAAGATATAATAAAGAAATTTTATAGGATATTGCCCGGAGGCTTTTGGGCAATATCGGAAAATTCAACAAAATTTCCTATAAAATAAAAAAGGACGTTGCATCAACGTCCTTTGAAGCAGGGGAAGAGGGGATCGAACCCCCGTTTACGGTTTTGGAGACCGCCGCACTACCGCTGTACTATTCCCCTATGCTGTTCAACGAATTGTATTATAGCATAAGTGCCGGGAGGAAAGCAAGCATAAATTTCAAATTTTCGTAATTTTCAAATTTTTACAACAATTTATTGCTTTCCCGCCGAAATACCTCATGCATATTCTCTTTACAGGCAGAATTCTAAATCAGTTCTATCGCTTCCTGCACATTGGAAACCCCGATGACCTTAATGCTTTTCGTATTTTTCAGCATGTCGGCATTGGCTTTGGGCATCACACAGGTGGTAAAACCTAATTTCACAGCCTCCTGCAGCCGCTGCTCCGCCAGACTGACGGCACGGACTTCGCCGCTCAAACCCACCTCACCGAATACCACGGTGCTTTCATCCACCGGCCGGTTCTTGAAGCTGGAAACAATCGCCATCACCATGCCAAGGTCCACTGCCGGCTCCTGGATGCGGATACCGCCCGCCAGGTTTACATAGGCATCACAGCCGCTCATCTGCAATCCCAGCCGTTTTTCCAGAACCGCCATCAGGAGGTTTACCCTGTTAAAATCCACGCCCGTTGCCTGTCTTCTGGGAATACCGAAATTGCTGTGGCATACAAGCGCCTGCATTTCCACCATAAGCGGTCTGGTGCCCTCCACCGTGCAGGCAACCACGCAGCCGCAGGCGTCCTTGGGTCTGCCGCTTAACATATATTCGGAGGGATTTCTAACCTCCGTAAGTCCCTCTTCCCGCATCTCAAATACACCGATTTCATTGGTGGAGCCGAAACGGTTTTTCACACTGCGTAAAATACGGTAGGAAGCATACCTGTCACCTTCAAAATAAAGCACGGTATCCACCATATGCTCCAATACGCGGGGGCCTGCCACGGTTCCTTCCTTGGTTACGTGTCCCACAATAAAAATGGAAACACCCAGCCCTTTGGCAAGCTGCAGAAAGAGTGCTGTGGACTCCCGTACCTGGGAAACACTGCCGGGGGCTGCGGAAACGTCTTCACTGTACATGGTCTGTATGGAGTCAATAATCACAATCTGCGGTTTCCGGCTGCGGATGGTGTCCTCAATCAGAGAAAGATTGGTCTCACACAAAAGAAGCAGATTGTCATTGAAGCTGCCAATTCTCTCGGCACGCATCTTAATCTGCTTTAAGGACTCCTCTCCGGAAATATAGAGCACCTTTGCACCGGCATCCGAAAAATTCCGGCATACCTGCAAAAGCAGGGTGGATTTTCCGATACCGGGATCACCGCCTACCAAAGTAAGGGAACCAGCTACTACACCGCCCCCCAGTACCCGGTCAAGCTCCTGCATGCCGGTGCTGATTCTGTCTTCTTTTTCCATGGTAATCTCAGACAGCACAGCCGGCTTCTGCCTGGCTGTGCTGCCCTGTGTACCATTTTTCTTTAGTGCTGCCGTACTGACCTGCTCCTCCACAAAGGTGTTCCACTCCCGGCATCCCGGACACTGTCCCATCCACTTTGCAGACTCAAAGCCGCAGTTCTGGCAGAAAAAAACTGTACTCTTTTTACTTTTTGTCATTACGCCTCTGTTACCTTTACAGCAACCTCGCCTGCGCCTGCAAGCTCTACGCTCAAAATCAGCTTGCCGCCAAGTCCGGTGCTCATTTTGCCGATGCTTTCTCCACCGACATAAACTTCGTATTCTGTGTCTTCTTTCATGCCCAACGTAATCTGGGAATCTTCCGCACCTTCTACGGTGAACTCCACACCGTTTTCTGTTTCTACGAAATGATTTACACTGGTTCCGGGAACGGATTCATATAAGAACATTTCGTTTTTCTCTAACTTTGTCATTTCTGCGAATGTCTTTACCTTATATGTGTTGCCGGAAATGCTGTCTTCTTTCTTTGCCTTCTTATCCAGTGTGTGATTGCCGAAGCCGATTGCTCCGTTTTCCTCTGTGCGAAGTAACTCTTCCACGATTGCCATTTGTATTTCCTCCTGCGTTGGATTTTACCTAAAGTTTACATGTATAGTATAATATATTCTGCGTTTCGTTTCTACTGGTTTTTCACATGAAAAGTGACTTTTTCATCCTTGATGCCCGCCGTAACCATATCGCCCGGTTTGACATTGCCCCGTAAGATTTCTTCTGCCAGGGCGTCCTCTACCAGAGACTGGATGGCACGCTTTAAGGGTCTTGCACCCATCTTTTTGTCGGAATGCTTTTCCACCAGATATTCCTTCAGCGCCGGTGAAAATTTCAGCTTAATCTGCAGCTGTTCCTCACAGCGTTTCGATAAATTGGATGCCAGCAGGGATACGATGGATTTCATATTGTCCTTGCTTAGCTGGTGGAACACAATGATTTCATCGATACGGTTGATGAATTCCGGCTTGAATATCTTCTTTACTTCCTCCATAACGCCGCTCTTCATCTTGTCGTAGTTTTTCTTTTCGCTCTTATCCACGGTAAAGCCCAGGTTTTTTGGATCCACAATACGCTGTGCGCCCGCATTGGAAGTCATAATCAGCACGGTATTCTTGAAGCTGACCTTTCTGCCCTTGGAGTCCGTGATATGGCCGTCGTCCAGTACCTGCAGAAGAATGTTGAATACATCCGGATGCGCTTTTTCAATCTCGTCAAAAAGTACCACGGAGTACGGGTTTCTTCTGACCTTCTCGGAAAGCTGGCCGCCTTCTTCAAAGCCAACATATCCGGGCGGGGAACCAATCATCTTGGAAACTGAATGGCCTTCCATATATTCGGACATATCGACGCGGATAAGCGCATTTTCGGAACCGAACATCGCTTCTGCCAGAGCCTTGCAGAGCTCGGTCTTGCCGACACCGGTGGGTCCTAAGAACAGGAACGAACCGATGGGTCTGTTGGGATCCTTTAAGCCGGTACGTCCGCGGCGCATTGCCTTTGCCACCGCCGTTACGGCCTCTTCCTGACCGATGACTCTCTTGTGCAACTCATCCTCTAACTTTAAGAGCCGTTCGCTTTCCTTCTCCGCAATCTTTTCCAGAGGAACCTTCGTCCAGACGGATACCACTCTTGCAATGTCCTCTTCGTCCACAACGTATCTGCGTTTTGCCTCTGCCTGTTCGTTATTCTTACGCAGACGCTCATACTTTTTAATCAAAGCATCCTGCACCCGCTTCAGCTCACCGACTCTTTCGTAGTCGTCCGCTTTCACGTAGTTTTCGATTTCCTTGTCCATTTCCGCAATTTCCGCCAGCATTTCCTGCTGTCTGGCAGGTGTCTGTACGGAAGAAAGACGGACTGCCGCAGCGGCTTCGTCTATCAGGTCAATCGCCTTGTCCGGCAGATTTCGGTCATTGATGTAACGGTCGGACAGTTTAACGGCTGCCTCCACCGCTTCCGGTAAAATCTCCACATGATGATGCTCTTCGTATTTGGAACGGATACCGTTCAGTATGCGGATGGATGCTTCCACATCCGGCTCTTCCACATTGACCGGCTGGAAACGGCGTTCCAACGCCGCATCCTTTTCCACATATTTTCGATACTCATTGATGGTGGTGGCTCCGATTAACTGTATTTCGCCTCTGGCAAGGGAAGGCTTTAAGATGTTGGATGCATCAATGGCTCCCTCTGCCCCACCCGCACCGATGATGGTATGCAGTTCATCCAGAAACAGAATAATATTGCCGGCATCAATTACTTCTTTGACAACCTTTTTAATTCTCTCTTCAAATTCTCCGCGGTACTTGCTGCCCGCTACCATGGCGGACAAATCCAGTGTCAGGACACGCTTATCCTTTACGGTAAACGGTACGTCCCCGGATACAATCCGAAGTGCCAGCCCTTCCACGATTGCCGTTTTGCCGACACCCGGTTCTCCGATTAAGCAGGGATTGTTTTTGGTACGCCTGCTTAAAATCTGGATCACTCTCTGGATTTCGTCCTCTCTGCCGATAACGGGATCCAGACTGCCTTCCTCCGCCATTGCCGTCAAATCGCGGCTGAACTGGGAAAGCATGCTGCCACCCTTGTTGCCGGGACGGTTTTTCGCCAAATCTTCTTTATAAAGACTGCTGTCCTCTCCGATGGAAATCAGCACATCGATGTATACCTTCTGTGTCGATACGCCCAGGGTATTGAGCAGTCTGACCGCCACATTTTCTCCTTCTTTGATAAGAGCCATCAGGATATGCTCGGTGCCGATCAGCTTTTCATGAAAACGCTCTGCCAGTCTGTGTGCCTCTGCCAGAACCTTCTGTGCCCTCGGGGAATAATTCTCCTTATCCTTCAAAGCTACGGCACCGTCAAAGGTAATCAAATCCTTTACGATGTCCATAACCTGTTTTTCATCTACGCCGTTCTGAAAAAGCACCTTGGCTGCCACGCCGTTGCCCTCTTTCAGAAGACCTATCAGGATATGCTCGGTACCCACATAGCCCTGCTGCAGTTTTCTTGCCGTTTTTTCTGCATGTGAAAGCGCAGCCTTCGCACTGTCGGTAAATTGTAGCTGCATGATTAGTGTCCTCCATAATCTTCATATATTTCATCTATCAGAGCATGCACCTCTTCCTGGGAAATATTCTTGCAGATGCTCTTTGCAAGAATCACCTGCAGTTCTTCCCGCAACTTGGAAATGGTGTTCATACGGTCTTCATCCACCGCAATGACCGCTCCTTTTCGTCTGTCCACCTTTACATAGCCCTCCTGCTTCAGAACAGTATAGGCTTTGTTCACTGTGTGCATATTGATGCCGATATCTTCTGCTAACTGACGTACGGAAGGCAGCTGTTCGCCCTCACGGAAACGCGATGTGGCAATCCCCAAGATAATCTGATTGCGAAGCTGCAGATAAATGGCTTCGTCGCTGTTAAAATCAATTTCAATCATCATACTTAAGTTTCGCCTCCTTTTCATCTGTTATACAGACAGTATAACACAATGAAGTTTCCCGTCAATGTTTTTTGGTTTCTTTATAAATATTTAATAATAAAAAAGTAAAACAGGGAGCTGACCTTCCAGTTCCCTGTTTTGAGTTTTATCTTTCTTCGTATTTACCGATTTTCAGTCTCTTAATAAACTCATCCTCCGGCAGGGGCTTGTCAAAGTAATAGCCCTGCATCATGTCGCAGCCGGTGGTGCTTAAATATTCGTACTGCTCCTTTGTTTCCACACCTTCCGCCACAATCTGGATACCCAGCTCCTTTGCCATGCGGACAATGTTTTTCAGCATAACGATATCGCGGAATTTTCGTTCAAATTCTTCATCCATCTGTACGAAGGAACGGTCTATCTTCAAAAGGTCTATCTCCGCCAGACGGAGCATGTTCAGAGATGAATAGCCGGTTCCGAAATCATCTATGGATGTGGCAATATCGTTCAGCTTCAGTTTGTTCACCAGTCTGGAAATTTCTTCGTAGTCCTTAAAGTCCTCGCTCTCGGTAAGCTCCACTTCTATGTACTTGTGCGGCACGCCGTGCTTGTCGATTACCGCCACAATATCCTCTGCAAGATGCTTGTTTTCCATATGGCAGCGTGAGAAATTTACGGATATCTTCAGATAGTCCTGTCCTTCCTCCCTCAGCTTTTTCAGAAATGCACACACCTTATCCAGTACATAAAAGTCCAGCCGGCAGATGCTTCCGTCCTTTTCCAGTATGGGAATAAATTCACCGGGGGAAACAATGTTTCCCTTGAAATACCAGCGGATAAGAGCCTCGGCACCGCCGATTTTACTGTCCCTTGTCCGCACCTTGGGCTGATAATATACTACAAAATCCTCGTTCTTCAAAGCATCGTCAAAGTTGGCGCTGATGTCCTTCTGCTTCATGATATTGCTGTATTTCTGCTCATCATAATAGGCAACGGCACTGCCTTCCTTATCCCTTGCCACCTGATATGCCACACTGGAACGCATCATGACTTCTCCGGCATCCTTCACACCTTTTAGGTGGGTCACACCGATGGTTGCCTTCAGCTCAAATTTATACTCCCTGCCTCCTTCTTTCTGGGAAACCTCCACATTTTCCAGAAATTTTAAGAAGTCTGAAGTATGCTCCTTCTTCAAAAGAACAATAAAATTGTCGCCGCCGGGTCTTGCTACCATTTCCTCTTTGTCCAGATGCTCCTTTAAATGCACCGCATACTGCTTCATGATTTCGTTACCGCTGCGGTAGGACAATTTCCGGTTCACATACTTAAAATTACGTATATTTAAGTAAAGGGACTCGTATTCGTCAATTCTGCCTTTAACTATCAGCTCTCTTGCAAAGTCCATAAACGCCGTCAGGTTGGGAAGTCCCACCACAAGGTCCGTTCCCTTGACATGCTTAATCAGTTCCTGAAGGGTCAGTCTCGACAGGATATTATAAATAACCTGACTCATAAGTTTAAGAATTTCTTTCTGTTCCGGCGTCCATCCTTGTCCTTTTTCTCCGTAGATGCAGATTCTGGTGGTGCTGCCGCCCGCATTCGGATATTCATAGGTCTCCGGTGCACCTGCCGCCCTGCCTTCGTCAAAAAGGACTATGGTTGCTTCTTTTGTCCTTTCCGAAAGAGAGATGTCCACACAATTTAAGACTCCTTCTATTCTGGCGACAGGCACATCCTCCTGTACACAGGATATGGCTTTATGCAGTTGTAGTACAAATTCATCAATGGTCTGAACAGGCTTAAAAACTTCCTGTAAAAAGCTTTCCACTCCTGTATTTTGATATAGCATACGTTTCTACAACCTCTGCTTTCTTTTCGTGTTCCTTTTTATTTGTTCAGAAATTCAAAGGAAAAATCATCATCATCCTCAATAAAGTTCTTGGACTTTCCTCTGAATCCCGCAGAGCCCTGCATAACCGGTCTTACATCTGACTGGCTGCTTCTTTCTGCGGCGGGTCTTTCTTCCGCACCGGTTCTCTGGCTCTGGGTGGCTACTCCCGTTCCGGCAGGTCTATGTCCCTGGGGTGCTACTCCTGTTCCAGCAGGTCTATTTCCGGCGGGTCTTGCGCCCTGGGGTGCTACTCCCGTTCCGGCAGGTCTATTTCCGGCAGGTCTGTGTCCCTGCGCTGCTCCGGCGGATGCCCTGTGTGCCTCTCCCGAAGGTCTTGCACCGGTTCTTCCGTCTGCTGCTCTATGTGCTTCCCCGGCAGGTCTTCCGTTCTGGGAAGGTCTTTGTCCGGCAGGTCTTCTTTCCGGACTTCTCTGGGGCTGTCTTCTTTCGCTTTCCATATCAAAGCCGTCGTCCATCATATCTCTAACCTTGAAAATCAGGAATGATACACCCATGAGGATAAGCGCCAGTATGATGACCAGCACAATAATAATGGTCTTCTGCTTGGAAACCTTTTTCTGGGAAGCTGCTAATTTTTCTGCATTCTGCTCTGCTTCCGTAATCAGCTTGTTGATGGGGTATTTTTTACCGGCAACATTGTCAATCAGATACCAGGTATCCCCTTCCTGTTCCGTTTCATAAGCAGGCGCTTCTTCCGGCTCTTCCGCCGCTGCATCGTCTCCGTTGTCCACCGGTGTCTCAGGCTGTGTTTCGGGAGCCACCAGTTCTCCGGAAAGGGTTACGAAATCGGAACGGATATAGCCCTGTACTTCCTTGCTGTCAATCATGAAGGTGGAAAGATACCAGGTTTCACTGCCGTTTGCCTTGTAACCGGAAACGGTTACCACCAGATTTTTGGTGGCTGTGGTAACAATGCCGCTTGTGGTATTGGAATCGCCTCTTACCCGGACACCGTCCTTGTTTACGGTTGCGCTGACCGGCTGTACCTCTGTCACGCCTTCCGTATTTACGGTAACCGAGGAATTCACGGTCGCTGTGCTTGTTCCGGTTGTGGTAGTAGTCGTTGTAGTGGTAGTCGTTGTGGTTGTGGAACCGCCGTCCTTTGTCACTAAATCAGAACGGATGTAACCGGTTCTGTTGGCATCCACTTCTACCTTATACCATACCTTACCGTCCGTGCCGGTTGTTTCTTCCAGAATATTCAGCTTGTTGCCGTTTAACACACTTGCTACGACAGAGCTTCCCGAATCCGCACTGGAGCGGATGTTGGCGGATGAAGCGCTGACCTTTCCCGTTGCGGCAGAAACCGTAAGATGCGGTGCCAGACAAAGAACCGTTACAAGGCAAAAACATGCGGTAACAATCCATTTTCCTATTCTTTCTGCCATCTTGTTTTTCCCACTCAAGTATCTCATTTTTTCCTCCGTTTCTGCGTCTGGCATTTCCTGCCGGAAACTGCGGTTCCTTCAAGCTTACGCCTCCCCGGACCTTCTTCCGTCAGGCTTCGTCTATTGCCTTTCCAATGTCATGACGCATGTATTTATTTTCAAAGCTTACCCACTCCGTAGCCTCATAGGCCTTTTTGCGGGCTTCTTTCAAATCCTTTCCCTTGGCGGTGATGCCTAAAACGCGTCCGCCGTTTGTTACGACTCTGCCCTCGGCATCAAATTTGGTGCCTGCGTGGAAACAGTAATAGTCATCTTTTCCCTTGAAATTTTCCAGTCCGGTGATGGGAAATCCCTTTTCATAGGAAACCGGATAGCCGTCGGAAGCCAGTACCACGCAGACCGCCGCATTGTCTTCAAACTTAAGGTCCACTTTATCCAGTGTGCCGTCGATGCAGGCATCCACCACATCCATGATATCGTTTTCCATACGGCAGAGCACCACCTGCGCCTCCGGGTCACCGAAACGGGCATTGTACTCTAAGACACGGGGTCCCTTCGGGGTCAGCATCAGTCCGAAGAAAATAACGCCTTTAAACTCTCTGCCTTCCTTTGCCATGGCATCCACCGTTGCCTGATAGATATATTTCTTACAGAACTCATCCACTTCTTTGGTATAGAAGGGGCTGGGGGAAAAGTTGCCCATACCGCCGGTGTTCAGTCCCTCGTCTCCGTCCTTGGCACGCTTGTGGTCCTGTGCGGAGGTCATGGGTTTGATAGTCTTGCCGTCCACAAAGGAAAGCACGGAAACCTCTCTGCCGGTCATGAATTCTTCAATTACCATACGGTTGCCGGCGCTGCCGAAATGCTTGTCCAGCATGATTTCCTTCACGCCCGCTCTGGCTTCTTCCAAAGTGTTGCAGATAAGAACGCCTTTTCCCAATGCCAGTCCGTCCGCCTTTAAGACGATGGGCATTTCCGCCGTTTCCAGATAAGCAAGCGCTTTCTCCGGATCATCAAAGGTTTCATAGGCTGCGGTAGGAATGTTGTATTTTTTCATAAGGTCCTTGGCGAAAGCCTTGCTGCCCTCTAAGATAGCCGCTTTTTTATCCGGTCCGAACACACGGAAGCCCGCTTCCTTAAGAACATCCACCAGACCTCCTACCAGAGGATCGTCCGGTGCCACAAATACTAAATCCACCTGTTTTTCTTTGGCATATGCCACGATTTTATCAAATTCCATAACGCCTATGGAAGGTTCACATTCTGCAATTTCCGCAATACCCGCATTGCCTGGTACACAGTAGAGCTTGTCCACTCTTCTGCTTTTCTTCATGCTAACCGCAATGGCATGCTCTCTGCCGCCACCGCCTATAATCAGTACTTTCATGCATTGCCTCCTTTTGTGTATACATGTCCGTCTTTTACATACAGTCTGTCATTGGCAATATCATCAATCGCCTGGGGAAGAAGCAGCCATTCTGCCTGTTCCATCACACGTCTCTGCAAAATCTCGGGAGTATCTCCCTCTTCGGTAAACACGGGCTTCTGGGCAATAATCGGTCCCTCGTCCATGCCTTCGTTTACAAAATGGACGGTTGCTCCCGTTACCTTTACGCCCCTCTTTAAGGCTTCTTCATGCACATGCAGTCCATAGTATCCCACACCGCAGAAGGCGGGAATAAGGGACGGGTGGATGTTGATAATCCTGCCGGAAAATTTTGCCACCATGCTCTCCGGGATTTTTACAAGGAAGCCCGCCAGAACAATTAAATCCGGCTGAAGCTCTTCCATTTTAGAGGTAAATGCTTCGTTAAAAAGCGCTCTTGACTCATAGTCCTTCGGACTCATAACCACACCCGGAATGTGATGGGCTGCCGCTCTGTCCAGGGCTTTTGCGCCCGGATTGTTGCTGATAACGGCAACGATTTCGGTATTGGTAATCTTTCCCGCATCCACGGCATCCAATATTGCCTGCAAATTCGTACCGCCGCCGGATACGCAAACAACTGTCCTTAGCATAAGGTTACTCCCTTTTCTCCGGCTTCACAGGAACCTACCACATAAGCGGTATCTCCGGCTTTTTCAATCGCAGCCACGGTCTTTTCCACATCGGCGGGGTCTACTGCCAGCACCATGCCGAGTCCCATGTTGTAGGTGTTGTACATCATCTTTTCTTCGATATTGCCGGTCTTCTGCATCAGCTTAAAGATGGCAGGCACTTCGTAGCTGTCCTTCTTTACCACCGCATTGATGCCCTCGGGAAGCATTCTCGGAATATTTTCATAAAATCCGCCGCCGGTGATATGGCTGCAGCCCTTTACAGTAACGCCTGCATTCTTGATTTCTTTTAATGCTTTTACATAAATACGGGTCGGAGCAAGCAGCGCCTCGCCCAGAGTGGTGCCTAATTCTTCGTAGTAAGTATTCAGGCTTTCCTTGGTCATCTCAAACACCTTGCGGACCAGGGAAAATCCGTTGCTGTGTACGCCGGAAGAAGCAATGCCCACAAGCACATCGCCGGGCTTGATATTTGCTCCGGTAATCAAATCCTTTTCATCTACCACGCCTACGGCAAATCCTGCCAGGTCGTATTCATCCTCGGGCATCAGTCCCGGATGCTCTGCGGTTTCTCCGCCGATAAGCGCCGCACCGGACTGTACGCAGCCGTCTGCCACGCCCTTTACGATGGTGGCAATCTTCTCAGGATAGTTCTTGCCGCAAGCAATGTAATCTAAGAAGAATAAAGGTTCGCCGCCGGCACATGCCACGTCGTTCACGCACATTGCCACGCAGTCGATACCGATGGTATCGTGCTTGTCCAGTAAAAATGCCAGTTTAATCTTGGTACCCACACCGTCGGTACCGGATAACAATACGGGCTTTTCCATCTCCTTAATCTTGTCTAAGGAGAAAGCTCCCGAGAAACCGCCGAGACCACCCATTACTTCCGGTCTCATGGTTGTTTTAACAAACTTCTTCATCAGCTCCACTGATTCGTATCCTGCTTCAATATCCACGCCTGCGTTCTTGTAATCCATAATAATCTCCACCTCAATTTTACTTTTCCATGTATTTTTTGTAGCCGACTTTCTGCAGTCTTGCGTCTTTTTTCTGTACCTGTTCTTTTAAGTTTTGGCTGTAGTCCTTCAGCTTTGCCAGAAGCGCCTCATCGGAAACCGCAAGGATTTTGGCTGCCAGAAGACCTGCGTTGGCACCTCCGTTGATTGCCACCGTCGCTACCGGAATACCGGAAGGCATCTGTACGATGGAATACAGGGAATCCCTGCCTCCCAAAGATGTGGTGTGCATGGGAATGCCAATAACCGGCATGGGGAAAATAGCGGCGCACATGCCCGGAAGATGGGCTGCCATTCCCGCACCTGCGATAATCACCTTAAATCCTTTCTCCTCTGCACTCTTTGCATACTCGAAAAATACGTCCGGTTCTCTGTGTGCGGAGATAATGGTCATTTCATAAGAAATACCAAGTTCCTCCAATACATCTGCTGCCTTTGCCATGATGGGCATATCCGAATCGGAGCCCATTACAATACCTACCTGTGCCACCTTGTTTTCTCCTTTCAGGCTTTTTATCCGTAAAAAATCTCGGTAAAGAAATAAAACATTCTTAAGTTCAGTTTACTAAATATTTACCCTCGGTGCAATGTATTTTTCTTAATTTTATATGAATTTACTAATTAAAGGGCTTATTCAGTTCTTCACAGCCCGGCAGAACAAATCTGCCGTTTTCAATAATGGGCACCCTGCTTCCGTCCTTTTTCACGGCAGCTAACAGTCCCAGTTCATGATACGGAATGGTGATGTCGGTATGGCAGTTGAAATAAGCCTTCTGCATATCCGTCTTCCGCAGGGCGGAAACCTCATTTTCCCGGGCAATGATTTCTTTTCCGTCGGGATTGTAGACTTTTACGTCTTCCGCCTGGGAATAGCAGGTATCGCCCACTGCAAAATGCGGTCCCATTTTTTCTGCAATCAGAATGGGAAGTTTGCCGCCGATGCCGTATTTTTCCGCTACCATATAAGCCGTGGTATTGGTGCCTACCGCAAATTCGCCCAAAGGAAGGGTATCGTGATGCATCAGCACATTGTCCTTGATATAACGTCTGCCTTCTTCCGCATCCGGGAAGTTGCCGCAGTGGTAGTCTGCCACCATACCGTCCTTGAAATCAATTTCAAAATCCCGGTATTCCAGTCCGTTTAAGAACACGCGGCTCACATGCAGCACACCGTTTGTGCCTTTCAGTCTCGGGGAGGTAAAGACCTCGCCTACCGGAATATTGACGTCTGCCACACAGTTTTCAAACTTGGACTCCTTTTCCGGGTCGTTAAGTGCGCAGAGCATTACCTTCACATCCGTGCGGTTGCCGTTCATGCCCTTTACTTCCACGTATTCCGCCCGGTCAAGGGTATCGATCATGGTCTGCTGGATTTTCTGATATAAGGAATAATCCAGTGTATTGATGCGGATAATTTCATCAAAAATCTGCGTAAAATTGTCCCCGATATCCGGCGTGGGGAACGCAATAATGGTGAAGCTTCTCTCCTCTTCCTTCACATAATTGCTCATCATCCGGCGGTATGCGGAAATATATTCCACATTCAGACGCTGGTACTGCTCGTCGCCCTGAATGGCTTCCTTCTTCGGTACCGGTGAAAAAGGTTCCTCGCCGAACACTTCAATTACCGCCGGTCCGCCGAACAGTGCGGCTTCCTTCTTATACTGTTCAAACGCAGTCTTTAAGGTTTCTAATTTACGGTTCATATACTGTCTGTCAAAGAACAGCATATCGTCATCCTTGTGGTCGTAGCTATACTGTCTGTTGGGTGCGGTGCTCTGGTAACGTCCTCTGTAAACAATGGAGTCCAGTCCGATTTTCTTAAAATTGGAAACAGCTCTCCTTACCACCCTTTCAAAGCCGATGTTATAATAAATGCACACACTCTTTTTTTTGCTGATGTCTTTATTGGTGGTGATAAATCCTATCCGGTATCCTTCTGTGAAGGTATCCGCCATGGTGGCTATGGTTTCTTCGGGAAGGCTGTTTAAGAATGCCGCCGTTTTCAGCTCGCTGTCGGAAATATATTCGCCGTAGCGGTACAGGTAACGCAAATCCGTTAAGTCCGCTTCCATGAGAAGCCTCTTTGCCATATCCTGCTTCGGCACCACCTGATTTTCCACCTGCTCCAGGGAAAGTACATCCGCATAATCGCTTCTGTGCCAGTAATAAATCTTGCGGATTTCCTCATAAGCGGGAACTCCGCCGTTTTCTTCTTTTTCACACACAAAGGCGCTGTAAATCTCTAAGAAAAGTTCGGCAAGAGCCAGAAATAATTCTTTCTTTTCGTCGTATACAAAACCGATACCTCTCCGGTAATGTACATGCAGGGCAGAAAAGAGTCTGCCGTATTCTTCTCCCAGACGTTCCACTGCGAAAGCGGGATTCGCATAGCTTGTGTCGTATCTTTCTCCCAGCAGTTCACCGTAATGCTTCTCATTTAAGGCGGTCAGGTCGGCTTCATCCAGTTTCTCAAAGTCTTCGCCGTTCACTCTGTCCGCAGTCTTAAACAAATGGGCAAACCATTCTGCTTCCATTAAAAAATAAGCGGAAAATTTGCCCAAATCTACTCTTTCGTTTTTCAGCTCTTCGCAGATTTCCTCTATTCTGCCGCGGGCAAGCTCCCATCTTTCCGTTAAAATTTCCATGTCTTCCATGTTGTTTTCCTTTCTATGCTAAATAATTTCCCACATAAATCACAATGCCGATACCGATAAAGGAAAGGGCATTGAAAAGAATTCCCAGAAACGGGAACAATTTATACTTATCCTTCTCCAGTGCCGTCATAATTCCCAAAATAATACCGACAACGGAAAACAGGAATATCAACAGTCCCGTCATGCCGTATCCTGTCGGCGCATCGCCTTTTTTTAAATAGGTCAGATAAATGACCGCTACAAGGGAAACCATGCTGATTATTCCCAAAATCGTGGACATGATTGCCTTGGGCGAATGTTTTTTATTGGTAAAAATATAGTGCTGTTTACGTGCCATCTCCCTTTCGCCTCTTTCTTTCCATAATAAAAGGAAAAGGGCACCCCCTGTGGAAATGCCCGTTTCATCTCTAAAATAAAATATCAGACTTTCTGGAAAGAAGCTTCGCTCCCCCGATAATCAAAAGAACGCCGGTGGCAACTCCTACAATCATGGTCAGAATGCCAATCGCAATATTCGCAGCACCCGTTCCCCGCATGGTCTTATACACTTTTTCTTCCATAGTCATCCTCCTTCTTACATCCTTACGCTTCTTTTTTTACGCCGTACTGTGCATAGTAAGCATCAATCGCCTGTTTTAAGGTATCATCAATGTAAACCGTTCCCTTGTAGGGCTTATTGTAAAGGTACTCAGTCACTTCGGACATGCTGACAATGGCACGGGTCGGGAAACCGTATGTTTCGCTGACTTCCTGCAGTGCACCCATTTTGCCGCCCAGTCCTACTTCTTCTCTGTTTAAGGAAACCATAAGTCCCTTGATTTCCACATTCGCCTGTGCTCTGACGATAGGCACCGTTTCTTCCATGGATTTGCCGGAAGTGGTAACGTCTTCAATCATCACCACGCGGTCACCGTCTTTTAAATTGCTTCCTAAAAGAATACCCACATCTCCGTGGTCCTTTACTTCTTTACGGTTAGAGCAGTAACGGATTTCTTTTCCGTAAAGCTCGCTGTAGGCGATGGTGGTTGCCACACTTAAGGGAATACCCTTGTATGCCGGTCCGAACAGTACATCGAAATCGTCCCCGAAGTTGTCATGAATTGCCTTTGCGTAATACTGTCCCAGCTTACGAAGCTGCTCGCCTGTCACATAAGCTCCGGCGTTCATGAAAAAGGGGCTTTTTCTGCCGCTCTTTAAGGTGAATTCACCGAATTTCAGCACCTTGCTGTCTATCATAAAGCCAATAAATTCCTGCTTGTACTGTTCCATCTTTTAATCCTCCGTATCAATGCCTTAAGTCTTTTCCTATGCTAACATAAATCCGGGAAATATTCAATAGTCGTAAGTTTCATTTCCTCTTATTCATTCCCGTCTCACAAAAATCACATCTCATCTAACAAAAAAGCCATATATAACGGAAGTGTCAGAATCTGATTCTCATTACCCACGTTATAATCCCCTAATTTAATTGCGCTTGTAACATGATACTTTTCAGGATGATTTAAAATAGTTCTTGTACTTTTTGTATTGCCGGTTGTTGCCTTTACTTCTACCAACGTACATTGACCCTTGTACCTCATCACAAAATCTATTTCCAATCCGGAATCTTTATGGTAATAGTACAACTTACGCCCCATCTTAGAAAATATATCTGCGACTAAATTTTCAAAGACAGCTCCTTTGTATCCATACAGATTACCCTGTAAAATATCATACTGAGTTCCATCTTCTAACATACTGATAAACAGTCCGCAATCCTTCATATACACCTTAAAAACATCCTCTATGGCATTTCCATCCAGAGGTAATTCTGTAATGGTTAAATTATAACATCGGGATATAATCCCTGCATCTTCTATCCATTGCAGACTCCCTATATATTTTGATGCTGTAGAACCTTTTTTAATAATTGAATATTGGAATTTTTTATTTTCCTTACTCAATTGTTTCGGTATGGACTGAAAACACTCTTTGATTCGTGATTTATCTGCCTTGTCAGCATATTTTACCATATCATCCTCATATGATCGAATAATATCGCGCTGAAGCCGAAGCACCTCGTTCATCTGCTTTGTGGATATAAAAGTTTGCACTACATCAGGCATACCGCCAACAACTGCATATTGCAATAAAAGCTGCCTCATTTTGTTATGAATAGCATCCGGAACAGGCTTTTCTTCATTAATACACGCCTTTAGCAAATTTATAATCGGTTCTTCTATATCATTTGCCCAAAGAAATTCCTCAAAATCTAATGGATACATATCTATAACCGTCTCATAGCCCACAGGAATAGATCTCGGCTCTTTTCCATATCCCTTTACTCCCAATAACGAACCGGTTCCTATCACATCAAACCGACCATCCATTTTGAAAAACTTAAGTGCCGTTCTTGCCTCCGGACATTCTTGAATTTCATCTAAAACAAGTACGGTTTCACCTTTTTCAAATATTGCATTTTTTCCAAGCAAAGCTGAAACCATCATGATAATGTTATCAATTTCAAGAGAACCCGTAAATACAGAAGCATAGTCAGGATTTTCAAAGAAATTCATATATACAACATGCTTGTAGTTTGCTCTGGCAAATTTCATTACCGAAAAGGTCTTTCCGCATTGTCTGCAACCTTTAATGATTAAAGGTTTATGTCCCTTTGTGTTTTTCCAGTCTGTAAGCTTTTGTTCTATTTTCCTTTTCAACATAGCAATCAGCTCCTTTGCATATAATATATTCCCTTTTTGCAACTTTTTCAATGGAGTTTTTTTAGAAAATCGAATATTTTTCAAACGAGTTTTGACTTATTTGCGTAACTTTTTCTAAAATATTAGTTTTTTCGGTAAATAGCGGTAAATAGCAACTTTTGATAATAAAAAAAGCCCACATACCTGCATTTCTGCAAGTACATGGACTTATTACTTTTGCAAATCCCCCAAAAGTGCTGTAAGCCTTGTAAAGTCGTAAGTTTCATTTGCAGACTTGCAAGCGGCTGTATATCCTCTATGACATTTCCGCTCATATCCAGCTTTTTCAGATTTTTGAAATTCTCCAGCCCCGTTATATCTTTTATATTGTGATTTTCAAGCTGTATGCTTGTTACATCTGCAATATCACTCTGCCTGATTTCCCGGTCATAGATACTGAGACTATCCCTCACCAATCTTTCCAGATTTTCATCTTGAAATACCACGGCTGCATCCGGTAACTTCTCTTCTTCCGCCGCCCGGATTTCGTTTTTTGCAAAAAGCAGGAGAAGCGCAAGTCCTCCCAGCAGAACACCTTTCTTGATTACATTTTTTCTTTTGTCCATCTTTTTCCCCTTACTGTAATTCATTTAAATACGGCACAAATTCCACGCAGGAATAATCGCTCACCGGATTCAGTGTCACATCCAGTTCCCTCAGGTTCGTCAAATCCTGCAGCGGTGTAATGTCGGAAATTTCGTTTTTCAACAAATACAGTACTTTCAGATTTGTATGATTTTCCAGTGCCGAGATGTCCTGTATATGATTGTCGCAAAGATTTAGCTCTTCCAGTCCGGTCAGTTCCCTCAATGCTTCGATATCCTTAATATTATTGTGACTCAAATCTATTTTTTCTATTTGAGTCATCCCTGCCAATGCATGGATATCCTCTATTTTGTTATTCCTAAAATCCAGTACCTTAAGTGCCGGATAATTTTCTGTTACCCCAATGTTTTCTATCTCTGACTCCCATATCCTGAGTTCTTCCAATTCCGTCAGATTACCGAGCATACTGATATCCGATATCTTGCTTTTATGAATCACAATGCTCCTTAAGTGGGTCAAATCTTTTATCGAAGCGATATCCTCCACATTTGGTATATATAATATTATTTGTTGTAAGTTATATAATTCTTTTAAAGGACTTATATCCGTTATGTATGCATTCTGGATATCTAATTTCTCCAGCTTTTTCAGATTTCCGACAGGTGTTAAATCTTTTATCCCGTCCGTATACAACAGGAGGCTTGAAAGGTTGTCTAAATTGGCAAGGAAAGAAAAATCCTGCAGGCTGTCAACCCCATAGATATCCAGACTTTCTAATTGGGTTAAACATCCTATGGCATCTACATTACGAATGTCATCTGCTCCAAACCAGAATTTCTTCAGATTCGGTAAATCGGCAAGTACCCCGATGTCCTGTGTTGCATAACTCCAAAATCCAAATTCCGTTAAATTCTGCAATTCCGCCAGGACGGACAAATCTGTTGTATCCTGTAAAAACAGAAATAGATTTTTTAGGTTTTTCAATTCGCCCAACGCCTCTAAATTGCCCTTTATTCCCACAACACTCAGTCCTGTAATGTTCCAGACGTCCCTGAGCCAAATCTCCCTGTCATAAATGTTTATCTCTTTTCTTACCGCCATTTCCAGTTCCGGATTTTGCCAGTCTATTACGTGGTCCTGTATTCCCTGTAATTCCCACGGACTTAGAATATACTCTGAAGATGCCAACATTTTTTCCGCAACATTTTCATCTGTTCTTTCCATCTTTTGGACAAATGAAACTGCGGTAATCAGATTACGGCAAACACCATTCTGTTCTTTCTGTTCCTTTGCACTGCAGCCGGACAGGCACAGGACTGTTGTTAATATTATTATTAGCAGACCCATTTGCATAATTTTTCCTGTTTTCTTTCTTGTCTTCATCGTTTTTTCCATCAAAATATTCCTTTCATTACATCATATATGTCCACTGCCTTATCTGCCCTTTTTATTTGGGTTTGCTTATCTGATTGAATAATATAACAAGCACAAATTTCTTTTCCTGCCCTCCTTGCATCCTCTCTACTAGTACTAATTCCTTCTGCCGGTTTCCATGTACTATATACACCATAAAATTTATCGTTTAATTCATGATTCATCCATTCTAATTCTATTTGTACACATTGTTCAAAGGTAGGAAAACCTGTTTTACCACATACTTCAATATATCGTTCTATTAACATATCCCTTCTCTCTTCTGGTGTCCACTGAATACATCCTAAGCCAAATTTTGTATTTTCTTTATGTATACTCTCATTAATACTCACTAACCGTTCTATTCCAACTTCGCATAAATTTTTGTTAGAAACAATAGCATACTCAGTAATGTTATCATTGATTATTTTTATATAAGGAAGAGGCTCATTTCGTGAGTAATTTGCATTCTCAAATTGCCCACAATTTGCCTCATATACAATGTTTCCAAGCATTCCTGCAACAAATGCTTCATCATAACCAGCTTGTAATAAACCTCTTCCCATAGCTATAATCGTTTTCTTTTTTTCTCGATAGAACAAATCACTCTTTTTTTCTAAATTGTGGATTATCTTTTCTATTTCACACCCTTTCATTAACAAAGCTATATCTACCTCTACCTGCTCCACTTCACTCAACGTCTCCGTTAGTGTTTCCTGATTTCTATCAATCCATCTTAATTCATTTACATAGTACCCCTGCTTCTCTGCGTCATAAAATATCATATATCCCGATAATGCAGACAAAACCCCCGCTGCATATTCATTGCCTTCCATCTCTGTATAAATTTGATACCTTTTATCTTGAGCCTCTTGAAACAATGCCACTTTTACAGCATTTTCCCCAAATATATTATTAATTTCTTTCAAAGATAACTTATTAGAGAATACAGCCTCAGCTCTATCATAAATTTCTTTTTCTATTTGTGAAATAATTACTTGTGAATTGATTACTTTCTTCCAGCTTCCATCCGTACACTCACCCTCCCCTGTCAGCAGCACCTTTCCATCCTGCAGGGCGGCCAGCAATGCATAGAGAATGTCCTGCGGCGTTTCCAGCAATCCTTTTGTC